>Ga0302251_1000105_pt1 | contig 102003 bp, 97 predicted proteins | sample AAG_RA_Gln_MG_FD_193534 | JGI IMG/M metagenome (GOLD analysis project Ga0302251, IMG submission 193534) | Enriched activated sludge microbial communities from anaerobic digester in WTTP, New Holstein, Wisconsin, United States - AAG_RA_Gln | ecosystem: Engineered > Bioreactor > Anaerobic >... | reverse complement strand
ACCAACTGCATGAAATCTTCCAGGGTGTCGATGGCGACACCGCACTTCCCGCATTCCCCCCTGGCCTTGGGAGAGTCGGTGTCATAACCCATCAGGGTCGGAAAATCGAAGGCTGTGCTGAGTCCGGCGTTACCCTCCCGGAGGAGCATATGCCAGCGCTGGTTGGTCGTCTTGGCGTCGCCCATCCCGGCGAACATCCGGAAGGTCCAGTATTTTCCGCGATAACCCGTGGGCTGGTTGCCTCTCAGATACGGGAACTGGCCCGGATAACCGATGTCCCGTTCGAAATCCATCTGCTCGATTTCCTCTGGACCGTAGAGACGCCTGATTTCCAGATCGGACACGGTGGACCAGCGCGGTTTCTGATCGGGATTCTTGGCGACGACCCTGCGGACCTCGTCCTCCCACTTCTGCCTCATCGTACTGGATTTTTCCAGCACCTCCGCTGCAAAGTACATAAAAACACCTCCTTTTTCACACTTCAAAGAGTTTCCGGGGGCTGATCGTCAGGATTTCGTTGCCCCCCTCCCCGATCAGGATCATGTCCTCCAGTTTGACCACCCCCAGTCGCTCGTCCAGCATATGTAGATCCAGGGCGATGACATAGCCTTCCCCCACCGGGGAATTGTCATATTCGGAGGGGATGGGAGGTTCGTTTAACTCCAGGCCGATGCCGTGGCCGATCAACCGGGAGTGACGGCCGCCGCCGAAGTGCTGGAATTCCTCCTGCCTTCCCAGGGCGGCGGCTTTTTCCACTGCGAGGCGGTAGATGTCCCGGCAGGAGATGCCGGGCCGGATGCAGGCGATGAGATGATCGGCGATGATCTGCAAGTCATCGTAAAGAGAGAGAGTTTCTTTTTTTGCCTTCCCCGTGCAGTAGGTCCGGGTCTGATCGGCATGGTAGCCCTGGACGAGGACGGGTATGTCCACCATGACGATGTCGCCGACACCGATTTCCCGCCGGGAGGGGCCCGCCGGGACGGCGGGGCTCAGTCCCACGCCGGTGATGGTGTAAACAACGCCGCTGTTCCGGAGCAGGTTGGGACCGGAGCCGATGGGGCCGCGGCTCATGAAGAAATCCGGCTGGCGGATGAAGAAAACGCCCTCATGGCCCGCCAGGCGATGGGCGTTTTCCACGGCAGCGGCCAGTTCCAACTCTGTGACGCTGGCCCGCAGGGTCGCCAGGACCGCCTCATGACCGGCATGGATGGTCCGGCATGCCTCCCGGAGCAGCGCCACTTCTTCGGCGTCTTTGACCTGACGCTGGGCGAGGAGAAGCGGCGAGATGTTGGCGAAGGTGTAACCGCGGAAAAGCTCGCCGATAGACAGGTATTGCGTTGCGGTGAGGATGTCCGTCTCGATGCCGATCCTTCCGCCGCCGGGCGGCAGTTTCGCCTTCAGAGAGGCCGCTATCTTCTCGAGGCTTCTCTCCTCCTGCACCCTCTCCGGCGGGATGAACACCTCCCGGCGGGCGAAATCCATGCCGCTCCGGACATAAAGCATGTAATCGTCCGGCAATACGACGAGCCAGGCGGGCTGGGCGGTGCCGGTATAGTAAAGGATGTTGCGGGAATAGGTAATCAGGGCACCTCCCCATCCCTGGACGGTGAGTTGCCGCTGCAGGACCGTAATTCTTGTCGTTGCCTTCATGATTGTTTTCCTCCCTGTTGGCGAGATCCGGCGGTCGATTTTGGGAGCGATGATAACACCGTGCCGTTTTCAGCCTGCCGGCGGTTAATTTTTATTAGTGAAGTTAACAGGCGGACAAGATACGTGAATATTAGCTCGCCGGCGCTGTTGCCGGTGCATTCTTAGGGGATGGGTGCCTCAAAAACGGGGGATAGGTAAGTCCGCAGGTTATTGTTCCCAGTCCCGTCCGACTTTTTTATGCAAAAAAGTCAATATCTTGTCCGCGCAGGCGGGGGGAATCCCGCATATCCCCCGTTCGTAGCGCGACAGGGTTTGGCGGGAGATCCCGACGGCCCGGGACAGGTCTTCCTGGCGAAGATAGAAGCGGGCGCGTAGCCTTTTCAAGACCATAGGATCGGCCCACAGGGCGGCGACGTCCCGGGGAACCTCCTCGCGATCCCGGAACTCCTGCGAGCGGAATGGGAACCGACGGTCTGATCTGGACGGCTTCCTTTCGTGAAACCGCGGCGCCGGTTTCCACAATCGCTCGGAAAGCCGGACGGTAATCGGGTCTTCCAGCCACGCCTGCATGTATCCCCGTGTCCGGCTTACGGGTTCCCGCAGATCATCGTCGGCAATGACCCCGATTTCCCGCAGACGTTCGTGGGCCTTGAAGAAGGCATCGACGGTGTAGCCGGGATTGCGCCCATGCACGTCATCACCGCAGAAGTCGAGGATCGTTCGGGGGGTGGCGCGGGGCAGTCCGCCTTTTTTCCCGGCAATGGTGCCGATGAGGGTCCAGTATGTCCCTACCTTTTTGGTAAAGACTTCATGATAAGGGCTCAGATGGAGAAGGGAACGGCTGTAATAGCCGATCCAGAACAAACCCGCGGCGTCGAGGAAATGCGACAGGGCCTGCCCGCAGCGGAAGCGGAAGGCCGTCCCGGGACGGTCCTGCTGCTCATATTCCACGTCCAGGATATCGAGCAGCCGGTCCGGCCGTTCTTTGCCGAAGGCCACGCCGCCGCCGGTCCGGTAATCCTTCCAGGTCATGGACAGGCGCAGGTCGGCAATGCGCAGCACCTCTTCCTTGAGAGCGGCGTATAGGTTTTGCGAGCGCCCCCGGCGGAGGTGGACATCCCGCATCGCCGCCATTTCTTCGAGGGTGATCCGGGCGATCCCGGTTCGCGGATCGGCGAGCCGGGCGACGTAGGACATGAGGATGAGAAGCACGTCGGCGGTCTCCACGGAGAGGTTCCGCACCTTGTCCCGCAGGCTGCCGGCATAGATGAAGCCGAGGCGCGGGGTGTAATACATGGCGATGGTCGGATGAAAACGGCGGGAATAATCGGGTGGTGGCTCGCAGAAAAAGGTGATGTCCCCCGCTTTGGTGACATATGAATAGAAGGGACGGCCGTTGCGGTCCGCCTGCCATTTCAGTTTCGGGCCGCCGGCATAAATGGCCCGCAGGGCGGAGTGGATGACCGGACTGACGGGAAAAGGGATCTTTTCCTTGTGGCCGTGAAGCAGGGCACCGGCGTCCGGGGTGGAATATCCCGGAAGACGGTTCCCGCCAGATGCCGGAAATGATGTCCTGGCCGTCATGCCCTGCCCCCCTGCCTTTTGCCCGGCTTGCGGTCCCCGCTGCTCCGGATGGAGTTCGGTGCCGCCTGCCGCTGTCGCGATGGCGTCAGATGACCTTCATCGCCGTGTTTTCTTACTTTTTCATCACCGGAGATTAATAATTTGCATGTTAGGGCGATTGTCGGGGGAAGTCAACGAGGAAAAAAGAGATTTTGGGCGCGGACCTACAACCGATCCAGGATGGCCAGGGCCACCTCCTTGGCGGTAGGGCCCACCTCCAGGGTCGGACCGACGCAGGAGGGGCAGCCGTGGGTGCAGGGGCAGCTCCGGAGGAGGTGGCGGACGGCGGCGAGCAGGTCTTCGTGCTGGCCGTAAAGGAGCTCGGAAAAGCCTATCCCCCCCGGGTAGGCATCGAAGATAAAGATCGTCGGGTCGTAGGCGTCGAGGCGCGCTGCTTCGCTGCCGCCGGGGGGGCCGGCGAAGCCCGCCGTGCCGTTTCCTGGTGCCGGTCCGGCCGCCGCCGCACCCGTGAAATTCGTAATCTCCCGTAATTCCTTGCCTTTTTTCACGAACCACTCCCCGCTCTTGTCGCCGATGGCCCGGTCGAGGTCGTGTAGATCCGCCATGAGGCGCATGGCGGCCAGGTGATGGAGGCTGTAAGCCAGGCCCCCCAGGCCGTCGATGATCTCCGCCTGGTTGTGGGGCAGGACCAGAAGGACATCCTTAGGGATGGTGAACCAGTAGCTGGTGGTATGCATGTCCTTCTCCGGCAGGGCGACGTCGCCGTAGCCGAGATTCTCCGCCGTGTAGAACTTAATCTTCTTGAAGCCCACGACCTTGCGGACCACCTGGACCTCCCCGTGCTCCACGATCGCCGGTCCGGGACGGCGCCCGGCGAAGGAGTCGATGACCCGGACGTTGGTGTAGGTCATGGCGTCGGTGTAGTAGTCCACATCGACCTTGCGGACATAGGCGGTCTTCCGCTCCAGATCGAGCTTATCCACATGATATTGCTGTGATTCCACCATGTAGATCGCCTCGTCGTGGACGGTGGTGAAGGCGCTGTCCCAATCGACCTCGGCGATGACCCGTGGCTTGCCGGCGTCAGTGGCGTTCACCACGACGACGTTCTCCGGGTTGATGCTCCGGAGGCTCACCTCATCGGCGGGATAGCTCTCTGCCATCCAGTGCCACCGTCCCTCGACCTGGTGGAGGACGCCCTTTTCCTCGAGATAATCCAGCAGTTCTTCCAGATTCTCCTTCCCGAAGCGCTCCCCCCGCTCGAAGGGTAGCTCGAAGGCGGCGCTCTTCAGGTGATGGAGGAGGATGAGGAGGTTATCCGGATTGATCCGACAGTGCTCCGGGGAGCGGGAAAAGAAGTATTCGGGATGCTCGACGAGGAATTGATCCATGGGGCTGCTCCGGGCGATAAGCAGCGCCAGGCTCTGGCCCTGCCGCCGCCCCGCCCGTCCGGCCTGCTGCCAGGCGCTGGCGATGGAGCCTGGATAGCCGCACATGACGCAGGCCTCCAGGTCGCCGATGTCTATGCCCAGCTCCAGGGCGTTGGTGGTCACCACCCCGAGGATGTCCCCTTTGCGGAGCCCCGCCTCGATCTCCCGGCGGAGGTTGGGGAGATAGCCGCCCCGGTAGCCGGCGACGGACCGGGGATCCACGGGTTTCCCCTTGACGAAGAGATCCTTGAGATATTTCGTCAGGATCTCGACGTTCAGGCGGCTCGTGGCAAAGACGATGGTCTGGATTTTGTTTTCTATCAATTCCGCCGCCACGATCCGGGCCGGCGTCAGGGCCGACTGGCGGATCCCCAACTCTCGGTTGACGATGGGGGGATTGTAGAGGATGAAGGTCTTGCCTGCCGCCGGGGCGCCGCTGTCCGCAATGAGGGCCACCGGCCGCTCCAGGATCGCCTCGGCATGCTCCTGGGGATTGGCGACGGTGGCGGAGCAGCAGATGAAAACGGGGTTCTGCCCATAGAACCGGCAGATCCGCACCAGCCGCCGGATGACGTTGGCCAGGTGGGAGCCGAAGACCCCCCGATAGACATGGAGCTCGTCGATAACGACGTATTTCAGATTGGCGAATAATTTCTGCCACTTGGTATGGTGGGGGAGGATGCCGGCGTGGAGCATGTCGGGATTGGTGACCACTACGTGACCCTGGCGGCGGATGGCCTGCCGGGCGTCGTCAGGGGTGTCGCCGTCGTAGGTGTAGGTCTTGATGTCCGCCTTGAGATCGCCGATGAGGACGTGGACCTCGTGCATCTGATCCTGGGCCAGGGCCTTGGTGGGAAAAATATAGAGGGCCCGTGTCTCCGGCTCTTCAAGAATCCGCTGCAATACCGGGAGGTTGTAGCAGAGGGTCTTGCCGCTCGCCGTGGGCGTCACCAGAACGACGTCCCGGCCGGAGCGCACCAGTTTCACGGCCTCGCCCTGGTGGCTGTAGAGCCGCCCGATCCCCCGGTTGGCGAAGACCTCCCGGAGGCGGGGATGGAGCCAGACGGGGAAATCCACATACCGGCCCTCCCGGGGCGGGATCTTCCGGAGCGCCCGGACATTGTCCAGGAACCGTTTATTCTTCTCCAGCCGCGCCAGCCATTCCGCCAGGGTCAGCTTCGCCATCGTCCCTTCTCCCACAATATCGGCAGCTACAGTTAACCTGTCTGAAGGATCATTTTTGTTATCATTTTAGTTCCCGCCGCCAGCGCCGCATCCACCGGCAATTCGGAAACCTATCTATCACGGAAGCAAAGCCAAAGTCAAAAACTGGTCCCTGAACGGTGCCTCCTTCTCGAATGGCATAGCCTTCCAAAGGATACCGTGTCCTTTTCGCGACCATAAACAGGAAAGCGCCGTTCCGGCCCATGCCGATCGGATTTCCTCCCGGAGGTGGGGATAGGCAATATATTCAGGCTTGCATCTCCGCCTGGAGTCGCTCCAGATCCTGGCGCGGGAAATGATAGGCGGCCCGGCAGAATTCGCAGGTTACGGCGGCTTCTCCGGTATCGGCGATGAGGGCGGAAATCTCCTGGGGTCCCAGGGAGATGAGGACCCGCTCGATCCGGTCTCGACTACACGTACACCGGAGGGCGAGGGCCTTTTTCTCCAGGATGCGATAGGGGATATCCCCGTAGATGGTCGCCAGGATTGTCTCGGGAGTGCGGCCGTTTCGGAGCATCCGGGTGACGGGGCCCAGCCCGCCGATCCGCTCGACAAGGCGATCCACCCGCGCGGCGTCGGGCGGGGGCAGGGTCTGGATCAGGAATCCCCCGGCGGTGCTGACGGCGCCGGTCGGATCGACATGGACGCCCAGGGCCATGGCCGTGGGAATCTGCTCCGACTCAGTGAAATAATGGGCCAGATCCGTGGCAATCTCCCCGGTCCGGAGCCGGACGATGCCGCTGTAGGGTTCCTTGGCCCCCAGGTCCTTCATGACGGTGAGAAATCCTTCCTTACCCACGGCACCGGCGACGTCGATCTTTTCCCCCCGGGGCGGCAGTTCGACAAAGGGATCGCCTACGAATCCCCTGAGCGCGCCGTTGCTGTCCGCCTCGACGAGGATCTTCTTCAGAGGCCCGTTGCCTTCGATCTTGATGGCCAGCCGCTGATCCCGCTTCAGAAGGGAGGCCATGAGCGCCCCTCCTGTCAACGTCCTGCCCAGGGCAGCGGCCGCCGTTTCCGAGGCGCAGTGCAACCGCCGGGCCTCCTCCACCAGGGCCGTCGTGTCGCAGGCCAGCCCGAGAATGCCGCCGTCATCGCTGATAACGCGAAGCAGATAGTTGTCTTTCTGAAGGGTTTCCATACCGGTTTCTTTTCCTTTTTCCTGCCGGGCAGATACCTATAGAATGAATACGCGGATTTTTCAACTGTTTCAATGTTCCATGCCGCCTGTAAAAAACTCGACGCGCTGATGTTGCCTCCGGCCGTTCCTTATACAAGGTTTTAATGAAGAATAAATCATAGACTTATCTGGTGGATTGATGTACTAAACAGATAATAAGGATTTTATATCGGTCAATATTACCTTTTTTGCTGCAGGTTAATTTCCCGGCATGCAAGAAAAACGACGAAGCAACGGCATACTATTCCTCATCTTCCTGCTGGTTCTCCTTTTCCCGGGATTTTCCGCGCCGGCCGCGGAAAGGAAAACCCTTCCCGAGGGGAAGGATGCCGGCTCCCACATCCTGATCATCACCTCCCAGCCCTACGTGACCAAGTGGTTCATCTCCCTGGATCACGCCTTCTCCGAAAGTATCCACAAGGTTCTTTCCGCGCCGGCCAAGGTGAGTTATGAGTATATGGACGGCAAGAAACTTGCCGATCCGCGTTTTCTGGCCACCATGTCCCATGAGTTGCGGACGCCCCTGAATTCCATCATCGGCTTTACCGGAATCCTCCTCCAGGGCCTGGTGGGACCGCTCAATGATGAACAGCGCAAGCAGCTCCAATGGGTGCGCACCAGCGCCAACCATCTCCTGGCGCTCATCAGCGATATCCTGGACATCTCGAAGATCGAGGCGGGCAAGCTCCAGCTCTCCCGGGAGACCTTCGATCTGCGGGCGGCCATCGACAAGATCGTGCAGACGTTCCGGCCCCTGACGGAAAAGAAGGGCCTGCGCCTTGAGGCCGCCATCGCCCCGGAGGTGGGGGAGCTGTACATCGATGCGCGCCGGGTGGAACAGATAAATTTAAACTTGTTGAGCAATGCCGCAAAATTTACGGATGCGGGAAGCATTACCGTATCCTGTACGACCGAGGATGGCAAATACCTGATTCGGGTGGCCGACACCGGCATCGGCGTCAAAAAGGACCAGATCGACGAGATGTTCAAACCGTTCCGCCATATAGACACCGGGTTGAGCCGCAAATATGAAGGTACCGGCCTGAGGCTGTCCATCTGCAAGAAGCTGTTGGAACTCCTGGGCGGAGAGATCGGGGTGGAAAGCGAGTGGCAGCGGGGAACGATTGTTACCGTATCCATCCCGGTGGAAAGGAGACCGACATGAAAGGCAGGATTCTGGTAATCGAGGACAATGAACAGAACCTCTATCTCGTCAAGTTCATTCTGGAAAATAATGGCTACGAGGTGTGCGAGGCCCGAGACGGCCGGGAAGGGATTGAAATGGCCGAAAAGATAAAGCCGGATCTGATCCTCCTGGACATCCAGCTTCCCGTCATGGACGGCTATGCCGTGGCCCGGACGCTCAGGACCAAGCCGGATCTGGCAAAGGTCCCGATTGTGGCGGTCACCTCGTATGCGATGGCCGGGGATCGGGAGAAGGCTATCGCGGCGGGCTGCAACGGCTATATCGAGAAACCGATCAATCCCGACATCTTTATGCAACAGGTAGAACAACAGCTATGCCTCCGGGCGGACGGCGGGGAAGGGAAGTGACCAACTTATGGACCGGATGCTAATCGTCGACGACAATGCGGAAGGTCTCTATTTGCTCGACTCTACTTGCTGAAAACGCATAGTTTTGAGATCATGAAGGCGGAAAACGGCGCCGACGCCCTGGAGATCGCCCGCCAATCGCCGCCGGACCTCATTGTCAGTGACATCCTCATACCCATTATGGACGGTTATGCCCTCTGCCGCCGCTGCAAGACGGATGATCGCCTGCATAGCGTTCCCTTTGTATTTTACACGGCCACCTATAACCCAGCAGGAGGATCAGGCGCTCGGTTTGGATCTCGGCGCCGACCGCTTCCTCCTCAAGCCCCAGGAACCGGAGGTCCTGATAGGCATCTTCCAGGAATTGTTGAACAAAAAGCGCCGGGCGGAAGCACCGGTGCTAGCATCCCTGGAGGAGGAGATGGAATTTCTCCGCCGCCACAACGAAGCCCTGGGCCGCAAACTGGAGAAGAAGATTCTGGATCTCGAAGCCGTGTATGAGCAACTGCGGACCCAGGAGGAGACGCTGCGGAAGGAGGACGAGTTTCTGGCCCGTGTCATCGAGAACATCCCCGACATGATCTTTGTCAAGGACGCAAAAACCCTGAACTTTGTCCGGTTCAACCGGGCCGGGGAGAAACTGCTGGGTGTGCGCCGGGAGGATATGATCGGCAAAAACGATTACGATTTTTTCCCCAGAGAGCAGGTGGATTTCTTTACCGCCAAAGACCGGGAGACCCTCGCCGGGAAGAAACTGGTGGACATTCGCGACGAGTCCATCGAGACCCGGGATCTGGGAACGCGGATCCTCCATACGAAGAAGATCCCCATCCTGGATGAAAAGGTGGGAAGCGCTTTATCTTCTGGGGATATCGGAGGACGTCACCGAGCTTAGGGCAGCCGAAAAGAGATGGATCGCCAGATCTATGAAAACGCCGTCGAGGGCGTCCAGGACGGGATCTTCCAGTCCACGCCGGCGGGGGCCATTATCATGGCCAACCCCGCCATGGCTCGAAACCTGGGCTATGCGTCTCCGGAGGAACTGATGGCCGAGATGACCGATGTGGCTTCCCAGCTCTATGTCCGCCCGGAGGACCGGGAGAAGATCCTGCGTCTCATCGATAGGCATGGTTTTGTCAAAGATTACGAAGTTCAGCAGCGCCGGAAAGACGGTGCCGTTTTCTGGATATCGCTTTCCTTCCAGGCCGTCCGGGACGAGGAGGACAACATCCTCTATTACGAAGGCATGAGCCTGGACACAACCGATGGCAAGCTGAGCATGGAGCGCATCGTCAAATCATTGAAAGCGACGGTGCAGGCATTGGCCGTGGCGGTGGAAACAAGGGATCCTTGCACGGCTGGTCATCAGCGCCGCGTCGCCGAACTGGCCGGTGCCATTGCCCAAGAGATGAAAATGGACGGCGATCAAAAAAGCGGCATCCGCATGGCCAGTCTCATTCACGATCTTGGTAAGATATCTGTTCCGGCGGAGATCCTCAGCATGCCGAGAAAGCTGTCGGAAATCGAGTTCAGTCTCGTGAAGACCAATGCCCGTTCCGGCTTCGAGATCCTAAAGGATATCGATTTTCCCTGGCCCATAGCGGAGATCGTCCTCCAGCATCACGAACGCATGAACGGCTCGGGGTATCCCCGTGGCCTGAAAGGAGATAAACTGCTTATCGAGGCGAAGATTCTCATGGTGGCCGACGTGGTGGAATCTATGATCTCTTACCGTCCCTACCGTCCGGCACTGACCCTGGCGGAGATCGAAGAGAACCAGGGCCTCCTTTACGATCCCGAGGTCGTGGATGCCTGCCTGCGCCTGTTCAGGGGAAAGGGTTTCCGGTTGGCGGTTTGATTGTTTGCGAAAGTAATATCACACCTGCCGTCGGCTAGGCTAAGGATAACCGGACGGACAGTAAATATATTTCCGTAGTTTATGATTGACAAACGCTGGACCCATATATAGGTTAGCGATCCGATAAGATTTTACAAGGAGGAGCAAAATGTTTCAAGTGACTGAAAAAGCGATGGAAGTCATCAAGGAATTCCTGCAGAACAAGGCTATCCAAACGATCCGGATCATGATGACAGCCGGTTGAGGCGGCCCCAATCTGGGGATGGCTCTGGATGAGCCAAAAGACACCGATGAAGTGATACAGGATAACGGCTTGACCTTCCTGATCGACAAGTCCCTTTACGAAGAGGTACAGCCGATCACCGTAGATTTCATTACCGGGGCCATGGGATCAGGATTCAAGCTGACCTCCAGTCTGGCCTCGGCCGGCGGCGGATGTGGTTCCTGCTCCGCCTGCTGAGTCGGGGTGGCATGGGCTGAAACAAGTTTAAACACAGGCCCCGACTTGTAGCCAGGGCCTTTTTCCGTAGGAAGGATGGCAAGGTTCTTTTCACCATTGCCTACGGTACGACGAGGAAGATGAGTGATAATTCCCTGCCTGGGATCCACATATTTACGGGTTGCGAACCGAGGAAGATAGATGATAGGGGCGGCAACCCCCGGTGGGAGGATCTGAATTCCGAAGAACTTCAAATCCTTGTGGAAGATTATCTGGTGGCGGGACATTGCGGTGAAGCGATCGAAATCTTACGGCGGCTGGTGGCTCGCCATCCCGGCGAGGACTCCTTTGTCCTGAAGCTAGCCTGGGCCTATCACGACGGCGGGTTTCTCGATGAGGCGGTGGCCTGCTTTGAAGCCCTGCTGGAAAAGGAGCTTCAGCGCCGGATATTTACCGGCTTTGCCTTTGACGAACTGGTGCGGATCTACAAGCGGGAAGGACGCTATGGCAATCTCGTGGCAATCTGCGAGCGTGCCATGGCCGCCCAGCCGGAAGACTACGCCCTGATGGGGGACCTGGGAGAGGCCTATCTGAAGACCGGGGATGTTGCCAAGGCCGTGGCGGTCTTTCGCCGGATGACGGAGCTGGAGCCCGAAGATGCCATGGCCTGCTGCCGGTTGGGAAACGCCTTGGCGGCGGGAGAGGAATTCGACGCCGCGGAAGCGGCCTATCGGAGGGCCGGAGAGATTGAACCGCTTTCAGCGGCCGCTTATTATGGTCGCTTGGCGGTGGTTTACCGCGATGCGGGTCATATCGAGGCGGCGGTCCGGATGGCGGCGCTGTGCATCCGGGAAGACGCCGCCGAACCGGCCCACCACTTGCTTGCCGGCGAGCTGCTCCTTGCCCGGGGCGACATCGAGGCGGCGGTGGCCGCCTATGAAACGGCCATGGCGCTCCGGCCGGAATTCACCGCTGCGTACTGCAACCGCCTCGGCAATGCCCTGGCCCTGGCCAACCACCATGAAAAAGCCGTGGCGGCCTTTCAGAAGGCCGTCACGGCGGAACCGCAAAATCCTTTTTATCTCCTATACCTTGCCGATGCCCAACGGGCCCTGGAGGAGAAAGATAACGCCCGGGCGGATTCCTCTACCTAAGCAAAACAATCCTCAAGCTTTACCCATCTTTTTCAAGGTTTCCCGGAAAACGTGGTAAAAGGCGGTGTTGTCGGCGAAAGCCCGTTTGAAAATCGCCGCGAAATCGTCAATGTTCTTTAAATTGACGACTAGGTTGACGCTTTTGTTGAAGGCCGCCATGTTGTCCGAGGAGCGGTACCTGTCCGTGAGCAGGACCAGGAAGGACCGGCGCCTCGTAGTCATGGGCAGGGCCTCGTAATACACGAGAATGTCGTTGGCGTCGGGATTGTCCGTGTCGAAGCGTTCATTGACGACCACGACGTCGTAAACGTGAAAACGGGTCTTTTTCAAGGCGTCCCGGGCGTTGGCCGCCTCGCTGGTCCGGTATCCCGTCGCCTTCATGGCGGCAACGATCTTTTCCCGCACTGACCCGTCCGCTTCACAGATCAGGGCGGTTTGCTCCCCCTCCTCCACGAAGTCGAAGGGCATGTCCGAGGCATTATAATCCGCCGCGGCCACATCTTTCGCCAAAGTCTTCTGCTCTTCCATTGGTTTTGTCCGTCCCCCTTAGAAAGAATCGCGAGTATAGATAAGTCCTTTCGCCTGCCAGGATCTTGCCCGGTTGTTCGCCGGCGGATATTCGCTACGTTGCGATTACGGCCATTTAGGTTTCGGCTTTCCGTAGTCCTTGTCGATGGAAAGCTTGCCGAGTTCCGTGGTCGCCTCACCTTTGGTGCTTTTCACGGAATCGATGCCCCGGCCGACGATACCCTTGTTGGAGGCATAGGCCCGGGCGGTTTCTTCGGTGATCAGGCCTTTCTCGTAAAGCTCCACTATGTAGTCGTCGAAGGTGATCATCCCGAAGGCCTTGCTGGCCTGTATTATTTCATAGAAGGTTTTTCCCTCCGATTCGCCGTGAAGGATGGTATCCTTGATTCGGAGATTGGAGCCCATGATCTCGAAGGCCGCCACCCGGCCGCCCCCGACCTTGGGAAGGAGGCGTTGGCAGACGATCCAGCGGACCGTATCGGCCAGGCGGATGCGGATCTGGGTTTCCTCCTCCGTGGAAAACATGCCGAGGATGCGGTTGATGGTCTGACCGGCGTCCACGGTATGAAGGGTGCTGACGACCAAATGGCCCGTTTCGGCGGCGGACAGGCCGATTTCCACCGTCTCCCGGTCCCGCATTTCCCCGACGAGAATGACCTTCGGGGCTTGGCGGAGCGCCGCCCGGAGACCACTGGCGAAGGTGTCGAAATCATTTCCCATTTCCCGCTGGTTAAAGGTCGCTTTCTTGTGGGGATGGGAAAATTCCACGGGGTCCTCTAGGGTGACGATGTGAACGGACTTGGTGTCGTTGATCTTGTCCAAGACAGCGGCCAGGGAGGTTGATTTCCCGCTTCCCGTGGCCCCGGTGACCAGGATGATCCCATTCTTTTCCTCCGCCATCTTATAGAAGGCTTTGGGGAGATTAAGATCCTCGCAGGTGGGAATCCGGGTTTCCAGCTTGCGAAGGACGATGGAGTAATTGCCCCGCTGGGAGAAGATGTTGACGCGAAAACGGGCCTTGCCGGGCAGTTCGTAGGAGGAGTCGCAGGAGCCTTCGGCAATGAGGGTTTCCGTGAGGCGGTGGTCCTGATTGATCAGGTTCATGGCGAATATTTCCGATTGGAAGGGCGTCAGTTTACTGAAAGGCGGATCGAGTTCCACCCCGGTCAACTGTCCGGAAGCCTCGACCTGAAAAGGCTTGCCCACGGTGATGTTCAGATCCGAGACATTGCCGTGGGAGTCGAGCATTTTCCCTAAAATGAAGTCGATTTCCTGTTTTCTCATCTCAAGCTTTCCTCCCTGTCCGCTATCCTTGGTGGATGGCGATAAAGTTCCATAGTTGCCTCAGCTTGTATTATCGGGAGGACGTCGGCGTCGGGTATGAAATCCCTCCCGTAGCCTCCCCGCTTTAGCTGCCGGTAACCGCTTCCGGCACCGCCCGTCTTTATGCGTCGGTGAAGTCCGCCGGGGGCTTTTTCAACAGGGGACGGAACCTTGTTTTGTCGTTGGCTTTGGCGTAAGCCTCGTCGGGATCGATCCAACCCTTGTTGACCAACTCGTAGATGGCGTCGTCGAGAAGCTGCATGCCGTATTTCTTTCCCGTCTGGATCATGGAAGGTATCTGGAAGGTCTTGGCCTCCCGGATCAGGTTCCGGACGGCGGAGGTGGCGATGAGGATTTCGAGGGCGGCGCAACGGCCCTTCTTATCGATGCGTTTGAAGAGGACCTGGGCCACCACGGCGCGGAGGCCGTCGGCGAGGGTGGAGCGAATTTGGGCCTGCTCGCTGGCGGGGAAGACCTCGATGACCCGATCAACCGTTTTTGCTGCCGACGTGGTATGGAGGGTGCCGAAGACGAGGTGACCCGTGGAGGCCGCTTCCACGGCCAGGCGGATCGTCTCGAGATCTCTCATTTCGCCGACGAGAATGATGTCCGGATCCTCGCGGAGGGCGCCGCGAAGGGCGGAGGAAAAACTCTTGGTGTGGACACCCACCTCCCGGTGGTTCACAATGCACTGCTGGCTCTTGTGGACGAATTCGATAGGATCTTCCACGGTGATGATGTGGTCCTTTCGAGTCCGGTTGGCCTGATCGATGATGGCCGCCAGGGTGGTGGATTTGCCGCTGCCGGTCGGGCCGGTGACGAGAACCAGTCCCCGGGGCAAGGAGGCCAGTTTGGAGACTACCGCGGGGAGCCCGAGCTGTTCGGCGGTAAGGATGTTGCTGGGGATCTCTCTGAAGACGGCGGCGCAGCCCCACTTCTGCATAAAGAAATTGGCGCGGTAGCGTGCCAGTCCGGGAATTTCATAGGCGAAATCGACGTCTCCCGTCTCTTCGAACTGTTTGATTTTATGCTCCGGGGCGATCTCATAGAGCATAGCCTTGAGTCCGTCGTTGTCCAGCAGGTCATATTTGATCCGCTCGATTTCCCCCCGGATACGGATCGCTGGCTGCTGCCCAGTGACGAGATGGAGGTCCGAGGCCCCCTGCTCGTTCATCAACTGGAAAAAGGCATCGATTTTTGCCATGGTGAACCTCCAGAAAGTTTCGGGGAAGTATATGGAAATGGCCAAGGCTTGTCAAGATTCAAATAAAATCCACCTGTCAATGAGGGAAGCGCACCGTTCATATCCGATGATATGTCCTCTTGACAGCGACACGGAAAATCATATATGGAGGCAGTCAGAAAGGTGGCGGCCACAACGGCGTGCCATCTACCGTGGCGACAAGGGGATGTAGCTCAACTGGGAGAGCGCGGCGTTCGCAATGCCGAGGTCAGGGGTTCGAGCCCCCTCATCTCCACCAAGACATAGTCCGAGGATGTCCGAGGACGTACCAAACCCGCTGGAAACAGCGGGTTTTTTTAATCTTGTCTCAGGTGTTATATCGCCGGAACAAGGCAAACAACTTCTTGAAAATAGCTAGGTAATGTGATTGAATGTTGCACTGGGAACCAGAAAAGACGGTCAGGGAGCCATGACGTTCATCAAAACGGGAGCCATCATCGCAGGTTCATTAAAAATACTCCTGACAAGGTGAGATTTGCGATGCGTAAATAGGGCAAAAAGATGCAACTATTAAAGTCCGTTGCCGGCAAAATGCATTGTCTCCGCCGGTGGTTGCCACCTATGTGCCATAGAACTTCAGAATATCAAACCTATACGCCAACCGAATTCGTTTTTTGCTTCGTGCTTTTGGCGGTGTTGCTGTTCCCCTCTCTCTCCCTGCCCTTGGATAATTTTTCCGCCTGGAACGATATGATCTCCCGCGAACAGACGGAGGTAAGGGACCTACGACATGATCTGGACAAATTTATCGGCGAACAGCCTGCGGAAGCAAAAAAAGTCCAGGAAAAGATTAGGGATTTGAACCGGGAACTGCGGCATGTGCTCCTGGTCCACGGCATTTCCGAAAACACCCCTATGGAATGCCGTTATACCTTGAAAAAGATGGATGTCCTGAAGGAAAGCGTCCGCCGTGGCATCGACCCCATCAAGAATCAGATCAAAATGATCGACCAGTTTGAGAAGGAGACGCAGGGACGAAAAGAAGAGTACGTCAAATTGGCGGAAGATGTATCCTTGGCTGCCTCCGTTCCCATTATCCGGTATTACGTCGGAGAACTGGACGGCCTGTTGTCCAGCACCGTCAAGGCCAGGCAGCTTCTCGCTTTTTTCCCCAATATAGCGGAAGATTTTCTCCTGCGGCTGGAGCAACGCCGCGCGACGGTGGAAAAACGACTGATCGATTTGTGGAAGACATATTTTTTCAAACCGCTGCCCTCGTCCTACTTCACCGCCGAGGCCTGGCATTGGACTTCCATTGTAGCTGTCAACTGGTGGAAATTTGCACCGCTTTTCGGATTGACACCCGGGGAAGAACAGAAAAGCGCCTTTCTTGATTTTATCACCCAACTGTTAGGATTCTGGCTGGCGGTGTCGTTTGGGGGTTATTTCTTCCTGGCCTGGCTGGGGAAAAAATATCCGGCCAGCAGGCCGGTCCGCCATTTCCTGCCAGCCTTAATCTGGGTAACCCTCGGGCTTTCCATCTTAGTCAATACAGAGATTTCTGAGCATTTTCTCTTTGGTACATACCAGTCGTTTGGGGAGATCTTTCTTACCGGCGGCGCCGTTTCCCTGGCCTGGAACCTGCGGAAAACGATATCTACCGCCGTGGAGCCGCGGAGCGGCTACAACATCCTCTGGCCTCTGTGGTTCATCTATGCCGTTGGGGTATTTGTTCAGGTACTCCGCATACCCATGGTGGTGACGACACTGGTATTTGTTTCCCTGTTTCTTCTCTCCATTCTTTATTACTATCTTCTGGGAAAACGAATCACCAATGCCCGGGACCGGAAATTGGCCGTCTTAACAACGGTCCTAATGGCGGTCCTGGTCCTGACGGCCTTGCTTGGTTGGGGAAACCTGACGATGCTTGTCTCCACTTTCTGCTTCATGATCGTCCTGAATATCGAGCTGGGCGCCAGCCTGAGCGGCTACTTCTGGAGGATAATCCACTCCGGCCGGCTTAAATCCCACCTGCTCATTATGTTAAGCAACATGATCCTACCGTTGATCTTTATCGGGCTTTTGGCCCTGATGGTCATCTGGGCATCTCTGTACATGGGAGGGATGCCGCTGTTGCAGCGAATTGTTGCCTGGGAAATCGACTGGGGGGTACTACGGCTCCGGATCACCACCCTCTTGACCTTGACGGCATTATTTTTCCTGACCCGTTCCGGGATTGCCTTTTCCCATACGGCCATCCAGTTCCAGAGAAGCAAATGGGAAAATATCGAAGAGGGCGCCGTCAAGTCCCTGCAAACACTGTCTTCTTATATCCTCTGGTCGTGCTATGTGATCGTCTCCCTGCACTTTCTCGGGGTGGGGATCAGCAACCTGACGATCATTGCCGGTGGACTATCCGTGGGTGTCGGCATCGCGTTGCAGGATCTGCTCAAGAATTTCGTCAGCGGCCTGATGCTCCTTTTCGGGCGCTCTATCCATCCCGGTGACGAGATACAGGTCGATGACGTCCGCGGCAGCGTAAAAAAGATCAACATCCGCAGTACCGTGGTGCAAACCAACGAAGATTCGACCATCTTTCTGCCGAATGCCGATCTGGTGGCGAAAAAGATCGTCAATTGGACCCACAAGGATCCCCGGGGAAGGGCCGAAATTGTCGTGGGGGTCGCCTACGGCACCGACATGGACCTAGTCCGGGAACTCCTCATCCGATGCGCCTTGACCAATCCGGATGTGCTGAAAACCCCTCCTCCTTATGTCCTGTTCAGCGACTTCGGAGACAATGCGCTTATCTTGCACCTCCGCTTCTGGATCATGCATGTAGTGCTGGCCACGGACAGGGTAAAATCAGCGATCCGGTTCGATATCGACCGGGTTTTCAGGGAGAACAATATCGAAATAGCATACCCGCAGCAGGACATCCACATCCGTTCTCTGGCCGGATGGAGCGGTTGCCTGGAAAAACCCCCGGCGCCGCCGCCAGCTTAGCGCTGCCGCCGATGGAGGCGGTAAGTGTAAATAGCCTTTCTCACCTCCCGGGTAAGCCTATCCAGGAAATATATTGGTAAATTTCCAGTGTTTGCGCTTCTTCCAGCCTCCCTTCCGGTAGGCGTAGTTGGCCAGCAGCGGTAGGACCGTCGTGGCCTCGGCGAAGACCATCTTTTCGAAGGTAACATCCACCTTGCCCCAGGACTGGGCCTCCTTGAGGGTGGAACTGGAGCAGGCACCGTCCCGGACGTCCGCCACGGTAATCTGGATGGCATACTTGTGCATGGGGACATCCTTGCCGAGGATTTCGGCGCAGATCACCGTGTCCTGCGCGAAGTTCTTGGGAACGCCGCCGCCGATCATGAGGAGCCCCGTGGTCTCCGCGGCGATTTTGATCATAGTCAACTCCCGGAAATCCTTGACCGAATCTATGGTTACGTGGCATTCTGGACGATGGTGCTGGTGGAGCACCAGGCCGAAGCCGGCGCTACTGTCGGAGAAGGCAGGACAAAAGATGGGGACGTCGTTTTCATAAGCGACCTGAATGAGGGAATCCTTCTTTTTGGCATTTACGGTCAGGTATTTGCCCGTCTCCCGGATGAATTCCCGGGAGGAGTAGGGCCGGGGGGGAAGGGCGTCGGCGATCTCCCGGATCGTCCGGTCGCAGAGCTGCAATTCCTCCTCATCGATATAGGTGTCGTAGATCCGGTCGATATAGAGGGAGCGGAGGACCCGATCGTCGGCATGGGGCGATCCCTGGTAGTGGCGGAAGCCCAAGGCCTCGAAAAAGTCCATATCCACGATGGTCGCACCGGTGGCCACGATGGCGTCCACCATGTTGTGGCGGACGAGATCCACGTAGATCTGCATACACCCTGCGGCGGAGGTGCTGCCGGCAATGGTGAGAAATATGGCGCACTTCCTGTCCTTCAGCATTCGGTCGTAGATGGCGGCGGCTTCGCCCAAGTCCCGGGCGGAAAAGGACATCTTCTGCATGGCCTCCACAAGGTCCGTCGTGTCGTACGAGGTGATGTCGATATGGTGCACCGGCTTCTTTAAAAGGTCCTTTTTCTTCATATCCTCCTCAGTGATAAAAGTGATTATTTTCCTTAAATCATAGAAGGATAAATGTCAATCCAATATGAAAAACCATCTTGTCATCCTATCCCATTTCTGATACGCCTCCTTCGACAAAGGTGGGTCGGCGGATGCAGGAAGTCTGGACGGTAAGCGAACTAAACGAACGGATAAAGGTCCTTTTGGAATCATCTTTCGAGTTCCTCTGGGTGGAGGGAGAAGTTTCTAATCTTCGCCGTCCGGCCTCCGGACACAGCTATTTCACCCTGAAAGACCAGCGCAGCCAGATCCGGGCGGTGCTGTTCCGGACGGCGTCAAAGCCGCCCTTCGTCCTGGAAGACGGTATGCAGATCGCCTGCCGGGCCCGCCTGACCGCCTATACCCCCCGTGGAGAGTATCAACTCATCGTCGAACGGGTGGAACCCAGGGGACTGGGGGCCCTCCAGATGGCCTTCGAACAACTCAAGGACAAGCTCCAGACGGAGGGACTTTTCGATGCCCGGCATAAAAAACCGTTCCCCTTTCTGCCCCGGGGCATCGGCGTCATTACCTCGCCCACCGGGGCGGTGATCCGGGACATCATGCAAATTACGGGGCGGCGGTTCCCATCCGTCCCCATTCTGATCGCTCCGGTGCGGGTTCAGGGACCCGAGGCGGCGCCGGAGATCGTCCGTGCCCTCGCCCTGCTCAACGGGGAAAGCGGGGAGCCCGGTGCTTATCCGGATCTCGAGGTCATCATCATCGCGCGGGGCGGTGGTTCCCTGGAGGACCTATATCCCTTCAATACGGAAGAGGTGGCGCGGGCGGTGTTCCGGTCGCGTCTCCCCGTCGTTTCCGCCGTGGGCCATGAGACAGATTATACCATCACGGATTTCGTCGCCGACCTACGGGCACCCACCCCCTCGGCGGCGGCGGAAATGGTAGTTCCCGACCGTGAGCACTTGCGCCGGCAGGTCGGTGATGCATATGGAAGTCTGCTCCAAGCCCGGCAGCGCTGGGTGGATCGCTGGCGGGAACGGATCGAAGCGGCGGCGGGACAGCTCAAGTCGCCGGATCGCATCCTTGCCGATTATCGGCTCCTCCTCGACGATCATCGGGAGCGGCTTTTCCTGGCCCTGAACCGGCACATTATCTCCCGGCGCCATTGCCTGCAGTATCTGCGGACCCGCTTGGAGCATGTCTGTCCGACCGGAACCATCGACCGTATCCGGGTGGTTCTCGCCCATCGGCGGGAGCAGTTTGCCACGGGGATCGGCGCCTTTTTCCGGCAGCAGCGGGCCGTCATGGACCGGCAGGGCGTCAGCCTACAGGCGCTAAACCCCCTACAAGTCCTGCGGCGGGGTTACAGCATCACCCGCCGGTTCCCCGACGGCCTGATCGTGAAAAGGGCCGCCGACCTTGCCACCGGAGATCGGCTTTCCGTTCGGTTGGCGGCAGGGGAAATCCGCGCCCGCGTGGAGGTGGTGGCTCCCGAGGAGATGAAGGAGAGCGGATCGCTTTTCTGATCCCTGCTGCCGATACAACTTCCTCCCTCGCCGGCGGGGAAGGGACATACCCGGGAGGGGAGATGATAAGAATTATGTTTTTCGAAATAATGTTTTCAGGACTGCGCATGGGAAAACAGATGGAAAAGACCGGGCCGCGGTTGCGCGGTGAGCGGCGGGAGAGGTGAACGTGGCAAAAGAAAAGTTTGAAGAGGCCTTAAAGAAGCTAGAAGAGCTGGTAAAAACCATGGAAGCCGGCGATCTTACCCTGGATGAATCCCTCAAGGCCTTCGAGGAAGGGATCCGGCTGATCCGTTTTTGCACCCGGAAACTCGACGAGGCGGAAAGAAAGATTGAGATCCTGCTCCGGGACGACGACGACCGCCTTGCCGCCGTCCCCTTCCCTACGGAGGGCTGACATGGCGGCGGAAACGGCATACGGTGATTTGGATGTCTATCTGGCCCGGCGCAAGGCCTTAGTGGAGGAGGCCCTGGACCGCTTTCTCTCCCCGGAGACCGGCGTGCCGGAACGGATAATGGACGCCGCCCGCTACAGCCTCTTTGCGGGCGGCAAGCGGCTCCGCCCCATCCTCTGCCTGGCCGCCGCCGAGGTGGTAAGCGGCGCCTGGTCGGATGCCCTTCCCTGCGCCTGTGCCTTGGAGATGATCCATACCTACTCCCTGATTCACGATGACCTGCCGGCTATGGACGACGACGATTACCGGCGAGGCCGGCCGACGAATCATATCGTTTTCGGCGAGGGGCTGGCGATCCTGGCGGGGGACGCCCTGCTGACCGAGGCCTTTCACCTCCTGGCCCGCCGGGATTTAATGCCCGGTGTGGTCCCGGAAGACCGCCTGGAGGTGATCCGGCTGGTAGCCCGGGCAGCGGGCATGGCGGGCATGGTGGGTGGTCAGGTGATGGATCTGCAGGGTGAGGGCCAGGACCTGGAGCTGCCAACCCTCACGGATATGCACCGGCGCAAGACCGGGGCGCTCCTCGTCGTTTCCGTCGTTGCCGGGGCCGTCATCGCTGGCGCTTCGGATGGACAGAAGGAAATCCTTGCCGGTTACGGTGAAAAGATCGGACTTGCATTTCAGATTGCCGATGATATTTTAAATGTCACCGGCGACCGCGTCATGATGGGAAAAAGTACGGGCAGCGACGCCGTCCGGGGAAAACAGACTTTTCCGGCCCTGCTGGGGCTGGAGGCCTCCCGGACAAAGCTGGCTGACCTGGTTGACGGGGCGGCGGCGGACGCCCGGCGGCTGGGGGAACGGTGCGAACCCCTGGTACAGATTGCCAAATACATTATGGAAAGAAATAGTTAAGTGGGAAACATACTTGCTGGCATCAACGAACCTAAGGATATCCGGCAACTCGATATCCCCTCCCTGAGCTTGCTTGCTCAGGATATCCGGGAGTTGATCATAACGACGGTGGCCCGGACCGGCGGTCACCTCGCCTCCTCGCTGGGAGCCGTGGAGCTGACCCTGGCGCTTCATTACGTCTTCGACACCCCTCGGGACAAGATAGTCTGGGATGTGGGACATCAGGCCTATGCCCACAAGATCATAACCGGCCGCCGGGAGGCCTTTTCCACCCTGCGGCAGCAGGGAGGCATCAGCGGGTTTCCGAAGCGTGAGGAAAGCATTTACGATGTCTTCAATGTGGGTCACAGCAGCACCTCCATTTCCGCGGCGACGGGGATGGCGGAAGCCCGGCGCCTCAAGGGGGAAAACCACAGGATCGTCGCGGTTATCGGCGACGGCGCCATGTCGGCGGGGATGGCCCTGGAAGGCCTGAACTGGGCCGGGGGTCGCAAGGAAGACCTGATCATCATCCTCAACGACAACGAGATGTCGATCTCACCCAATGTGGGCGCCCTGTCTTCGTATCTGAACCGGATCATGACGGGGGAGACGGTGACCCGCCTCCGGGCCGATCTCAAGACATTTCTCAGCAGCATTCCCTCCATCGGCGGCCACATGGTGAAATTCTCCCGACAGTTCGAAGAGGCCCTTAAGTCCTTCCTTCTGCCCGGCGCCCTTTTCGAGGATCTGGGTTTCATCTATGTAGGGCCCCTGCAGGGGCACCGTTTGGACCGTTTAATTAAAAATCTCCACAATATCAGGCAAATGAAGGGCCCAATACTGGTGCATGTCCTGACGAAAAAGGGCAAGGGGTATCAGCATGCCGAGGAAAAACCTCTGCGATTTCATGGCACCTCCTCGTTCTGTATCGAGACGGGGCGGCCCACCGGCGGGGGGAACGGATCCGCCCCGATTACCTACACCGGGATGTTCGGCGAGACCCTGCTCCGGCTCGGCCGGGAAAACTCCCGCATCGTGGCCATCACGGCCGCCATGTGCAACGGCACCGGCCTGGATGAATTCTCCCGGGCCTATCCCGACCGCTTTTTCGATGTCGGCATCGCGGAGCAGCACAGCGTCACCTTCGCCGCCGGTCTGGCGGTGGAAGGGCTGATCCCCGTGGTGGCCATCTACTCCACCTTCTTACAGCGGGCCTACGATCAGATCATCCATGATGTGTGCCTGCAGAATCTCCATGTGGTCTTCTGCCTTGACCGGGGCGGATTTGTGGGCGACGACGGGGCCACTCATCACGGTGTCTTCGACCTCAGCTATCTAAGGTCCATCCCCAACATGATGGTCATGGCGCCCAAGGATGAAAACGAACTCCAGCATATGCTCAAAACAGCGGTGGATGCCGGCGGCCCCGTGGCGGTCAGATATCCCCGGGGCAATGGCCAGGGGGTGCCGCTTGATTGCGAGCCACACCCCCTGGCCATTGGCCGTGGAGAAATACTTTGTGACGGCAATGAGTTGGCCGTCATTGCCATCGGCGCTACCGTCTATCCGGCGCTGGCGGCCGCGGAGGAGCTCCGTAAGGAGGGAATCGCCATCCGGGTAATCAATGCCCGCTTTGTCAAACCCATGGACCGAGAGTTGATTCGTGAAACGGCCGGAAAATTAAAGAAGTTGATTACCGTAGAGGAAAACGTTCGCATGGGAGGATTCGGCAGCGCGGTCATGGAACTGCTGGCTGTGGAAGAAATGAGTGATGTGCGGATCAGGATATTGGGTATCCCCGATGTCTTTGTGGAACATGCCACCCAGCAGGAGCTGCGACGCCAGGCGGGCATCGACCGCAACCATATCCTTGCCGCCGCCCGGGAACTGATCTCGGAAAGCGGGCAACGCGCGACGGTGGCATGCTGAAGTTACCCCCGGCGGACCGTTTGTTCCGGATCCGCAAAAAGCAGGCAACAGCGGCCGGCAGGAGTGAGGTGGTATGGAAGCGGCACGGGCGGATGAATTGTCATCTACATCTTCAGCCGCGGTTTGATCGTCAGGGTGTTGCCATGGGAAAAGTACGCCTGGACGTCCTCTTGGTGGAACGTCAATTGGTACCCAGCCGGGAGAAGGCCCGGGCGATGATCATGACCGGGGCCGTTCTGGCGGATGAAAAGCGAGTGGATAAAGCCGGAACCCTGATCGATCCCCGGGTGGAACTGCGCATCCAGAGAGAGGCGGAACCATATGTAAGTCGGGGAGGACGGAAGCTCAAGGGGGCCCTGGATGCCCTTGCCATATCGGTACGGGATCGGGTTATTATCGATGTCGGGGCCTCCACGGGAGGGTTTACCGATTGTCTCCTCCAAGAGGGGGCGAAGAAGGTTTACGCCCTGGATGTGGGCTACGGGCAGTTGGCCTGGCGGTTGCGCCAGGATCCCCGGGTCGTGCCCATCGAGCGCACCAACATCCGTTACTATGATGGCCGGGATTTACTGGACATAGTTGACATGGCCACCGTGGACGCCTCGTTCATTTCCCTGAAGTTGGTCCTGCCCGCGGTTTGTCCCCTGATCGAGGGGGAAGGCGCGATCCTGGCCCTGATCAAACCCCAGTTCGAGGTCGGAAAGGGCATGGTGGGCAAAAACGGCGTGGTGTCGGATCCAGATCTACACCGGCAAGTAGTCGGGGATCTACAGACCTTTGTGCGGACCCTGGGTATGGCGGTGCTGGGAACCTGTCCCTCTCCTCTCCTGGGACCGGCGGGAAACCGCGAGTTCTTTCTTTACGCGGCGAAAAGGTCATGAGCGTCAAACTCGCGGAAACGGCGGGCTTCTGCATGGGGGTCAAGCGGGCCGTGGACATGGTCCTGGAGTTGGCCCAGCACAAGGGCCAGGAGACCATCTATACCTACGGGCCCCTGATCCACAACCCCCAGACCGTGGAATTGCTGAGAAAACGGGGGATCGTTCCCATTGCCGCCATCGAGGAAATCCCCGCCGGCACGAAAGCGGCCGGCATCATCATTCGCGCCCACGGCATTTCCCCCCAGGATAGAAAGCTGCTCCGGGAAAAAAACCTCAAGATTATCGATGCCACCTGTCCCAAGGTCGGGCGTGTCCAGGCCATTATCAAAAAGCATGCCGTCCGGAATTACACCATCCTCATCATTGGCGATGCCGGCCATCCCGAGGTGAACGGACTGCTGGGATATACCTTCGGGAAGGGACTTCTGCTGGGCGCCGTGGAAGATGTCCACCGGTTGCCGCCCCTGGACAAGGTGTGCGTCGTCGCCCAGACCACCCAGAGCGTGGATGAATACCGCCGCATCGTCACGGCGATCCAGGCGCGCTTTCCCGACGCCGTCATCTTCGATACGATCTGCGACTCCACGGAGAGACGGCAGAGCGAGGTCAAATCCCTGGCGGAGGAAATGGATGCCATGATTATCGTGGGCGGTCGGAACAGCGCCAACACTCAACGTCTGGCCGACCTGGCGGCGTTGCCGGGGAAGCCGACCTTTCATGTGGAAACCTCCGAGGAACTCCCGGTCGAACAATTGGCGGCATATGAAAAGATCGGGATATCCGCCGGGGCCTCCACGCCGAATTGGATTATTGACCGGGTCGTCGACACCGTTACCACCAGGCAGGCCGATAAATCCCGGCAAATCAACACCATCTTTAGATTTTGGGTCTGGAGCGTCCGGACGGACCTTTATTCCGCCCTAGGAGCGGGGTGTCTGGCCGCAACCGCCATGCTCTTCCAGGAGTTGACGCTACGGTTTCTCTACATTGCTGTAGCCTCGCTGTATGTTTATGCCATGCATACCCTCAACCGGTTCATCAACCGGAAAACGGGAAGCATTATCGGCTCTTTCCGCGAGGAATCCTACCGCCGTCACGAAAGTAAGTATCTCGCCGCTGCCATCCTGGCCCTGGTGTTTGCCCTGGGGGCCGGTTTATTGTCCGGAAGGACGGCCTTTCTATTCCTACTGGCAATGTCCACCCTTGGTATCCTCTACAATGCCCAACTGGCGCCGTCCGGCTGGCCTTTCCGCAGCATCAGGGATCTACCCGGATCGAAAAACATAACCGTTGCCTTGGCCTGGGCGGCTATCACCGCCGTTCTGCCGCCGGTGGCCGAAAAATTGCCCCTTACCGAGACCACGGCGGTTTCCTTTGCCTTTATCTTCGGTATTGTCTTTGTCCGCTCGGTGCTGTCCGACCTCCTGGGCGTCCAGAGCGACAAGCTGGTCGGCAAGGAAACTATCCCCGTCTTGATCGGCAATGACCACACCCAGCAACTGCTGAATATGATTTCCCTGGCGCTTGTCATGATGCTGGCCGCCGCTCCCACCCTGGTCCGGACCGTATCGCTAAGTTATTTCCTGATCATCCCCGTAATTTATATATGGATTTGCTTCCGGCTTTATGATAAAAAACCGGGTCTTATCGGGGTGGTGAAGGAGGGTGTACTGGAAACCGCTTATATAATAGCCGGTTTGAGCTCCTGGGTGTGGTATTTGATCTTCGGGGGGAAGGGCTTATGATGACAAATCGTCGCAGGCGATTGATGTTCACAAAATCATGGTGGTGTTTTTTGATCCTGGGATGGGTGATCATGATTATCCTTGCCTGCGGCGGTTCCCTCCGATATGTGGAGCGGGATCCGGACCTGCCGGATTTTCACCCCCGGTCCATTGGTGTCCTGCCCGTCGATGCCGGGGGTTATGATGAGGCCAGGGGGATAGTCGAAGAGCTGGTCAGCGCCGCGCTCACAAACAAAGACTGGTTTGCCGCCGTCCTGCCCGCCGCCACCCTGAAGGCGAGGCTTCAGGGCGACCAGGTATTGCAGCAGGCGGTTAACGATTATCTGGCGAAGCTGAAAACGGTGAACTACTCCGATCCGGCCCTGAGTATGAAGATTGGCGTCGCCTTGAACATGGACGCATTTCTCGTCGTCACCGTCGATTCCTGGAGTTATGCCGTGGAAAACAAGGAAAAGGTGGCCCGGGCCGGATTGAGCATGAGGCTGATCGATGCCCAGACCGGCAAGACCGCCTGGCGGGCCGGCCATGATGTCGTGAAGGAATATACTTTTTTGAAACCGGAATTGAAAGATCTGGCAAGAAACGTGGTCGAGACAATGATCGGCGCCATGCCTCATTGATGGCAACCACCGGGGAGGTAATTATGAAAGCAAAGGTTCAGCGGGCCATCGACAGGATTCGTCCCAATCTGCAGGCGGATGGCGGCGACGTTCAGTTGCTCGAGGTGACGGATGATGGCCTGGTGAAGGTCAGGCTGTTGGGGGCCTGTCATGGCTGCCCGATGGCGCAGATGACCCTGAAAAACGGTATCGAACGCTACCTGAAAAAGGAGGTCCCGGAGGTCCGGGAGGTAGTGTCGGCATAAGTCAACAAATGAAATGAAATTAAAAGGAGATTGGGAAAAAAATGGCGTATATCATTACAGACGAATGCATTGCTTGCGGTTCCTGTGAAGACGAGTGCCCGGTAGAGGCCATCAGCGAGGGCGAGGATAAATATGTAATCGATCCCAAGGTTTGTACGGACTGCGGGGCGTGTGCGGATCAATGTCCGGTGGAAGCGATCATCCCCGGGGACGACAAGTAAGCGGCCAGGGTCACCCCTTCTTTACCCCTCCCAGTATTTAATACGTCATGGGACTATTCGTTACCTTCGAAGGCATAGAGGGCAGTGGTAAAACCACACAAATCGAACTGGCCGGGGAGTATCTCGGTCAGCGGGGGATACCGTGCCTCCGGACGGAAGAGCCGGGCGGCACTTCTTTGGGCAGGCGGCTCCGGGAACTGCTCCTCAATCGGGGGCCATTCGCTATTTGTCCTGAAGCCGAACTGCTGTTGTTTGCCGCCGCCCGGGCGCAGCATGTCCGCGAGGCGATCCTGCCGGCCCTGGCGGCCGGCAAGGTGGTGCTCTGCGATCGGTTTGCCGATGCCACCGCGGTGTATCAGGGTTACGCCCGGGGGCTGGATATGGAAACCGTCAATTTCCTCAATGCCTTTTCCATCCAGGGGCGACATCCGGATCTCACCCTGCTTTTCGATTTGCCAGTCGAGACGGGGCTGACACGGGCCCGGACCCGCATTGAACTCATGACCCCCGGGCAAAAGGAAGACCGTTTCGAAGCGGAAGAATTGTCTTTCCACAGGAAGGTCCGGGAAGGCTACCTGCTTGCGGCCCACCGCGAGGTGGAGCGGTTCCGGGTTATCGACGCCGCCGGCACCATTGCCGAGCTGCGGGAAACAGTTTGCTTCCACCTGGACAGGATGCTGATGGAGCGGGGATTAAATACATAGCGACAGAATGGGGTTGAGAAGGATGTCCGGAAGGGGTGTCTACGGACATGAACGGCAAAAGGAACAACTGGGAGCGGCCATTGCCAGCGGGCGCCTGGCCCATGCCTATCTCTTTCACGGCCGCGACGGAATCGGCAAGAAGGAGGTGGCGAAAGCCTTTGCCACGGCCGTCCTTTGCGGGAAGGGGCGACCGGAGGCCTGCAATGCCTGCCGGTCCTGCAAGAAGGTGAAAAGCGGCAATCACCCCGATCTGATCACCGTCAAGCCCGACGGGGCGTTCATCAAAATGCAGGCCGTCCGGGAACTGATCGGCATCATGGCCTTCCGACCCATGGAAGGAGGGCGGCGTTTGTTTCTTATCGACGATGCCGACCGGTTGCACCCGGCGGCGGCCAACGCCCTGCTGAAAACCCTGGAAGAACCGGCGGCGGCGAATATTATCATTCTGATCACCGCCAAGCCTTACCTTTTGCCCCGGACCATCATCTCCCGCTGCCAGCAGCTCCGCTTCCGGCCCCTGCGCCGGGAAACCGTCGCCCGTTTCCTGGAAGAACAAGCCGGTCTCGAAGCCACCGTCACCCGCGCCCTTGCCGCCAGTGCCGAGGGAAGCATCGCCCGAGCGCTCCAGCTTCAGCAGGAGGATTATCTGGCGGACCGGGAAGGGATCTTGACGCGCCTCGCCTCCGGGCATGCCGGTGCCCCCCTGCCGAGACTGGCGCTGTTCAGGTATCTGGGAAAAAGCAAGAAGGAAATCCACGACAAGCTTACCCTTCTGCAATCCTGTTTTCGGGATGCTTTGGTCTGGAAGGAACTCCGGGACCAGGGAATGCTCGTCCACGGCGATCACCTGGATCAGGTCCACGGCATCGCCAGGCTGACCACGGATGACCTGCTCTTCAATCTGGATGCCATCGCCGCTTCCCTAAGGGCTCTAGAAGCCAACGCCAATAAATTATTGACATTAGAGGCCATGACGTTTACACTCCGCCTTTAAATCAAAACAACTATGGAAGCCATTGCAATCTATGGATTTCAGAGGAAGTTACTCAATAACATTGGGAAACTACTGATGCATTTTTAGGGTGGGTATGTCTGAAGAGTATTTGGTGGGCGTGAAGTTCAAGCGGGAGGGTAAGGTATATTATTTCCATGATGCCGGCATCCCCCTGCAAAAGGACGATCATGTAATCGTGGAGACGGATAACGGTACGGTCTTCGGCACTATAGTTGCGGAGCGGGAATTGGCGTCCGCAAGAGGCCGGACCGGCGCTCACAAGCCCATTCTCCGGAAAGCCACCGACGAGGACCTGCAGATCCAGGCGGAGAATCAGGTTATGGAAAGGGAGGCCCGGCGTTTTTGCGTGGAGAAAGTGACGCAGCGGGACCTTCCCATGAAGATCGTCGATGTGGAATATCTTTTCGATCGCGGCAAGGTGGTCTTTTATTTCACTGCTGAAAACCGGGTGGATTTTCGGGAACTGATCAAGGATCTGGTGCAGCGGTTCAAAACTAGGATCGAGCTGCGGCAGATCGGTGCCCGGCAGGAGACCCGCATGATCAAGGGGATGGGGATTTGCGGCCGGGAGGTATGTTGCGCCACCATGCTGCACAACCTGGACCGGGTGTCCGTGAAGATGGCCAAGGAACAGAGTATGTCTCTCAACCCGGAGAAGATTTCGGGGCTCTGTGGCCGGCTCATGTGCTGCCTTGCCTTCGAATATGAAACCTATCTGGGCATGAAAAAAGACATGCCCAAATGCGGCAAGTTCATTCAAATGGACAACACGCGGGCCAAGGTCGTTCGCCATAGCGTCCTGAAAGGCGAAATCACCGTGGCCATGGAAAACGGCGAGGAACGGACGGTAAAAGTCGCCGATTTATAACCGAATTCAACCCCCGCGAGGTAAGTATGCCATGGACAAGACCTATTATGTCACGACCCCGATTTACTATGTCAATGCCTCGCCGCACATCGGCCATGCCTATACGACCATCGTCGCCGATGTCCTGGCGCGTTATCATAAGCTGTCCGGCTACCGGACTTTTTTCATGACCGGTACGGACGAACATGGCGACAAGATCGCCGAGGCCGCCCAGAAGGCCGCCGTCGATCCCAAGACCTATGCCGACGGCATCAGTGCCCAGTTCCGGGACATCTGGCCGGAATTGAATGTCGACCATGACTACTTCATCCGCACCACCGACGAAAATCATGTCCGGGTCGTAAGGATGATCCTCCAGCAGGTCTATGACGCCGGCGATATCTATTTCGGCCACTACGAGGGATTCTACTGTGTAGGCTGTGAACGCTTTTATATGGAAAAGGAACTTGTGGACGGCTTGTGTCCCGATCACCAGTGCGAACCGGAGCACCGGAAGGAGAGTAACTATTTCTTCCGGATGAGCAAATATCAGGAGTGGCTGATCAAATACATAGAAGAGCATCCGGATTTCATCCGTCCGGAGCGTTACCGCAACGAAGCCCTGGCATTCCTTCGGGAGCCCCTGGAGGATCTATGCATCTCCCGCCCGAAGAGCCGCCTTACCTGGGGCATCACCCTGCCCTTCGACGAAAATTATGTCACCTATGTCTGGTTCGACGCCCTGATCAACTATATCACCGGCGTCGGATATCCCGACGGGGAGAACTTCCGGACCTTCTGGCCCGCTGTGGAGCATCTCATCGCCAAGGATATCCTCAAACCCCACGGCATTTACTGGCCCACTATGCTCAAGGCGGCGGGAATCGAACCATACCGCCACTTAAACGTCCACGGCTACTGGAATGTCGATCAAAGTAAGATGTCCAAGAGCTTGGGCAACGTGATCAAACCACTTGATTTAAAAGACAAATATGGTCTTGATGCCTTCCGTTACTTTCTCTTGAGAGACATGGTCTTCGGCCTAGATTCCTGCTTCAGTGAGGAAAACTTCATCCAACGCGTCAATTCCGACCTAGCCAATGATCTGGGCAACCTCATCAGCCGGGTGATGGCCATGGCGATAAAATATTTCGATGGCCGGGTGCCGGCGCCCGCGGCCCCGAACGACCAGGATCGGGAATTCAGCACCTCCGCCCGGCGCACCCTGCGCGAGGTGGAGCTGTGCTTCCAGGAATTGACATTCCACAAGGCCCTGATCGCGATCTGGGAGTTTGTCAATGGGGCCAACAAGTATATCGTGACGAGCGAACCTTGGAACCTGGCCAAGGAGCCCGGTTTGAAGGACCGGCTGGCTACGGTGATCTACAATCTCCTTGAAGCCCTCAGGTGCATCGCCGTCTTCATTACCCCCTTCATGCCGGGGACGGCGGAAAAGGTGCTGTCCCATCTGGGCATAACGGACATGGCGCGTGAGGATTTATCCACCCTGGAGGAATGGGGAGGGTTGCCAGTGGGCAATGTCCTGCAAAAAATTGCGGCCCTTTTCCCGCGTATCGAATACAAAAAGGAAGAAAAAATGGAAGCACAAACAAAAGCTGCGCCGGTATTCAAACCGGAAATATCCTACGAAGACTTTGATAAGATCGATCTCCGCATCGCCCGGGTTCTGGAGGCGGAACCGGTGCCGAAATCAAGCAAACTCTTGAAATTGAAGATTGATCTTGGGGAGGAGCGAGTGATCGTCGCGGGAATGGGAAAGGATTACAAGCCGGAAGAGATAGTTGGTAAAATGATCGTTGTCGTAGCCAATCTCAAGCCGACGAAACTCATGGGCGTCGAATCCCAGGGGATGCTTCTCGCCACGGATACCGCCGAAGGTCTTGCTCTCATCTCCGCCGATCGCGCGCCGGTGGTGGGGGCAAAGGTGCGCTGAACCGCCGCCGCTTGTGAGTTGTCGCCTTGCCGGCGCCAGCCTCGGCAGCGGGTGACCGAGCGCCGGAGTGGTAACAAAATTCACTCCCGTTTCACCGTGATGGTGTCTTTACTCGGGAAGGTGTCTCACTGCCAAACGGAGTTGCCGCCGGTCTTTCCGGATTCATGCCACCAGATCCCGTGGGGCTTGCAGGGGGACATCCACCGGAGGAACATATTTATCCAGAAGTACCTTTGTCCCGGCCATATTCAATTTTGTGAAAAGAAAAGAAAACTGGTTTTCCAACTCCTTCCCGAGGGCGGCCAGGGTAGCCGGGGGCAAATCCCAGAAATCCTTCTTGAATGGTCCGAATCCCTTCTTCCGGGTTTTATAGAGGAACTGTTCCTCTGTTTCACCTTCCTTCTTTTCGCCCCGGTATGTCTGACGCAGATGGTCATAAACCCGGGACTTCAGATCGGCGGGAAGATGGGGGCTCTCGTAAACGATGTTCTGGAACCCCGTGGCCAGATGCACTTCCGCGGTTCCCACGGCGGGAAATCGGTCGAAGGCCTCGGGCGGCAGGGTCGATGCCCCGTGTTGTACCGCTCCGGCAAGGCCGTAGGTGGCCCGCGCTTCCCGGGAGAGTTGCTCGAGGGTGGCGAAATCAAGTTTCACCTTGGCTACGGTGCCGTCCGGCATGGGGACACCGCCGTGGGTGGTCCCCGTCTGGATGCTGATCTTGCTGATCCCCTTCATGGCGGGGCCGATCTTCTTAAGTTCTTCCCTATAACCGGCCATGAAGGCGGCCAGTTCCTCCACCGTGCTGTTCTTCCCGCCCACCTCCCCGATCTCGCCGCCAACGGAAACGGTGATTCCCGCCGGCTCCAGATCCCGGATCATGGCCGTCAGCTCCGCCGCAAGGGTATAGTTGATCCGTTGCTGATCCTTGACCGTTTTTTGGGTGAGATCCACCAGGGTGGAGGTGTCCACGTCGATGTTGTAGAATCCCGCCTCGATGGCCTCCCAGATCAGGTCTTTCACCGCCTTGACCTCCCGCTCGGAGTTTTGGGCGTATTTCCCCGCATTGATCTGGAAATGATCCCCTTGAAGAAACAGCGGCCCCCGATAACCAACCTTGAGGGCCGCGGCGGTGACGGCGGCGATATATTCCGTTGGTCGCTGCCGGGTGTAATCGATTTCCGACCGGGCGATCTCGAAAATCACGGGGCCGACGTCGAGCTTCATGGCGGCCCGGAGCACCGCCTGGGCGGTGTGGTAGGTGAGGGCGCGGATATTGATGGCGGGTACGGTAAAGCCTTTGGCCTCCCCGCGTCCCATGGCCTCATACAGAGGCTGGATCGACGCCGAGAGCACACCCGCCGCCGCGCCGGCCCGGCGGATCAGCCACCGGGCCGCGGTGCGCATCGCTTCGTCGTCGCTGAAGACGGCGGTATGGATCAAATCGTCCACTGCCCGTTCCCGCAATCCGGTCCCGTCGTTGATCTCCACCTGTTCACCGGCGATCTTGAGGATGCCGGCCATGCCTTTTTGCACTTCCCCAACCTGCTGGTAAATCACTTTTCCACCTCCTCCAAATACTTCCGGGCCTTTTCCACTTCATAGCGGCTGCCGATGTAGATGGGACTTCGCTGGCCGATCTCCTCCACGGGGATGTCCAGGATGCGCCGTTTGCCGTCTGTCGCCTCCCCCCCCGCCTGTTCGATGAGGAAGGCCATGGGAAGCAGTTCAAACAGGAGCCGCAGTTTTCCCTGGGGGCTCTTCCGCAGGGCGGGGTAGGTGAAAACACCGCCGTTTTTGATCAGCACCTGGTTGATGTCCGGGACGAAACCGCCGCTGTACCTTAGCTTGTATCCCGCGGCCTCGAGATCCGCGACGAAACGTAGATGCTCCGGGGTCCAGTCCTTCCGGAGGCCTCCCAGACTGTAAATGTCCCCCTTTTCCCGGAGACGGATGTTCTCCTGGGAGAGGACATATTCTCCTTCCCGGTTCAGGACGAATTCATGGGTTCCCTTGCCAGCGGAATAAACCATGGTGATCAGAGGGCCGTAAGTGATATAGAGGGCCGCCACCATGGTTTCCCGACCTTTTCCATACATCGTGCCGTTGTGAATGCCGATGATGGTGCCGATGGCCAGGTTGGTGTCCACCAGGGACGATCCGTCCAGGGGGTCGGCGGTAACGAAGTATTTTTCTTGGCCTTTACCGATCTGGATGATCTGATCCTGCTCTTCCGAGGCATATTCCCGGACAAAACCGGAAAATTGGAGCTGGTTTTTCAGGATGGCGTCGGAACTCTTGTCCAGGGCCAGTTGCTCCTCGCCGTACATGTTCTTGAATCCCGCCAGCTTGCGGTTCGACTCATGGATCTTGGCGGAGATGTATTTTCCTGTGACAGCGATCTGCCAGATGAGACGCCGCAGCTCCGTCTCCACGCCCGCCATCCACATGTGCCTGCGAAGATCTACGCAAAATTTTGTATAGTCGGAAATTCCCTCGCCCATAAGCTATCAACCTCGCAAATCAGCTTCCGCTGATTAATGTTCATGATTTCGCCCGTAATTAGCAATTAATGAGGTTTTTGACAAGATGAAAATGAACGGCTTACACCATCCCGCCGTTGACGGAGATCACCTGGCCGGTGATATAGGAGGCATCAGGGGAGCAGAGGAACCGGACTACCCGGGCCACTTCCTCCGGCCGGCCGATGCGGTTCATGGGAATGAACTCCTTGATCGTTTCCACCGGGGCATGGCTGATCATGTCCGTTTCCACCAGTCCGGGAGCCACGACGTTTACCCGGATGCCGAACCGGGCCACTTCCGTGGCCAGGGAACGGCTGGCGGCAATGATGCCGGCCTTGGCCGCCGAATAGTTGGTCTGACCGCGATTGGCGACAAGACCGGCCACGGAGGCAATGGAGACGATAGCCCCGGATTTTTTCCGGGCCATATGGCGGAGAACGGGCTTGGTTACGTTGAAAAATCCCCCGAGGGCGGTGTCGATAACCAGGTCCCAGTCCCGGGCGGGCATCATGAGAAAAAGGTTGTCGGCGGTGACGCCGGCATTGTTGACCAAGACATTTATGCGGCCGAGGCGGGAGATAATTCCACCTATCTGCCGCTCCGTTAAGGCCCGGTCCGTGACATCGAAGCAGCAGATTTCCCCCCGGCCTCCCTCTGTCTCGATCTCGCCCAGGGTAGCTTCCGCAGTTTCCTGCCTTTGGCGGTAATTTATGACCACATAGGCGCCACCGGCGGCAAACTCCCGGACGATAGCCCGGCCGATGCCCCGGCCCCCCCCGGTTACGAGGACGATATTTTCTTCGCGCACGTCTTTACCTCCGCTCAATGCATAGAAGCATATTTTCCGGACAAGTCAAGAAAAACCTCGCTCCGGACGGGATTTACATGAAAAGCCGGCAAGCGAAGAACAGGCCGGTGAAAGAAGCAAGGATGGCGACGGCGGCGTAATCCCCCCTGTTGAGGCACAGTTCCCGCATGGAGGTCCGGGGACCCCGGGCATAACCCCGGGCCTCCATGGCCGCGGCCAAGTCTTCGGCCCGGCGGAGGGCACTGAGGATCAGTGCTATCGCCAGGCGCCCGGAAGTTTGCAATTTTCTGGACAGACGCTCTCCGGGGATCCCTCCGCCACGGGCCAGCCGGGCCGTTTTCATACGCTGGTACTCTTCCAGAAAGGTGGGGGCGAAGCGCAGGGCCATGGCCACCATAACGGTCAGATCCTGGGTAGGTACACGGAAGACCTGCAGGGGGCGGAGGATCTTGTCTAGGGCTGCGACCAGTTCGGAGGGGAGGGTGGTAAGGGTGAGCAGACCGCCGGTAACGACCAGGGCGGCAAACTGCCAGGCCACGGTCCCCCCCTGCACCAGACCTTCGTAGGTCACCGCCGGTAATATGGGCAAGCTGAAGACCTCCCGGCCCGGGGTAAACAAGGCGTGGAGGAAAAAGAGCAGGACGGAAAAAAAGGCGATGGGTTTGAGGATCCTTCCCAGTTCGCGGATGCCCCCCCCGGAAAAAACGATCAGGAGGGCCAGAAAGAGGCTGAGGAGAACGATTTGACCGGGACCGGCCTGAAAGATAAGGATGCTCAGAACCACCGTAGCGACGATCTTTACGCGGGGGTCGACGTTGCGGAGTGGCGACGGTCCGGGCGCGGAGACCGGGGAGAGCATATTGCTCATGAGGACGCTCCCCTTCCGGCAATTTTTACCAGATAATCATGAATCTCCCGGTGCGCCGCCTCCAGGGAGATGACATTCACCGGCACGTCCCATCCCGACCGCCGGAGCTTTGCCATCAGGGCGGCCATGGCCGGGGCCTCGATTTCCCATTGTGTTTCCGACATCAGGAAGGCGCAAACATCACCAGGGGGGCCGTCCATGATTACCCGGCCCCTTTCCAGGACCAGGATCCGCTCGGCATCGGCGGCCTCGCCGAGGTCGTGGGTGATATGGACGATTCCCATTCCCTCCCGGTGGAGGGAGGCGATCATGGCGAGCACCAGGCGCCGCCCCGCCGCATCGAGGTAGGCCGTTGGCTCGTCCAGGACCAGCCAACGGGGATTCATCACCAGGACCCCCGCCAGGGAGACCAGCCTCTTTTCCCCGCCGGAAAGGGTGAAGGGTGCCCGCTGCTCGCAGCCGGCCATCTCGACCCGGGCCAGGGCGTCCCGGACACGGATGGCGATTTCTCCGGGGGGTACGGCCAGATTCTCCAGCCCGAAGGCGATATCCTCCGCCACCGTCATGCCCACGATCTGATGATCGGGATTTTGAAAAACCATTCCCACCCGGCGGCGGAGTTCCCGATGCCCCGAGGGGTCCCGGGTGTTCAGGCCATCGACGCTGACCTCACCCCGGGAGGGGATCAAAAGGGCGTTCAGGTGCTTGCTCAGGGTGGTCTTCCCGCAGCCGTTGGGGCCGATGATCACCACATACTGACCGTCGGGAATCCGCAACGACAACCGCTCCAGAACGGGCGGCCGCCTTTCACCATATTGGTAGGAAACTTCTTTGAATTCGATCATTGCCGATAACTTACAGTTTGATGTGCTCCCGCACTTTGAGACAGATCATGGCCGCCATGACGATTTTCAGTATACCTCCGGGAATGATGGGGAGCAGGCCGACGGCCAGGGCTTTGGCCAGGGTCAATTTCGCCACGACCATCAACTGAACGATTCCCAGGGCGTAGAGGAACAGATGGCCCACCGTCATGGCTGCGATCAGCCGCCAGAAACCGGGACGATCCTTCCCTGCGGTCATCCGGCCGATGACATAGGCCCCGACCACAAAGCCGATGAGATAACCCCCGGTGGGCCCCAGCAAGACCCCGAACCCGGCCTTGCCGCCGGCGAAAACGGGCAGGCCGATCACCCCGAGGAGGATATACACCACCTGGCTCATGGCCCCGAGGTATCCCCCCAGGAGGGCGCCGGCCAGGGAAACGAAAAAGTCCTGCATGGTGATGGGCACCGGGGGCAGGGGGATCATCATGAAGGCCCCGGCGGCGGTCAGGGCGCCGAACATGGATGCATAGGCCATGCCCCTGAGCGACGGTGGATTCTGTTTCATCGCCGGCCCCCTAAACAAAATGCACGTCTCCGAAAAAGAGCCGCAACTCCTCCCCGCCCGGGGTCCGGAGGACCAGTGCGCCGTCAGCGTCGAAAGCCGCAACCTCGCCGGTGAGCATCCGTCCCCTGACCTCCACCGCCACCTCACGGCCCAACATCTCGGTAAAATCCTGCCAGCGCTTCAAAATTGGCGCGAAACCTTCCCGCCGGTACTCGTGGTATGTCGATTCCAGGCTTTCCAGAAGCCTTTTTGTCAGGAGTATCCTGCCAGCCGGTCGGCCGGTCTCCTCCCGGATGCTTGTGGCGATGGACTGAAGTTCTGGGGGAAACTCCCGCCGGTTCAAATTCACGTTCAATCCCACGCCGATGACCAGGTACTCCACCCGGTCCATTTCCATGCTGGCCTCGGTGAGGATGCCTCCCATCTTCCGCCCGCCGGCCAGGATATCGTTTGGCCATTTTATCATAACCTCCAGGCTGGTCGTTTCCCGGACCGCCGCCGCCACCGCCGCTGCGGCCAGGAGGGCAAACCGGGGCGCTTCCTGAGGCGGTATGTCCGGCCGGAGGATCAGGGACATATAGATGCCCGTCCGGGGAGGCGAAAACCAGGCCCTCCCCCGCCGGCCCCGGCCAGCGCTCTGTTCTTCCGCTATCACCACCGTTCCTTCCGGCGCCCCGGCGGCGGCCAGGGCTTTAGCCTGCCGGTTCGTCGAATCCGTCCGGGGGAAAAACCGGATATCCCCCTGGCCAATCAGGGCGGTTTGCAATCCCTCCTGAAGTTCTTGGGGCAGAAGCAGGTCGGGTATCTCCCGGAGAAGATAGCCCTTTCGCGGCGAGGAGTCGATGCGATATCCGGCCGTTCTCAGGGCACAGACATGCTTCCACACTGCGGTACGGCTCATCCGCAAGGATTGGCTCAGGGTTTCACCGGACACCCACTGGCCCTCCCCCTCCCCTAATTGCTGCCGGAGCAACGTGACGGGATGGTGGGCCGCGGGATTGGAGGTAGTTTTCTTCTTTGCTTGTGCCATAACTTTAAAATAGAGTCTTCCCTGAAACCGCAAGGTTCATAATGGATATGCGGTTGATTGTCAACCAATAAATGGTAAATGGTTGTTAATGCCCGGAAGGTGATGATCGGCGATATAATCTTGCCGGGAACAACGACATAATTTTGTATGAAAAAATGGAAAAATGGTGTAATTAGAAAATACACGAGAGACCTGAAAATTCAAATGGGAAGGCAATTCCCAAAAAAAGTGAAAAAGGAGGATAAATGATGAAACGGGTTGTTATGTATGGTGCTGTTATTCTGGCGGCAATTTTTTTGCTTGCGGGTCCGGCTTTTTGCCAGGACAAGCCCGACGCCACCATCAAGCTCTCTCAGGGGCAGGTAGCAGTGGGTATCGGCTATAGCTGGGGCGGCGGCGTCCTGACCTATCAGGGGAAAGAATATCCCTTTAAAATCAGGGGGCTCTCCGTTATCGATGTGGGCATCAGCCGGGCGGATGCCAAAGGAAATGTCTTCAAACTCAAGAAGCTGGAGGATTTTAACGGGACCTACACCACCCTTTCCGCCGAGGCCACGGTGGCCGGAGGCGTGGGTGGCGTTACCATGCAGAATCAGAATGGGGTTATTATCAAGTTAGTGGCGGCGACCCAGGGCGTCAATTTCAAACTCTCCCTGGAAGGTGTCAAGATGACCCTGACCAAGAAATAGATCCATATAGAGAAAACGACCTTTCAGGCCGGTGAAGAGCGCCAGCAATGCTTTCCACCGGCCTTTTTTTCATGGCCATTGATATACAATCCTCAGCGCCGCCCTGAACGGTAAAGTTGACATTTACATGTTTCTCATTGACAAGCAAAAGGGGTTTGTATATTTTCTGGCCACAATCAGCTTTCCAATGATGGCCGGCTTTTCAGAAAGCTAAACCGAACAACCGATATGATCGTGTGCTCATGTAATGCATCCTGAAAAAAACTGGAAATATTACCTGGGGTTGTCCCTTTTCGGATATTCGTTTGTTCCCATCTTGACGGTCGAACTGCTCTTCTTCCTTCCCATTTCCCATGCCGAGGCGGCTTCGCTGGCGGTGATCTATGTCGGTTCTGGAGAGGTGGCCTTTTTTGCCGCCATAGCCCTCTTGGGCCGGCCGTTTGTGGACACCCTCAAGACCAAGTTGAAGTCCTTTTTCATCCGCAATAAACCCGCCCGACCTCCCCGTCCCATCGGCAAAACCCGACATACCATCGGGGTAATCCTTTTCTTTGCGAGTTTTCTCCCCTATCCGTTTGTGGTGGCGGCCCTCATGTTTTTGCACCCCACGGGGCGGGATATTCATTATCTCGTCGCCGCCCTGTTGGCCGGAGACGGGATATTTATCACGAGTCTGTTTGTCCTGGGGGGGGAATTCTGGGAGCGGTTGAAAAGGCTTTTCGAATGGCCGGGGAAGCAGCAGGCGGCATAATTTAAAGGAACAATCAAGGAGGGGGATTATGAACGTCTTGTGTCTGGGGGCAGGCGGCATGGGGGCGCTGGCGGCGGAGACGCTGGCGGGTTTTGAAGAAGTCGGCAGGATGACCGTTGCCGATCTCAATCCGGAGGCGGCGCAGCGGGTGGCGGCCGCCTGTCGGGGCAAGGCGACGGCCCGTGCCGTCAGCGTGGAAGACGCCGCGGCCCTGACCGAATTGATGCGGGGCCATGATGTTGTGGCCAACTGCGTGGGGCCCTTCTTCCGTTTTGCCGTTCCCATCCTTTCTTGCGCCATCGCGGCGGGAGTGAACTATTTCGACATCTGTGACGATCCGGAGCCGACGCTGGCGATGCTGAAGATGGGAAAGGAGGCGGAAGCGGCGGGGATCACGGCGGTGGTCGGCGTCGGGGCCACCCCGGGGATAACGAACATGCTCGCGGCGAGGATATATCCAATGTTTCAAAAGGTGGAGGAACTGCACGCCGCCTGGAACATCGAGGAACAGGATGCCGACAAGCCCGAGGCGCTGACCTATTCCGCCGCTATCGTACACTGGATGCAGCAGTGCTCGGGGATGATCCTGGAACACCGGAATGGCCGACTGCAGGAGGTGAAACCGCTGGAAGGGGTGGAGCTGTACTATCCCGGACGGGGCACGCGGACGGTGTGGACGGTGGGTCATCCGGAACCGGTGGCCTTCTCCTGGTCATATCCGGAGATAGAACGGTCCTCCTGTTTCATGGTCATGCCTTCCCTGACCGCCGATTATTTCCGGAAATTGAGCAAACAGATCGACGCCGGCCGCCTGACCCTGGAAGCGGCGGGGCATCAACTGGTGGACGAAGCCAAAAACGTCTCCTTTCTGGATCATATCCTCGCGGTGATCTCGGGTATCTTCGATCATCCCCGCCTGCCCCTGTTCTTCGTCGTGGCCAAAGGCGTCATCGATGGCCGTAAGGCCACTGTAGCCGCGACCGTAAAGGCAAACCCCCCCGGCATGGCCAGGTCAACTGGCATCCCTCTGGCCATCGGTGTACACCAGTTTGTCCGCGGGATGGTCAAGGTCAAAGGAGTGGCGGCGCCGGAAAAGGCCCTGGATGCCCAGGCCTTTTTTCAGGAACTGGCCCCTTATTGCACCTTCCCGAAACCGGCGCCGAATGGCGACATCCTGGACATTGTCCGGGAGTGGAAGTAAACCAGGGTTGGGCCGATAGATCTTGATGCCGGCGAGTGATGAAAATCGGCGTATCATGATCTTCCCGGCCAAAAACCGCCCTTGTTAGCCGGGCGGGGAGACGGATTATCTGCGGGCTGGATCAAGTCATAATTGACGCAACGTCGGCCTAAACCCCGGCGTTCCACCGGGGATGGGAAAACGGCAAATGGCCTGGAAAAGACGGATCTTGTGGTTGTTCACAGCGGGACTGGTAGCCCTGGGGGGGCAGATTGCCTTTGTCCCGGCCATTGCCGCAACCCCCGAGATACTGACTCTGGAAGACGCCGTGGCCCTGGCCCTGCAAAACAACCGGAATGTCCAGAATGCCGCGGCGGAGGCGGAGAAAACCGACGCCGCCCTGGCCGCCCTCCGCACCCGTCGCTATCCAAATCTTAATCTGCGCTACACCGGGGCCCAGCAGTTGAATGCCCTGGATTTCGAGTTCAAGCGAGGATCACTGGGCAATCTGTCTTCCGGGGAGGCCATTCCCACCACGGATACGATCATCCCCACTCCCAGGCAGTGGGAAAACCAGGGACAGGCAGTGATGGCCCAACCTCTTGCCCAGTTGTACCGCCTGTCCCTGGAGATCGATCAGGTCGGGCTGGCAAAAACCGCCGCCGAAGAACAGTATCGCCAAAGCCGGACGGCGGTGGTCAACGATGTCCGGAAGACCTATTTCGGCATCCTGGAAAGCCAGAGCGCCCTCCGGGCCGTTCGAGAGGCCATGGGCTTCTATACGGAACTGGAACGGTTGATGACCGACCATCTCCGGCAGCAGACCATCCTCCGGGCCGATCTGCTGGAGGTCCGCTCGAAGCTGGCCCGGGCCCGTTACGATGCCACCCGTACAGAAAATGCCCTGACGGCGCAGAAGGAACAACTCAACCACCTCCTGGGGAGGGACCTCGCCACGCCCTTTTCCGTAAGCGCGGCCGTGAATCCGGCGCCGCCGGAGATGGACCTGGCGGCGGCGGTGGCGAGGGCCAGGGAGCGACGGCCGGAGATCAGGGAGGCGAAACTCAAGGCCCGCCAGGCGGAGTACGGGATCAGGATCAAGCGCTCGGAATATATCCCCGATGTCGATCTGATTGTTTCTTACACCCGTTTGCCGGAGATGGAGATCATGCCCAAGGATTACGCCTATGCCGGCATCCGGGTCTCTTGGGAGCCCTTCGATTGGGGACGGAGGTCTCAGGAGCTTTCGGAACGCAAGAAGACCCTGGCCCAGGCCAATACCGCCGCCCGGGAGGCGGAATCGCTGGTGATAATGGATGTTTCCCAGCGGTGGCGGGCGTTGCGGGAGAGCCATCAATATCTCGCGCTGACGAGGCTGAATGCAGAGGCGGCCCGGGAGCGGCTCCGGGTGGTTATGGACCGCTATCGGCAGCAGATCGCCCTTGCCAAGGATCTCCTTCAGACCCAGGCCCAGGCGGCCGAAGCGGATCATCAGGTCCATCAGGCCCTTTTGGCCTGCCTGGCCGCCCATGCCGATTTCCAGAAGGCCCTGGGGGGGGAATGAGGGCTTTCTCCGGCGGCGGAAAAGCGATGGAGACAGGAAAGGATAGATGAGCAAGGAAAATGCCCAGATGCATATACCGCTTCCGAACGAAAGCGGTCCGGCCTCCCGGCGGGATGACCGGAGGGTGACGGTCAACGGGTGGATGATTGTCTGTGTCGCTGTGATAGCGATGCAGATTGTCTGGGGTTGCGGCGATGACCAGGCGAAAAAAAAGCCTCTTCCCAAGGCCGTGCAGGTCGTCACCGTCCAGGAAGAGGCCCTGGCGGGGGGACTCCGCTATTCCGCCAACATCAAACCGAATCGCCAGGTGGATCTCGCTTTCAAGAACGGGGGCTATGTAGCCTCTCTCCTTAAGGTGCGGGGCCGGGATGTTCAGGAAGGGGACCGGATCTCCCGGGGCCAGATCCTGGCAACCCTCCGGGACCGGGACTACGCCCTCAAAGAGGCCCAGACCCGGGCGGCCCTTACCGAGGCCGAAGCCGCCTGGGAGCAGGCGCGCCAGGATTACGGACGGGCCGAGAATCTCTTTGCCTCCGGCAGCCTTACGAAGCCAGATTTCGAGGCCGCCCGGGCCCGTCGGGACATGCTGGCGGCAAAAACGTCGGCAGCCCGGGCGATGCATGACGAGGCCCTTCTGGCCGTACAGGATGTCTCCCTCCGTTCCCCCTTCTCCGGAGTGGTCCTGAAAAAGAATATCGAACAGGGGAGTCTGGTCGGGCCCGGCGCCGCTGCCTTCGTGGTGGCCGACACCTCCGTGGTGAAGGCGGAGTTCGGGGTGCCCGACGTGCTCCTCAAGCATATCCGGATCGGCAAGACATATACGCTGATCAGCGAGGCCTTCCCCGGTGAGGAATTCACCGGCCGGATATTCCGCATCGCCGCCGCCGCCGATGCCGGCAGCCGGGTCTTTGCCGTGGAGGTCGCCATCCCCAATCCCCGGGACCAGCTCAAAACGGGCATGGTCATGTCCTTGGTGATCGATGACGCCAAACTCCCCAAACCGGCCGCGGTCATTCCCCTCAATGCCGTCGTCCGCCCCCGGAACAACCCGGAAGCCTTTGCGGTCTTCACGATCGTTCCCCAGGGAGGCAGATCCATTGCCAAGGCGAAGATCGTGAAGCTGGGCGAGGTGGTGGGAAACCGGATGACGGTCCTGGAAGGTTTGAAGGCGGGGGAGCAAATAGTGGGCAACGGCGCCGCTCTTCTCCAGGACGGGGACGAGATTCAGGCGTTCAAATAGATGACGGCGGCGTTTTGCCGTGAGCGGAGCTGAAAGCCCGCGCTGCCTTCAGGATGAGCATTGGGGTAAAACCATCTTCTTCGTATCGATGCCGAAAAATTAAAACGGTCTGTTACCATGAAAATTTTTCCGCCATACTGTAGAATTTTTTCCTGTTTGGCTGGGCCGGGCTTGTGCACGGGGGGTTCATGAAGCACCGCTCGGATGAAGACCATATCGAAAAAACCAAAAATACCGCCAGGTTTTTCGTCGAGCACCGCCATATCTCCTGGATATTGTTTTTTACCGTTATCCTCTGGGGCATCTATGGCTATCTGGAGATGCCCAAGCGCAAGGACCCCAACATTCCCGGCCGCGTGGCCGTGGTCCTCTGCCCCTGGCCGGGGGCGGGGGCGGAAAAGGTCGAACAGCTCCTGACCCGGCGGATCGAAGAAAAGATCGCGGAAAATCCCAAGATCAAACGGATCTACACCGTCGCCCGGACGGGGATGGCGGTGATCCATCTGGAATTGCTGGACAATTTCAAGGAGGCGGCCAAGGAATTCGACGATATCAAGCTGCGTCTGGACGGTATCCGGGATCTTCCGGAGAACGCCGGTCCGATATATTTCATCAAGGATTATTCCGATACCGCCGCCCTGATGCTGACCGTGGCCAGCCCCAGGGCCGACGAAGCCGAGCTGGCTATCCGGACGGACGCGATCCGCAAGGCCATTGCCGCCGCCCGGGCCTCCGCTCCGCCTTCCGGAAGCGGACCGCCGGCGCCCCGGGCGACGCTGTCCGTAGTTTTCCCCTTCGCCATTGATCCCGAAACACTCCTCCCCTCTTTCCGGATCCTCATCCGGGCCATCGAGAAAGACGGGATCATGAAGAAGGCAAGGATCGTCAAGACGGCGGGATACCTCGGCCTGGATGGCGAAACGGCGTTGGACGACGCGGCGCTGCTCGCCTATGTAGACAAATATCTTAAGGAACATATGCAGTTGGCGGAGTTTCACCCCGACATTTGGGAAGTGGGCGTAATCCGGAAGGTCGAAGACGTGGCGGCGGTGCTCCGGAAGGGCGCCGGAGACAAGTACAGCTTCCGCCAGCTCGACGACATGACGGATCTCATTGTCCGGACCCTGAAGACGGTCCCTGATGTGGCCAAGGTGGACCGGGTGGGGGTGCAGCAGGAACATATTTATCTGGAATACTCTCAGGAGCGACTTGCGGCTTACGGGGTAAATCCGATGAATATCCGGGACATTCTGGGAGCGAGAAACATCACCGGTCAGGGCGGCGTGGTGGAGATCTCCGGCCGGAACATTGCCATCGATCCCTCCGGAGAGTTCAAGAACGAAGGAGAGATCGGCAACGTCCTCCTCACCGCCGCCAATTCCGGGGCCCCCATGTATCTCCGGGATCTGCTGACTATTACCCGGAGCTATGAGAATCCCGTCCGCTTCCTCAACTTCTATACCAGCAAGGAGGCGGACGGCAAATGGCGGCGGAGCCGGGCCGTCACCCTTGCCGTGCAGATGCGGGAAGGGCATCAGATCGCTGATTTTGGCCGTCATGTGGACGAGGCCCTGGCGGGGATCGCCGGGGGGCTGCCGGCGGATCTGGTTTTGGCCCGGACCTCCGATCAGCCCCTCCAGGTGAAGGAAAGCATCGACCTCTTCATGAAGAGTCTCTATGAGGCCATCGTCCTGGTGGTCCTCATGGCCTTCATCGGTTTTTGGGAATGGCGCTCCGCGGTCCTCCTCTCCCTGTCCATTCCCCTCACCATGGCCATGACCTTCGGGATGATGCATCTGCTGGGCATCGACATGCAGCAGGTATCCATCGCCTCCCTCATCATCGCCCTGGGACTCCTTGTAGATGACCCGGTGGTGGCGGGGGACGCCATCAAGCGGGACCTCAACGCCGGCCATTCCCCGGCGGTCTCCGCCTGGCTGGGGCCCACCAAGCTCGCCACGGTCATCATGTATGCGACGATCACCAATATCGTGGCCTACCTGCCCTTCCTCCTCCTCAAGGGGGATTCGGGAACCTTCATCTACAGCCTTCCCGTGGTTCTCACCTGTTCGCTCGTGGCCTCCCGGATCGTTTCCATGACCTTCATCCCGTTTCTGGCCTACTATCTCCTCCGTCCGGACAAACAGGCGCCCCCGACTCCGGAAGAACGGCGCACCCGGGGATTTTCGGGATTCTATTTCCGCGTCGGCGCCGCGGCGATCCGGCACCGCTGGCGGGTCCTCCTGGCCTCCCTGGTCTTTCTCGTCTCCGGTGTCTTCTTCATGGCCAGCCTGAAGATGCAGTACTTTCCCAATGATCTGTCTTACTTGTCCTATGTGGATATCTGGCTGCCGGAAGACGCCTCCCTCGGCGCAACCTTTGAAGCGGCGGGGCGTACGGAGGAGATCATCCGCCAGGTGGCGGAGCGGTACGGCAAGGAACATCCCGATGAAGACGGAAAATCACGGGAGATCCTGGCTTCCCTGACTACCTTTATAGGTGGAGGAGGCCCCCGGTTCTGGTTTTCCATCAGTCCTGAGATGGAACAGCTCAATTACGCCCAGATCGTCATCCTGGCAAAGGACAAACATGACACATCCCCGCTGTTGGGACCGCTGCAGACGGCGCTGGTTGGTGCTGTTCCGGGGGCGCGGATCGACGTGCGGCCCCTGGAAACGGGGGCCGTGGTGGGAATACCTGTCCAGATCAGGATTTCCGGGAACGATATCGCCACCTTGCGCAGGCATGCCGACGAAATCCGGGATGTCTTACTGAAGCTTCCCGAGGCCTCGGGAGTCCGGGATGACTGGGGTACGGAGAGTCTCAAGGTCAAGTACCGCATCGACTCCGACCGGGCCAATCTGGCCCGGGTATCCAACGCCGATATCGCCTTTTCCTCCGCTACGGCGGTCAGCGGTTTCCCCGTCGCTGTCCTCCGGGAAGGACACCGTCAGATCCCCGTCGTTATGAGACTCCGCATGGATGAAAGGGGACAGCTTGGTGACCTGGCCAATCTCTATGTCTCCTCATCCCAGGAAAAGTTCAAGGTGCCCCTGCGGCAGGTGGCGGCCATCGGGTATGGCATGGAGTCGGAAAAGATCAGAAGGCGGGATCAGTTCCGGACGATAACCGTTTCCTGCTTCCCCGCGGAAGGTTATCTCGCTTCGGAGGTGATGGATAAGGCGCGGCCGGATATCGCCCGGATCGCCAAAGGGCTGCCGTCGGGATACAAACTGGAGATCGGCGGCGAAGAGGAGGAGCAGGAAAAGGGCTTCAAGGAGTTGACCATCGTGCTGGCCACCTGCGTCTTCTCCATCTTCCTGGCCCTGGTCTTCCAGTTCAAGAACGCCGTCAAGCCGCTGCTCGTCTTTGCCGCCATTCCCTTCGGAATGGTTGGGGCCTATGCCGGCCTCTATTTCATGGGCCTGCCCTTCGGTTTCATGGCCTTTCTGGGGATCATCAGCCTCGTGGGCGTAATCGTCAGCCACATTATCGTCCTGTTCGATTTTATCGAGGAGATGCGGGAGAAGGGGGAGCCCCTTGAGGAGGCCCTGCTGGATGCCGGGATCGTGCGGCTGCGGCCCGTAATGGTCACCGTCGGCGCCACGGTCTTCGGTCTGGTGCCCCTGGCCCTTCACGGCGGCCCGCTGTGGGAGCCCCTCTGCTATGCCCAGATCGGGGGATTGAGCCTGGCGACCTTTATCACCCTCATCCTCGTGCCGGTCATCTACGCCATTTCCGTCCTCGACCTGAAGATCGTCAAGTGGGAGGCATGATCCCCCGTTTTTCTTTTGGCGCGTCTCGGGACATTGGCTATTGTCGTCAGGGTAAAGACATTAATAAGTATCAACGAGAAGTGAAGGTTCCGGCGCCTTGAGGCGCCGTCAACCCTTTGCCAATGCGCTCCATGACGACAGTCCGCCGCCGGCGCCCGGCCTCAGGGGTGTCAGGGTGCGAACTCTTTCTCGATGCGAGCCATGGCTTCGGCAAGGCGGTCGTCAGGGAGCGTGAGGGATATCCGGATGTAGCCTTCGCCGTATTTGCCGTAGGCGGTGCCGGCGGCCACGACGATGGCCGTCCGGTCGAAGAGGCGGTTGGTGAATTCCAGCGAGGTCATCCCCTTCGGGACCGGCACCCACAGGTAGAAGGTGCCCCGGGGCGGCGCAAAGTCGATGCCGATCTTCTTCAGGGTGGCCAGGACCAGCTCCCGGCGCCGACCGTAGAGCGCCGTCATGCCCTCGATGAAGGCCTCCTCGTTTTTCAGGGCCTGAATCCCGGCGAACTGGATGGGGTTGAAGATGCCCGAATCGGTATTTTCCTTCACCTTGCTGATGGCGGCGATGAGGTCCGGATTGCCGCAGGCCATGCCCAGGCGCCAGCCGCACATGTTGAAAGGCTTGGAGAGGGAGTTCAACTCCACCCCCACGTCCTTCGCCCCCGGGGCCATGAGAAAGCTGATCCGCTCCTGGCCGGCAAAAAGGATCTCGCTGTAGGGGTTGTCATAGCAGATGGCGATATCGTAATCTTTGGCAAACACCACGAGATCGTTCAGAAATTTCTTTGTGGCGCAGGCCCCGGTAGGATTGTTGGGGTAGTTGAGAAACATCCCCCGGGCCTTTTTGGCGATATCCGTGGGAATGTCGGCAAAGTCGGGGAGATAGTCATTTTTGGCCAGAATCGGGACGTTCCAGGGCTCGCCGCCGCCCATGAGGATGCTTGCCCGGTAGGCGGGGTAGCCGGGATCGGTCATGAGGACCACGTCGCCGGGATTTATCCGGGCCAGGATGAAATGATGACACCCCTCCTTGGAACCGATGAGCCCCAGGATCTCCGTGGCGGGATCGAGGGCGACGCCGTAACGGCGATCGTACCACCGGGCCGCCTCCTGGCGGAAGGCCAGCATCCCCTTTTCCTCGTCCGTGGGGTAGCGGTGATTCTCCGGGTCGTAGGCCGTCCGGCAGAGCTCATCGATGACGGACTTCGGGGTGGCCTCCACGGGGTCGCCGATGGCCAGGCTGATGACGTCCACGCCGGCGGCCCGGGCGGCGCCGATCTTCTTTCGCAGCTCCATGAACAGGTAAGGGGGGATCTTGGTCAAACGTTCGGCAATCTCCACGGTGTTTATCCTCCTCGGTCACAATCGGATTTTTCTGGGGGTGTCTATATAGGAAAAGGGCGGGAATCGTCAATAGAAACCTCCCCTGAGAACCTCAAATACTGGCCGATCACTCAATCCCGTCCTTGCGGTCCCACCGCCGGACCGTCAGGCAAGTGTCGCGACAACCTTGCCGAGCACCCTTTCGGAGCGGTAACATATTGTAACTATTAGTAAATATTTATTTGCATGAGTCTTTTCATTGTTGAAACGACACTCGATCGAATTGCCGCGGAAGCCGGCATGGTGACGGCGGGCCCGGGCGCGGTCTTTCCGCCCCGGGTTTGGCGTCGTCGGATGTCCCCGGGGCGGCCCCGGTGAGTTCGGCGGATTTCCTTGTTCCGGTGAAATCAACCTCGGGCATACGCCTCCGGCCAGAGGCGACCGGAACAGATTACCGCCGTTTTCCCCTCCAGATAGACATTCCTGAATCCGGCGCCGGTCTTTTCGAAGTGGATCCGAAGGATCTCGCCGCTTTTTACCCGGACATCCACGGGAGACGACGCCAGTCCCTTGGCGGCGGCGATGATCGCGGCCGCCACGGAGCCGGTGCCGCAGGCCAGGGTTTCATCCTCCACGCCCCGCTCGTAAGTGCGGACGGCGATCGTTCCCGAAGCGAGTATCTTTACGAAATTGGCGTTCGTCCCCCGGGGCCGGTAGAGCTCATGATACCGGATTTCCCGGCCGAGGGAAAAGACGTCACAGGCATCCAGGTCGTCCACATAATGGACCACATGGGGAACCCCGGTGTTGATGCTGCTGACCTTGAAATCCCGGCCGCCGATCGCGATCGTCTCGTCTATGCGCAGATCGCCGGGGTCCGTCAACCTAAGCTTGACGATGTTATCCCGAACCTCGGCATCGATGATCCCTGCCCCCGTTTCGAAGGACATCCGTTCCGGGGCGATCCTCAGGAGGAAGGCGAAGCGGGCTGCACAGCGACCCCCGTTGCCGCACATCTCCACCTCCGAGCCGTCGGCGTTGAAGAAACGCCAGGAGAAATCGGCCCGAGTGGATTCCTGGATAATGATGAGGCCGTCGGCGCCCAGAGAAATCCTGGGAGTACAGACCGCCTGGACGAACTCAACCACGGATCCGGCGCCTAGCTTTTCCTCCACCTGGCGCCGGCGATTGTCGATGAGGATGAAATCATTGCCACTGCCGCTCATCTTGTAGAACTCGATCATGGTCATGTGCCCTTTCCACAATTTATATTCCTTTACATGAAAATGTCCACAAATAGCTTGATATTTTCATCTTTCATTGTGCCCGGAACGGGCATGATGGTTAGTTTGCCTTCCTGGCCGTCCTCGTACGACTCCGCCGCTTCTCTTAAACGATCTTTCGGAAAATATGAAGAGAAAAAACGTTGTGCCTCTTTCTGCTCGTGGTCGGAAACGAGAGGAGCATCATCGGCAATTTCAATCATGTAGTTAACATGGCTTAATGTTATTATTTGTTGGAATCAATCACTTTTCGTTGCTTTTTGTCTTGACATTCCCCCGAAAAAATCCGTATAAGGCTATCGACTGCCGAGGTGCGGCGGGTATTCTCTTCGGCCCCGATCCGCGTCGATAGGCAACTACAGAAATGGCGCCGGTCCTTGATAGAGAAAGGTCGTCCCGATGTCGGCCGAGCTGATGACCACCAAAGAAGTTGCCAAGTATCTGAATATCAATGACAAACAGGTTTATGCCCTCATCCGGGAGGGAGGCATCCCCGCCAGCCGGGCGACGGGGAAGTGGCTTTTTCCCAAGCAACTGATCGACGCGTGGATCGAAAGCTCGGCCCGGGAGGGATTGTCCCGGGCCCGCCGGCAGAGTGAAAAGGCGGCCGGCGCCCTCCTGGCGGCGGGGAGCAACGATCCCCTCTTAGACATCCTCCAGACGGCGATCCGCCGAATCCATCCCGAACTGTACATCTTTTCCGCCAATACGGGCAGCTCGGAGGGGCTGGCGGCGCTGAACAACGGCTACACGGACATCGCCTGGTCCCACCTCTGGGATCCGGAGACCGGCCGGTATAACACGCCCTTTATCCCGTCCCGACTGCCCCGGATCGATGCCGTCGTCGTCAACCTCTTCCACCGTGATCTGGGACTGATCGTCGCCCCGGGCAACCCCCTGGGCGTCAGGACGATCGGGGACCTGGGAAAGCCGGGGCTGCACTTCATCAACCGTCAGGACGGCTCCGGGACCCGCCTCCTCATCGACTACCATTTACAGCGGGCCGGGGTAGATCCGCTCCGGATCGCCGGCTATGAGCGCGAGGTGAGCACCCATCTGGAAGTGGGTCTGGCCGTCCTCTCCCGTCAGGCCGATGCGGGGGTGGCCACGGGTTCCGTATCCCGCCTCCTCGGACTGGAATTTATCACCCTGGTCCGGGAAAGCTTCGATATGATCCTCGCGAAGGAGACCTATTTCAAGAAGGGGGTTCAGGACTTTATCGAGACCTTGAGATCCGACGGCTTCCGCCGGGGGGTAGAGAATCTTGGTCATTACGATTTCCACGCGTCGGGGAAGGTCCTGTTTGCCGTGAATTGACCGAGAGGATCGAAAGGGAATTTATTGTTGGAGGGTGACATGAAAAAAATATCTCTGCTGCTGCTTGCCATCCTCCTGGTCACGCCGCCGGGGACAGCCGTTGCCAAGGACAAGAAGTTTATCCTCATGGCTTCCACCATCGGTCCCATTGATGCCGGGATTGTCGGCGCGCTGGAGGATAGTTTTGAGAAAGAGAAAGGAATCCGGGTCCGTCATGTCGGCGCCGGAACGGGAGCGACGTTGAAAATCGCCCAGAAGTGCAATGTCGACCTGGTAATGGTCCACGCCAGGTCTTTGGAGGAAAAATTTGTTGCCGATGGTTATGGCACCGAGCGGATTCCCCTGATGTACAACGACTTTGTCATGGTGGGACCGGCAGCGGATCCCGCGGGGATCAAAGGCCTGAAGAGCGCCGCGGAGGCCATGCGGAAAATCGCCGCCGCCGGGGCGCCGTTCGTTACCCGGGGCGATAAATCCGGAACCCATGTAGCCGAAATGGAGCTTTGGAAAGCCGCCGGGATCAATCCCGCCGGAACCTGGTATGTAGTTTTTGAAAAAGGCTCGGAAGGAAACGTGGCAACCCTGCGTTTCACCGATCAAAAAAGGGCTTACACCGTTATCGACCGGGCTACCTTTCTGGCCCTGCAAAAAGAAGTGAAACTGGCCGTCCTCGTGGAAGGGGATGAGGCCCTGCTGAACCGCATCACCTTAATTCCGGTGAATCCCGGGAAATGTCCCCAGGCCAACCTCAAAGAAACGATGATCTTCGTCGATTGGCTCACGGATCCGAACAAGGGACAGCGGTTCATTGAGACCTTCGGGGTGGAAAAATACGGGAAACCCATGTTCTTCCCCGATTCGATTCCCTGGCGGCAGCGTGGCGGCGGCAAATAGCGGTCGCCAGGACAGATACTTGGCACAACAACCCGCTGTAGGTAATAATGGGTAATAAGATTAGGAGGTTAAAAGTGAAAAAAGGTCTATTTATTTTACTTGTCCTGTTCCTGACGGCCTTGGCCGCCGCTCCCGCGGTGGCGGTGGACGTCAAGTTCAGCGGCAGCTACTACACGCTAGGCTGGTATGTGGACAACCCGTCGCATCTGGACAAGAACGAGGCGCCGGGGGCTGCCTCGTGGGGCACCGTGGACGCCTCACAGGCCAATTACGCCAACCGGGACGCCCGGAGTCGGCGGGGCGCCGATGCCTTTTACAGCCAGCGGTTTCGTTTGCAGACGGAATTTCAGGTAGTGGAAGGTTTGAAGCTCGTTACCCGCTTCGACGCCCTGGAGAAGCGCTGGGGTGATCAGGCCTGGGCGGGGGGCACGGGTGAGACCCAGTCCCGGACCCAGACGCCCCAGGGATCTCTCGATCCCAATGGGGTGAGACGCGGCGCCGCCAATCCCAAGGCTCAGGAAAACCTGGAATGGGAACGGGCCTATCTGGATTTCAACGTCCCCTTCGGCAAGTTTCAGGTGGGTTACATGCAGTTTCTTACCTGGGGAACGACCTTCCTGGACACGACCCTGACTTCCGCCGGCATCCGCTACCTTTACAGCCGCGGGCCCTGGCAGGCGGTGGCGGCCATCGAGAAGCGAGGGGAGTGGGTAGGCCTCAACGCGAACAACATCGGCGTGGCCAATGACGCCGACCGGGATGTGTACGATTTTGGGGCCATCTATAAATTCAAACCCGGCGAGGCGGGCATTCTCTATCAATACAGCCGGAGCGGCCAGAACAAATGGGAGCAGGGCAACGGTTATCTGACGCAGCTCAACGGCCTGTATCCCTATGCGAAGGCCACCTTCGGGAAGTTGTTCCTCGAAGGAGAGGCAATGTACGCCTTCGGTGATCTGCGATCTTACGAGAGCACCAGTGCGGCCCCCACGGGCGGTACCGCGGGCACCAACCGTCCGGGTGGGGTGAGCATCAACAATCCTGCTCAGAACGTGGGCGTCCAGGCTTTCGGGGCCTATGTCCATGGTAAGTACGATCTGAAGCCGGCCTATGTGGGGATAAAGTTCGCCTATTTGAGCGGTGACGACAACTCCAACAGCGACAAAGCGACGGGATCTATCATGCAGTCCCAGCAGATGAACCGGAGCTTCTATCCCACCCTGATCCTCTGGAACGATGACTACCAGAACAACATGGGAAACATCCAGGGCAACGTGCCCGCAGGGGCGACGGGAGCGAATCGCCGCACCGGCCAGAACTACACGATCAGCCAGAATATGGACAATGTGTGGTTCTATCAGATCTATGCCGGCGTCAAACCGATGCCCAAGATGAATCTGATGATGGCCCTGTCCTACGCCACGGCGGACAAGAAACCGAAGAGCGACGTGGGCGCCGTGGGTTCCCCGGGTTACTACAACCCGGCGAACCGGGTGACGGAATTCGTTTCAGACAAGTACGGGACGGAGCTCGACTTCATCGGCACCTACAAGATCTACGACAACCTCACCTACATGATCGGCATCGGCTATCTGTGGACGGGGGACTATTTCAAAGGTTACGACAACGACGCCAAGATCAGGGACAACTACCTTCTTTCGCATAAGTTGACCCTGAACTTCTAAGAGCAGGTCCTTTGTCTGGAACGGTAGAGAATTACAAGTAAAATCCGGGGCGTCGGCAAGCGGCGCCCCGGTTCGTTTTCGATCGGAAACCGGCCCCAAGTTCGGTGATTAGACAAACCCAAAGGGCAGGTCGCCTGCCATCGACATCGAGATTCAATTAAGGAGAAATGGAAATGAAAAGATATGCAAGGATTGCCATTCTGATCGCTGTATACTATACTTTACTCCTTCTGGCCGGAGTCGGCGGCGCCGATGCCGCCCGCAAGGCGCCGGCGAAACAGAAGAACCTCATCCTGGCCACCACGACCAGCACCCAGGACACGGGTCTTCTGGATGTTCTGATTCCCATCTTCGAGAAGAAGACCGGCTATTTCGTCAAGACCATCGCCGTTGGTTCCGGCCAGGCCATGACCATGGGGAGTAAGGGAGAGGCGGATGTCCTGCTGGTCCATTCCCAGGCGGCGGAGAAGAAATTCATGGAGGCCGGCAATGGCGTCAATCGCCGCTTGGTCATGCACAATGACTTCATTGTTGTAGGTCCTCCCGCGGATTCGGTGGCCCTCAAGGGAACCAAGAAGGCGACGGAGGGATTCAAAAAGATCAGCGCCGCCAATGCCCTCTTCGTGTCCCGAGGCGACAATTCCGGAACCCATGCCAAGGAGAAGGAGATCTGGAAGGCCGCGGGCATTCAGCCGGAGGGGCAGAAATGGTACCAGCAGACGGGACTCGGGATGGGACAGACCCTTAGCGTGGCCGCGGAAAAGAAGGGTTATACCCTTACCGACCGCGGCACCTATCTAGCGCTGAAGAAGAACCTTGGCATGGATAGCCTCCTCGAGGGGGATGCGGTGCTCCTCAATATCTATCATGTCATCGAGGTCAACCATGCCAAATGGCCCAAGGTGAACGCCGCCGCCGCCAAGGCCTTTGCCGATTTCATGGTGTCCAAAGAGGTCCAGAAGATCATCAAGACCTTCGGCGTGGCGAAGTTCGGATCCCCCCTGTTCTTCCCCGATGCCGGCAAGAAGGTGGAAGATCTGGGCAAATAATCTGTGGGACGCCTTTCATCTGGATATGTCGGCGCGCGAGCGGTTTTAAATCCGCCGCCGCATCCGTTCGAGCCGGGGGTGGGAGACGGGATGTTTTCAGCCGGTGAAAAAAACCGGCAAAGGGTGGATACTTTCATGTCCGTGGGGATAGCGCCGACGGGGGAGAGGCGGGAATGGAGATAATACTCGCCGGGATCAAACAGGCCCTCTCCCTCCTGATCAGCTTCGACCCCGAGGTCCTGGCGATCACGTGGCTGTCCCTGAAGGTTTCGGGGACCGCCACCCTGATCAGCCTGTTTATCGGCATCGGCATTGGCACCGCCGTAGCCCTCTCCTCCTTCCCCGGGCGGCAGATTGTCGTGAGCGTCATCAATACGGGGATGGCCCTGCCGCCTGTTGTCGTGGGCCTTTTCGTCACGATCTTTCTCTGGCGCAACGGTCCTTTCGGCTATCTGGAGATCCTCTACACGCCCGCGGCCATCATCATCGCCCAGGCCATCATCGCCACCCCCATTGTCATGGGTATCACCCTGGCTGCCATGCAACAGTTGCCCCGGAAGCTTCGGTTGCAGATCCTGGCCCTGGGAGCGACGCGCTTTCAGATGGTCTGGCTGCTTATCAAGGAGGCCCGACTGTCCCTCATGGCCGCCGTCATGGCCGGCTTTGGAGGCGTTATCTCCGAGGTCGGGGCCTCCATCATGGTCGGCGGCAACATCAAGGGCTATACCCGTGTCCTGACCACCGCCACGGTCATGGAAACCAGCAGGGGCAATTTCGATCTCGCCATTGCCCTGGGGGTGATCCTGCTTCTCTTCGCCTTTGTCATCAACCTGGTTCTCACCCGAATCCAGCAGCGGGAACGTCCCCAATGAACGGCGGATCGATTCTGGAGGGCAGAGACATCCAGGTGCGGCGGGGCGGCCGACTGATCCTCGATGTCGCTTCTCTGAACATCGCGGCGGGAGAGGTGCTGTCCGTGATCGGGCCCAACGGGGCGGGGAAAACGACGCTCCTTCAGGCCCTGTCGGTCCTCCTGCGGCTCAATCGAGGGGAGATTCGCTTCCGGGGCGCCCGGATCGGCGTGGATATCACCCCTCTGGATTACCGCCGGCAGTTGGCCATGGTCTTCCAGGAGGCCCTCCTCTTCGATGCGACGGTAACCGCCAATGTGGCGGCGGGACTTCGGCTCCGCGGGACTGACGCCGGGGAAGCAAAAAGGATTGTCGCCGCTAAGCTGGAGCAGTTCGGCATCAGTTCCCTTCACGACCGCTCCGCCAAGACCCTCTCCGGTGGTGAGGCCCAACGGACCAGCCTTGCCCGGGCCTTTGCCATTGGGCCGCAGATCCTTTTTCTGGACGAGCCCTTTGCCGCCCTCGATCCACCCACCCGGGAATCCCTGATCGAAGACCTCAGCCGCATCCTCCGTGAATCGGGCGCCACGGCCATCATGGCCACCCATGATCAGGGGGAGGCCCTGCGTCTTTCCGACCGGATCGCCGTGATGCATGAAGGGCGGATCGCTCAGATCGGTCCCCCGGTGGAGGTGATGAACCACCCCGTCGATGAGAGTGTGGCGGCCTTCGTGGGGGTGGAAATGATTCTTGCCGGCCGGGTCGTCCAATACGAACGGGGGACGGCCACCGTGGCCATCACGAATGATGTGGGCCCCCCGAAGTTATCTTACCCTCGGGGCAATCCTGGCGAGATACTCTCCGGGACCGGAAGGGAGAGAACGGCAGGGGAAGCGCCCGGTGAGAGATCATCGGCCTCGTTATCATCCGATGGCATGGAGATGCCGCCGGAAGCTACGGGTGGACGGATAGACGGGGAGGGTTCTTGCGTATGGGAAGACGCCGCTGTGATGGGGGGAAGGCGACGTCCCGCCACCGTGTTTCTGGAGGCCGCGGGAGAGGCGAAAGCAGGGGAGGAAGTGTTCTGCTGTATCCGCCCGGAGCACGTCACCCTCGCCAGGGGGTTGCCCCCGGGGCGGACCAGCGCTCGTAACTCCTTCCCCGCCGTCATCAACAGGATCATCCCCGCCGGCCCTTTTTACAAGCTGTACCTGGATGGCAGCCTTCCCCTGTCCGCGTACATAACCGCCCAATCCCTGGAAGAACTGGATTTGCGAATCGGGATGACGGTTACGGCTTCCTTCAAGGCCACCTCCGTCCATTTGATCCGGCGGGGATAGTGATCCCCCGCCGGGGCCTCGCATCCCCGGTCCCGGATGCCACGGATGCCTTTGCTGGACATAAAATCCGCAATCAGGCCCAAGCCCCGCCTAACCCGTGTTCCGATCCGGTCCGGGGCTTTCCGCCCGGTTATTCGTAGATCTTCTCTTCCGCCGCGAAGGCCTCTTCAGCGTCCGCCTCGTGATCTCGGGGCCGGGTCCGGATCTCCTTGCCCAGGAACTCCCGGTACCACTCGTGGGCCGTGATCATGGACATTACCTCGCTCGTCCCGGTCCAGATGCTGGCCAGGCGGATGTCCCGGTAAATCCGCTCCAGGGGGAATACATTGGTGTAACCGATGCCGCCCACGACCTGCATGGCGTTGTGGACGACCTTTTGGCAGGACTCGGTGATGAATTTCTTCGTCTCCGAGACCAGGCGCCGGATCCGGAGCATCTCCTGCCCCGTCTCCACGGCCCGGGCGGTGGTGTAGGCCATGGACCGGCAGGCGTCGAGGAGCATTACCGCTTCGGCGACCTGGAAGCTCACCCCTTCGAAGGTGGCGATGATTTTACCGAAGGCCTTGCGCCGGGCGGTGTATTTCGTGGCGATCTCAATGGCCGGCCGGGCGGCGCCGATGGTCATCATGGCCGTTCCAAGGCGTTCCGGGATCATCATGGTGTTGAAGACGGCGTAAGCCCCGTTGACCTGGCCGACGACATTCTCCTTGGGGACCATGACATTCTTGAAGACGATGCGGGCCGTGCCGCCTCCCCGGCACCCCATGAGGCCGTAGAGATACTTCGTTTCCACCCCGGGCCCCCGGTCCACGACAAAGGCCGTGAGGCAGTCTTGGGGTTTGGCGGCGGGATCGAAGTTGGTCCGGGCGTAAACCAGGAAATAATCCGCCCCTTCCCCGCCAACGATGAAGCGCTTCTGGCCGTTGAGAAGGTAATGGTCCCCCCGGTCCTCGGCCTTCGTAGTGGCGCCGAAGAAATCCGAACCGCCCCGGGGCTCCGTGAGGCATTCCGCGGCGAAAATCTCTCCCCGCAGGAGGGGCCGGACATATTTTTCCTTCAGATGGTCCGTACCGTGGAGGATGATGGCATCGCAGACCAACTCCGCTCCCACGCCGAAGACGCAGGCGAACTCGTACCCCAGGGTGCCGATCTCCTCCAGAATCGCGGCGGTGGTGACCCAGTCCATCTCCCGTCCTCCCCATTGCCGGGGATACCGGCAGCCCAGCAGGTTCCGCCGTCCCGCCTCGGCGAGAAACTCCTTGGGAAAACGGATCCGGTCCTGGTCCATGTCGAGAATCATCTGGCGGGGTACCCATTTGACCAATTCCCGGGCCTCGTCCCGGATGGCCAGTTGCTCTTTGGTAAGCAGATATTCGAACATCACGAACTCCTTTCCTGTAAAGCCCTCACTGTTCCCGCGGCGGGGCAGGCGGAGTATAGGGAGATGCGCGAAACCTGTCAAGGGAGGAAAAAACGACCCCTCGGGATTTGATGTTGACAGCACCCGCCACTGCGGTAGAATCAGTCGATCATAGGGGAGTCTGTTATGACCATGAAAAAACCCGGCCTACTGGCCAGAAGTCTCCGCGATCTCCTCTACAAAGAGGCGCGGATCAGAACCGTCGCCGGTGTATGCATCGGCTCGACCTACATCGCCGTCCGGCTGGACGATGACGGCCTCGGCCTTGCCGCCGTGCCGGTCGCGGCATTATCCGGGCCCGAACAAGAGATGTCGTTTCCTCCGGAAGCATCCCTGCGGGGCCGGCCGGCGGCCTTCCTTCTGGACTGGCTGACTCAAAGCGATCACCCGCGGCAAAAGGCCCTCGCCCTGGCCACGGCCAATGCCCTGATCCGCCAGGATCACAGCGATTTTGACGGTGATGCCCTCGATGCATTTCATCTGACCGCTGACGACAGAGTGGTCATGGTCGGCCGCTTTACCCCCCTGATGGCGAGAATCACCGCCACTGGAGCCGCGCTGACGGTTCTGGAGAAGAACCCCGCCAAAGGAATGGTCCTTCCGGCCGAAGAGCGCCGCCGCGTTCTGGAAAGGGGAACGGTCGCAATCATTACGGCCACCGCGATGCTGTACGACGATCTGGAAGAGATCCTCTCCGATCTCGTCCGTCCCCGCCATGTTTCCCTTTTGGGCCCCTCCACCCCCATGCTGCCCGAAATTTTTGCCCTTACCCCGGTGACCCATTTGGGGGGAGTCAAGATTACCGATACCGACCGAGTAATGTCTATCGTCGCCGCCGGAGGAGGGACGCGGACCATGCGCCTCGGTCTGGAGATGACCAATATGGTATTGAAAAGGGGGGGCCAGGGGGATGAAATGCATGAACCATCCCCACCCCTTGTAAGGGTGTAAATATAATTAGTGAATGAAGTCAAGAATATAAGAGACTAATTTCAGAAGTAACGCGATGGTCACTTCCGCAGGTTATACTTGATCATCTTCAACTGGAGGCCCTTGCGGCTCAGGCCCAACCGCTGGGCCGCCCGGGTGACGTTGCCGCCGCATTCCTCGAGGCAGCGGACCAGCATCTGGCGTTCCGCCTCCTCCGTATGGCTCCGGATGAACTCCTTGAACTGGCTCGGTTTCTTTTCCGGCGGCAGGAGGGATTGTTCATATACGGCCTGCTTGATTTCTCCGGGGACGTCCGCCATGGCGATGGTCTGCCCCCGGGCCATGAGGACGAGTCTTTCCAAAAGGTTTTCCATCTCCCGGATGTTGCCCGGCCAGTCATAATTGATGAACAGATCCAGGACGTCGTCTTCCAGACCCTGGATGTCCCGGCCGAGCTTCTTACGGAACCGGTCCACAAAATACGCGATCAGCGTGGGGATGTCGTCCCGCCGCTCCCGCAGGGCGGGCAGGTGAATGGGCAGGACATTGAGGCGGTAGAAGAGGTCCTCCCGGAAACGCCCCTCCTTGACGTCCTGAAAGAGGTTCCGGTTGGTGGCCGTGATGAGGCGCACGTCCACCTTGATCGTCTTGAGTCCCCCGACCCGCTCGAAGGTCTGCTCCTGGATGACCCGCAGGAGCTTCACCTGCATCTCCTTGGGCAGTTCCCCTACTTCGTCGAGAAAGAGGGTGCCCTTGTGAGCCAGCTCGAAACGTCCCGGCTTGGTCACCACCGCCCCGGTGAACGCCCCCTTTTCATAGCCGAATAGCTCACTTTCCATGAGGTTTTCCGCAATGGCCGCACAGTTGATCTTGATAAGGGGGTTGCCTTTCCGCGGGCTGTTGATGTGGATGGCGTTGGCGATGAGTTCCTTGCCCGTTCCCGTCTCGCCGGAGATGAGGATGGTGGTGGTTGTCGGGGCCACCCGCTTGATGGTCTCGAAGATCTCCTGCATCGGCTCGCTGGCGCCGACGATGCCATAGCGGTCGATTTCGTCGGCGCCGGCGACAAATTCCTCGTCGCTCAGCCGGCGCGTCTTGATGGCCTTGAGAACTACGTTTTTCAGTTCATCCTGCTCGAAGGGCTTGGTTACGTAATCGAACGCCCCTTTCTTCAGAGCGTCCACCGCCGTGGCCACCGTTCCGTGGGCGGTGATCATGATTACGGGGACCGCCGGATAGTCGGCCGCCACCCGCTCCAGAAGGCCCATGCCGTCCAGGTTGGGCATCTTGAGATCCGTGACGACCACGTCGATGTCGTCATCAGCCAGAACCTTGAGGGCCTCGCGGCCGTCCGGGGCGGTGAATACCTCGTAACCTTCCTTTTTCAGCATGGCCCGGAGGACCACCTGCATGTTGATTTCGTCGTCGACAACCAGAATCCTGTTCATCCCCTCGCCTTGGCAGCTTTGTATTATCGATTATAATCGTCCCTATTATTTATCTCTAAAAGGACGTTTTGACCAGCCCGCAATCCCTCATGGGGTCGGGAAGAAAGGCCGCCCGGCGGGAGCGTCAGGAAGCCTTTTGGAGCCGGATATAGAAGATGCTCCCCTGTCCGGGCAGGGACTTGACCCGGATATGGCCGCCGTGGCTCCTGATGATCCGCTGGCAGATGGCCAATCCCAGGCCGACTCCCCGCTCCTTGGTGGTGAAAAAAGGTTTGAAGACATTTCTTAGCTCTTCCTTCTTGATCCCTTTGCCGGTGTCGCGGATGGAGATGCCCACCGCCTCTCCCAGGTCGCTGTCGATCCGACGGGTGCGGAAGATGAGCTTGCCTCCTGTCGGCATGGCCTCCAGGGCATTGAAGGCGATATTCAGGATTACCTGGATGAGCTGCTCCGCGTCGATATTCATCGGGGGCAGCTCCGAACGCAGCTCCTCTTCGATGACGATCCGTTCCGTCAAGTCGTTGGCCCGGACGATGGAGATGGCTTTGGTGATCACGGCGTTCACGTCCTGGAGCTTCAGATTGAGCTGGTAGGGTTTCGCATAGCTCAGGAACTGGTTGACGACGCTGTTGAGGCGGTTCACCTCTGCGATGATGACGTCGATCAGGCGCCGGTCCTCTTCGTTCAGCACCTCCGAACGGAGGTACTGGGCGGCCCCCTTGATGGAGCCCAGGGGATTGCGGATCTCGTGGGCCAAAACCGGGGCCATTTCCTCCAGAAGCATGCTCTTCTCTCTTTCCAGTTTCCGGTCGAAGGCATAGAGGAAATTGAAGGCGTCCTTGCTTTCCGGATAGACCCAACCGAAGATGTTTTTGAGGACCTGCTTCAAGGGTTCGATTGAAATTACGATGAGATACGAGGCCAGGAGGATGTAGGTGAGGGACGATGAGGATGGATGCCCGAAGAGGCGGATGAAGACATAGATGACCAGGGTGGCGCACAGGGTGAGCACGCCGGTGATCAGCGCCCGGGCCATAACCTCGTGGAGTTCCATGAGCTGGGGATGGGTGATAATCAAAAAAATCATGTACATCAGTACGGCGAGAAAGATGTTGTACAGCGGATAAAAATCGTAACCGAAAAATTTGACCACATCCAGGGTGCTGATGACGGCGGCCATCCCGAAAGCGATGGAGAGATACAACATCCGGGTTCTCTCCGTTCCCGCCGGCCGGTTCCGGATAAAGAGAATCAGGGCACCGTAGCAGAGGGCCAAAATGGCGGCGGGATAGAGATAAATGAGCATCCGCCAATAAGGCCAGTCCGCCAGGGGGGTGAACAGGGAGATGAAAAGGGCCACGCTGGTGAACGTCGCTGTGGCGGTCCGGCGCGGAGAAAGGAGGCTCTGATCGTTGAGGAGGCGCCGTCCGAAGGACATGAGCAGCGGGGGAATGGCCATAAGGCCGCACAACTCGATCAGATTCCAGACGTCGGAGTGAAAGTGACCGGAAAAGAAACCTCCTCCCTTGTAGAGAAAAACGGCCAGGCAAAGCCAGGCAAAAGATAGATGGGTGCGGTTCTGCCGTTTGGTAAAAAAGAGAAAAACGGCGATCGCCAGGCTGACGGTGGCTAAGGTGAAGACTTCCATTGATCTCCAAGATGATATGTCCTGAATATAAACCCGCCGCTGAAGAATAACGGGAAATGAATCTGTAGTCAAGAAAGACCATAAAAAAACAGGAGCTTCCCCCCCCCTTGGAACAGCTCCTGTTTACCTCCGTTGATGACAACGGATTAGTGTCGACGGCAAAGATCTTAGGCCGGCTCTCCCTCCGCCGGCAGGGCATAACGGAAACAACTGGTGTTTTCATAGATCGCCGGAGAGATTATGTATCCCTCTTCGATCCGGAAGACCCGGGACTCCTGGCCCCGCATCTTGATGGCCCGTCCCTTGAGGAATACCCTGATATTCCCCTCGATGAGGTTCGTGATGTCGAACTGACCGAAGGTGTGATACACATCGATGCTGCCGACTTCCTCGGACCGGAGATGCCAGTGGTCGTGAATCCCCGCTTCGGTTTCCTCGAAGAACGACTCGAGTTTGTCCTTCCACTTCTCCGGGAGTTCCTCCGCGGTCAGCTCGAAGACCCGATCCACGTCGTCTCTTTTTTTCGTCTTTTTGGTCGCTTTTACGGCTTTGGTCGCGGTGACCGCCTTTGCCGCCTTTATTGATTTCGCCATGATTGCCTCCTCTTTCTATTGAGTATGTCCATAGTTGTTACTCTGTACGCTGTTGTTTATGGGCGGCCGAAGTCCTGCATGATATCTATCACAATGTATGCCAGGGCGGCTTTTTAGCCGTCAATATGTCCTATGTATATGATGTAGTTGCATTTATTGGCAAGGAGTCTTCGGTGGGCGCAAATGGCACGGCCCCGGTGGCAGGTCATAAATGCGTAGCATCCTTCGCAGGGTGAAGATGATTTCGCACCCACTCTGATCCGTCGTGTCAGCCAAATAAATATTTGACGGTCCTGGAAAAAGGACCTATGCTTTACCGGCAATCGTCCTTAATACGGTAGGGAGTTATGAACAAGGAAGCGCAGCAGGAACAAATCGCCGCGGTTTTTACCGGCGTCGATGCCCACTTGGTGACGGCGGAGCTTATCCGGTCCCATTCCACCAACCGGGAAGACATTCGGGAGGTGGCCCTGCGGGGACTGGATTTGCGACCCTGCCGGCGGATTCTCGACCTGGGCTGCGGCTTCGGATTCTTTTCCGAAGCCCTCCGGAACCGGGTGGGGCCCGGCGCCCGCCTGACCGGTCTGGACATGATCCCCGCCTACGAACGCCTCTTCCTGGATGTCTGTCGCCGCATCGGGGTCCGGGGACGCTTTATCGCCGCCCCGGTCTCGCACGTCGAAACCCTTCCCGAGCGTTCCTGGGATCTTGTCCTGTGTAGTTACGCCCTGTATTTCTTTCCCGAGATCACGGTGCGGATTGCCCGGCTCCTCGCTGCCGGGGGGATTTTCATCGCCATCACCCATGGGGAGAAGAACATGGGGGAACTGTTCACCGCCGCTAGGACCGTCCTGAAGGAACAGGGCATCATGAACCGGGAGCGCTTACCCGTGGAAGAGATCATCGGCCGCTTCTGCGCGGAAAACGGCGGAGAGCTACTCAGGCGCTCTTTCCACCGCATCGACACTATCGACTATCCCAACACCCTGATTTTCAAACCCCATGAACTGCCTCTGCTTTTGGCCTACTTTCACTTCAAGAGCCCCTTCTTTCTCGCCGGGATCGACGCACTGCACCGGGACAGGATCATGACCACGTTTGCCGCCCATCTGGAGGACGTAACCCGGCGGCAAGAGGGTTTCACCATCTTCAAGGACGACCGCATCTTCATCTGCCGGGAGCCCCGGGACAACGCGGATGGGCCGTGAAAACAAGGGGTGAGCCCCCGATGCTGCCCTATGGATTCATTAAGAAATTCACATTGATATAGGAGACGCCGGTGAAAAGAAAGCGCCTGTACTGCCCCCATTGCGGCGGCGACATCCGCCGGGAGTGGGAGGAGGACGTGGAGAGGGATTTTTGTGCCGCCTGCCGGACCTTCTTCTATGAAAATCCCCTCCCGGTGGTGTCCGTGATTCTGCTGTCGGCGGATCGGGAGATCCTGCTGGTTAAACGGGGTCGCCGGCCGTACCGGGGACGGTGGTGCCTGCCGACGGGGTTTGTGGAAAGCGGGGAAAGCATCGAAACGGCCGCCCTGCGGGAGCTGGCGGAGGAAACGGGACTCCGGGGGCGTGTCGCCGGTCTGGTGGATGTGGATTCGGGGCGGAACAGCTTTTACGGAGATCTGATCTTTCTGACCTTCGAGGCAGAGGCGGAGGGGGAGACGGGGCCTCCGCAATCCGGGGGCGATACCGTGGCGGCCCGCTATTTTCCCCTCGGGGGGCTTCCCCGCCTGGCCTTTCCGGCCAACAACCGGGCGGTGAAGCGTTTTGTCGCCGCCAAGGCCGACTACTGGGCCATCGTCGATTCCTTTTCCCTGGCCGCTGGCGGGGACGGCGCCACCGGCGGGCGAAACACGAATCTCCTTTCCGACCGTCTCGTTCGGGTCATCGAGGTCAATGCGGAACTCATCTCCCGCCTCTGGATCGAAGAGGTAACCACCAGCCGCTCCACCCCCGGCTACCATCATTTCGACCGGCAACGCCTCTTCCGCCGGGTCCACACCATCCTCTCCCAGTTCGGAAAATGGCTGGGCGGGGGATATGACGACCGGGACATCCAGGCCTACTACACAGACATGGGCCGGGAACGCCGGCGGGAGGGATTCCGATTGGGAGAGATCCTGAGTGCCCTGAGCCTCATCAAGAAACACCTCTGGGAGTTTGCCCTTTCCCGGGGGATGTGGCAGAAGACCATCGACATCTACATGGCCCTGGAGTTGGACCGCCGCATCGTGATCTTCTTCGACAAGGCCTCTTTTTACACCGCCCGGGGCTATGAAGACAAATAGGCATTTCTTTTTTAAAGCAATCATTTTCGTCCTGCTGCCGCACCTTTTGGGCGTTTCCGGGGCGGCGGCGTCCCCCCCCCGGCGGATCGTCTCCCTGGCCCCGAACATCACGGAAATCATCTTCGGTCTGGGACTGGGGGACCGGCTGGTGGGGGTGACCACCTACTGCGACTTTCCCCAGGCTGCCCGGAAAAAGCACAAGATCGGCGGTTTTTCCAACCCCTCCCTGGAGGCGATCCTGGCCCTCCGCCCCGATGCGGTAATCCTCACCGAGGACGGCAATCCCCCGGAGATCGCCCCCCGGCTGGAAAGACTGGGGATCTCCATCCATGTCTTCCGGGCCCGGAAGATCGAGGAACTCCCCGGGGCCCTCAGGGAAATGGGACGTTTTCTCCAGGTGGAGGCCGCCGCCCGGCGGCAGGCGGCGGAAATGGAGCGCCGGCTGAAAGATTACCGGTCGTCGGCTCGGCAGCGGCGCCGGGCCGCCAATCCAAAGGCCCTGTTCATAATCCAGCCCGAGCCCCTTATCGTGGCCGGGCCCGGCACCCCCATGGACGACGCCATGAACATCATGGGGCTGGCCAATATCGCCGATGATGTGACCGGGCGCTACCCGAAATACTCCCTGGAGGAGACCCTCCGGAGGCAACCGCAGCTTTTGTTTATCGGCCAGGGCCCCGGGATGGAGGAAGACGTTCGGAGGCTTTCCCGACGGCTTCGGACCCTGGAAGCCGTCCGGTTGGGACGGGTTTACACGATCCGCGAAACCCTTTTCCGCCTCGGCCCCCGGGTGTTCATCGGCCTGGAGGAGATGAAGGCGGCGGTGGTGCAGAGCGGTTTGTAAAAAACGAGGTAGTGAATTTGCCCCTTGACATAAGGAAATTCTTTCGGTAATTATCATCGCGTAAATCTTGCCAGACCAGATGGGTGTGTGGAAGAGGGGTGCAAATCCCCCGCTGCCCCGCAGCCGTAACGGGAACGAAAGCCGGAATGCCACTGTCTCCACCAGGGGACGGGAAGGCGGCGAGTAGGGCGCCCGGAGCCGGAAGACCGGCCCATCTGTTTGACCTCGGGGGAGGGGAAGCATTGGGCGCGTTTTCACTGCCGACATCATATCTCGCCGTAACGCCGGCGCGGGTGGTCAGAATCTCCCTGCTGCTGTGCCTGCTTCTCGTTGCCGTGGCCCTGGCGTCCCTTTTCACCGGGACGGCCGATATCTCCATCCGGGCCACCCTCCGCGAATTCTTCCCCTGGGCCTCCTTCCTGTCCGGTGGCCTGACCGAAGCCGAAACGTCTATCATCATGTCTGTCCGCCTGCCCCGGATCATCCTGGCCGCCATTGTCGGGGCATCCCTCTCCGTGGCGGGTGTGGTGTTTCAGGCCCTGTTGAGAAATCCCCTGGCGGACCCCTATATCCTCGGAATATCCGCTGGTTCCGCGGTGGGGGCCGTCATGGGAATTCTCCTGGGGGTGGGTGCCTGGAGCCTGGGCATTCCCGGTCTGGCCTTTCTCGGCGCCCTGGCTGCGATCCTGATCGTCTTCGGCATCGCCGGCCGGGAAAAACGCCGGGAAACCAACACCCTGCTTTTGACCGGCGTCATGGTCAACGCCTTTTTCAACGCCTTCATCCTCTTCGTCTTCACCATCAGCGACCATGTGCAACTCCAGCGGGCCCTCAACTGGATCATGGGCGATTTGAGCCTGGCGGATGAACAGGCCCTGTTTTACACCTCCGTTTTTCTCGTCCTCGGGTCGGTTTTTATCTACGCCTTCGCCCGTCCCCTGAACCTCCTCGTCACCGGCGAGGAAACGGCGCAACAGTTGGGCGTGGCCGTGGAAAAGACCAGGATCGCCCTTTTGGCCGCCGCCGCCCTGATCACCGCCGCCGCCGTTTCCGCCAGCGGCACCATCGGCTTCGTCGGCCTCATCATCCCCCACATCCTCCGCCTCCTCGTCGGTCCGGATCACCGCCTCCTCATCCCCACCGCTTTCTTTACGGGGGGGGCCTTTCTCGTCGTCGCCGACACCCTGGCCCGGTGTCTCGTGGCGCCGGCGGAACTGCCCGTAGGGGTCATCACCGCCCTGTGTGGTGCCCCATATTTTCTGCTGTTGCTCCGCCGGAGGTTGCGGTTGACGTCATGACCCTCATGAAGATCGACCAACTGGGTTTTCGTTATGGTGACCCCTGGGTCCTCCGGGGGGTTACTTTCTCCCTTGCGCAGGGGGATTTCATCGGGGTCCTCGGTCCCAACGGGTCGGGAAAATCGACGTTGCTCCGCCTGCTGGCTGGCATCCTCACGCCCCAGGAGGGAGAGGCGCTGCTGGAGGGCCGTCCCGTTCACACCATGAAAAGGCGGGATGTGGCCCGGCGCATCGCCGTCGTTCCCCAGAGCTATGAGGGGATCTTCGCCTTTTCCGCCCGGGAGGTCGTCCTCATGGGCCGGTCGCCCCATCTCCCCGCCTGGTCATTCGAGGCGCCGCATGATTTCGCGGTAGTGGAAAGGGTTATGGAACAGACGGATACTCGGGAACTGGCCGCCCGTCCCCTGGACCAGCTCAGCGGCGGGGAGCGGCAGCGGGTCCTCATCGCCCGCGCCCTGGCCCAGGAGCCCCGGCTCCTCCTCCTCGACGAGCCCACGGCCTTCCTCGACATCCGCCATCAGGTGGAGATTCTCAACCTTATCAAGACCTTCAATAAAAAAGAAAAACTGGCGGTGGTCGCCGTCACCCACGATATCAATCTCGCCTCCCTATACTGCGACCGGATCATTCTCCTGGACCGGGGGGTGGTGCATGATGACGGGGTTCCGGAGGCGGTCCTCACGGTGGGGAATATCGAGTGTGTCTATGGGACTCCGGTATTGACGAGCCGTCATGAACTTACGGGGCGGCCCGTCGTCGCTCCACGCACGGAGATTTGGTGAAGAACGGCCGTGCCGTTGTACCGGTGCGATGCAGCAAGTGGATATTGAGGAAGATGTAAGCATTCTCGAAGATGTAGCCACGGATATTACTTCGTCGGGGGAAGGAAGCCGGTGCAAAGCCGGCGCTGCCCCGCAACTGTAAGGGGAACGAAAACCGCGGCAGACCACTGACGGCTGGAAGGGCCGCCGGGAAGGCGCGGCGAGTAGGCGTGAGCCCCGAGCCAGGAAACTTGCCTGACGAAGCGAACATTTCTTTTCTCCCGCGGGGGAAGAAGGAGGAATCATGAACAGATCGCTGGTTTGGTGGTTTGGTTTGGCGTCGTTGGTCTTGGTTGCGGCATTGGGGTCCACCCCGGCTTTTTCCTGGGAAGGGGCGCGACGACCGTCGCTACAGATGGAATTCCCGCGGGCGGTCCGGGTCGGGTTTTTTGATTTAGCGTCGCGCAGCGATGCTGAACCGAAAGCCTCAACACCACTGGAAAATGCGGGTAAAGCAAGCAGCGCGACGGCCGCCGGAGAGAAGACGCCCGTTGCGTCGCCCGGAGTGAAAAGCCGGGGGGAGGCGCCGGCCCTCCGCATGGAGGAGGTGGTCGTCACGGCGACCCGGGACTGGGAGGAGGTGCGGAAGGTTCCCGCTGATGTCTCCGTGATCACCGAGGCGGATATCAAGAAATCCGGGGCGACCTCCCTGGTGGAGGTCCTGGAGAAGCTGGAAGGAATACAGATCCGCTCTTACAGCGGCCAGTCCCCCCAGTCCATGGTGGATCTGAGGGGTTTCGGAGGGGAGAACCCCTTCGGCAAGACCCTGGTCCTCATCGACGGCCGGCGCCAGAACCGCCCGGATATGAGTTCCAACAACTGGTTCCAAATCCCCCTGGGGAGCATCGAGCGGGTGGAGGTGGTCCGGGGGGCCGGTACGGTCCTCTACGGTGACAACGCCATCGGCGGGGTAATCAACATCATCACGAAGAAGGGCAAGGGCAAACCGGCGGTCACAGTGGCGGCTACGGCGGGCAGTTACGGCCTCAACAACGAAAGGATCGGCATCACAGGAAGGCAGGATAAGCTGTCCTACTCGGTCAACGGGGAAAACTACTTCTCCTGGGGCTACCGGGAACGCTCGAAACTCACCTCCCAGTCCGCGGGGTTCGAGCTCGGATACGAGCTCGGCGAGCATTTCCAGTTATCCCTGGGTATGTCGGGAAACCGCAGCGACTACAATCTCCCCGGGGCCCTGACCAAGAAGCAGATGGACCAGGACCGCCGCCAGTACCAGCCCGCGACACCGGAAAACTGGACCAACGCCGCCCCGGATGACGACGGCCGGGACCGGACGGGGCGGATCAACCTGGGGGCTACGGCCGTTCACGAATCCCTCGGGCAGTTGGACCTCCTCTTCGGTTACGGCAGTAATGCCTATGAGTTCAACATGCCTTCGTGGAATTTCAACTCGTACACCAACACCGATATGGATTCCGTCTCCTTCACGCCCAAGTACACCCTGGAGAAAGGCATCCTCGGTTTTCAGAACAAACTGACCGCCGGATTGGATTACTATAACGAGCCGTATCGCAAGACCGCGTGGGACAGCCGGGAACGCCAGGTAAAGACGGGCTGGGCGGAACTGCGGCGGAAGACGCTGGAGTATTACGTCCGCGACGAATTTTCCCCCTGGAAGCGCCTGATCCTTGCGGCGGGCTATCGGGCCGGGGACACCACCCTCGGCGGCGACCATACGGACGCCCTGACCCCGGCCAACAGCTTTTCCAATCAGGAAAAACGCCACCCCGCCGAGGCCTGGGAGGGAAGCGCGACGGTCCTGTTGGGAAAGAAATCCAATCTTTACGGCAAATACGCCCGGATCTACCGGATCCCCTTTCTGGACGAACAGGCCTCTTTCAACGGCTGGGGCGGCGGTTTCTATACGAACCTGGAGAAGGAACAGGGGCAGAGCATGGAGGTGGGGACCCTCCTGTACCCCCTGGAAGCCTTGAAGGTCTCCCTGTCGCTGTTCCGCATCGACATGGAGGACGAGATCACCTGGAACAACGCCACAAAGCGCAACGAAAACCTCGACCGGACCCGCCACCAAGGAATAGAGGGATCGTTTTCCTGGAATATCAAGGGGATCGTAACCCTGAACGGACAGTACACCTACCACATGGCGACCTTCGAAGACGGTCAGTACAACAAAAAGGAACTTCCCCTGGTTCCCAACCGGATCATGGGGGCCGGCGCCGACATCAAGCTGCCCTTTTCCTTCACCCTCCGCCCGGAGGTCCGCTACGTGAGCGACTGCTATCTCTCGGGCGATTACGACAACAATGCGGAGAAACTTTCCTCTTTTATCGTCTATAATCTTTTCCTCTTCTTCGAGCGACGGCAGCCCCTGGGGAAACATTTCCTCAACATCCGGGCCTTCGCCGCCGTAGAAAACATAAACGGTGAAAAATATGCGGGTTTCGGTACGGACAACGACTCCTGGGGCGGCTTGAACACTTACTATCCCATGCCGGAGCGAACCTTCAAGGGCGGGCTGTCCCTGGAATTTTGAACATGGGAGCGGTTTGATAACACAGTGAATGGGTTGGAACAAGAGCAAACGGATTTGAGGTTGGGAGTCACTTTAGACAGCTCGGGACTCCGGAGGGGGGTCTTCCTGTCCCTGGGGGTCCACGCCCTGGCAGTTCTGATCCTTGCCGGCGGGTTGGCCGGCTCGAACCCGCCCCGTCCGATCAAGGGATTCGATTCCTGTCTCCATGTCGATCTCGTTTCCACGGCGCGGGCGCCTGCTCACCCGACGCCGCATCCCGCCCCCCCGGAGGCGGTACGGAGGATAAAGCCCGTGCCGGCGCCGGTGCCGACACCGGTCGCGGCGCCGGCCGATCATCCCCGGAGCGAATCGTTGCGGGCGGCGGCGGTCCTGGCCTCCCTGGCGCGGCGCCTGCCCCTCGGCCATGACGGGAGCAGCGCCGGGGTCGGGTCCGGAGAAGACGGCACCCCCCCGCCGGCGGCTCCGAGCGGACCGGCGGGGGGTAAAGAGACAAGCGGGACCGAGACCTCCCTGGCGGTACCGCGGTATCACGAGAATCCCCACCCGGCTTACCCGCGCCTGGCCCGCCTCCGGGGCCATGAGGGGGTGGTCCTCCTGGCCGTGGAGGTACTGTCCAACGGCAAGGTGGGGCGACTCAGGGTCAAGACCTCTTCCGGACATGCCCTCCTGGATCAATCGGCCCTCGCCGGCCTGAAAAAGTGGACCTTCGAACCCGGCCGGAAGCTGGGTGTTCCCGTCGCCATGTGGGTGGACGTCCCCGTCCGCTTCCATTTGCAATAGGAGCGCCGGTTCCCTTTTCCGCCGCCGGCCCGCCCGTTTTCCCTTGACTTTGCCCGTCTCGTTGACTATGTCCATACGAGGCGATAAAAAAAGGAAAAGCGATATATGCCCTTTGATTTCGATTCTTTACGGGAATACCTCCTCCCCGTGGCCTTCCTGGCCGGTGGGGTGATAGGAGGGTTGATCGTGGAAAAGATCGTCCTTTACGAGCTCAGGAAACTGACGAACAGGACGAAAGGGGAACTGGACAATCTCGCCATCCGGTCCCTCCACGGCATGCCTCTCCTCTGGCTCACCCTGGCCGGGATCTACGGTGCCATCAACAATGTGGACATGCGGCCGGGTCTTCTGAGCTTCCTACAGCAGGCGCTCCTTGTGGCGGCGATTGCCTCCCTCACCTGGGCGACGGCGCGGTTCCTCGTGGGCTTCGTGAACCATTACAGCGCCAAGGTGGGCGGCCCCCTCCTTTCCACATCCATGTTCGCCAACCTGACGCGGATTATCGTTTTTATCGTCGGCGGTTTGATCATCCTTCAATCCCTCGGCGTTTCCGTAACGCCCCTCCTCACGGCCCTGGGGGTGGGCAGCCTCGCCGTGGCCCTGGCCCTCCAGGACACCCTTTCCAATCTCTTTGCGGGGATTCACATCATCGCCTCCCAGCAGGTCCGCCCGGGGGATTACGTGCAGTTGGACAGTGCCCAGGAGGGGTACGTCACAGACATCACCTGGCGTTATACAACCATCCGGGCCCTGCCCAACAACATGGTGATCATCCCGAATTCCAAACTGGCCTCGGCTATCGTCACCAACTTCTACAACCCGGAAACCCAGATGGCCGTCCGCGTTCCGGTGGGGGTGAACTATGCCAGCGACCTGGACCGGGTGGAGGAGATCTCCCTGGCGGTGGCCCGGGAGACCATGCGCGAGGTCCCCGGCGGCATACCCGATTTTGAACCGGTCCTTCGCTTCCACACCTTCGGCGAGTCCAGCATCGACTTCAATGTCATCATGCGCTGCCGGGAGTTTACCGACCAGTTCGTCGTCCGCCACGAGTTCGTGAAGAGGTTGCACCGGCGCTACCGTGCCGAAGGCATTGAGATCCCCTTTCCCATCCGTACGGTGCACCTGCAAAAGGAGAAGTGACATACATCGGGGAAACACCATCTACGCCTCTTCAAATCATTTATTCCATTAGAGTTTTCATCGTTTCACGCTTCGCCACCGGCGGGTCTCAGGCATCGGCCCCCGGGCCGCCGTACCAAGCCCGTTGTTTCGCAATCCGGACCATATTGCCGGCGCCGCTGGGGGTGGCAAAAAAATTATCTTAATCCGATAGCATTTAACTTCTTGATATTATTAAGCGAAAATGGAACCCAATGCAGCCGTAGGGCTCCGGGGTTTTTCTGAATAATAATCTCGTTATTTCAAGGTGTTATGGAGTAGGCACCTAATTATGGGGGGGGTGAATATCCTCTGCCTCGAATCGAGAATAATGTCTCCCAATATTTTCCAGGAATATATTCAGATTCAGGTTACACGGTCGGGTCCAGTTTGATGGGGATATCCCCCTTCGGTATCGTTCAAAATGCCGCCGGGATCATTGATTATTTTACTGTTTGCAGCCCGTGGCGGTGGTTTACCATGCGGACGTCGGCGCCGTATAGGGCGCTGATCACCTCCCCGGTCACCGCAGCGGTGGGATGGACCATGACCCGGCGGTTGACGCAGATGACACTCTCCACGTACTGGGAAACGAAGCCGAGATCGTGACTGACCACCACGATGGTGATGTCGGCGCTCATGACGTGGAGGAGTTCGAACAATTCCGTTTCCACCGCCATATCCACGTTGGCCGTCGGTTCGTCCAGAAGCAGGAGTTCCGGCTCCGCCGCAAGGGCCCGGGCGATGAGGACCCGCTGGCGCTGTCCTCCGGAGAGGTCGGTGAAGGGGCGCCTCCGAAAGGCTTCCATCTCCAGGCGTCGCAGGGCCTCCAGCGCCGCTTCACGGTCGGCCTTCCGGTAGGGCCCGATACCCGCGCCGGCGCCGAGGCGGCCCATGAGGGCCACATCCAGGACGCTTACCGGGAAACGGGAATCGAACTGGACATGCTGGGGCATGTAACCGATGCGGGGACGGGCCTTCACCGGGGGCAGACCGAAGATTTCGATGCGGCCCCGGTCCGGTTTGAGGAGGCCCAGCATCAGTTTCAGCAGGGTCGTCTTGCCGCCGGCATTGGGTCCGACGATGGAGATGAAGGTCCGGGCGGGGATGGCGAACTGTACCCCTGCCAGTACCGGGGCGCCGTTGTAGGAAAAATTGACATCGGTAAATTTGACGACGGTTCGATCATTCATTTTTCATTGTACCCACGCCGGGCATGGCGCTCAGAGGCCAAGACCTTGTTCCACCGCCGCGGCGATGCGGTTCAGATTGTCCAGGTAATCCCGGGCCAGGGGATCGATGGGCACCACGACGCCCCCGATCGCCCGGGCCACGGCGGCGGCGCTCTTGGCGGGAAACTGGGACTGAACGAAGATTACCTTGACGCCGTCTCTTCGCGCGGCGGCAATGAGGGACGCCAACTGCCGGGCGCTCGGTTCCCGGCCGCCCCGTTCCACGGGCGTCTGGATCAGGCCGTAGGCGGCGGCGAAATATCCGAACGAGGGGTGATAGACGTACAGCTTCTTCCCCTTGAGCGGGGCAAGCGCCCGGGCGATCCGGGCGTCCACCCGATCCAGATCCGCTTGGAACGCCTGGAGATTAGCCCCGTATTCCTGCCGGTGGGCCGGGTCCAGACGGCAGAGGGCGTCATGGATGTTCCGTGCCTGGATCTTGACCAGCCGGGGATCCAGCCAGATGTGCGGGTCCGGCGCCCGCCGCCCCCCCGCTGGATGTGGGGGCGCCCCCGGTTTCCCGGCTGTTTTCCCGCCCCGGGCGGAGGTTCGCCCCTGTTCATGAGTCGAGGCGTCGGTTTTCTCCTTTACCTTCCGCGGCTTCCCTTTACCGTCGTTGCCCCCGTTGTCATGGCCTTCTTCATCGGGATACCGGAAGGGAACACCCTGCTGGGTGGCGAAGATCTCGATCTTCCGGTGGGAGGCCCCGATCTTACCCAGTACGGCTCTTTCCACCGGCACGCCGATGCAGAAGTAGGCCCGGGCCCCGCTGAGTCTGGCCATCTGCCGCGGTGTCGGTTCATAGCTGTGGGGGGACTGCCCCTCCCCCACCAGCACCGAGACATCCACGTGCCGGCCCCCGATCCGCTCGACGAAATAGGCCTGGGGAAGAATGGTGACAAAGATGGGGAGCCGCGGCGTCGGTCCGGGGGATGAGCCCCCCCCTTCCTGCCCCCGGAGGAGCGGCGCCGGGACCGCCAGCAGGACGCCGGCCAGGCAGCAGCAGCAAAGCAGGCGCCCGAACATAGATCCGGACCGTTTTCTATTCAGGCTTGGCGACGACATTCGCACATTCGATAAAAAGCTCATGGCAATCTTCGCAGCGCCTGATGGCATGGTTTTGCGCGAAACCTTCCCAGTGCTCCTTCTGCTTTGGCGAAAGGATCCCCGTACCGTTGCAGAGCGGACAGACATTTTCCAGGGCCGTCATGATCGCCGCCCGGATGAACTCCGAGCGGTTGGGGATGTTGCTGATCACCTCCCGGAGGTCCTCGTTGACCTTAAAGGTGATAATGGCTTCCTTTTTCTTCATCGGCGGCGCTCCCAGTGCTTTGTTTTTTATATTACTAAGTAATACCAGACTTGTCAAGGAGCGCCGGTGCATAAAAGGGACGGAATTAAAAAAGACGACATCGTAAAAGGTCAAAAAATGTCCCATTTGGGACGGTATCGTAAAAAGATCCGCAGGCGAGGCGCGCGCATCCTGAGGAATGAGGCGTACTGGGACGTACGTCGCAGTGACGAGGGATGAAGCGCTTTCGAAGCATCCGGACTTTTTACGATGCCGTCAAAAAAAGATCGATTCGTAATGCTGGTGTCAATCCGGCAGCCAATGCCGCATGCGCGGGAACAATAAAAATGGGTGTTGTGCAAAGATATAAAGATGTTAAGGAATCTGTCCGGCATCGCCTGGGGCCGGATTTTATTAGTAGAGGGGGAGAACCAAGCCGGAGAAAAAGAGGCTGAAGACGCCCAACCCGGCCAGGAAGGCCCCCAGGGCCAAGGGCTTTCTCATGGCGGCGAAGTTGACGGCGAAGAGGACGACGACACAAGCCCCGAAGGCCAGGCACAGGGGGCAGTATGTATCGTTGACGATCTGGAAGCGAACCAGCAGCGCCTCGCCCCCCAGGGCGCCGGAGATGAGGGCCGTGCGCAGATGTTCGCCCATGTTTCCGTAGCGGCCGGGGAGGGGGAGATTGAGTGCCAGCAGGAGGCCCATGAAGATGATCCCGACATCCTGCAGCTCCATGCCCAGCAGGTCGCCCTTCAGGTAGCGGCAGGAGGTGTCGCAGAAGGAATAGAAGATCAGCAACCCCATGCCGATCAGCGGCAGGATCACGTTGAAACTCCTGCGGATCGTCGCCCCGGCGGTCACGGCAGCTTCTTCAGGGCCTTGATGACCTCATCCGTGCCGATGAAGGTCTCTTTCTTCCCCGTCTTCACGATTACGCACGTGGGCGTGGAATGGACGCCGTCTTCCTTGATCAGCTCGTTGTAACGGGCAAACAAGGCCTTGGGATCAAAGCTTGCAAAGGCTATCCCCTTGTTCTTGAAGGCCGTTTCGATCCGCTCCGGCGACGATTTTTCCCTCGCTGCCGCCGTTTCGAATAGGAAGTTCCGGACCTTCAGGGCATGTTCCAATTCGTTGCGTTTGTTCAGGGCGTAGAGAAAATAGCGGGCGTAAAGGACGCTGTTGCGGGTGAGGGGGAGATCCACCAGGGTCAGAGTGATCCGTTGCTTTTTCACCAGGTCGCGCAGCAGCGCCTCCGCCGTCGGCTCGATGGAGCGACAGGGACCGCAGAAATAGTCGGTGTACAGGCGGACTTGAATCACCCCGGCACCGTATTGGGGAAAGGCCCCCGGCTCGTCGCCAGCGACGCCGCCGGGAAACAGCGGCCAGGAAAGGAGTACAAGCGCCATGGCGATTATGATGCTTAAACTTGACTTGTCTGTAGGGACTTTAAACTTTGTTTTATAGACTTTAAAATTCGTGCTTGCCACCTTCCATGATGTCGACTCGTCTCCGTTCATTTTTTCAGCCATCTGACGACCTCGTCTTTTGTAGGGATCTTCCCGGCGCATTTTACCTCGTTATCGACGATCAGGGCCGGGGTGATGAAGACGCCATAGGCGGCGAATCTCTTTACGTCTTTGATTTTTTCTATCGTCGCGGGGATTTTCTCCGCCGCCAGGACCTCCGTGACCAGTTTCTCCACATGGTCGCACCGGGCGCATCCCGGTCCCAAGATCTTGATGTCCATCGCGATTACCTCATTTGGCTGCTTATTGCATGGGCAATTTCACCACCTCCACGTGCTTTAGGGTCCGACCCAGGAAGCGCTCGGCGATGGTTTGAAACCGGAAGGGGACGTCAGAGACGCAGAAGCGATACTCCGGGGGAATCCGGAGAGGGTTGGCCAACCCCTTCTTCTGCAGTAGCCGGGCGGTGATCTCCGCCATGGCCTCGGCGGAATCCACGAGCTTTATTGCGTTCCCGACGACATCCGAAAGCAGGGACTTGAGGAGCGGGTAATGGGTGCAGCCCAGAACCAGGGTGTCCACGTGTTCCGCCAGAATCGGTTTCAGATATTCCTGGGCGGTCAGGCGGGTCACCGGATGATCCAGCCAGCCCTCTTCCACGAGGGGGACGAATAGGGGACAAGCCTGGGAAAAAACCCGGATGTCCGGGTCGAGGCTGTGGATCGTCCGGGCGTAGGCGTTGCTGTTCACCGTTGTTGGGGTGCCGATGACCGCCACCTGTTTGGTCTTCGTCGTCGCGGCGGCGCAGGAGGCCCCGGCCTCGATGACATCCAGGACCGGTACGGGCGAGCGCTCCTGGATCGCCTCGTAGGCGGCGGCGGCGATGGTGTTGCAGGCGACGATCAAGAGCTTGACCTGCTTCTTCAGAAGAAAATCGGTTATTTCTATGGCGTACCTGGTGATGGTTTCCACGGATTTGATGCCGTAGGGAACTCGGGCCGTATCACCGAAATAGATGATGTTTTCAAAGGGCAGGCGCTCCATCAGGGACCGGACCACGGTCAGTCCGCCGATGCCGGAATCGAAGACGCCGATGGGGTGGACAAGGCTCAGATCCATGTCGGGTTTCCTTTTATGAACATTAAGCTTGACGACATCGTAAAAAGTCCATATGCGGCGTTGCGCTTCATCCTTCGTCACTGCGACGTACGCACAAGTACGCCTCATTCCTCAGGATTCGCGCGCCTTGCCTCTGGAGCTTTTTACTTCGTCGTCTCCATCATGACTTTTTACGAATTCATAAAGCTTCGCTTTGTGAACATTAAGCTTCGCTTTGTGATCGCCGGCGGATCTTTCCGCCGGCCTCTCTGGTCCTCCCAGCGGAAGTCGGGGCGAGGGAGTTTCCCGCCGGCCGCCGTCTTATCATCCGGGGGACGGACGGCCGGACAATCCGGGCATAGCTTTTCGCTGCCGCGGGTGTCACCGCATCCGCCGCGTTTGATTCCTCCACCGCTTCCCGGACGGCCGCCGATTCTTCCGCCCCCGGGGCCTGTTTTTTGCTGCCCTCGTAAAGGGGGTATTCCAGGAGCCGGCTTTCCAACTCGCCGTTGAAAAAAATCAGTCGCCGGGCGGTGCGTAGCCCCACCTTCTTTGCCAGCTCCAGATTGGCGGTAAAGATATAGCCGCGATAACCGCCGCATTTCGTCTTCAGGAAATCCCCCATCTCTCCATACAGACGTCCCAGTTCTTCCTCCTCGCCCAGGCGCAGGCCGTAGGGGGGGTTCATGATCACGACCCCCGGGGACTGCGGCACGGGAGTGGCGGCGAAGGGACAGACGCGAAACTGGATATGACGCCCCATTTTCGCCCGCCCGGCGTTGATCGCGGCGCCCCGTACCGCTTCCGGGGAGATGTCCGTGGCGATAATCCGCCCCGGAATTTCTTTCCGCTCCTCCTTCCGCACCCGCACCCGCAGACTCTGCCACCGTTCGTCATCGAATCCCCGGAGATGGAAAAAACCGAAGTTTTCCCTCAACAGGCCGGGGGCGCGTCGCCGGGCGATCAGGGCCGCCTCGATGGCCAGGGTGCCGCTGCCGCACATGGGGTTGATCAATGTCTCCTCCCCCGTCCATCCCGTGGCCATGAGCGCTGCCGCCGCCAGGGTCTCCTGCATGGGCGCCGTTAGGGGGATCTTCCGGTAGCCCCGTCGGGACAGGGGTTCTCCGGAGGAGTCGGCGAATATTCGGTAACGGTCGCCCTGCCAGTAGAGATGCACGACGGCGCCGGTGCGATCCGATCCAGAATCCGGGCGCCGCCGGAAAAGCCCGCGGAGGCGGTCCACGACGGCGTCCTTCACCCGGACGTTGGCGTAGCGGGGATCGCGGATCTCTGGGGTATCCACGGCGGAGGTGACGCAGAAATAGCGATCCACATGGAGCACCTCTTCCCAGGGCAGATCGACGGTGCCGGCATAGAGATCCCCGGGTGACCGGGCCATGCCTTCGTGAAGGAGAAAGAGGACACGCTGTCCGGTCCGCAGGACCAGATTGAGGCGCATGGCGTCCGTCATAGCGCCCGCCGTTTCCACGGCTGCTTCCGATACCTCCCGCACCGGCAGCCCCAGGGCGAGGATTTCCTCCCGCAGGTAAGGTGTGATCCCCCGGGCGCAGGTAACAAGGATCGGGCTTGTATCGTTCCAGAGTTCAATCATGACCGTTGTCTAACACAAAGAGGTTCATTTGGCAAAGATCAGCTCGACAAAAAAACTCCGCCCGGGAAAAAGTCATACGGAAGAGCATGGGCAAATGTAGGTGTCGAATGTAGAAAATAATTGCCAAAAGGGGGAAAGTTGGGTAAAATCATACAGCCATGGAAGCGAAGCCTAATAGTCATAATCCGGGAAAAACGCGTCACGCCATTTTTTATCTCCTTCTCGGCCTGGCCACCCTCCTGCTGCTCTATCTATTGAAGCCCTTCTTCTATCCGCTCTTCTGGGCGGCGGTGATCGCCATTGTCTTCAAACCTTTCCACCGACGTCTGGGCGCAAGGATCAAGTCCCCCAGTCTGACGGCCGTGGCTTCTTTGCTTTTGATCATGACGGTCATCATCCTTCCCGCCGGGATGGTCGGCAGCCTTCTGCTCAACGAATCCTTTCATGTTTACAATTCCCTCAACGTGGACGGCGCCCGCATCGAAAGTCAGATCAACGACATAATCGCGAGGATTGCCGCCGACCCCTATCTGCGCTATTTCCATATCGATATGACCCTTATCGGCAAGAACGTCACCGCCTTGGTGGAGGAGGCGACGAGCTTCATCTTCGACAGTCTCAAAAATCTGACGCAGAACACGATCATGTTTCTCGTGAACTTTGTGATCATGCTCTACGCCCTCTTTTTCTTTTTACGGGACGGCGAGAAATTCGTGCACATGACCATGCGGGCCTTCCCCCTCGGAGCCGCGAAAGAAGGGCTGCTGCTGGAGAGGTTCGCCGCCATGACCGTGGCGACCTTGAAGGTCACGTTGATCATCGGGGGCCTCAAGGGGATCCTCGGCAGTGTCGTCTTCTTCCTCACCGGTGTCCACGGCGCCATCACCTGGGGCGTCCTCATGGTTTTCACCTCCATCATCCCCGCCGTGGGCTGCGCCATTGTCTGGGGCCCCGTGGGGGTGGTCATGATAATCCTGGGCCATGTCTGGGAGGGCCTGATCATTCTTCTCTGCGGCTTCACCATCATCAGCCATGTGGATACCTTTCTGCGGCCCCTGCTGGTGGGGCAGGCGATCCGGATGCACACCCTCCTCATCTTTCTTTCCACCCTGGGGGGGCTTTCCCTCTTCGGGATCTCCGGGTTCGTCATCGGTCCGGTCATCGTTTCCCTGGCCCAGACCCTCTGGGAATTTCACGACGAGCTGTTGAAAATCAATAACGGGTTACAATCATGACCCTGACATTTATCGACGATCCCGACGGGAAACAGGTTGCGGCCATCTTCCGCCTCTATGAGACGGCCGGCTGGTGGACCGGTCGGACCCGAGAATCTCCGGATCTGGTGCGGCGGATCGTGACGGGAAGCCATTGCTTTGTCCTGGCGGAAGAAGGCAAGGAAATCGTCGGCATGGGCCGGGCAATCAGCGATGGTGTCAGCGACGCATACCTCCAGGACGTGTCCGTCCGTCCCGAGTTCCGGAAACGAGGCATTGGCGCCCGGATTGTCCGGGAGATACTCCTGCGCCTCCAGACCGACGGTCTGCAGTGGGTAGGTCTGATTGCCGGGAGAAAATCCCGCTCCTTTTACCGTCATCTGGGTTTCGAGGAGATGCCGGCCGCCACGGCGATGCTCATGATGATCAATTTCGAGCGTGCGTTGCGGGAACAAGGATGAAGCAAATCTCCTGGGAAGACTATGGATCGCTAAAGTCCTTCTTCAAATGTCAGCCCTACGGGCTATGCAGCTATTCCCTGCCGTCCCTCATCGTCTGGAGCAACCACGTCTTCCAGACTTCCTACACCCAGGAGAACGGCCGCGTGATCATCGCCAACGACTGCCGCCACCGGCCTGAAGACAGTCACCTCCTGCTGCCACTTCTGCCGGAAGGATTGCCGGGGCCGGAAGAACTGGCCGCCCTGGCGGCGCGAACCGGATACCACCGGTACGAATCGGTGCCGGAGGACTATTTGGACCGGACCGGCTGGGACCGGGTCTCCCGTTACTTTGCCATTACCGCCCATCCCGAGTACGATGATTATATCTATCTTACCGATGACCTGAGTCGCCTCAAGGGGAACCGCTATGCCAGGAAACGCAATCTCCTCCACCAGTTCGACCGGAATTATCTGGCGGTGGGGCGGGTTGCCGCGGGGTCGATAACGCCGGCGGTCGTTCCCGAATGCCTGGTCTGCCTGGAGAAATGGTGTGCAATAAAGAAATGCGACGTCGATCAGGACCTGGATATGGCCTGTGAAAAGAAGGCCGCCATCAATGCCCTGCTCCATTTAGACAAGCTGGAAATGCGGAGCTTGTTCATACGCATCGACGGCGAGGTCTGCGCCTTCTGCATCTCCTCCCACCTGGGACCAGACATGGGGGTCATGAACTTTGAAAAGGCCCTGCCCCACATCCGCGGCCTCTACCAGTATCTCGACAACGAATGCGCCAAGACCCTCTTTCCCGGCTACCGCTATATCAACAAGGAAAGCGACATGGGTCTCCCCGCCCTGGCGGAGTCCAAAAACTCCTATCACCCGGTCCGTAAGATCAGGGCTTACCGTCTAGAATGCAAATAGCCGCGCGGCTATTTAAGGAGCGATTATAAACTGGTCACGTCGATGCCGGCCTTGATGGCCAGTTTGTATGATTCGCGCTTGTAGTAAACCCCGGCGGCCAAAAGACCTAGAGAGCATGCCAGGCCCACTCCCATTCCGATCAGGAACAATCCGGAACCCCACTGGGTGTAAACGAAGAAGACCAGCGGCAGAAACATGATGGTCAGAAGCAGGCCCACCTGGAAGAGGCGGTCTCCCAGCAACCAGCGGCGGGCCGCCTGGGGGGCCTTTTTCCGCATCGCCTCGAACAGGGGATAATCCAAAGAGGTAAAATCTTTTTTATTCATGGGATCCATACCTTCCACTGAAACGGCTCAGTCTCTTTCCCGGGACAGTGCCTCGCCCATGACCTCACGCCAGTAGGGATCTTCCCGCATCTGGGCAAGTTTCCGCTGCAACTGCCGCACCGTGATGCCCAGGACCGCCGCCGCCTGCCGCCGGTCGGGGCCGGTGTTCATGAGGACGTAGGCCACCTGGATTTCATCGTTTTCCTTGAGGCTGCACAGGCGCCGGGCGAACAGGGACTGCCGGGTGGGTTGTCGCCCCAGATGATGGGGCAGGATGATTTCCCTCTCACAGAGGAGGACGGAGTTTTCCACGACCTGAGCCAACTCCCGGACATTGCCCCGGTATTCCCGGCGGGTGAGAACGTCCATTGCCTCGGGACTGAAACCAGTGACCTCCTTGCCATGGCGGTTATTTGCCTCGCGGAGGAAATGGTTGGCAAGCAAGGCGATGTCGCCCTCCCTCTCCCGGAGGGGGGGGATGTGGACATGGGCGGACTGGAGGCGGTAAAGGAGATCCAGGCGGAACCGGCCCTCCTGGCAGGCCCGGTCGAGATCCATGTTGGTGGCGGAAATGACCCGGACGTCCACCTGGATGGCCTTGGACCCGCCCAGAGGCGTGAAGGACTTTTCCTCCAGAACCCGGAGGAGTTTCGCCTGGAGTCCAGCCGGGAGTTCCCCGATTTCGTCTAGAAACAGCGTCCCGCCGTCGGCCTGTTCGAAGAAGCCCCGATAGTTGGCCTCGGCCCCGGTGAAGGCCCCCCGGACATGTCCGAAGAACTGGGTTTCGAACATGGTATTGGGGATGGCGCTGACGTTTACGGCGATGAAGGGACCGTTGGGGGCGGGTCCGGCCCGATGGATGCCCCGGGCCACGAGTTCCTTGCCCGTCCCTGATTCGCCGGTGATCAGGACGGGATTGCCGCTCCGGGCCATGACCTGGGCATAGGCCAGCAGGGACTTCATGAGAGGGCACTGGGTGATAATCTCCGCGAACGCCCCGGGGGTTTCTCCGGCGTAGGTCCGGCTGCCCGCCGACAATCCCTTGAGGAGTCCCTTGCGTTCATAGGCCCGCTCGATGGTCAAAAACAGCAACTCGTTGTCCACCGGCTTGACTAGATAGTCGTAGGCCCCGAGGCGGATGGCCCGGACGGTGACGGGGATGTCGTCCACGGCCGTGAGGATGATGAATTCCGTCCAGGGCTTGAAGGGCTTGGTCGCCTCCAGGACCTGCATGCCGTCCGTTTCCGGCATCAGGAGATCGAGAAGGACGATGTCATAGTCCTTCTCCCGGATGCGGAGGATAGCCTCCCGGCCGTTGTCGCAGATCTCCACATCCCGCAACCCCCGCCATTTCAGCAGCCGCTGCACCGATGTGAGGGCGATTTCCTCGTCGTCAACGATGAGGATATTCATAGGCGTTGCCTCCCCGTATCTTCTATCAGCTTTACGAGTTCTTCCATAGCAAAAGGCTTTGCGACGGTAAAGGAGGGAGGGCATGCCGGCGGGAGGCCGTGCCGGCGGCTACGGCCTCCCGGTCCGTACAGCACCGTGTAGAGGAGCGGGTGCCGTTCCCGCACGGCGGCGATCACCTCTTCCCCCGTCAGGATCCGCAAGTCGGCGGCGGCGATCACCCAGTCCACTTCCGGGGTCTCGTCGAGAAATCGGACGATTCCCTCCTTATCGGCCGGAGATTTGATCAGCCAGGTCGCGGCCGCGACGAAATGGGCCTGCAGATCTTTGAGGAAAGAGGCGTCGGCGTCGATGAGAAGTAGGCGGGGTTGGAGGCGCGGCAGTTGCTTTCCCTCTACGGGCAGGAAGATGCTGAAGCGGCTTCCCAATCGCGGGTGGGAAAGGACGCCGATGGTTCCCCCGTGTTCCTTGATCAGCCCGTAGGAGATCGACAGTCCCAGCCCTGTGCCGCCGGAATCCCGACGGGTGGTGAAAAAGGGGTCGAAGACATGACCCAGGGCCTCCCGGGCTATGCCCCGGCCCGTATCTTCGATGGCAATCACGACGGCATCGAGGCGGGGCAGATGGCAGGTGGTGATCGTTATTTTTCCCTTGCGGTCCTCAGGCATGGACTGGTGGGCGTTGATGAGCAGATTGCCGATCACCTGCTCGAGCTTCTGGAAGTGTCCCTGGACGGGGGGGAGATCGACGGCGAGACGTTCTTCGATGATGGAAACGGTTTTTCGCACCTGGGCGCCGACAATGACCAGGGCGCCCCGGATGACCTCGTTCACCGCTAGGGTCTTCTTCTCCGACCGTTCATCGCTCCGGGAAAATTCCTTCAGTCCGGTGATGACGCGGCTGATGCGGGTGGAGGCGATCTTGAATGCCTGAATGATCTGGTCCATGTTGTCCATGACCTCCCCGGGGCCGAGACCCCGCCGGGAGCAGCTCCTCGCGAAGTCGTCATGGTCCTTCAACACCGGCGCGATGGTGCTCCAGATCTCTTCCAGGAGGGGAATGTTGTAGGAGATGAAGCTTATGGGGTTGTTGATCTCATGGGCGACGCCGGCGACCACTTCCCCCAGGGCCGTGAGCTTGTGGGTCTGGATGATCTGCTGGAGACGCAGTTCGTTTTCCCGACGGATTCGTTTTTCCTCCGTCACGTCCTGCCAAATCCCGACGAAATGAGGGGTGGGGACATCGGGCATGCGGACCGGGCGCCAGAAATCGGAAAACCAGCGATAGGTCTGATCGACGGCACGGAAGCGATACTCGCAGTGATGGGTGCCGGCCCCGCCCGTTTCCTGCAGGGACTTGATTACCCGCCGGCGGTCGTCGGGGTGGAGCCGCTCCTGCCAGAAGGTGTGCTTATCCGTGAAGTCGCCGGGATGGTAGCCGGTGATCTCCGTTACGGAGTGGCTAACGAAGGTGATTTCATATCTTTCGACGGCGTTGCGGGTGTAGGAAACAATGGGCAGGGACTCCAGAAGCAGGGAGAGCTGATCGGTGGTGCGCTGGAGGATCTCGTTGGTTCTGCCCAATTCGAGGGTTCGCTCCCTGACCCGGGCTTCCAGCTCTTCATGGGCCTTCAGCAGGGCCTCCTCCGCGGCCTTGCGCTCCGTGATGTCTTCCAAGGTCTCCACGGCCCCGAGGGCCGGTCCCTGGGGCGCCCGAAGCAAGGCGGCGGTAAAGCGAAGCCAGCGGCCGCTGTCCCCCAATTCAGGGAAGAAGTCCGTCGCCTCGTAAGCTTCGTCGATGAGAGGCGATTTTATGTATTTTCTCCCATACCACCGGGGAATGTCCGCGACGGTCCCTTCCACGAGGAGATCGGCCAGACAGGGCCGCCGGCTGCTGTAGAAGGCGCGCCAGTGCTGGTCGGTGCCGATGACCTCCGCGGCGCTGATGGCGCTCAGCTCTTCCAGCGCCCGGTTCCAGTAGATGAGGCGGTGGTGGCGGTCGATGACGAAGGCGGGGATGGGAGAGCCGCCTATGCAGCCCATGAGCAGGTCCAGTTCTTCCCTGGCCAGCGGTCCCTCCCGCTTGTGCCGGTAATGATCGGCGCCGCTATTCTTCACCCGGCAACACCTCCCGATTAGTATGAAAATACATCTGCGCGATCTCTCCTAAACATTTTCATCGTTCGTGGGTGTTGGACAAACATGACAATTCATATCAAAAGAAAGAGTGGCTTTTCTCCGGAAAGCTTGTTAAGGTACTATACAGAGACCATTTTTTTGCGGACAGGTGCAGTTTCTGGCACACGAACATTTCCGACCAGGAGGAACAGGGTATGGACCTCGGCGATATCGTCATGGTGGACAATCCCCGGCATCCGTTTTACGGCCGGAGGGGCAAGATTATCGGCCGCCGCGGCCTCTACAGGGAAGACGACCCCTGGTTTCTCATCTACGTTCCTTCCCACATGCGCAGTTTCCTCATTCCCCAGTCAATGCTCTGTCTGGAGCAGGATGCCTCCGTTACCGTGGACATCTTCACCGAGCGCCTTCAGTAGCATGGAAGGCCGGTAAAAACCGGGATTGCCTGCGATTGATGACCTCGCAAAAAGTGAAAAAACGTCCCGATTGATTGTTGACGATCATTGCGGCTCTCGCGGCTCCATATCCCTTCCATGAAGCCTATCTGACGGATATATAAGGTGATATAATCAAATTGGCACATATCGCTTGCCTTCGCCTCGTGGTCTCCATGGCTAACCATCATGCCCGTTCCGGGCACAACGAAAGATGAAAATATCCGGCTATTTGTGGACATTTTCATATAAACCGTCGGCGATCTCGGCGGGACTGAATACCCCGTCGACAGTGACGATCCCTGTAATCAGCTCCGGAGGAGTGACATCGAAGGCGGGGTAATAAGCCTTCACCAGTTCGCCGGAGATGGGAGCGCCCTGAAATTCCAGCACCTCTCGGGGGTCCCGCTCTTCGATGGGGATGTCGCTTCCCCGGAGCGTGCGGCTGTCCGGCCCGCCGTAGCCAAGGATATAGAAGGGGATATCGAGCCGCCAGGCGCAGATGGCCAACTGAAGCGTCCCCACCTTGTTGGCCGCCGATCCGTCCATGGCGATCCGGTCCGCGGCGGCGAACACCTTGTCCGCCATGCCCCGGGACATACACCACGCCGCCATGTTATCCGTGATCAGGGTCGTGTCGATCCCCATCTCGCTCAGGGACCAGGCCGTGAGCCGCGCCCCCTGGAGGTAGGGCCGGGTCTCCGTGCAGAGCGCCTTAATCACCTTGCCGTTTTCCCGGGCGTATTGGAACATGTACAGGAGGCCGGCCCCGGCGAAACAGTGGGTGAGGATGGTATCTCCCGGGGTCAGAAGTGTTTCTGCCTGTCTTCCCGTCGCCTGGGAGATCTCCCGTTGCCGGGCCAGACTCTTTTGCAGGGTGGCCAGGATGATCTCCGAGGCCCGGCCGTCGGGTTCCCGCCGGACCCGCTCCAGGAGTTTTCCCAGGAGGACGGCGAGGTGAAAGCCCGTGGGCCGGGTGGCGCACAGGCGGTCGGCGGCATGCTTGAGAAAGGCCATGTTGCGACCGCCTCTTTGCCTTTCCGTCTCCCGGGCGGCCAGATAGAGGCCGTATCCCGCCGTGATGGCGATATCCCCGGCGCCCTGGACCATCATCTGTTCGATGGCCCGGGCCACCTCCACATGATCGGTGCAGTAAACCTCCGCTTGGGACCGGGGGAGCTTGCGCCGGTCGATGATGATGAGGGCGTCTTCCCCTTCCAGATAGACGTTGTTTTCCAGATGCATGAGCAAAGGTTCGGCAGTCATCGCTCCTCCCGACGGGCCGGCGTTCCTTGCCGTCCCGGCGCCAATATAAATTGAAAAATGAGGACTTATGCGCCCTCTGGGATGCTGAAGCGCCAGGCGCAGAACCATTCCTCGGGATGTTCGTCCGGGGGACAGCCGATGCATTCGCAGAGGATCCGGTTGTCGATGTATTCCCCAAAATGGCGGTATTCCACCAGTCCCGCGGACTTGCAGGGGTAATCCGCCAATCCCCGGCGTTTTCTCGCCGATTGGACCCGGCAGTCATTCATCTGAAAGACGAAGCTGTTGGGGCCCTCATCGATAATGGACTGGACATTGATCCGGGCGTACATCCGGAAGCGCAGGGCCTGTTTCAGTCCCTCCAGTCCCGCCTCATGGGGCAGCCCGAGGAACTCCTTGATGGACCAGGCCTCGAAGGGGGAATATCTTGTCCAGCAGGTGTCGTTGCAGCGTTTGGCGTCGTACATGTCCCGCATGGATTCCACGGCCTGAAACCAGACACCGTCGTTGGCCAGCCAGTTTACCCCCAGATTGTTCATGATATTGATGAGTTTTTCTTTCGGCATTTCCAGGAGCGGCTTGGGAATGCCGTTGACCATTTCGAATCCGAAGACCTTGGCCATCCGGTCCATCTGGATATCATAGCTGTTCTTACGAGCCTTTTTCATGATCTCCAGCGCCCGGGTGATGCCGAACTGATGCTTTACCGCTGTGAACCACAAGGTGTAATGCACCATGTTGCGATGGAACATGTCCACGATTAGACGCGCCATGTCCTCCTGGCTCAAATCCTCTGGTTTTTCCGCCGTGATGACCTTTGTCGATCCTTCTTCCGCCATTACTGTTTCCCTCCTTCAATATATTTTTCCCCGCCGCCGGGGATTCCCCCCTAAATTGCCTTTGATGATGGAAAAACGTGCATTTTGTCTGTCGGAATGTACATGGCAGTATGGTGGCATATTAAAGGGAAGGGAGGGCGAATGTCAATAAAACAATTTTCATCCCCCTTTGTGACGGAGACCGTCATGATGATTTCTAAACAAGGGAACACGGTGGATTTCCCGGGGCGATCCTGGCGACCTGCCTGTCATCTTCCGGCGACATTTGTGTCGCCATGTGTAAGTAATGAAAATCATTCACTTATGTCCCAACGGAAAGAATTGCGGCCGTGTTGTGTCCGAACTGGGGCGACATTTTCTTCATGCCTTGGAATCTGACGAGGGGCTGTCGGTAAATTAATGTATATATTCAAGCAGTTAAACAAGCGACATCCCTGGGGATATGGCATGGCTCTTGCGATACAGTAATTCAACGCGGGAAATTTTTATGAAGGGAGGGATCCAAGATGGTAGCATCGATGAAATTGATCGATCTGGTCGAGAATCACTCGGAAAAGATTGCTGCCCAGTGGTCCAAGCTGGTGGTGAAGAATCCCTTTACTCCTTTTTATCACAACAAGCAGGCGGAGAGACTGGTCCCTCAGGCAGTGCGGTTCTACAAGAATTTCCGAAAGTTGTTTATGGAGCCGAAGCCGGTGGAAGCCTCCGACGGATATTTCACCAGTTACGCCGAGAAGCAGTACCGGGAAGGGGTTCCCCTGCACGAGGCCGTTTACGCCCTCATCCTCATGAGGCGGCAGATATGGCTCTATGCAGAATTTCAGGACATTTTTTCCACTGCCGTGGAAAAGCAGCAGGCCATCGAGAGCATCACCCGCACCATGCTCATGTTCGATTACGCCGTGTATTTCATTACCAGACGTTATCGGGAATTGATGAAGCTGGAGTGGTTTGAAGCGCCGAATACCTGAGGGTGTGGACAGCCATTTGCCGCCGCGGCGAGGGGGTCGAGCCGGCAAGGGGGCGACAGCGGAAAAGGCCCGGGGGCCGGAACCGAAAAAGGAGCGCCGGCAACCGCAGGCCTTCCCCTGCGGGAGTACTGGAGTCACAGGAGGGCGGAAACTATGTCCGGTTCGCTCAAACTCGTGAATCTTATCGAATCTCACGCCGACTCCATCGCCTGGCAATGGGCCCGGGACGTGAAGAGAAATCCCCGGACCCCTTCGTATCATCACCTTGCGGAGGAAACGCTCGTGCCGATGGCCATGCGCTTCTATGACCACTTCCGGCAGATGTTCTTTACCGACCGGCCGGCGGATGTCTCCCAGCAATACTTCGCCCGGTACGCCGAAGAGCACCATGGCCGGAACATCCCCCTCGACGAGGCCCTCTATGCCCTGATCATGATGCGGCGCCATATATGGCTCTACGCCGAGTTCCAGACCATCTTCATCTCCGCGGTGGAGCAGAAGCAGGCCGTAGACAGCCTGGTCCGCACCATTCTCATGTTCGATTATGCGATTTTTTTCATCAGCGGGCGTTACCAAGAGTTGATCCAGGAGGGTATCGAGGAGAAACTCGGCGTTGTGAACGTCCTGCGCATGAAAAACGACCCCGGGGCTCGACCGGAGTCATCGAAGGTTCTCATCATGACGGCCTTGATCATCGGGGCGATCCTCTTGACATATTACAATTACTCGGTCCTCGGTGGAAATTCCATCTATTCCCACTTGCTTTACATCCCTGTGGTCCTCGCGGGGATCTGGTGGAAGAAAAGAGGAATTATCGTCGCCGCCGGGCTGGGGGCATATTTGTTGATGAGTCACTTGCTTTTCATGAAAGGGATGCCCTTCATGGACGATATGATCCGTACCGCGATGTTTCTGATCATCGGAACGATTGTGGCCTTCCTCAGCGAAGGGATCGCCGGGGCGGAAAGGATTTACAGGCGGCAGCCGACGGCTTCCAGGTTTTCATGAGGTAAGAAGGGGGAGTATGGCGATGAAAACGGAACGTAACGAAGGAACAGTGATCTCCGTACGGGGCAGCGTGGTGGATTCCCGCTTTTCTCCCGGGCGCTTGCCTGCCATCCACAATGTCCTCCATGCGGGAGACGATGGCCGGATCCGTATCGAGGTCATGGTGCAGCTCAATAACGAGGTTGTGCGGGGCATCTCCCTGCGGCCTACCCAGGGATTGGCAAGGGGATCGAAGGTGACAGATACGGGCCAGCCCTTCCTCATTCCCGTGGGGAAGGAACTCCTCGGGCGGGTCTTCAATGTCTTCGGCGAGCCCATCGACAATGCCGATCCCCCTCCTACGACCGACACCCGGTCACTGCACGGCGTTCCCGTTCCCATCACCCAGCAATCCACGGTGTCGGAGATCTTCGAAACGGGCATCAAGGCCGCCGACGTCCTCTGCCCCCTGGAACGGGGGGGCAAGGCGGGGCTTTTCGGCGGGGCCGGGGTGGGAAAGACCGTGCTGCTCACCGAGATGATCCACAATATGGTGGGTCATCATCATGGGATCAGCATCTTTTGCGGTGTCGGCGAGCGGTGCCGGGAAGGGGAGGAGCTCTACCGGGAAATGAAGGAGGCGGGCGTCCTGCCCAATACCGTAATGGTCTTCGGACAGATGAACGAACCTCCCGGGGCGCGTTTCCGCGTCGGACACACAGGGCTCGCCATGGCCGAGTATTTCCGGGATGCGGAACGGCAGGACGTCTTCCTTCTTATCGACAACATCTTCCGCTTCATCCAGGCCGGCCAGGAGGTTTCGGGGCTCATGGGGCTCCTTCCCTCCCGCCTCGGCTATCAGCCGACCCTGGCTTCCGACCTGGCGGCCCTGGAGGAGCGGATCTGCAATACCACTACCGGGGCCATCACCTCCATCCAGGCCGTTTATGTCCCGGCGGACGATTTTACTGATCCTTCGGCAAGCCATACCTTCAGCCATCTGACGGCCTCCATCGTCCTGTCACGGAAGCGGGCCAGCGAGGGCTTCTATCCGGCCATCGATCTCCTCCAGTCGGGGTCGAAGATGCTCATGCCCAACATCGCCGGAGAGCGGCATTACCGGATCGCCCAGGAGATCAGGCGCAATCTTACCATTTATGAGGAACTGAAGGATATCATTGCCATGTTGGGGATCAACGAACTCTCCCGGGAGGACCAGCGGACCGTTTACCGGGCCCGGCGCCTGGAAAGGTTCTTTACCCAGCCCTTCCATGTGACGGAGCAGTTTATCGGCAAGCCGGGGAAAACGGTCTCCCTGGCCGACTCCCTGGATGGGTGCGAGCGGATCTTGAATGACGAATTTGCCGATGCCCCCGAGAGCGCCCTGTATATGATCGGGTCCATCGACGAGGCGGTCAGGGGGAATTGAACTGGGTGGGGGAGGATTCGAAAAGGGGCCGTCCCTAAGGATATTAGGTGTTATACGGGCGGGTTGCCAAGATGTGGCCGGGAGGGGGATGAGGTGGGATGAACCTGAAGATACTGCTGCCGGCAGAGGTGTTCCTCGTGGAAGAGGTAGCCAAGGTGGTCGTTGAAGGGGAGAACGGGTTTTTCTGCCTGCTGCCCCAGCATGTGGACTTTACAGCGACTTTGGCCCCGGGGGTGTTCACCTTCACCGACATGGAAGGGGATGAAAACTATCTGGCGGTGGATACGGGTGCCCTGGTTAAGCGGGGACAGGAGATCTTCGTTTCCACCCGGAACGCCGTCCGGGGGCCGGAGCTGGGGCGGCTGAAGGAATTTGTAGTCGCCCAGTACCGGCAGATCGACGAACGGGAGAAAAAGGCCCGCACCGCGGCGGCCAAGCTGGAAGTGGACCTGCTGCGGAGATTCATGGAGCTTAGACATGAGTGACGAACAGTTGACGCCGGGAGAGCGCAGGCGCAAACAGGCGGAGGATTTTACCCGGAAGGTCTGTGTCAAGGAGCAACGGCGCATCAAGGGGAAAAACATGCAAGACCAGACCGTCTGGTTCGGCTTGGGTATGTTCGGCATCGTGGGCTGGTCCGTGGCCGTTCCCTCCCTGATCGGAACGGCGGTCGGGATCTGGATCGATCAGACCTGGCCCTCCCGCTTTTCCTGGACCCTCATGCTCCTTATCCTGGGAGTCTCTTTGGGCTGCCTTAATGCCTGGTATTGGGTGAAAAAGGCCCGGGACAACATCATCAAGGATTGAGACGGCGGTGAACCGTCCCTTTTCCGAGACGTGCCGTCCGGGGGGGGTGAGGAGGCAACAGGAAGCCATGTTGAGCCATACGGAACATATAATTATTGCCCTGGGCGCCGGGATGGGCATCGGTCTGTTCTACTTTGCCGGTCTATGGCGAACTGTGCGGCTTCTGTGCGGACACCCCCGGCCCTTCCGCTTGCTGGCGCTTAGCTACGCCGGCCGACTGTTGCCGGCCATGGGTGGGTTTTACCTGCTCTTGAGCGATGGTTGGCTGTATCTGGCTGCCGCCTTGGCCGGTTTTATCCTGGTCCGGACCGCGCTGATGAAGATACTGGGAAAGTTCTCGTTTCTCCCCTGGAAAGGAGCGGCGGTATGGAAGTAATGGCCATGTACCAGATCAGTCCCGACCAGGTGATCCTCTTTACGTGGCATTTCATCACCATCAATGCCACCCTCGTCTATACCTGGCTCATCATGGGTCTTTTGGTGTTCGGTTCCGTGATCGTGACGAGAAATCTCTCCACGGACCGGACGATGTCCCGTTGGCAGAACCTCCTGGAGGTGATCGTCGGCGGCATCCGCTCCGAGATTAGGGATGTTGTCCGGGAAGACGTGGACGTCTATTTCACCTTTATCGGGACCCTTTTTCTATTCATTCTGGCCTCGAATATCTTCACCTTCATACCCGGTTACGTGGCCCCGACGTCGTCCCTGACCACTACGGCAACCCTGGCAATTCTGGTCTTCTTTGCCGTGCCGATTTACGGCATCGCCAAACAGGGAATCCTGGAGTACCTGAAGGAATATTTCCGCCCGATTTTCATTTTTTTCCCCTTTCATGTCATGGGCGAGCTGTCCCGGACCCTGGCTCTGGCCGTCCGGCTCTTCGGCAATCTTATGAGCCACGAGAAGGTCATCGCGATCCTTCTCGCCGTTACGCCCCTGTTTTTCCCCGTGGTGATGCAGGTTCTGGGATTGCTCATCGGCTTGATCCAGGCCTATATATTTGCCGTCCTGGCTATGGTTTACATCGCCTCGGCGACCCAATCCCACGAGGAAATGGAACATACAAAACAACAAAACTAAGAAAGGGAGGTTAGAGATTATGGATATCATCAGCACCGTAGCACTGGCATCGATCATATCTGCGGGGTTATGCATGGGGATCGGCGCAATTGGGCCGGGGATCGGTCAGGGGCGGGCCGTATCGGGGGCGCTGAGCTCCATCGCCCAGCAGCCTGACGAGAGAAATTCCCTCACCCGGACCCTCTTTGTCGGCTTAGCGATGATCGAATCCATCGCCATCTACTGTTTCGTCATCTCCATGATTCTCGTCTTCGCCAACCCGTTCTGGACTTACGTGATCAAGAAGGCAGGAGGATAATCCATGCACATCGACTGGTTTGTCTTTTTTTCGCAAGTCGTCAACCTCATGATCCTTATGCTTTTGTTGAAGAAATTTCTTTTTGGAAGGATCATCAAGGCCATGGATGCCCGCGAGGCCAAAATTGCCGCCCGGTTTGCCGAGGCGGAACACTCCCAGGCGGAGGCCGAGAAGGCGACGATGGCCTGTGAAGAGAGGTTGCGGGACCTGGAGGGCCGTTACGACGAAATGCTCAATAAGGCGCGCCAGGATGCGGAGGCCTATCGTGAAAGACTGCTCGAAAAGGCGAAGGAAGAGGTGGAATTCCTGAAGACCCGCTGGATCGAGGCCCTGCGTTCAGAACAGAACAACTTCCTCCAGGAACTCCGGCAGTTGGCGGGAAACCAGATCTACAACGTTACCCGCCGGGTCCTTAAGGATCTGGCCGACCTCGATCTCGAGGAGCAGATCGTCTCCGTGCTCATGGAGCGCCTGGACGAGCTCGATGAGGAAGAGCGGCGTCGTTTCTCCTCTTCGGGCCATGATGGTGGGATTACCGTTTCCTGCGCCTTTGACATCTCCACGGCGATGCGCGCGAAACTTGAACAGGCGATCCGTCAATATGCCGCCGGGGAGGTGGACATCGCTTACGAGCGCTCCGAAGACGTCCTTTCGGGGTGCGAACTCCGCGCCAATGGCCACAAGCTGGCCTGGAGCGTGAAGGACTACATCGACGGCATCGAGGAGCGGTTCTATGCCGCTCTTTATGAAGAGGCCCGGGAGAGGAAATGAGGTGAAATGATAATGAATAGCGTATCCACAGAGCAGGAAAACCTGAAGACCTTTCTGGAAGACACCTTCCGGACCATGGATGCCGTCCTGGATGGACAGGAGGCGGAGCTCCGGGACCGGGAGGTGGGGGTGGTCACCTATGTGGGGTACGGCATCGTCCGGGTGGCCGGGCTGCCGAATATCCGGGCCGACGAACTCGTGCTGTTTCCCCATAACCTCCAGGGACTGGTATTCAATATCGATCCCGAGGAACTGGGGGTCATCCTCCTCGGTCCCAGCGAGGATCTTTCCGCCGGGGCGGAAGTGCGGCGCACCGGACGGGTCCTCGACACCCCCGTAGGGGAATCCCTTATCGGCCGGGTCGTCGATGCCCTGGGACGCCCCTTGGACAACCTTGGTGAGATCCGGACGGTGAAACGCCTGCCCGTGGAGAGGGAGGCCCCGCCCGTGATGGCCCGGGACCCCGTAACTGTGCCGCTCCAGACGGGCATCAAGGTCGTTGACGCCCTCTTTCCCATCGGGAGGGGCCAGCGGGAACTCATTGTCGGCGACCGCCAGACGGGCAAGACGGCCATCACCATCGACACGGTGATCAACCAGCACGACAAGGATGTCCTGTGCATCTACTGCAGCATCGGGAAGAAGGCGTCCGATACGGCCAAGGTCATCGCCGACCTCAAACAGTACAATGCCATGTCCTATACCATCACCGTCATCGCCACGGGCGACGATCCGCCGGGGCTCCAGTTCATCGCCCCTTACGCCGCCACGTCCATGGGTGAGTACTTCATGTCTCAGGGGCGGGATGTCCTGATCATCTATGACGACCTGACCTATCATGCCCGGGCCTACCGGGAACTCTCCCTCCTCCTCCGCCGGCCACCGGGCCGGGAGGCCTTTCCTGGCGACATCTTTTACATCCACTCCCGGCTCCTGGAGCGATCCACCCATCTCCGGAAAGAGCACGGCGGCGGGTCGCTGACCTCCCTGCCCATCGTGGAGACGGAGGCCCAGGATATCTCCGGTTATATCCCCACGAACCTCATCTCCATCACTGACGGGCAGCTCTATCTTTCACCCCGGCTCTATCAAAAGGGGATCCTTCCCGCCATCGACGTGGGCAAATCCGTGTCCCGGGTGGGCGGCAAGGCCCAACTTCCCGCTTATCGGGCGGTAGCCAGCGACGTGCGGATCTCCTATTCCCAGTTCGAAGAATTGGAGACCTTTTCCCGTTTCGGCACCCGTCTCGACGAGGCGACCCGCAAGGTCCTGGAGCGGGGCTGGCGGGTCCGGGAGATTCTCAAGCAGCCGCAGTACAAACCGATTCCCGTGGCGGAGCAGGTAGCGGCGATCCTGGGCGTCACTTCCGGCATGTTCGATAGTGTCGCCATCGGGGAGATAAGAGCGGCGGAAGAGACCCTGCGGAGAAACGTCATGGAAACCCATGGCGGGTTGTGCGGCCGGATCGCCTCGGGAGAAAAGTTGGGTGATACGGAGCGGGAGCTCCTTATCCATGCCGCTGGCGAGACCGCCCGGCCTTATGTCGGCAAAGAGGCCGGGGAGGAGACCATCGGCGGGGCTTTCGGGAAGGGGGCCGACCATGCTGACCGCTGAAGCCCTGAAAAGAAAGATCCAGAGCGCCGATGACCTCCTCAGTGTGGTCAAGACCATGAAAGCCCTGGCGGCGGTGAGCATCCGCCAGTATCAGCGGGCCGTGGAATCCCTGTCCGATTACAACCGGACGGTGGAGATGGGGTTGCAGATTGTCCTCAAGCAGAGCGTCGGCGCCTTCAAGGTGGGAGTCGGGAGTTCTCCACGCCTGGGGGCCATTGTATTCGGCACGGATCAAGGGCTTTGCGGGCAACTCAACAGCATCATCGTCCAGCATGCCCTTGGGGAGATGGGTCAGACCGGCATACCGAAAGAGCGCCGGATCGTCATTGCCGTGGGAATGAGGACCGCCGACATCCTTGAGGACTCCGGACAGAAGGTTTTCGAGATCCTCGGCACCCCCGGCTCCACGGCGGGCATCACCCCCATGGTCCAGGATATCACCATGGTCCTGGAAAGCTGGCGTTTCAAACATTCCGTGGAAAACATGCATCTCTATTTCAATGAGTATATTTCTGGGGCAACCTACCGTCCCCAAACCCACAAACTGCTTCCCGTGGACCGGCAGTGGCTGCTCAAGCTGCAAAAGAAGCGCTGGGATTCGAGGACGTTGCCCATGTTCACCATCGAATGGGAAACGATCCTCCGCTCCCTGATTCGGGAGTACCTCTTTGTATCCATCTACCGGGCCTTCGCCAATTCGCTGGCCAGTGAAAACGCCAGCCGGCTGGCGGCCATGCAAAATGCGGAGAAGAATATCGAGGAGCGCCTGGAGGAACTGGAAGTCCAGTTCCACAGTCAGCGTCAGATGACCATCACCGAAGAGCTGCTCGATATCGTGGCCGGTTTCGAGGCCATGAAGGAAGATCAACGTCCAGTCGGGAAAAGCGGCAAGACGGCAGCCCGGGAAGGCGTTGCCGGTGCGTCATTAACCGGTGGAAGAGTTGTGCCTGCCGCGTTAGCATGAAAATACGGCCGGTAGTCGCCTTAACGACATTTTATAAACAAGAATCAGCTTCGCTGATTTCATCGTTGGTGGATGTTGGAGGATCATGTCAATTAAGGGGGTGAGGTTATGGGAATGGATAAAAGACTATGTGTAATCTGCGCCTGGCGTCAACATTGCCAGAAACGATTCTCCGTTGCCAGCGTCGGGATGCTCAATATCCATTGTCCGGATTTTACGAGAGACTACACAATCAAGGACGTGGAACCGGACAAAAAGCTTGTGGAACAGCAGTTGGAAAAATGGCGCCAGGAGAGAACAGCCAAGGCCAAGCCATGCATTACCGTTTCCCGGGAACCGGGGGCCGGGGGCAGCGAAATTGCTAGGAAATTGGCCAAGGATCTGAAGATGGATCTGATGGGCGGTCAGATCATCTCTCGAGTGGCGGAGAGCACCCGGATGAGCGAGAAGGTCGTCATGACCCTGGATGAAAAGAACGTGACCAAACTGGACAGTTGGATCAACTCTTTGTTCACATCCCGCCATCTCTGGCCGGATGTCTATCTGAAGCACCTAACGAAGGTCATCGCCACCATCGGCGAGCACGGCAACGCCATCATCGTCGGGCGGGGGTCCCAGTTCATCCTGCGACCGGATCGGATCTTCCGGGTCCGGTTCATCGCCCCCTTCGACAAGCGGGTGCTCCGGGTGATGAAGAATCGCAACTGCACCAGCGCCGAGGCGGAAAGCTACCTCATCAAGACGGACGGCGGCCGGGCGGCCTTCATCAAAAAGTATTTCAACGAGGATATCGCCAGCCCGGCCAATTACGACCTCGTGGTCAACACGGCGATCCTGTCCTGTGAAGAAGCGGCGGAACTAGTCAAAAAGGCCTTTCAGTCCAGGAAGTTCTATAACAATGTTTCGTAAAGTATCAGGACCCGCAAGGCAATTTTTTTATCACAGGCAAGGAGGTCCTTATGAAAAAAGATGCGGTCAAGAAAAGAGGTGACGCCGGGCAGATGTCCACGCCTTCGGGGATGTTGCTGCACAGTATCATTCAAGGCTTTTCCATCCCCACCTTTGTAATCGGCAGGGATCACAAGGTCATCTTCTGGAACCGGGCGCTGGAAAAACTCAGCAAGATACCGGCCGGGGAGATCATCGGCACCAATAAGCAGTGGCGGGCCTTCTATGCCGAGGAGCGGCCTTGTATGGCCGATCTCATCGTCGATGGGATAACGGAGCGGATACCCAAGTGGTATGAGGGAAAATACGAAAAATCCTCGCTTCTGGAAGAGGCATACGAGGCCACGGATTTCTTTCCTGCCTTGGGCGACGGCGGTCTGTGGCTGCGCTTTACCGCGGCGGCCATCCGGGATGTGGACGGGCAACTTGTCGGGGCGCTGGAAACCCTGGAGGATGTAACCGATCGGAAAAATTTCGAATTGAAACAGCGGGAGACGGAAAGGGAGCTGTTCAGCGTCATCGAAGGATCACCGACGCCTACCTTCGTCATCGGTATCGATCACAAGATCATCTACTGGAACCGGGCGTTGGAAAAACTCAGCCGACTTCCCGCTGCGGACATGATCGGCACTAATGAACACTGGCGGGCCTTCTATGCCCGGGAGCGGCCCTGCATGGCCGATCTTCTGGTTAACGAAACTCCAGAAATAATAGAGGAATGGTATCCAGGGGTGGCAAAGTCCCAACTTCTTGACGAGACCTACGAGGCAGAAGGCTTTTTCCCCGATCTGGGGCCGAACGGGCGGTGGCTGAAATTCGTCGCCGTGCCGATCCGCAGTTCCCAGCGGGTCCTCCGGGGGGCCATCGAAACACTGGAGGATATTACGGAACGGAAGGCCATCGAGCAGGAAATCATTGAAAACGAGCGCCGTCTCTACAGTGTCATCCAGGGCTTCTCCATTCCGGCCTTTGTAATCGGCAAGGACCACAAGGTAATGTACTGGAACCGCGCTTTGGAAAAACTTAGCAATATCAAGGCGGAAGAAGTGGTCAGCACGAACCGGCAATGGCAGGCCTTCTACGCCAAAGAGCGGCCTTGCATGGCTGACCTCCTTGTGGACAGCGCCCTGGAGAAGATTCCCAAATGGTATTCGGGGAAGTACTGCCCGTCGGAACTGATCGAAGATGCCTATGAGGCGACGGACTTCTTCCCTGACTTGGGCGAAAACGGGCGGTGGCTGCGCTTCACCGCGGCGGTGATCCGGGACTCCCGAGGCGAATTGGTCGGTGCCGTGGAAACTCTGGAGGACATTACGGCGCAAAAGGCGCCGGGGGAAACGGCTGGCGCGGCGGCTAAAAAGAAAAGATGATCTCGGGCGGCCAAAACGGGAAAACCCGGTTCAAAGATTTATGGCAAGAATCACCGCCAGTGATTTGGGAAGATCCGCATTTTCACAAGCATAGAAGGAGGGTCAGACCATGACATCATACGCCACCAAATTGATAGAGATCACCGAGGCCAACGCCGAAAAGATCGCCCAGCAGTGGTATAATAATGTAAAATTGAATCCCCGCACCCCAGCATATCATACCATGCCGGAAGAGGAAGCCAAGCGGCAGGCCATGTATTTCTTCAAGCATTTCGGGAAGCTCTTTTTCACCGACAAACCCTTCGAAGAGGCCCAGGTCCTTTTTTCCCGGTTCGCCGCGGCCCGTTACGGCCAGCGCATCCCCCTATCCGAGGTCATCTATACCCTGACCCTGATGAGGAGGCACATGTGGCTGTTTTCCTCTTCCCAGGCGGTTTTTATCACGGCGGTGGAACATCATCAGGCCGCGGAAAGTCAGAGCCGTACCATCCTCATGTTCGATTACGCCATCTACATCATCGCCCAGAAATACGAGGAACTCCTGAAAAACGAGCTGGAAGAGAAGATGAAAGGACTTCAGATCAAAAGTCACCTGTCCTTCTGGAACAAGGGTTGATGCTGCGGTTGCAAGCAAGGATTCGTCAAAACACGAATTTTCTCCCTCGCTTCGGGGGGCCGATGCCCCATCCTGATCCATAACGCAATGCGGGCGCCCCCCGGCTAGGGAAATCCTTTCCCTTGCCCACCCGTTTTCATTGCATTATCACTCCCCGCTAAAATATTCGTCACCCACCGTGGAATAAGATTCCTCCCCTGAATACCGGCGCAGTTTCCCGGCTCATCATGAAGCCGCGCCGGCTTTTTGTCCTTGACAAAATTGTGGCATCGTAATATCAGAACATTCGGTTTAAAAGCGCGCTTCAGGGCCTTTATCATATATAAATAGCCGGACAATGAGGCGGAATCCTTTAAATACGCTCCTCCAATGGTTCATTCACTTGCCTGCAACTTGTTCATGACGCCGGGATAATTCTCGTGCAGGGGGGTCATGATCAGGTATCATAAAAGTATTATGATATCCAGGAATTTGGAAAGGTTTTATGATCAGGTCTCTTAAAGGTTCAATGAAACATTTTAAAGTAAGGAGGGTGTAACGTATGTACTTTGCAGCGGAAGTGCTGGAAAAATCCAGTACGATGAGGCAGAAGTGGGAGGACGAGGTCCGCAAGGTCGTCGCCAAGAATCCCGATCAGAAACCGCGCTGGTCCACCGTGTCCGATCTGGAAATCAGGCGCCTCTATGGTCCCGAAGACATCAAGGACATGGATTTCGAAACGGATATCGGTTATCCGGGCCAGTTCCCGTATCTGAGAGGCAACCAGCCCACGGGTTATCGCGGAAAATACTGGACCTTCCGGATGTTCTCCGGGATGGGTGATGCCAAGACGACCAACGAACGCTGGCACCTGCTGCTGAAGGAAGGGCAGACCGGACTCAGCACAGCCTTCGATTTTCCGACCCTGATGGGTTATGACACCGACTCTCCCAAGGCCAGGGGGGAATGCGGGAAGTGCGGTGTCGCCATCGACACCCTGGAAGATTTCATGCAGTTGGT
>Ga0302251_1000104_pt1 | contig 102299 bp, 79 predicted proteins | sample AAG_RA_Gln_MG_FD_193534 | JGI IMG/M metagenome (GOLD analysis project Ga0302251, IMG submission 193534) | Enriched activated sludge microbial communities from anaerobic digester in WTTP, New Holstein, Wisconsin, United States - AAG_RA_Gln | ecosystem: Engineered > Bioreactor > Anaerobic >... | reverse complement strand
ATAAGTAATTGCTGCATTGTAAATTGGATATTCAGATGAAATATATGATTCCGGCTTATTGATACTGAAATTTTCAATGCGCATTACTATAGAATGCTGCAGTTTGCTATGCTGGTGAGTATAATGTCTTTTAATCTTAATCGTCATGGCATTTCGCAAGTGCCCTGCTTCTCATTGAAACAGAATGGGCCATCTGTCATTCTTCTTCGCTATTGCGGAGCTGTTTTTTCCCATCGCGAGGTAAAGTGAGCCAGAAAGTGCTGCCCTTTCCCACTTCGCTCTCCACACCGATACGCCCCCCCTGTGCCTCGACTGCGATCTTGCAGAAAGCGAGGCCCAGTCCTGTTGAATGCCTGCTGTATTTCTGATTCATGGGCACCTGGGCGAATTTATCAAAAATCATCTTGTGATACTCTGCAGGAATGCCCGGACCTGAATCGTGGACGGAAATCCTGATTTCGTCCTCAATCTCTGTCAGATTCAGGCGGATCGAGCGTCCCTGTCCGGAATACTTTGCGGCGTTGGCCAGCAGGTTCTCAATAACGCGCTGCGTGATCCTGGTGTCACAGAATGCAGCTACTGGCTTCTCTGAAGGCTTGTAAACCAGACCGGCATTCCTTACAATAGCGCCCAGCGAGGAGACTGATCTGCCAATCACTTCGTGGAGATCGCACTGCTCCAGGGAGAGGAGAATATTATTGGATTCCATGCGGCTGATGTCCAGGAGAGTCGTGACCATCTCACGGAGGCGCTGTGACGAGGAAAGGATACTATCAATATCTTCCAGATTCTCATTTTCACCGGATTGTCTGATATTTGTCTCCACGATCTCGGCAGCCAGAATGATGCCGGTAAGGGGGGAGCGCATATCGTGGACCATCATGTGGACAAGCATGTCTCTCTGTTTTTCAAGCTCCTGCAACTGTTCCAGGCTCTGCAGGAGCCTCTGTTTCTGTGCGCTTATTTCCAGCTGCTGATGCCGCAGGAAGAGATGAGTTTTTACCCTCGCGAGGACTTCCTCGGCCTGGAAGGGCTTGGTCACATAATCCAGGCCGCCTTCGAGGAAGGCTTTGACTTTATTCTCAGTGTCATCGAGAGCGCTGATGAAGATTACAGGGATATCTCTGAGTGCCATATCGGCCTTCAGCCTTCTGCAGACTTCGAAGCCATCCATCTCCGGCATCATGATGTCGAGCAGAATCAGGTCCGGGGGATACTTGGCGGCGGCCCGCAGCGCAAGAGCTCCGCTGGGAAAGGATGCCACGTCATAGTTCCGGATTCTGAGGATATCCTCGAGGATGCCCAGGTTGGCCGGTGTGTCATCGACAATCATTACCCTGCTTTGACTGATCTCCATGTTCAGTATCTCCTTTTATTGCCAATAGTTCACCGAGCCTGTAGTAATCGTACTGTTTCACAAGCAGAGACAGTCCCATTGCCGTCCTGGGGCTGATCTTCTCTGTCTCGGTTACCAGATTTCTCAGCCGGATCATATTCCCCATGCCAATGGCTTCGCGCATCGAGGCGACAAGATCATCAGGCAGGGCAGCTACCTCATCGGCCGTCAGGATAGCCGCGCCGCTGCTTTCTTCAGCGTCTGCATGTTTCTCGCAGACATATTGAAGGCCCGGAACTCTCTTCAGTTTCATCAGCAGCGCTTCGCGCTCGAAGGGCTTCCTGAGATAATCATCGGCTCCTGTTGACATCACCCTGTCCTTCTGTTCCTCGAAAGCGCTCGCCGTCACCGCAATCACCAGTGTACCGCGACCCTTCTGAGTGGATTTGATCCTCCGTATCGCTTCGTAGCCGTCCATTACGGGCATGCGCATGTCCATGAGAACGGCATGGGGGGACCATTCCATAAAGATCTTGAGGCCATCCAGTCCGTCACCGGCAGTCATCACCTGAAAACCGAGGGGCTCCAGTATTGCCCGCAACAGGTTCAGGTTATCGGTGTTGTCATCGACAGCCAGAATTCTGAAGGGTCCTGTGTCAGGCTTGAGTCCAACAATGTTTTCAAAGAAAGCAGCCTCCCTTCTGGAAGTAGTAATCTGCCCCTGTTTAACCGGAACATGGAAGCGGAAGATGCTTCCCTCTCCCAGGCGGCTTTCCACTGCGATACTGCCGCCCATCATCTCGATCAGGTTGCGGCTTATGGTCAGGCCGAGGCCTGTTCCGCCTGCCTCCCTGCTCGCTGCAGACTGGTGGAATGACTCAAAGATTTGCGCCTGGTCTTCATCGGGGATTCCCGGCCCTGTATCCTCAATCTCCACATTGAGGTGGATGCAGCCCGCCTCTTCAAAACAACACTTCGCGTCAGATTCCGGGACTCTGCCAGCTCGGAAACGGGCGGTGACTCTCCCCTTTTTTGTGAATTTTATTGCATTTCCAAGCAGGTTGATCAGAACCTGGCGCAGCTTGCTCTCATCGGCGTTGACAAATTCGGGTAAGCTCCTGTGGCGCTCGACAATCAATTGGAGCCCTTTGTCCCGGATGCGGATACGGAACATCTTCTCGAGGCTGTCGAGCAGGTCATCGAGGCAGAAATCGGCATTGATGAGACGCTTATGACCGGCCTCGATCTTTGAGAGGTCCAGCACATCATTGATCAGGGAAAGCAGATGCTCACCGCTCCTCAGGATCGTCTGGACCTGTTCACGCTGATTTTCCGGCAGCGCGGCATCGCGCTTCAGAATCTGGGAGAAGCCTATGATGGCGTTCAGAGGCGTGCGAATCTCATGGCTCATGTTGGCCAGGAAGACGCTTTTAGCCCTGTTGGCCTGCTCTGCAGCCTGCCGCGCGATCTGCTCCTGCTGTATCTTTTTCTGTATGGTCAGATCTTCCTTGATGGCCAGGTAGCTGATAATCCGGCCCGTCTTATCCAGAATGGGACTGATGGTAACACGCTCCGGATATTCCTCGCCGTTCTTTTTCCTGCCGAACCACTCTGCGTTCCAGGTTCTGCCTGCCTGAACTGTCTGCCAGAGATCGTCATATACTGTATCGTATGTCTTCTCAGCCCTGAGAATGCTTACGTGCTTCCCCCTGATCTCATCAAATGAATAACCTGTAAGCATTGAAAAGGCCGGGCTTACATACGTTATAATGCCGTCCAGATCCTTGATGAGAAACACCACAGGGCTTTGTTCTATGGCCGTGCTGAGCTTCCTGATCTCAGCCTCGTTCTCCATTCTCTCTGTGATATCGATGCTGATTCCGCGTACTGAGACAAGGCGATCGCCATCAAGCTGCGGTACGATGTTGGCCCGAATCCATTTGATATATCCTCCGGGCATTATCAGTCGAAAGATCAGTTTTCCAGGAGGCCGCCTCTGCTTCATTTTCTGAAGCTCCGAATCGAAGAGCTCCCTGTCATCAGGGTGGATCCGCAGCTTCATCTCCTCGATACTCAGCGGCGGTCTGGAAGGATCTTCGCCCAGGAGGCGGTAGTAATTTCTTGACCAGCTCACTCTGCCGGTTTCGACGTCAAGCTCCCAGCTCCCCATTGAGGCGAGCTCCTGCGCATAGTTCAATCGCTCCTCGCTCTCCTCTATGGCTCTGCTGATCTTCATCTGCTCTGTGATATCTTCCTTGATGCCGACAAAGTTGATGATGTCTCCCTTCCCATCGGTAATTGGAATGATATACGCATGTTCCCAGTACAGCTCTCCGTTCTTTGTCCTGTTGCAAATCCGGCCGCTCCATTCCTTTCCGGAAATAATAGTTGTCCACAGATCCTGGTAGAATTCCCTGGAATGATGGCCGGACTGCAGGATCCGCGGATTCTGACCTGTCACTTCATCGTGGGTATATCCGGTTTTCTTTAGAAAACTGGCATTGACGTATTCTATTATTCCTTCACGATCGGTAATCACAACAAAGACAGGGCTCTGCTCCACTACCTGGGAGAGTTTCCTGATCTGATTCTCAGACTTACGCTGCTGGGTTATATCCCGCCACGATATTACAAGCACCTTATCGTTGTCAAGCTCCATCACTGCTGATTTCACCTGGACCAGCATATCGCTGCCGTCAGATCGCCGGTGAACCCACTCGAAGGCATGATGCCCTTTCACAAAGCTTTCCCTGACAACCTCCACGACGTAATCCTCTGACCTTTTCCCATTGGGCTGATATTCCGGGGAGATCATATCCGGAGTTTTTCCAATAAGATCAGATCGGTCGTAGCCGATCATCTCTTCAGCTACATTGTTGCAATCCACAAATCGGCCTTCACGGAAGATCAGATAGCCGTCAGGCGAGTTATAGAAAAGGCTTCTGTAGTTCTCTTCGCTCTGCCGGAGCGCCCTGTCTGCCTTTACGCGCCAGCTTATATTGCTTACAATGACCAGAACCTTGTCATCTCCGAAGCGTGAGAGCCTTGCTTCATAATACCCTGTCGTGCCGCCCACCATCATTTCATACTGGATCGGGTCTCCGGTCTTCCCGGCAAGGATCTCATCGATCCTCTCTATGAATTTTCCGCTCAGCTCACAGGGGAGCACTTCAGAGATATTTCTGTTTAAAAAGACTTCAGGAGCCATTGCCAGCTCTTTTTCCCTGCCGGCCCTGAACTCCACGATGTTGCCTGAATGGCTCAGGACAAAGATCAGGTCTGGAATGGCGGCAAAGAGGGAATCATTATAATTTTTCTGGGCAGTCAGCTCCTTTTCAATCTCTTTAAGGCCTGTAATATCTATGAAGGTTGTGAAGACCTGGCAGGGTCTGTCATCGCCTTCCCTGAATTCAGGCTCGGCGTTTATCAGCATCCACAGCGTTTCATCAGTTTCGGGATAGAAAAATCTCAGCACCTTGTCACGGACTGCATTGCCAGTGCGGAGCGCCACTCTTGAAGGGTAATCATCAGGCTCCATGAACGTGCCATCTTCCCGGAATACTTGAAGGTGACCTTCAGGAGGGACATCTTTCTCAAAATTGTCAGGCGAAAACCTCAGAATTTTCTCAACTGCAGGGTTGCTTGCCGTTATCTGCATGGAGGCGTCTGAGTAAAGCACTCCCTGCGGCATTTTTTCAAACAGCCATCTGAGCCGGGTTTCGCTTTCCTTGAGAGCCAGTTCGGCAAGCTTCTGGGTATGGATGTCTGTCAACGTCCCTCTGCCTCCAACTGTCTCTCCGTTTTCAACTATCGGCTCTGTTGAGGATCTTATCCACCTCACAGTTCCGTCCTTTGTGAGAAATCGGTAGTGGAGATTGGAGTAAGCCCCCGGGCTCAGCTCATTCAGAGCCTTTTTAACCATCGGGATGTCTTCAGGATACATATACTGGAAGATATTCCCGCCTGTGACATCCATTGAGTCATATCCGAGAATCCTTTTTATGACAGGGCTTACATATTTTATCGTGCCTTCCATCGAGATTTCATAAATTGCGTCGTTGATGGACTCAACCATACGCCTGTAGAGTGTTTCCGTCGCAGCGAGCTTTCGCTCTGCCTCCTTGCGGGCAGTGATATCTCTTGTCACAAAAAGTATCTTATGGGGCTTTCCCTGGCTGTTTCTGAGAACCTCTCCGTTGACCTCAATATCAAAAACAGTGCCGTCGAACCTCACCGCCCTGTACTCTTCGGCACTCCTCGATGCCCCTCTCTGCATGTCGGCGATTCCGCTCATAGCCCTTGCGCGGTCGCAGGGATCGATAAAGTCAATCACCGGGATGTTGTTGAAGTCCCTGGCATCCCTCCCGCCGAACATCTCAACTGCCCTGGCGGAAGAATACTCGACTCTTCCCTCGAGATCAGTAATGGTTATGATATCAGGCGAAAAGTCCATTATAGACTGATGGAGCCGTTCTTTCTCGTGGAGAGCAGACTCAAATTCCACTCTCTCCATATATTTGGCGATTCTCTGAGCCACTGAGCGCAGTAAATCAGCTTCCTCGCTGAGAAACAGGTCTGAGAATTTTTCGGCCCTGCCGGTTCTGTAGCAGACTGTAAGTGTGCCAATCACCTGGTCGTGCTTCAAAACGTCAACGCCGATTGAGATTCCGCAATCCTCATAGCCCTGTGATATATATTCCCTGTCGTATACTCTCAGGCAGGCTGATGCCTTGTCAGGGAATTGAAAAGCGCTGGGAAGGACTTCCACAACCTTCTGGAAGAATTTTTCAGTCTCAATTGAGTCATCCTGCAGCAGGAGCGTAATCTCATTGTGGCAGCGGAGCTATTTCCTGCGCTCTCCCAGTTCGAAGGAGAGCTTCCTGACGAGCTCTTTCTGCTCTGCTAGCTCTCTTTTCATTGAGGCGATATCGTTTTCCGGAGATTCGGGCTCCGCAGTACTGCAGCCTCCACTCGTGGATTCAGATTCAAACTCTCGCCCGGTGTGTTCCAGGTTGTCAGAATCGTTCATCGCATTCTCTCCTGAAAGTCTTTCCGAGCCTTTTAAAGGCCGTTGCTCCTTATAGAAGACAGCTTCAATTCAAAACCATCTTTGGGGTAGAATAAAATGAAAATAGAGCGACAGTGTTTTTCATTTCTGTGTATCCATGGAAAATTGTTTCTGCTAATAATTAATCATGAACGCTGCGATCACCTGCTGTTTGAGAGAGGTGCCGGTTCTGATGTAATGTCAAGGCCGGGCATGTGATATCGATTCTGTAGATTTTGAAACAAAATGTCAATGGATCTCAATTGTAATTTTATTTTATAATGAGTAGAACAATTTTCGAAAGGAGATTTCACATATGAAGATTAGAACCATATCAATTCCAGCCGCAGCAGCGCTGTTCATCTTGGCTCTGCTGAACGGATGCGGAGGAGGAGGTGCCGGAAGCGGTGGCTCTTCATTCTATGGAGGAGGCTCCACAATCGTAACGGCACCCACGACAGGCGCGTCATCCAGCCAGGGAAGCGTTCTTGGGACAAAAGGCTATGTCTATGTCGTATCCAATGCAGGAAAAGTCAGAACGAAGACTGCCTCGCAGGAGATAATCGTCCTTCCATCAAACTCCGGCATACCTCAAGGCTTTACCGTTGCGGCAGGCTACGTTGTGAGATCATCATCGAATCCGGCGCTTTTTACGCGCACCGACTACAACGGTTACTATGACCTCAGCACTTCGAGCTCTTCGGGCAGCAGCGGCGATCATATAGTGATCGAGGATCCCTATTCCCAGGCAGAGCCGATCTGCTTCCCTGTAATAGGTGAGCCTCTTCCTGCAGCGCAGCTCACCAATATCAGGATTGTTCCGCCTTTCAGCTATGATGCGGACTCAGCTTCCTGGTCAATCGTGTCCGGCAGCTATGAGGCTTTTTATCTCGTAGGCCTCTCGAATGAAATATGGCATCCTGTCTCAGATACTGTTTCCTGGAGCGCAAGTGATTCAAGCCTCGGGAGCTTTGTCAGCGGGAGCAGCCTGTTTCTCGCAAACTCGTCGCTGGCCACCTCGGCTTCAGGAACCATTACAGCCCAGTGTGGAGGCTCGTCGTATGATCTTTCCATAAAGGTCATATCAGAAAAAGATCTTGGAAGCATTACAGGAACAGTAAACTATGAGAGCGGCCTTCCCGCATCAGGCCTGCTAATGGAAGTCTCGGTCAGGAATTCAAACACTGTAGTTCAGAGTACCTGTTTCTCTTATGGAATAGCTATAAGCGACCAGAATGGCCAGTACCAGGTCTCAAGGCTCCCATACGGGAGCTATTCAGTAAAGATAAGCTCGTTTCTCGGGAGCACACTGGCCGAGTCTTCAATTGAAGTCACAGGCCCGATGAAAAAGGACTTTACAGTATCCAGCGCAGCGGCATCGATGCAGACCGTGGTCAAGACGGACGACTATACATATAAGCCGGGTGAAACCATACAGGCCCGGCTTTCGATGATCAACATGAGCTCGGGCTCAATAGAAACAGAATATTCATCAATAACCTTCAATCTGGTCTACCACTCATTGACTGACTATACATCGCAGGTAATCACGACAGGGACAGCAGGAAGAGGTGTGATAAAAGTCAATGGGTATGGAACTGCGACAGTTCCGTCGCAGCCTGTCTCAATCACCATACCGCAGAGCGCCGAGAGTTACGGCTATTACTCTCTCGATGCATCGATCTCCTCTACACCTGCCTTCAGTGTGGATGCCGCGTTCATCGTGATAAGCAATGATGACCCGACTCCCTGGCCTACTCCAACTGGATCGCCTGAACCCTGGCCAACCGCATCACCTTACCCTTCTCCAACTGACTATCCATTTCCGATTCCCACATATTCTCCGTTTCCAACACCAACGCCGCTTCCATCTCTGACTCCTCTCCCTACATATTCTCCGATGCCTTATCCTTCACCCACATCTTCGCCCTCCAGCGGAAATGACAGGTACCTTCTCTCAGACATAAAGTACAGGCTGCAGGACGTTTATCACGAGATATACAGCGCTGCGAATCAGGCATATTACGGGGAGGACGTGAACTCACAGGTGAACGAGGGAAGCAATATCCAGTACAGGATCAAATACGTGAAGAACTACCTGATGCCTTCACTGCAGAGCGTCAATTACTGGAGCTGGCAGAACGAGCTTGAATCAGTACTCAACGATTTGAACAGATATGCATACTACAGCGGCACTTACAGCGATCTTTACAGCGCCGCCAGGGGAACTGACTATGTAGTAGGTGAGGTATCGTCTGCTCAGTACAGCGTCCAGGGAATCGCATTGAAGAAAAAAGCTGCTGTAAAAAAGAAGAACCGCTAGTCTGCAGCGGATTTGCAACCTCTCCAATCCGATTTCCCCACTCCCGGGAAGACAGGGAAATGACCGGGATAAAGAGAACATGGCAGATCATAACATTGCATAATTGAGACTGGTGAAAAGCTGATGCTCCGATCTCACAATCTGCAGCCCATGTATACTGTAATATGACAGGAGGGATTAAAACGTCCAGAATACTGATAGTCGATGATGAGGCTCATATCAGACTGCTTCTGGAGCAGGCTCTGGAGAATCTGGAAGAAAAGGGTGTAGAGCTCCTTATGGCGCCTAATGGAGAAGAAGCGCTCAGAATAATAGAGGCTGAGAAACCTGAGCTTGTATTCCTGGATGTGATGATGCCGAAGATGAACGGACTGGATGTCTGTAACGCAGTTAAGAATAAACTTAAAATGAAGGATGTCTTCATAGTAATGCTAACTGCAAAGGGCCAGGAGATCGAAAAGGTTCAAGGCAGGGAGGCCGGCGCAGACCTGTATATGACAAAGCCTTTTGACCCTGATGAAGTATATGAAAAGGCCGTTGAAATATTGAAGCTCGGAGATTGATATCAGCGCCGGAGCTAGTTTGTGCTCTATCATGGCTTCCGCCGGGTGTAGATAAAATCCCCCATTATACTGTATTCTGGAGATTGCAATGCTCAAATCGAGACTGTTCACAAGGATCTTTTCGGGCATCATCATCCAGCTTGTAATCTTTGCCTCTGCTGTATATCTTGTCCTCGACCCCCTTATTATAAACACTGTATATGATCTTGAGGAAGAATCGGCTCGATCGATTCTGGATACCTGCAACAGTCTGGTGGAAGGTATTTATACAAATTACGAGAGGGAAAAGGAAGATACCAGGGATGACAAGAAGCGCGAACTGAAAAGCTTTGTGGCCATGGCAGCGGCTCTTGCGGAACAGACCTGGCGTGAAGTGAAAAGTGGTGTTACTACAGAAGAATGGGCCAGAAAAAGGCTTCTGAGAGAGATGAATATACTTCGCTTCGGTCCGGATCGCTACATCTGGGTATGTGATTATAATTCCAGAATACTGTCTCACCCGGACCAGCGTATTCAGGGGAAGGATTTTTCGAACATACAGGACGCCAAGGGTATTGTATTTTTGCCGGACATGGTGAAGGCGGCCCGAAAAGATGGTGAAGCGTTTACTTATTTCTGGTGGAGGGCTCCCGGCGATTTCAAGCCGATTCTGAAGATGTGTTATGTAAGGCACGTCCCGGAATGGAAATGGGTTATGGTGGCCGGCCTGTGCAGTGATGATGAAGACGAAGAGTTAGAGGTCATCAGGGAAAGGTTGAACACGACGCTTGAAAAGGTTTTCAACAAGATCAGGATAGGAAGAACAGGATATCTGATGGTCTATGACTCCGATTATGTGATGCATTACTGTCCTTCAAAGGTTCTGGAAGGTAAGAACATGGGAAGGCTGATAGATTCCATTACCGGGAAGCCTGTTCTGGAAAGGCTGATAGAATCGATACACTCACATGATCACGAGATGATTTACAGACTTGTGTATTCCGGAGTTTCATGGCACTTCGATGATGAGTTGATAGGCTGGACACGTTATCAGAAAGGATTTGACTGGTATATTACTCTTTCTATCTCAACTGAAGAGCTTGAAAAAAGCTCCAGACAATTGCAGGTGATTATTCTGTCCATTTCAGCCCTTTTTCTCGGTCTTGCCCTCATTGCCGGATATCTCTTTGCTAAGAGCCTTACAAATCCGATAATGCGCCTTTCCAGAGCAGCCAATGATGTCAAGGAAGGAAATCTGGCAGCAAGGAGTGAGATTTGCAGAGATGATGAGCTCGGAGTTCTTTCCAGAAATTTCGATACCATGGTTGACCAGTTGAGACTGCGAAGTGATGAGTTGAATGCGGCGATCAGAAACCTTCATGAGGCTAATGAAAAGCTGACCGAGCTTGACAGGATGAAATCTTCATTTCTTTCAACAGTGTCACATGAGCTCAGGACACCGCTCACTTCTGTGCTGGGTTTTGCAAAGATCACCCTGCACAAGCTTGAGAGCGTGATTTTCCCTCTGGTTCACTCAGAGGACAGGAAGGTCTTGAAGACAATCAATCAGGTCAAAGAAAATCTGGAAATCATCTCTACCGAAGGAGTAAGGCTTACTGATCTTGTCAACGATGTTCTCGATCTGGCCAAGATGGAAGCCGGCAGAATTGATTGGAAGATGGAGTCTCTTACTCTGCCTGAAGTAATTGAAAAGGCAGTCCTGGCAACGTCCTCTCTGTTTCAGGAAGGCGATGTTGCTCTTGTAAGGGAGCTTCCTGCAGAGCTTCCGCTGGTAACCGGAGACAGGAACAGACTGATACAGGTATTGATAAACATCATCTCCAACGCCGTCAAATTTACTGAAAAGGGATCGATTACCATAAGGGCTGAAAGCACAACAATGGCAGAGGCTGGAATACCAGACAATACAGGGCGTGGAGTTGTGTGGAAGCCAGGAGGCTTGCAGAAAAAAGACCGGGCATCAGAGGAATTTGTCAAGGTAACTGTTGTCGATACGGGAATTGGTATCGCTCTCTCGGATCAGGATAAGGTTTTCGATCAATTCAGGCAGGTTGGTGATACTATGACAGGCAGACCGGGGGGGACCGGGCTTGGCCTGTCCATCTGTGCCCATATAATTGAGCATCACGGTGGACATATATGGGTTGAGAGTGAACCAGGGAAGGGGAGCAGCTTTTCATTCATAATCCCTGTGTCAGGCAATCCAGAGCCGGAATATGAAGAAAAAGGTGATAAGTGATGGATGAGAGGAGATCGATCAGCCATCTGCTTCTCTATGTTTTATTTCTTTCAGCTCTTCTTGCATATTCCGGAAGTGGATGTGCTGAAAAGCATTCATTGAGACCTGATTCGATAACCGTAATGACTGACGGTTATAAGACACCTGTTGTGGCTGTAGTGCCTAAGTGCACTACAATGGCGTTCTGGCATAGCGTCCGGGCCGGTGCTGAGTCTGCCGGAAAAGAGCTCGGTGTTGATGTGGTATGGAGCGGACCTGCCAGTGAGCAGGATGTGGAAGAACAGAAGCGCATTCTGGATAAGTACATTGAGAACAAGGTAAATGCCGTTGTATTCTCCGCGTGTGACCCTGAAGCTCTTGTTGAGACGGCCCGAAGGGCAAAGGCGGAGGGCATAGTTGTTGTTACAATCGATTCCGGTATTAATGACGATAACATTCCTGTCAGCTCTGTGGCTACTGATAATGTCAATGCCGGGCGCCAGGCCGGCCACAAGCTCGCACAGCTGATCGGAAAAAAGGGGCTGGTGGGGATTATCCCTATTATACGTGGAGTGAGCAGCTCTGATGACAGAGAAAGAGGCTTCAGAGAAGCCATTTCCTGTTATCCAGACATTAAACAGGGCCCTGTAATGTACTCTGAAAGCACTGTTGAAAGAGGCAGGACAGCGGCAGAGGACATGCTCTCCAGATATCCTGATCTGAAGGGAATCTTTGCTGCCAATGAGTATGGAGGAGTAGGTGCCGCAGAAGCAATAAGAAAACGGAAATGTGTCGGAAGCATCAAGCTTGTGGCTTTTGATTCGTCAGAGCCTGAAGTCAAAGCGCTTAAGGATGGGATAATACAGGCTCTCATAGTTCAGGATCCAATCAGCATCGGTTTTGAAGGTGTCAAGCAGGCTGTTAATGCAATAAATGGCAGGCCTGTGAATGAGTATGTCACCACCGGAGTAAAAATAATAACTACAGAAGAGATAAACCAGCCTCTTCCCTGATTTATTATTCAGCCGATGAGTCTGCAGTTACTGATGGAGTATAAATGGAGACATGTGAAAGATCATTGCCCGCCTGGTCCGTGATATCGTATCACAAGAATTGTAATATCGTCTGACTGGGGCATTCCATCAGAAAAAGCCTCTACCTGTTCATATATGGTACTGACGATTTTTTCCACTTCCATCGTGCCCAATCCTTCTACCTCACTGATCAGTCTCTGTGTCGTAAACAGCTTTGAATTCCTGTCATTGGCTTCTATTACTCCGTCAGTGTATGCGATAATGCTGTCTCCAGGCTGAATCGCAATGGCGTTTCTTATGAATCTGCTGTCTTCATCAAACCCCACGGCAGGGCCGTCTGCCCCCGCCATCTGAGTGAGTTTCTTCCCAGGTCCGATTATGAGAGGATGGCAGTGCCCTCCATTGGCATATACTGTCTCACCGCTCCGTGTGTCAAGGATACCGCAGAATAGAGTAACAAACATCAGATAGTCGTTGATCCTGGAAAATTCTCTGTTTATCCTCAGAAGAAGATCATCAGGCGTCTTTTCTTCATGAGCCAGGACTTTGATCAGCGTGACAAAATTAGCCATGGTCAGTGCTGCCGGAATGCCTTTGCCGGATACATCGCCGATGGTGAAGAAGATGTGATTTTCATCTATGAAAAAGAAGTCATAGAAATCCCCTCCCACCTGCTGGGCAGGTTTCATGAAGGCAAAGATGGAAAATTCCGTATTATCAGGAAAGGCAGGGAATTTCCTCGGAATCATGCTCATCTGAATATTCTTTGCGACTTTCAGCTCGCTTTCAAATCTCTCCCTTGCCGCAGTGGCCTCGACCAGCTCTCTGATATACCGTGCATTTTCAATTGCGACTGCTGTCTGGGATGTAATAGCGATGAAAAGCTTCAGATCTCCTGATGAGTATGAGAACGGTGCTGCAGTGAAGGCAATCGCTACTCCTGTGACTTTGTCCTGCGCTTTGAGAGGCGCGCATATCATGGATCTCACCTTATTCTCGCCAGGTAAAGCACGCGGATCGGAAGGGACATCGTTGATGATCTCCGCATTTCCCTTCTGGAGAATATCGCGGGCAATTACACCCAGAGAGCCTGCTACTGTATTGCCGATGTATTCTGTGTCAGAGCTGTCCAGTATCTCAATGGCTCCAGTCTGTTCATTAAGAAGAGCCACATAAACTGTGTCCGCCCGGACTATTCTCATCAACTCTTTTATTGCGTATCCTGAGATCTGTTCTGCAGTATGGCGTGCTGAAATCTTCTCAGCAAAGTTGTAGAGAAGCGTTATCTCCTTATACTTCTCCAGTGTCTCTCTGGCCATTGACTTCAACTCGAACTCTTTCTGTGCAAGGTGGCTGAGTAATTTCGCGACTGGACCGGCTTCTTTCCCACCAACTACCCGGCCAATGGGTTCATCATCGATGGTTATCGCGACTCCAGACGAAGGATCGTTGGCGTGATTTCCCAGGACAATGGTGCCGTCCTGTTCATAAATGCCGATCTGAGCCTGCAGAGAAGATATTATTTCCTCAACTATTGAAGAATTGTTGCTTCTGCAGAGAAGCTTCCTGATTGTAATTGGAACCATGGCTACCTGTCTGTCGGGCTGTGCGAATACAAACAACATCAGACTGTCATACCGGATCATTCCGGGAAAAGGATTCATAACAGTGATGCTAACAGACTATTCTTTGAATTCGAGAACAATACCTTCTTTCACGTAAAGTATCAGCTCATGACAGAAAATCGTCAGGTACAGCGCTTAAGTCTGTTCCTCTATACCTTGCTGTCGATAAAAAGTCCAGACAGTCGTCCTTTTTCTTTGTCCCCTTCGTCGCTTTTTTTAGCCTTTGTTGCCATTGCATTAAGCTGGCGCGAGGGAATCTCGCGAATCACATTGTTGTTACCGTCTTTCATGATGATTCTGATACTGCCGATAACTGTCTTATCCAATTCAAAGCTTACATTGAGTGAGAGGTTCTCAAACATTTTGTTGACGGTCTGTATTTTCTGCTGCAGTGTCTGCGGATTCTCATCTCTTCCTTTTCCCAGATTTGTTTCAGACTTTGGCTCCATGGGCTTGACTCTTATGGGCTCCGGCGCTTTGTCCGCTGAAGGGATATAATTGGCTGCTGCAGCCGCATCACTGCCTCGCATGGCCAGCGGCATTGACATTGAATCAGCCATTGAATCCACCTCTTTTCTCAAAAATTTGCATACTCATGCATTACGTCTATACAATCGGAGGATTTTTCATTTATTTAAGAGCATGACATAAAATAGTTCGCTCACAAAAATGATGGATTCAATACACAGCCATCAACGCCTCCATATGGATTTTTCTCCAGCAGTGAGAACTGGGAAATCCCGGCAGGATTAACACCGGCTGGGCAGAATTCTGGTATGTCTTTGATGAAAGAAAGCATGAGAGGAGGGAATCTTGTGGCAGGGCATAGATGTTCAGCTCAAAATGCGCTTTTGTTTATAATGCTTCTCATCTTTGCAGTGCATGGAACTGTCTCTGCCGATGAACCATCGTCAGGGAATCCTGCGCCGTCACCTTCTCCATCGCTGAAAGAGGCAGATGGCCCTCTTCTTACCCTTGGCGACGCTCTCTCTATTGCTCTCAAAGGCAACAGGGAGATACATACTGCAGCCCTCTCGGTGGGGCGGGGAAAGGATGCGGTAAAAGCGACGCAATCAGCGAAATACCCTCAAATTTCAGTAGTGGCCAGAAATATCAACTATGGTACACCTGAAAACTTTTATGTTCAGCCCGGTGCCCTCGGAACTTACCCTGTCATCGGGCCTCTTCCCAGTACTGCTCAGGCAATCTCCTCGGTCAGCGGAACCAATAATTTTTATTCTGTCGAGATTCTTCAGCCTGTCACAGGCCTTTATAAAGTCAATAACATGGCAGGTGTTCAGAAGATGAACCTGGATATTGAGAAGGAAAAAGAGAGGAGCCAGAGGCAGTCGGTGATCTCCAGTGTAAAGACTGAGTATTTCTCCATGCTGGACACGGTGAACGCGCAGCGTGCCGTTGCAGATAGTACTGCCTTTCTTACTGATTTTCTCCGTGTTGTGAGAGACAGATTCTCCCAGGGGAAGGTTCTGAAGACAGAAGTTCTGCAGGTTGAGTCACAGCTGGAATCGAGCCGTTATCAGGAGATCTCTCTTCACGATCAATTTCTGTCGCAGAGGGAGAAGTTCAATATCCTTCTTGGGAGGCCAATCGATACTACATTCTCTGTGGAGATTCCTGATGACTTTCAAAAGGAATGTGAAGGCAGTGAGGATCTTGCAGATCTCAGGCGTACTGCAGAGCTTAAGCGCCCCGAGATCATGCAGAAGCATTACCGTGTTCGTCAGGCCGAGTATCAGCGTGAGGTGGAAAGATATGAATGGTATCCTGAAGTGGGGCTTTTTGCCACCTATACCCGCCAGTCCAACTCAGGTATTCTGCCGGCTGATGTTGGAATATTCGGTATTCAGGCCAGATGGACTGCTCTTGACTGGGGGCGCCGCAGCGCATTGGTGAGCTCTGATACAAAGGCCATAGAGCAGGCTCGGAAACAGGTGGAGCAGACCCGGGACCAGGTTCAGGCGGAAGTAAACGCCGCATACCGCAGACTGATCGCGTTAAAGTCGCTCAGGGAAGCAAGAAAAACGGCGCTTGAAGCTTCAGAGGAAAATCTCCGCGTAATCGTCAACCGCTATAAATCACAGCTTGCGCTTACCAGGGATGTACTCCAGGCGCAGGCTCAGACTGCAGAGGCAAGGCGCCAGTATCAGAAATCAAAGCTTGATTATGCTTCGACAAAAGCCGAGCTCGACAGGATTGTAGGGAGGGATCAATGAGATACGCCATCACTGTAATTGTCCTGTGTTCCGTTCTATCTCTGACAGGCTGCGGAAAGAAAGAGCAGTCCCCAATCCGTCATCCTGCCCTGGTAGAGGTGAAGAAAGTGGAAAAAACCCTGTCAGGCGGTAAAGTCGATGTCTATTCAGCCTCTGTGGAGCCATACAGCAAAGTTCAACTCTCATTCAGAGGGCGGGGATATGTATCGTTTATTCATAGAGTCCGTGAGAGGGATGGTGACATTCATTTTGCCGATCCAGGCGATATCATTACTGCAGGAACGGTGTTGGCAACGCTGCGCACTAAGGATTTTGAGAATCAGGTCCAGAGTGCCGAATCACAATATGGGAAGAGCGTTGCTGCTGTAAAAAGTGCCGAGGCACAGGTCATGCAGACTAAGGCAATGGTAGACACCGCTCTTGCCGCGGAAAAACAGGCAGAAGCCGGTGTGAAGGCAGCCTGTGCCATACAGGCAGGGGCACAGTGCAGCATAGAGCAGGCAAAGGCCCAATTTGAGAGGAACAGCCTTGAATATGATCGCGCGAGAGCGCTTCTGGCCAGCGACAGCATGGCCAGGGCGGAGTATGATACGGTCAATGCTGCCTATAAATCGTCCAGAGCACAGCTTGATGGTGCCAGGGAACAATACAATTCAGCAGTCGCTCAGGTGCACGATGCAAAAGCGCGATTGCAGGCAGCCAGAGCCCGTGTCGCAGAGGCAGAGAGCGGAGTTCGTAAGGCCGATGCAGGGGTAGATGCTTCAAAGGCCGATATACTTGGCGCAGATGCACAGCTCGCTCAGGCACAGCTGGATTATGATGATTCTTTTCTCCGTTCTCCAATTACCGGCGTCATTCTCTCCAGAAACATCGAGCTTGCCAGTCAGGTTCAGCCAGGTGTTGTGGCCTTTGAAATGGCCGACATTGATACGGTGAAGATTACTTTTGGCGTACCTGACATTGTGGTAAACAAGCTCAGGCTTGGGCAGGAAGTTGAAGTTACCTGTGATGCCGTTCCCAATATCATATATAAAGGCTATATTATGACAATTTCGGCAGGGGCCGATCAGAAAGAGCGAAGCTTCAAGGTAGTGGTGAAAGTCAAGAACAAGGCTCACAGACTCCTTGTGGGCATGATAGCCTCACTTAAGCTCACTACAGACGGCCGTGCATCGAGAGAAGAGCTGATGATACCACTTTCGGCCATTGTACGTGATGCTGCGAAGCCTGATAAATTTTCTGTATTCATTGTCGAAGATAAAGGTGCCTCTATTACAGCCTGTCTCAGAGAGATAGAGACAGGTGAGGCCGTTGGAAACCAGATTATTGTCAAGAACGGCCTTGTCTCAGGAGACCGGATCATCACAGCCGGCACCAACCTGGTGAAAGATGGCGATCCCGTTAAGATCGGAGAGTAAGGTAATGGCATCTGAAGGCAATGATAAAAAAAACTGCAGCAGTAAGAATAATCTGGCACGTTTCAGCGTCAACAACCCTGCCATAACGCTTGTATTCATATTTGTGCTGATGTGCATCGGCATCGTGGGATACACGGCAATGCCTCAGCGAAAAGATCCTGAAATACCGATCCGCACAGCGGCTATCCAGGTTCCATGGTACGGAAACAGGCCGGAGCAGATAGAGATGCAGGTTACTAGAAAGGTGGAAGAAATCTGCGGCAGGAACAAGAATGTAAAAAAAGTAGAGTCTACAGTACAGCCCGGCCTTTCAACGACTTATTTCGAGCTGGAAGACTCGGTACTGGATGCTTCCAGGGAGTTTGATGATATCGGCATAAAGCTCCAGAATCTAGGTCCTGCCCTTCCCCAGGGTGCCGGGCCGATCATTTATATAAAGGATTTCGGCGACACTGCAGCTCTGATGTTGACTGTCGCAAGTCCCCCTTACAACGACATTGAGATTGAAGCAAGAGCCCTTCCAATCAGGAAAGCTGTTGATGCATTGCGGGCACGCAGGTCGGCCGGATTGTTGAAAAAGGGCTCTGCCTATACGGTAATTTATGGCTATCCAGAGGAAACTGATCCGAGGATGATCAGGCGTGCAACGGCCAGATTTCAGATGTACGCAGAAGAGAAAGCCATTGCGAAAGACATTTGTCTCATTGAGGGAGATGGCTTTCTGGCTATTGACTTTATAAGCTCCCTCAGGCCTGAAGAGCTGAAAAGCCACCTGAACGATTACCTCATTCATTCCATCAAGCCGGAAGAGCTGAATCCCGATGCCTGGATGCCTTTTGTAATTAAAGATACGGAAAAAATTGCAGAAGAGCTCAGGAAAGCTGCACCTGACAGATATACCTATAAAGAGCTCGATGACTATACCCGAATAATTGCAGATGGTCTCCGCACCATACCATCTGCAACTACTGTTGACAGAAAAGGTGTTCTCAGCCAGGCCATATATCTGCAGTATGCGCAGGAGCGTCTTGCGGCATATGGAATAAACCCTGCAAAGCTCCCGGATCTCATCGGTGCAAGGAATATCTCCGGTGCTACAGGAACTGCAGCCAACATGGGACAGAATGTCCTCTTTCAGACCAGTGGGCAGTTCAAGAGCATGGAAGAGATTGGAGGTATTGTTATCGGCCAGTCTCATAATGCCCCGGTCTATCTTCGTGATGTGGTGGACATATCGAGAAGTTACCGCCTTCCTGCCACATATCTGAACTATCTCACGTGGAGAGATGAAGAGGGAGCATGGCACAGATGCCGGTCTATTACTCTGTCTGTGCAGATGAAGCCTGGACAGCAGATACACGTGCTGGGGAAAGATATTGATAAAAAGCTTGATGAGCTTCGGAAGATGATTCCATCCGATCTGTTGATTGTCCGCACCTCAGATCAGCCCCGACAGGTAAGGGAGAATATCAGTCTTTTCAATTCAGCGCTTTATGAAGCTGTTATTCTGGTGGTGGTAATCTCATTCATCGGATTCTGGGACTGGCGCTCAGCGCTCATCATGGCTCTTTCCATCCCTGTTACTCTTGGAATGACATATGCATGCATGTGGGCAGCCGGAATAGATCTTCAGATGGTTTCCATCGGCTCTCTCATCGTTGCATTAGGTCTCCTCGTCGATAATCCTGTTGTGGCAGGAGATTCTATCAAGGTTTCAATGTCTGAGGGTCATGCGCCGGAAGAAGCGGCGTGGCTGGGCCCGACACGGCTGTTCAAGGCCATTGCATTCGCCACGTTGACCAATATTGCCGCATATGCGCCTCTTGCCACCATGCAGGGCGATGTGGGAAGGTTTCTCTACAGTCTCCCTGTTGTCATAACCATTTCACTTGTGGTATCTGTGCTTACCGCACAGTGCTTTGTTCCGGTAATAGGGCGATACATACTTAAGCCACAGGCTGAACCATCGGTTGAAGAGCTTCGCAGGAAAGGGTTAACAGCCTTTTACTATCGCTTTGCAGGTTTCTGTGTAAGTCGCAGATGGATGGTTCTTGCCGTTGCAACGATTCTTCTCTTGACAGGACTTGCTTTCGCATCGAAGCTTCCTGTTCAGATGTTCCCTGATGATCTTCAGTATTTGTGCACTGTAGACATCAACCTGCCCAGCAACAGCACTCTCGGGGCTGCCAATGAGAAGGCAAGGAAAGCTGAAGAAGCTGTCATTGACATTGCCGATACTCTCGGAAAAGATATCCAGGAGGGAAGGGTCCGTATTGTCGGGGTACACGGTGGAAAGCCGGTGAAGGTTCTGAAGACAGTCTGCTCATTTCTGGGCGGCGGCGGTCCACGTTTCTGGTTCTCCATTCAGCCGGAACTTTCAAAAGTTTCTTATTCACAGCTTCTTGTGGAGTGTAATGACAAGCATTTTACCAATCTTCTTGTCAACCGAATGACTGAGCAGCTTTCCGACCGCATTCCGGGAATCAGGGTCGATGTGCGAAAATTGCAGACAGGCACCTCATATAAGACGCCTGTAGAGCTCTATGTGACCGGACCTGATGACGACTGGAAGATGCTCCTTTCGCTTTCTGACAGAATAGAGCGTATTTATCGTGAAGATCCGGCAGCCATCTCGATTCACAACAACTGGCAGGATCCAATTGAGACGATGAATGTCGATCCTGTCCCGGATAAAGCCAATCTGGCCGGCATCACCAACATCGATGTGGCACGCTCTCTTGCAATGGCAATGGATGGAGTTCAGGTGGGAACGCTGATGGAAGGATACTTCAATATCCCTCTCATAGTAAGGATGTGCCCTGAGGATCGTGCTCTTCTGGACGACCTTCGAAATGTGTACGTCTACTCATCATCAACCGGCAACAGGGTGCCGCTTAGGCAGATTGTCAGCGGCAAACTGGAGCTTCAGCCTTTCTTCATCCAGCGGAGAGACTTTCATCGCTGTGTGAAGCCCGGCTGTTTCCCTGCGCCTGGTGCATATGCATCTTTAATAAGCAGGAAAGCCTGGAAGAAGATAAGAGAGATTCCTCTTCTGCCTGGCTACCACATCGCCGATGGTGGAGAAAAGGAAAAGACAGACGAATACTTCCCCAAGCTTGGCATGGCTATGTTGATCTCTGTTGTTGGCATCTTTCTATGTCTCGTGGTACAGTTTAAAAGCGCCATTAAGCCATTCATAGTCTTTGCCGCAGTGCCTTTCGGTCTGGCAGGTGCGATGATCGGCCTTATAGTAACCAACCGGCCTTTTGGTTTCATGGCGTTCCTGGGGGTTGCAAGCCTTGTAGGCGTTATTGTAAGCCATATTATAGTACTTTTTGATTATATTGAAGAAATGCACGAAAAAGGCGAACCGGTAATGCAGGCCGTCATTGATGCAGGAATGGTAAGGCTCAGACCAGTTCTAATTACTGTAGCAGCAACTGTCATAGCACTTTTCCCGCTGGCGCTCCACGGCGGTCCACTCTGGGAGCCTCTATGCTATGTGCAGATCGGGGGACTGTCACTCGCAACTCTTGTGACGCTGATCCTCGTACCGGCAATATACTGTGTCTTTGTGCTGGATCTCAGGCTCGTGAAATGGGAATCAGTCACAGTCGGAAAAAAAGAGCAGGATGAGCCATCATCACCTGGAAAGCTGCCTGAGTCTGAATCAGATACTAAAGCTGCTGAACACTGATCATTGCCTGAGGAGGCATGGCAGTAACGTCTTTATACTCACCAGCATAACAAACTGCAGCATTCTATAGTAATGCGCATTGAAAATTTCAGTATCAATAAGCCGGAATCATATATTTCATCTGAATATCCAATTTACAATGCAGCAATTACTTATGCCCCTGGGTATAAATTGCCAAATGAGCGTTGATAGATGATTCCAGAAGCTCTGACAGTGCAATTTGTAATGCGCGTTTGTATATACCTGATACTCTATTTTTTGACATCCTTCTTTACTTCTGTCTCTGGAGAAGTCAGAGGCTGAAGGTAGTCCACCAGCTCAAAGTAGCCTTCCCGTCTGGCGAGATCAAGCGCTGTTTTGCCGGCAGGGGTTTTCATGTTCACGTCTGCTCCTGAGGCGATCAGCATCTTTACTATATCTGTAAGACCCTGCTCGGCAGCATTATGAAGCGCCGTTCTGCCCTGGTTCGAACTCAGATTGACGTTTGCGCCGCCCTTTATCAGTAATTCACAGATATCAGCATACCCTCTTGTCGATGCTCTCATGAGAGGAGTCCATTTTTCCATCTCAGACTGTATATTCGGATCGGCTTTGTATTTCAGCAGGACTTCAACAACATCCTTATATCCCTGTTCAGAAGCAATATAAAGAGGAGTCATATCTGAGAGAGTTTTGGAGTTTACATCCTTCCCTTCGCTGATGCGCTCTTCCACCATTGCCGCATTTCCGAAGAATGCTGCAAAATGTATGAGAGCCCACTTCATGAAGGCGCTTTTCCCTATAAGGCTGTGATAGCTCCTTATTAGAGATCTTGCCGTTTCAACATCGTTTTTTCTTATTGCAACTGACATATCACTGAGGAAGAAGTAGTCATAGTATATATCCTTCTGGGTGTAGACCTTTTTGATATCCTTCATCTTTACGAATCTGTCCACCGAGGGGCTCTGGAATATCTCTGAGTGTCCGATCAGATAGTAAAGCTCTTCGCGCAGGCTGAAAAAGTTGTAGAGTGAGTCTATTCTGGCCTGGTTGGCGCTGTGAAAAGAGTTGAAGGCATCGATAAGCTCGATGTCTGAGATATTTCCATTCACGTAGGCTTCGTGCATACTGTTGATGTATATTGCAGAATCCTCAGAGGCTCTTATCAGAATGGTGAGCTTTTTAACGGCGTTGCAGTAAGTAAAATATGTGCTTCTGATGGCTGCCTTACGGTCCCGCCAGAAGATATCTCTGTCTATGCGTGTTCTGTTGAGCTCCTCTTTTTTAATTGATATGTTCTCCCAGTCAGGCAGGTTCAGGAATGCGAACTTTGCCTTGATTCCAATCATCCAGTATGCTCTGTTTGTATCATCCTCCTGTTTCAGCTTCGGGGCGAAATCCAGCTTAGGCATATTGGTGGCCTGCTCAAAGGCGAGCGCACTTTCAGCTGCCTTGACTTCATACTCCCTTCGGTGGAGAGCCGGACTGAAGGTCGAAGCGTAATCGAAGAGGATCTTCTCCCTTTCCTGCATGGTCTTTTTTGCCTCTGTCTCCAATATCTGCCTCAAATCATATTCGTAATCCTCATTGATCTCTATAGGAGTGATATACACGTCATCAACGGAATTCTCCCATTCGAGAAGCTTCCGCATTGTCGTGTATGTGTCTGCCAGCTCTGTATCTATGTTGACGAGATGATCTCTGTATTGATCGATCAGAACCTGCCATCTGTTCAGAGATTTCGGGTCTTTTTCACCCTTTGCGACTTTTTCCTTCACATTTTCAAGCTGTATCTCTGCCTTGTGAAGCGTATTCTGCGTATGAGTCTTCTGCTTTCTCAGTCTCAAAACTCTGAGGTATGCATTTATTACATCTTTTTCCACGAGGATGCTTGTGTCTACAAGCTCGAGAAGAGAGACGAAGCGCAGAGCCTTGTGCAGATCGAGCCTGTACTGAAGTTCGCCGAAGTGATAGATGGGCTGCACAAGCTCTATCTGATAGTAGTTGTACCCCTTCACTGTATTGTCACTTTGATATGTCTTATTGGCAAATTCAGCTTCTGAGCCGATGGAAGGCAGGAAGTATTTCTGGGCCTTCTGTTCTTTCAGTTTGCTGATCTGCAGCTCTGAGAGCTGTCTCTTCAGATTAAGGTTTCGGTGATGAGCTATCAGGATACACTGCTCTATTGTGATAGTTTTACACAAGGCTGCTCCGGAGAGCAACAGGAGGAGAATAAGGGTTCCTGTTATCCATTTCATAGCTCAGGCAGACTCCTTTACGTGATGATTCTGATAGAGAACAACAGGCTGTACTGCAGATAGTGGTCAGCTTTCTTATGAGGTGCTGTGGTCTCTCAGGTAAGCGCTGTATCAGATTTAGAGATTCTGCTTCTCTTCTGGTACCCCTTCATATTTTCAAATGCATATTTCGAAGAAATTTTTTTGGTTTGATTCGCTCGCAGCCGCTGTCCCTCTTGAGTGGGGCAGCGTTGCCATTATGCTCTTCTGTAAAAAAGGTAGCATTCGTTAACAATTATTTTCGTGAATTTTAACATATTGGATCTTACATGAAATCTCCAAATGCAGTATAGTAAAAGGGGGGACGGGCAGACCGGACGGAGCAGAAGATGCAGAACTAAGATGCAGCAGAGAACGGATTTATACCCATATCTTTTAGTATGGAGGTCTCAGCCCCATGAATGGAGATGACTCTTCAGAATCAGGAAACTGCGGTCTTGGCAGTGTTATCGACAGATTCAAGGCCTCAGCGGCTATTTTTTATGAGCATTCAGAGCGTGTCGGATACCTGGCAGGCCACCTTGCCTGGGAGTCCCGACTAATCAAGAGGGGCTGGAACAGGGAAGAAACGATACACTCCTTCTATCGTACCGTCGGACTGTATCACGATATAGGGAAATATGCCATTCCCTACGAGATACTGCAGAAGCCGGGAAAGCTCACCGATGAAGAGATGAAGGTAGTCAGGATTCATCCGGAGCTCGGTGAGGAGCTTCTCAGAGATCAGAAGGAGTTCAGGGACATGCTACCGGCAGTTCGCCATCATCACGAGCGCTGGGACGGCAGAGGTTACCCTGATGGATTGAGAGGGCGCATAATCCCTGTTGAGGCACGTATCCTTTCAATTGTTGACACTTATGATGCTATTACTTCGGACAGGCCCTACAGAAAAGGCTCCTCACCGGAAGCCGCCATCATCGAGATTGTGCAATGTGCCGGCACCCAGTTTGATCCGTCGCTGGCCAGGCTTTTCTGCCGCATAATGAAACGGGGGTTGAGGCAGGCAGTATGAGGCTGGAAAGATTCTATACAAACGCGCATTATAAATTGCACTGTCAGAGCTTCTGGAATCATCTATCAACGCTCATTTGGCAATTTATACCCAGGGGCATAAGTAATTGCTGCATTGTAAATTGGATATTCAGATGAAATATATGATTCCGGCTTATTGATACTGAAATTTTCAATGCGCATTACTATAGAATGCTGCAGTTTGTTATGCTGGTGAGTATAACGCAGGTGCAACAGTCTGCACTCCCTTCATTCCACAGGGTTTGCATTCGACCTGTCGAATAAATGAAAAATGAAGATCGTCCTCACCTGTTCGCTGAACTACCTTCCTTCAGAAGACTCATACACTGCCTCAATACCGCTGGGACTGCTTTCCTGTGCTGCAGTGCTGGAGAAGAGCAGCTTCATTGTGGAGATCGTTGATCCTAACATACTGATTTCCAGTGGTGAAGTCGGGCGGCATAATCTATATGAAAACCTGGCTCAGTACCTTGCATGCCGTAATGGTTCAGTCTATGGCTTCTCAACTTTCGGCCCATCATATCACCAGTCTCTCAGAGTCGCCGAGGCACTTAAGAAGAAAAACCCTTATGCTGCAGTTGTGTTCGGTGGTCCTCAGGCTTCTCTGGTCGATGAGATGACAGTGAGGCATTTTCTCTCTGTCGATGTAGTGGTGAGAGGTGAAGGAGAATACACGCTGTGTGAGCTCGTCAAGAGACTGAAGACAGGAGATCCGTGGCTGGAGCTTCCGGGTATCACATTTCGTTCTGATCGAAGAATACAGAGAAACAGTGATTCTCCCATTGTTGAAAACCTCGATGAGCTTCCCATGCCGGCCTGGCATCTCTATCCCGTTGATGCTTTCGCTGCAATCCCTCTTGATGCTGTGCGGGGATGCCTGTCCAGTAATATTTTTTCATCATGCGGTCATTATGCGCAGGGAGAGCCACGGTTCAAATCCAACAGACGTCTTGTGAAAGAGATAGTCCGGCTAAGTGAGATTCTATCGTGCAGCTCTTCTGTACCATCGCCGCCACTGTCACATGGAATGAAAAAACCCCTGCCGTTCATCATAGAGCTGCCTCACGAGCTCTTTGCTTCCGATATTGATCGTCTTCAGCAATTTTGCCGACTCATTAGGCATGAGATTCCCTCTGTTAGATGGAGCTGTGTCGGCAAGGTAGGAGCTCTCGATGAGAATTCAATTACATTGATGGCTGAAAGTGGCTGTATCTCAGTCCGGTATGAAGTAGAAAGCGGCTCATCTGACATTCAGCGGGATATTGGAACCAACTACGAGCTCATTGATATTGGAGACGCAATTACTCTTTCTCTTCAGAACAGTCTTCATGTAGACAGCTCATATACTGTAGGCTTTCCCTTCGAGAGGGAAGAGGATGTGCGTCACACTTTTGAGATGATTCGACGGACTTTTCTGAAGGGACGTGGAAACATTTCCATAAACTGCAGTCTTCTCGTGCCTCATGCAGGAACCCAGCTTTATCAGAACTCTCGTGAAAAGCTGATTTACAACGGGTACAGGCCTGAGCGGCGTGATGGCGGGCCATACGACAGAGAGAGTGTTCGTCTGATTGGCAAATACCCTGAGATCTTTTCCTGCCATTATCATATAACCACTAAGTTTCTCAGGCGTGATGTGCTTGAAGAGATTACAGAGCTCATGACTGTCCCTATGAAGATCATGCCTGCCACTGCACTGGCTTTGTGGCAGGAAGTGCAGGATCCCTTCTCACTTTATAAAGACTGGAAGCTCTATAACGGAAGTTCACTTGTAAAAGAGCGTTATAAATTCGATTATCTCAGAGGTGACGGGTATACGCTATTCGCCCGCGTCTTCTCCGACTTTATCGGATATATGATACACTCCCGTTTTTTACGAACCGTGTATCTGGCCGATCTTGCAGAGTATGAACTGACACGTTTCATAACCGGGAAGAAACACAGAAAGCGTCCGATGCAGCATTGTTCTGATGTGATGCAATCTCGCGTGTCACGCCGCCGCAGCAGTGATCCTGTCAAAGAGCCTGAAATAGACGAAGCGACCCCTGAGTGTTTTCTCGAGGAAGAGCTTTTTCCATCGAAAAAGCCGATTCGGAACAGTGAGCTTGCCATCAAGACATATGATTATAATGTCATTGACATTGTCTCAGCTCTTGCTCAGGGAGAATGCGGCGGTGACATGGAGACATCCAGAACAACGGTTATCTTCTGGCCGAGCTCTCCCGGAGTGGTAGATTCGATGACTGTCGACGAGACGACGCTGAAAATACTGGATCTGTGCAGAGGGAAGATGACAGTTGGTGACATTGCAAAGCGGTTTCAGAACAAGAGGAGCAGGAGGCCTGTAATGACAGATGAGGCTGTGAGAGAGCGGCTGCACTCGTGGCTCCGACAGGGAGTGATCAGGCTTGAAGATGAGAGCTGTAAAGGGTAGGCCGGTGACATCTATCCGCCGCTGGAATATTTTATCCCAGCTTCTGCAGAAGTGAATAGAGAGGCAGGAAGACGGCGATTATGATGAAGCCGATGATTGTGCCGGTGAACATGATCAGCAGCGGCTCAATGACTATTGAGATGGAGTTCAGCGTGTTCTCCACATCGGTTTCAAACATTGATGAGATCTTCTTGAAGATAGACGGAAGCTCACCGGATTCCTCACCTACCCTGACCATGCTGGGGAATATGCCTCCAAAAAGGCTGACCTGAGTAGCAAAGAACTTCGTCAATGAGAGCCCTTCGCGCAGATTTTCACTGGCCTGCTTCATGCTGTATTCAAAGACGTAGTTGCCTGACGCCTTGCCTGCCAGATCCAGAGCCTTTCTGATCTCGATTCCGCCTTCCAGAAGAACGCTCATGCTGTTTGAGAGCCTGGCTACTGCAATTTTTTTTACAATGGGGCCGAAATAGGGGATCTCTGTCTTCAGCCTGTCAAAATACTTTCGTCCCTGTTCTGTGGATGCGAAACGCTTCACCAGAAAGAAGAGGCAGATAGTGGAAACTGCTGTCAGGACAAGCACTATGGGCTGATCCAGGGTTTTTGTGACCACGATCATCAGCTTTGTCGGCAAAGGCAATTCTACGTTCATATCCTGGAAGAACGCGACGAAGTGTGGAAGAATGAACTTGAAGGTGAAGAACGCAAAGAAGATGCATACCATAAGTGCAAATACAGGGTAGGTGGATGCCTGGCCGATCTTCTTCTTGATATTTACCTCCCGCTGGATGAAGTATTCAAGGTTGTCAAGCGCCTGCGGAAGATCGCCGTAGGCCTCGCCGGTTCTTACAAGACCGACATAGATCTGGTTGAATACAGCGGGATGCTCTGCCAGCGCTTTTGACAGGGAAAAGCCCGACTTGATCCTGCCGTAAATGGCTATTATTATCTTATGCATCGACTCTTTGTCGACCTGATTGGCAAGAGTCTCAAGAGCATACAGGAGGTTTATTCCCGAGTTGAGAAGTGTCTGGAGCTGCCTGGTAAATAGAAGAAGATCCTCCTGGTTTACACCGGATAACTGCTTCCGGATCGGAGCCTTGATTATCGGTCTCTTTTTCTGCTCTTCTACCATTGCGCTCCTCTGAAGATCAACTTACATGTCAAGGTCCAGCTCGCTCTGGACGTAACTCTGCTGACTTTTCGTCTCATCCAGCCCGAGCAGTTTTTTAAGGCGCAGCGCATTTCTCATCGCTGCTCCTGCATGGCAGTTGTTGAAATAGACGAGTGATAAGGGAACTTCCCTGTCGAGAAGCCTTATGTGAGGAATAAGGCTTTCCAGTTCACTGTCGCTGTATTGATAGTTGTAGCGCTCGTCCCGGGTGGAATTGAACCAGTTGTTGTTCCTTCCATGAAGGCGCAGATAAGCGGTGTTTCCACATGCACGGGGAATGAAGGGTGGAAGCGTTCTCTGCAAAGGAAGATCGACGATGACATGGTAGAGATGGTGCTCTTCGAGCCAGGAAAAGGTGTGGTCGATTGTTTCCGGTTTATACCATGAGCTGTGTCTGAACTCTATGGCCAGAGGATGGCTTCCCATCATGGCTCTGAATCTCTGCAGTGTATCGAGGTTCTCTTTGCTTTTCCAGAAGATGGGCCCAAACTGAGCAAGAAAACAGGCCAGTCGGCCGTTGTTAATAAGGGGTGTAAACGAGTCGATAAATCTGTTGAATATGTCTTCTACTGTCTGAATGGAGGCATATCCCTTTTTGCTGTCATTGCCGGTCATATCCTTATGGCATTTGACTGTGAAAATAAAATGCGGCGGCGTCTCAACAATCCATTTCTGGACAGTCTGCCGGGAGAAGAATCTATAATAGCTTGCGTCGATTTCTACTGTATCCATACCGAGATTGTTGCTGTAAAAATTGAGAATCTCCGAATCCCTTAGTTTATCAGGGTATACAATCCCTTTCCAGTCTTTGAAGCTGAAGCCGCATGTTCCAACTCTTATCATGGTTCACCTATAACATCGTTTTCGTGGTAAAGCTGTAAAATCCTCGTCTTGGATGATCATAGATAGCTTCGCTCACGATTGAAATAATGGAATGGTGGAATACAGCCTGCACCTCAATGGAGGGTTTATTTCATATTTTCACGAAAGTTTCCAGACAAGAAGGGAGATGAGTAACATGGAATCCGGAAAAGTGCAGATAAGTTCAAAGATATTTGTGCTGCTGGTGCTGTCATTGCTGGGCGCCTTTGTAATAATTGCCTATCTGATGGGAAGAGAATCGGCTCGGCGGGATATCCCTGCAATAATGCAGACCGGCGTCATTTCATCTCAGGTAATCCCGTCTGCTCCACCTGCTGTGACAGAGCTTTCCACGCAGACCGCTGCTCAGCCTCCTCCTGCGGCACTCCCGTCATACGGTATCCCTCAGGCTCCTGAAAGTCAGGCAACTTATGCTTATCACGCTCCTGCCACTCCGGGAGCAGCAGCGCCTTCATCTGGAGGAAACGCAGCAGCAGTTCAGCAGCCTTCCGGCAATATGGCAGACAGGGAACAGGTGACGCAGTATTTTTCCAGTTTTGATCAGATTGGCGCCACGGCAAAAAGCTTTGACGACCCCAATGCATATGCTCAGGAGATGCTGAAGCAGGTCACTTCAGGCGACACGTCCGGAATTGATAAACTTATTGAAAGCTATAAGGACTTTCACAATCAGATCGGTCGACTTAATGCCCCTGCTACCTGTAAGGAGCATCAGCGCCAGACCATGGCAGTGGTCAGCAGGAGCATAGGCAACCTGAACGAATTGAAATCAGCAATCGGGAGAGGCGATATCAATGCGCTCACACGTATCACCGGAGATATGAAATCGGTAGAGGAACAATCCCGGCAGGTAGACAGGCTGGCGTCGCAGATAAAGACACAGTACGGGATAAAGTGAAAGGGCTATCAGGTATGTGAACGGGATAGTCGCGTTCTACCCCGAATCCCTGCCATTCTACTGTTGTTTCAGTAGTGTACCCCACAGCGACTGGCCTTCGAGCACTTTTTCCACCTTTACCTGCACGATCTCTCCCCTGAGACTCAGAGGTCCTTCCAGATGCACTCTCATGTAATTTCCACTAAGGCCGTGCAGGTTTGAGCCTTCTTTACCTTCAATCAGCACCTCTACTGTTTTCCCTATATATCGCTGCAGATACAGCTCTGTCATGATTCGGCCCTTCGCTATGGCTGAATTGCAGCGCCTCTTTTTCTCTTCCTCGGGTACGACGGGAGTGAAGTGAGCCGCTCTGGTTCCTTTTCTCGGTGAGAATGGGAAGGCGTGAATTCTGAGATATTTCGCTTCTTCGATGAACGACAGAAGAGAATGAAAGTCCTCCTCAGTCTCGCCGGGAAAGCCTGTGATAAGATCAGTCGTGATGGAGACATCTTCGAGGTTTTCGCAGAGTGCCTCGATGATGTGACGATACTCTTCAACGGTGTAACCTCTCCCCATCCTCTCCAGCACAGAGTTACTGGCGTGCTGCAGAGGGAGATGTATGTGCCGGCAGATTGAGGGGAATCGGGATATTGCTTCTATTATTTCCGGAGTAAAATCGGCAGGCTCAATGGAGCTCATGCGGAGCCTGACTCCTGGAAGCAGCGGAGGAAGAGCCTCCAGAAGCGATGCAAGTGCTCTTTTCCCTTCAAGATCAAGGCCGTAGGCACCTAGATGAATTCCTGTCAACACTATTTCCCTGTAACCTATATCTGCAAGCTCCAATGCCTTGGCTTTAACCTCTTCGATGGGCCTGCTTCTCTGAGGCCCTCTTACGAAGGGAACTATGCAGTATGAACAGAAGTGGGAGCATCCATCCTGTATTTTCAGCAGTGCCCTTGTCCGTGAAGAGGGAAGATCGCTTCCGCTTTCATCAGATTTCTTCAGGATCTCCTGCTGAATGCTGATCTCCTGCGGATTGTGCGGTGCCTTGATAATTCCCTGGCTCATCAGCAATGATACGATCTCTGCTTTGTCTCTGTTTGGAACTGCTATAACTCTTCCGGAGATCTGTCCTATTCCAGAATCCCTGTTCTCTACGGCGCATCCGGTGACGACCACGGTAGCGTCGCTGCTGGCTCTGATGCAGCTTCGGAGCTTCTGTCTTGATTTCTTGTCTGCAATTGCGGTGACTGTGCAGGTGTTGATTATGATCAATGAAGCCTGAGCAGGCTCATGAGCTTCGCTGAAACCGTGCCTGAAAAGCTCATTTCTCAGCTCCTGTGATTCATACTGGTTGACCTTGCATCCGAGGGTTTGAATAAAAAAAGATGGATTCATGGTGGAACTTTCAATTACTCGGCGGTTACTCTGCTCAGATCTTCATATGTGGTCTTCCCCTGCGCCACTTTCAGCAGACCGTCTTCGAAGAGCTTGACAAGCCCTGTTTTTCTCGCTTCCTTCTCGATATCCATTTTATTGGCGCGCTGAACTATCATCTCCCGGAGCGTGTCGTTGACTATCAGCAGCTCGTAAATGCCGAGCCGTCCTTTGTAGCCGGTCATGTTGCATATATGACATCCGGCGCCTATGCGCATATTAATGTCGCTGTCCTTTATTTCGAATTTTTCGAAGATCTTCTTGAGCTCCGGATGAACAGGACGCGGCTCGGCGCAGGACTCGCAGACAGTTCTGGCGAGTCTCTGGGCGAGAGCGCCCAGCATGGTGGAAGATATCAGAAATGGCTCGATCCCCATATCAACAAGACGCGTGATTGATGTAGCCGCATCGTTTGTGTGAAGTGTCGAGAGCACGAGATGGCCTGTGAGCGCAGCTTCAATGGCTATCTGTGCCGTTTCCCTGTCGCGGATTTCACCGACCATTATTATATCAGGGTCCTGCCTGAGGAAGGCTCTCAGGCCTGTGGCGAATGTGAGGCCGACCCTTGCATTTGTCTGTACCTGTATTATTCCTTTGAGGTTATATTCGATAGGATCCTCGACGGTCAGGATCTTGATGTCAGGCTGGTTGAGACCGTTCAGCGCCGAATACAGCGTGGTTGTTTTTCCGCTTCCTGTAGGTCCTGTTACCAGTACGATACCGTTGGGATGGGAGATGAGCTTCTTGAAGTTGGAAAGGTCCTTGTCTGTGAAGCCCAGCTTTGTCAGATCGACCTGCATGCTCTTTTTATCAAGCAGACGCATGACCACACTCTCGCCGTGAAGAGCAGGGCAGGTTGAGACACGAAGGTCCAGATCGCGATCGCGGATCTTCATGTGAATACGACCGTCCTGGGGGATGCGCCTCTCATCGAGCTTCATGTTTGACATGATCTTGATACGGGAAATGACTGCAGGTATCAGCGATTTAGGAGTGGTCATCACTTCATGGAGTATGCCGTCAATACGGTATCTGATGAGCAGATCCCCTTCGAAAGGCTCGATGTGGATATCACTGGCCTTCTTTTCAACAGCCTGGGTGATGACCATATTGACGAGCCGGATTACAGGCTGGTCGATAACCACCTCTTCATCGCCGGCTTCCTCGTCCTTCTTAAGTTCGAGGCTGGTATCTTCCACGAGAGAGATTACTTCTTTCCAGCTTGTGTCTTCGCCGTAGACAAAATCGAGAGCGGCTTCAATATCCTCCTGTTTTGCAAGCACTGATTCCACGTCGTAGCCTGTGCGGAAACGCACATCATCAATTGCGAAGACATCGAGAGGGTCTCCCATGGCTAGCGTTATCTTCTTCTCTTTCTTATCTATGCAGATAAGGGAATAACGGCGGGCCATGGATTCAGGGATGATGGCAGCCACTTCCTTGTCAATCTGTATAGATGAGATATCGACATAGGGAACCCGCATCGAACGGGCTTTAGCTTCCATCTCACCGTGATCTGAAGCTCCTGTCTTGAGAGAAGTGTCAGAATAATTGTCCATCAAATGCTCCTGCTGCACTGCCTCTTACAATGCATAAAACAACATACGTTTCCTTCAGCATGTGAAATGTGGAGCTGCACTGCCGGGGAAAAGTAGTTCATGAGGTGAGAAAACTTCTCCAGTTTGCTCGGCCATTCCTCAGAAGCATGAATATTATTTCTCTTCACATTCTTTTCCTTCTTCGAGAATTATTTTCTTGAATACCTCGAAGAGCTGAGGATCGAAGTGGCCCTGCATCCCCTCCATGATGGCGAGTGCCATTCGTGGAGAAAATGCAATTTTCTCACCTTTTTCATCAAGACGATAAGGTCTTTTTGTAGTGAGAGCGCTATAGACATCAGCAATCATCATTATTCTGGAGAAGAGCGGTATTTCATCGCCCTTGAGGCCTTCCGGGTAACCGGTGCCATCATAGCGCTCGTGATGGTGCTTGATAATATCGGTCAGTTCGTCCATGCCTGGAATATCCAGAAAAAACTGTGCCGAATAAACCGGATGTTTTTTCATTATGGTCATTTCTTCTTCGGTGAGCTTTCTCTGAGCCACAAGAAGGTTGGTGGGTATGTAGATCTTTCCGACATCGTGGAGCTCGCAGCCGTATTGCAGAATCTCGAGCTCGCGCTTGGACAGTCCTATGCAGGAGCCAATCTTTTCGGACATTTCACTGGTGTGAAGCGAGTGGCTCAAAGTGTAGTGGTCCTTGTAGTCAAGTGCAATGTTCATCTGTTTGATGAAGATGAGCTGTTTTTCGACGTTCAGTGATGTGAACTTCTGGACTGTCTTTTCAAGTGCGGCGATGACTTTGGGATTATAGCGGGTTCCGCTTTTTTCCTTCATCATTGCCAGGGCATCGCTTGCGTTCACTCCGGCATAGTTATTAGATACTTTCATCAGATAATCGTCTGCGGTAAGCAGTATCTGCGATTCGACCGGCATTTCCAGGTAGGATTCTCTGTCCAGGAACTCTATGAATTTTACAGATTCAGAGAGCTTTTTGTCGGGCTTCAGGATGTTCACGGCATTTCTGAATATCTCTGAAAAGCGGAGAGCCTCCTCTTCTGTCAACGGCTCACCCTTTCTTTCCCGGATAACCAGATCCTGGGGGATCGAGATCTTGCCTATTTCATGCAGGCAGCCTGCGTAGAACAACTGTTCGTGCACCATCGGACAGAGCATCTTGCTCATTTCTCTGGCGAGCATGGCTGCTTCTTTGCAGTGCTTGACCTGTTCCTGGCCGCCTGCAACATCGTTTAACTGGAATAGAAGATCAAGCAGGGCAGGATCGAGCTCTATCCGGTACTCCGAGCTGAACTTGTGTTTCTGCATTATTGTCTGTTCGGCATCAGGGCCTTCAAGAAGGGAAACACGCTCATTCATCAGCTTGTTGAGCTGTACAAGAAGCTGTGGATATTTTCTGATGAGATCCTCAAGATCTCTTCTTTTCAGCTTTATCATTTTAACTTCATCTGCAGCTTTGGCTGTTGCAGTTCTCGGCTGATTGATGAGAAGAGCCAGCTCGCCGAAGCCCTCATTGGGATCCATGATGGCAAGTACCAGCTCCTGATCGGCTTCCTTTCTGATTATTTGGACGTGACCTTCGATGATTACATAGAAGCAGTCACCGGGATCGCCTTCATAGAATATGATCTCGTTTGGATGAAAGTGCTCTGTAGTGCACACCGATGCAATAGCTTTAATAATATCAGGATCGAGTGAGAAAAACAGGTGGCTTCTGGAGACGCCTTCTTCGATCTCTGTTTCTGAAAGAATCTGATTTATTGTTTCGCTGGTTTCACTCATTGCTTTTTCTAAAACCTGTCACCTTGAAGATTTTAATAGGCTCATCCTTTCCTTTGACTTTTGTTGGAGGGAGCGGCTCAGCTTCTATCATGCTCTGTGACTTTTTGAAGGTGGATTCGCTGATGAGAATATTGGCTTCATACTGCTTGGTGAGTCCTTCAATTCTGGATGCCACATTGGTGGTATCTCCGATTGCGGCAAACTGCTTTCTGCCTCCACTCTGGCCTGAGCCCAGAAAGCCCAGGGAGACATCACCAGTGTTAATGCCGATCCCGATATCGACAGGGCGTCTGTTTTTGCTTTTCCAGGCATCGTTTAGCCTGGTCAGCTCCTGACACATCTCAATAGCTGATTTGACGGCCATAAAGGCGTGTCTGTCGTCAGCAGGGCTGTCGGCACCGAAAACCACCATCTGTCCATCGCCCATATAATCAAAGAGCATACCGCCATTGCGTTTGTATATGCTCCCCATGGCGCTGTAGAACTCGTTAAGCGTATTCATGACCTCCCGTGGGTCTAAATTCTGCGAAAGGCTGGTATATCCTCTTATATCGGAGAACAGTATGGAAAGCTCAACCTTTTCTCCTCCCATGGCAACTTTTCCCTGATATCGTTCCATTATCTTTTCGAGGACCGGCTCCGGAACCGGTGCGAGCTCCAGAAGAAGGTTTTTGAGCCTGTTCTTGGCTTTGTGGGTTTTAATGAAGTATGCCACGGTAATGAGAGCATAGGTGAGAAAGAGCAGCAGGCAGCCTGTAACAGGAACGGGAACGATGTTGCAGCTGTTGAATAACCAATTGGAATAGGAAAAGATCAGCACGTTGAAAGCAAGATACGTGATAAAACCTGCCAGCGGCGAAAGAAAGGGCAGGAGGACAGCCAGAATCAGGCAGGGGATGAGAAGGATTAGAAATCTGTGAGCGAATGTTATACTTCTGGGAAAGCTTCTGGTAAGCAGTGTGAAAAGAATATTAATATGGATTTCCGGTCCGAATGTATCGCCAAGAGGCATTTTTTTCAGCTCGAAGGCCTGTGCAGCAGTAAAGCCAATTATTACTATGTTGTTTTTAATATTCTGAGTAAGAGTTGTGCTGTCGTCTGTATCTATGTCTTTCTGAAAATCAGAGAGTTTATAATTCCGGAATACATAACCTGTATGAGCAGCTTTCTTATTAAAGCAGTTAATCCACATCTCTCCATCGCTGACAGGAACTCTGATATCGCCTATCTGCTGATAGCCTTCCTGAGAATGGTCCTTTATCTCACTGAGAGGTATCCCCAGATATCTGCAGAGCAGAAGCACATCGAAAGAGTAGTAAGTGGTGCTGCCTGCAGAGGAAAGAAGTGCAACTCTTCTTATTATACCATCACTGTCAGTGATCCCTGAATTGACATAGCCGATACGTCTGTGCTTCATTTCAGGAGTCCATCCTTTCAGAAGTATCGGGCTGGGCTCCCTGATAATATGTGTTCCTGTTTCATCCATTTCCTGTCCCAGAATTACTGCATCGTGTTTCTTGAGCGTATCAGCCAGTATACTGTCATTCTCAGGGTTGTTGGATTTATCAGGAAATATTATATCCACTCCGATTGCTCTGGGTTTGTATCTGCATAGATTGTCAAGAATCCTGGCATACAGGGAACGGGGAACAGGCCAGCCAATCTGCAGATCGTTCATGCTTTGATCATCTATATCGAGAAAAAGGATCTGCGAGGCACCATGAGATGATTGTATATTATGCTCTGAAAGGATTCTGTCGGTCCGGTCCGGACTGAATAAAAAAGACATGTATTTGCGATCTATTATTTCAAAGGGTGCCTGTAAAGAGATCAGCAGTATTGCAAATACTGTGATAAGAATGGAGAGGAGTATCTCTCCTCTCGTAAAGACAGATTTGCGGGTAATCTTAATTTTCACCATTCTTCTCAGAATGCTCCGGCATGTTACTAAGCCGCATCGGCACTGAAACTATTTAATATTGACGTGGACAGTTCCTGTTGTCTGCGTGCTATGGGTATTCTGATTCTGCGGATTCATCAATATCGGTGACATTGGTCCTGTCTGAACAATACCTGCAGGAGGCTGACCTATCATCCCCTGCTGACTGCCAGGTCCCTGCTGACTGCCAGGTCCCTGCTGACCGCCAGGTCCCTGCTGGCCGCCAGGTCCTTGAGGCAGTGCGCCGCCCTGATTGGGGGGGGTGTTTGAAAAGGATGGATTGTTGGGCCCAGGGCCGGCTGGATGACCTTGATGCCCGCCTCTCATATTGAAGTCCCTCCCTCCTGCTCCTACCGGTCCAAATGCAGGAGGCAGGGAACGGGGATTGAGCTGTATGCCGCCTGTGCTGTTGATAAAGCATGAGTTGCCCTGGGTGATCAATAATGTCGTGACAGATGTTGTTGCCAGGACGGCACCTTCATAGACTTCAACAAGTGAATTCTCGCTGTTTTCAGACTGTGAGAAGCCATCGGCGGCAGGAGGCTCAAGCGAAGCGACCAGCTGTCCCGGTTTCTCATTGAGTGACGACGGGGCATCTGTCACTTCCACTACATTAACAAAAAAATCGGTGCCTCTCGCCGCCAGGACCGCTCTTTTTGTTTTTACCTCAAACAGGGATTCACCTTTAAGTATCTTGGATACAGTGGCACGAATCTTGCCAAGTCCCATTTTGAGCTCTACTATTCTGGCATTTTCTCTGAGCTGAAACTTTGCAATCTCTACAGTGGTGTTTTCACCTATTGTAACAACGCTCTGATCGGCCAACTGTATCTTGGCCCTGGAGTCTTCAAGTGTGCGCGCCTTGTCCCCATCTCTCAGGGGAAGTGATTGAAGAATATTTCCCCATTCAGTCGAATTGCTTTTCTGGTATTCAACCTTCCCTGCCAGCTTTGTAATGATCTTCCACTGTGGATCGATGGCTCCGAAAAGGAAATATGCTCCCATAAGTATCGCAGGCAGCAAAACAATGGCTTTCAAGAATTTTTTCATGGCCTCACACTCCTTTATTCGTCTCAGGAAAATTATACCATGACTGACCTTTGAGAGGTAGGAACTATAGTACACAAATTATAGCAGGTTTCCAGCTCAACACTGAGAATCTGAAGTCTAAACGGGTCAGTATTTGTAAGTGAATACGACGTGAGGTCTATAATTCCTGCGAATTGCCTGTTTTTCGCTCCCAGTTTCTCAGGACTCCAATGACTCTTCCCAGGAACAGTGCGTCTTTCACGAGAATCCGACGATATCGGTGGTTCTCAGGCTCCAGGATGTAGTATCCAGGGCCGTTGAAAAAGCGCTTTATCGTTACTTCATCATCGATCTTGCAGGCTACTATATCTCCGTCGCGCGGCGTGTTTCCCTGTCTGATGATGCATAAGTCACCTTCAAGTATGCCGGCTTCTTTCATGCTGTCGCCGTCCATCTCAAGAAGGAATGCATCAGTTGTCCTAATGAAGTCAATGGGCAGCAGAATTGTCTCTGCTTTCAGATTGCGACTCTGTTCTCTGTCGTCTTCTGAAGAATTGGAGCTGTCGTATATGAAGAGAGGATACCGGTGGATTTCTTCTCTCTCTTCTGCAGCAGGCGCAGGAGATGCATTGTGAGGTTCGGTGATCGGCTCCGCGTGTTCCCGGCTTTCCGGCTTCTTTTCTTCGATCCCCTCCTGAAGGGGGGGATCTCCTTCGGTCATCTTATCTGCAGGATTCTCTTCCATGGCGGGAGGAGCGTCATCACAGACTTCATTCTGCAGGACAGATAATCTCTGCGAATCACCTGAAGTGTCTGTTCTTTTTACAATTTCAATGCATCTTGATTTAGTAGGATCGCGCCGAATCAGTCCCAGGCGCTCCAGATTCTGAAGCTGGTGATGTACAGATGAGCTGGATGAAAGACCTACCGAGGCACCGATCTCCTTGATGGAGGGAGGAATACCTCTTGTCCTGATGCACTTTTCAATAAACTCGACAATTCTTTTCTGAACAGGTGTGGGAGCTTCGCTTTTTTTTGCCATACATTTTCACCGGGATAATTTTTGTATCATTGTATATGATAGGTTTTATTTTTGCAATAGAAAAAGGGAAAGGACCTGGAGCTTTTCAGGTAGAATATTATAGATACCAAAGAGATTTTTGATCGATATCAATTTTCTGCAGCATACAGAGAGGAAGGGGGTGAAGAGATGGAAGAGAACAAAGGTGTGAATTTTATCCTGGGACTCTTTGTCGGAGCACTTGTCGGTGCCGCCATAGCCATTCTGATGACTCCTCAGTCAGGCCCTCAGGTCAGGGAGCAGTTGAAAGAAAGAACTGAGGAAATGAAGAGAAAAGCTGAGAAGTGGTCCAAGGATTTCAAGGAAGATGCCGAGGAGTGGCTCGACAAGACTCAACAGATGGCCGAGGACAAGGTCAAGAATATTAAAGAGACAATTACTAAAAAGAAGATGGACGATGTCGCCAAGGCTGAAGAGGAAGGACCCAGGGAAGGGTAAACAGTATTCTTTCATGCCCGCCAGACATGTCAAAGATACTCATGTTCAGATGAAGGTCGTGCAAGAAAGAAAAAAGACGTCTTTTTTCTTTCTTTTCCTTTATCATATGCATGAAGCGAGCTTTATTCTAAACAACGCTGTGATATCAAAGAGAACAATGATTCTCTGAAGGGAGGTCCATTCTTGGATATAAAGATTGTCACCAAGGAAGTTAAAAAGGCTCATATCATTGAAGTTCAGGGTGAGATTGACGTTTATACTTCTCCCCGGGTCAAGGAGACCATCAATGAGCTCATCGAAAAGGAGCAGTACAATCTCATCATTAATCTTGAAGACGTGCGTTATATCGACAGCACCGGTCTGGGAGTATTAATCGGTGCTCTTAAAAAGGTGAGAGAGCATAACGGAAGCATCAGCCTCATCTGCACGAATCCACAGATTAAGAAGATATTCAACATAACCGGTCTTGTAAAGATATTCGGGATTTACAAGAACCAGGAAGAGGCTATAAGCAGCATCACGTAAAGGGTAACGCACCGACTGTGGGAAGGAAAATAGAAGATATTCTCAATAGCATGAGATCGATGGAGCGAAAACTCGATGTGGTTTTTGTTCACATAGACAGTTTTTATATAATTGCCCGGTGTAATCCGGGCATTCTTTCTCTTTCGACACTCCTTACTTCCAGGGGATTCAGGGTTAAAGTAATCACACCGATGGATCTCTTCTGTATCTCACTCGACGAGTTGAAGGCTTTTTTTACCAGTACAGACCCTCCAATAGCAGGGTTTTATACCAATTCTGATAATATTCATTCTGTTAAAGAGCTGGCTTTCAAAGTTAGAAAGTGGCTTCCGAGAGCTCAGATAATTGCAGGCGGTCCTCTGGCATCAGCTGAGGAGGAGAAGCTTCTCGAATGTCCCTGTTTCGATGCACTGATATGCGGAGAGGGAGAGACTGCAATGGTTGCCTATACGGAAGCAGTTCTGCACAGGAAGCCACTTTCGACTGTTCCTTCTCTGATTTATCGAGATGGCGCAGAGATCAGGAAGAACGCCAGGGCTCCGCTGATAGAGGATTTAGACAGCATTCCCGTCATAGACCATTCATTGCTTGGAACACAGCTCCAGGTTCTCAACGTTACAACCGGAAGGGGCTGCCCTTTTGGATGTGCCTTCTGCTTTCAGGCTGTTCACGGACGCCGTTATCGATACCGCAGAGCTGAGAAAGTGGTGGAGGAGATCACACAGAATCTGGAACGTTTCAATCTGAAGACCTTCTCAATCACTGATGATACTTTTGTAGCGAATCCTGAGAGAGCAATGAAGATCTGCAACCTTCTCATTGATTATAGGAAATGCAGCGGTCGTGATTTCAAATTCTACTGCGAAGGCCGTGTGGATATCTTCGCGCGTCACCCTGAGCTCCTCCCTCTGCTGAAGGAGGCGGGGCTGATAAGGCTCCAGATCGGGATAGAATCCGGTAATCAGGAGATTATAAACGCCTATCAGAAAGGGATTACACTCTCTCAAGTGGAGAAATTTGTCAGAGAAGTAAGGGATCTCGGCGATATATCACTTGTAGGTCATTTCATAATCGGCGGTGCCTTTGAGACCCGCCAGACCGTTGAAAGAAGCATTGAGTTTGCCAGGTCTCTCATCTCCAGCGCTCCCGGTGTATTTGAATCAGGAGCCGGGTATTTCTGTCCCTATCCTGGCACGGAGATTACCTGCAATCCCTCCCGGTTTGGCATAAAGATCTGTGAAAACCAGTTCAGAGACGGAATTTCCACGCTGGAGGCTACCTGCGAGACAGAGGCTCTCTCTATTGTCGAAATACGTAAGCTCAAGCAGTATTTCTACCGTCAGATTGAAAAGATAATGAAGGCAAGTGTTCCGAGTATTCCTTTCAGGACAATCAGAAACCAGTTTGACTGGGCATTAAGGTATTCGCTTACGACTTTCTGGTATCCGATTCTGAAGGAGAGGCAGGCCATTGATAAATACTTTTTCTTCCTGGGCAGTCCTCGTTTTTTGAGGCTCGATGAGCCTGGTGACAAGGATCCCCTTCAGATGGTACCTATGCGAACGATGGGAATGCTTATATACCACGATGACGGGATCAGGCTTCGTCTTCAGGGAGGCCTTCGGAACTATACTCTCTCTGATCCTGAGAAGATCTTCATCTTCAAGAGAAGCTGCGGCAAGCAGAAGATCGCAGATATTGCAGAAGATGTGAGGCTCCGCTTCCATCCTGAATCTGATCTCAATACAGTGACTCATTCAATTCTTATGCCCTTTTATGAAAAACTTGAAAATGATTTCTATATGATCTTTTATGAATGATTCCAAGTCGTCAATGGAGAATCATCACCTGAAATATTTGTATAAGACATTCTGGCATTATGAACACATATATGATTTCACACTTCAGGCTTTCTGTCATCGCCATACTGACCACTGTTCTTTTTCTTTCATTGCAATTTCCTCTTTCTGCAAATGAGCTGAAGGCTATCACAATAAGCACCTCTCAGGAGAAGGCAAGACTGGTGCTTCAGTTTGCTTCAAAGCCGCGGTACCAATTCTGGATGCGCTCTTTGCCTGCGAGTCTTTACATTCTTCTTCAGGACTGCTCATGCGGCGAAGGGCTTCCGCTTTCAGAAAAACGAAAAGACTCACTTGTCTGCGGCTGGTCAGTCAATGAGGAAAACTGGAAGAGAGTGAATCTGGACCTGCAGCTTAACTACGACCTTCCTGATGAAAATGTCACAGCCACGGTTCTGAAAGACCCGGCGAGACTTGTAATTGATTTTAAAAAGAGTTACAGCCGGGAATTTTCTTCCGCTCTCACACCAAACATCAGGTGGCACTGCTGGGAAAAAGCCAGGCCTCTTGGTTATGTGCTGATAAACGAGTTGTCTTTCGGCCTCAAGAATGTGGATTTCAAGGTTGTTCAGGCCAATGACAGCGTTAAGAGCCGCGAGACCACAACTTCCATGGCTGTAAGATATCAGGCACTTGCTGCAGTTAATGGAGGCTTTTTCGCAAATTCAGGCGGACCTCTCGGTCTTGTATATCTGGATGGAAAGGTGCTCTCTCCTCTGGTAAAGAAAAGACCTCCAAGAACGGGTATGGCATTGACTGATGATAAGCGCGTTATCATTGATACATTTATATCTGAAGGAAATAATGTTAGCACTGTGAAGGGCAGGACGCTGAAAGGCCTTCAGTTCGCCATAGCCTGCGGCCCCAGGCTTGTTGAAAACGGAGCTGTGAAGATCACTGCAGATGAAGAAGGTTTGGGAAAGAAAGGCAACGACATAACCCGGAGAGCAGGAAGAACGGCAGTATCAGTAGACAGAAAAGGAGTTGTTTCTCTTTATACTGTTTCGGGTTTTCATGAGAGTCACAACTCCGGAATGAAGCTCGATGAGCTGGCAGAGCTGCTGAGACAGAGGGGAGCCTGGCAGGCTTTCTGTCTCGACGGAGGGCATTCAGTAGCCATGGTTCTGCTTGGAACAACTGTGAGCAGGGCGAGAGGAAATAAAGTTCCTGAGCGGAAAGTGGCCAACAGTCTCATAGTGTCCGACAGGGATGCCTCTTTTCACCCTTATCATATTGATGTTAAATGCAGTGCCAGAGAGATTCCCGCAAATGGCAGAAGCTATGCTGATTTTACTGTTACTGTCACTGACAGCAGGGGAAAGTCGGTTCCTGATGGAACTTTAGTCTTCTTCCTTGCTTCGAACGGACGAGTGGCTTCACCGGCTTCCACCAGAAAGGGAGTCGCAAAAGTGCGCCTTTATTCCGTTCCTGCCGCAGGTGATGTATCGTTGACTGCTCAGTGTGGATGTACCAGAAGTGATATGGGAACCGTCCGGTTTTATGCCGGTGCACCATCTCAGCTTTCGGTCCGGTTGAGGCCGATTCGGAAAAAGGAAAATTCTGAAGAAGACAAAAAGAAACCAGCCGGTGTCGGAAAAAATGGGAATGATAACGGGCAAGATCAGATAGACCGCTATATGATTGATGCTCTGGTAGAAGATGACTACTCCAATCCACTTTCAGGGAAGGAAGTCTCTTTTGAGGTCTTTGAAGACGGAGCATTGATCGGTAATCAGGCCATTAAAACCAATGGGAATGGAGTCGCCACCATTGAGGTGGCTGGTATCCGGAAATCGACTGAAGTAAGAGTCAGTGCCGAATCGCTGAAGCCTGAAAGGCGGAAGCTGCCACAGTATATATCTGAGAAGGGCCACTGAAGCAGTGGGTTGGTAGTTCGGGATGGCAGAAAAGAAATATTCGTCCAGAAAAAGGAAGACAGCAAAATCCATTATCTCTGTGGGGAAACGGATGTTTCCCTTCGGCAGTACGGGATGGGGCTGGGATCCACGCCTGGGGCTTGAAAGCATCAGGATGACCATGAATGAGCTTTGTGTCGAGCTTTTTCACCGAAGCGGAGTGTTTTTTGATGACAGGCCATGGGAGCCTCCTCTGGACATGTTTTTTCACGGTGGTTTTCTTATTGTTGAGATCGCACTGCCTGGCATTTCCAGAGGAGATGTATCAATTCATGCGACGCCGACCCTCCTGATAATAGATGGGGTATTGAAACGTGAGATTGAAGTCGAACAAAATGACTTCCTGGCAACGGAGAGGCGCATAGGGCGCTTCTCCAGATCTGTCCCTCTCCCCTGCCGTGTGATGCCTGAGGGGATGCACTCCGAATTGAATGAGGGAGTTGTCAGGCTTATTTTTAAAATAAATAAAGACATGGACGCAAAAGAATAAATAAATCTTAGAAGGAGATGATCTGATGGATATCAGTATAGTCGGCACCGGATATGTAGGCCTCGTTTCGGGAGTGTGCTTTGCCGAGCTTGGACATAATGTCATGTGCATTGACAACAACAAAGATAAGGTAGAGATGCTTCGGAATGATGTTATCCCCATATATGAGCCGGGCCTTGAAGAGCTGGTAAAGGCAAACAAGCGCGAGAAAAGGCTCTCATTCTCGACAGATATCAAAGAAGGTGTCGAACATGGAAAGATAATATTCATTGCAGTAGATACTCCCTCCAAGTCAAACGGAGAGGCGGATCTCTCATTTGTAGAAGAGGTATCACGGCAGATTGCCAGCCATCTCAGCGAATATCGTCTCATAGTTGAGAAAAGTACTGTCCCGGTGCAGACCGGCGAGTGGGTCATGAAGACCATCCAGGAGACCATTAGACCCGGCGTCGAGTTTGATGTGGCTTCAAATCCTGAGTTCCTGAGAGAAGGGACTGCTATCAACGATTTTCTCAAACCGGACAGAGTCATTCTGGGAGTGACCAGTGACAGGGCCTCTTCACTCCTGGTAAAGCTGTACGAGCCTCTGAACGCGCCTCTGCTTATAACGGATATTCGAAGCGCAGAGCTTATAAAGCACTCGGCCAATGCGTTCCTTGCTGTAAAGATCTCATTCATCAACTCCATCGCCAATATCTGTGACATCGTAGGTGCCGATGTGGCAAAGGTGGCCCGCGGGATTGGCCTTGACAAGCGCATAGGCATGCACTTTCTTAATGCAGGCGTGGGCTATGGGGGCTCGTGCTTCCCAAAGGATGTATCTGCCTTTATAAACATCTCTGATCAGGTCGGGTATGATTTCAAGATTCTTAAGGCTATTCAGGAAGTGAATTACGAGCAGCATAAAGTGGTGGTGAACAAGCTCAAGAAGTCTCTTGGCGATCTTTCCGGGAAGAAGATAGCCGTACTGGGTCTGACTTTCAAGCCCGACACAGATGATCTCAGAAATGCCCCCGCTCTGACAATCGTCAGACGCCTCAGGGAGGAAGGCGCAGAAGTCCGTGTATATGATCCGGTTGCAATGAAGCGGGCAAGAGAGATTCTCAATGATATCAAGTTCTGCGAAGACAGTTATGAAGCAGCGGAAGATGCAGATGCGGCAGTGATCATTACAGAATGGAGTCAGTTCAGATTTCTCGATCTTCATAAACTGAAAAGTCTGATGAGGAGGGCGCTCATCGTGGATGGAAGGAATATCTATGATCCTGCAAGAGTTAAAGCCATGGGCTTTGAGTACCACGGAATCGGCCGGTAAGCAGGAGACTATGTGCACAGGCCTGTTGACTCAATTCCTTATCTTCTATCAGTTGCAGAGCGGCCTTGAATTCCCAGGATGATCCTCAAAGCCCATGCCGAAGAAATGTACGGCGGTGATCCAATCAACAGGGATCTTGATGACAGTATATTCTAGCAGAGGAAGAAATAAGAACCTGGCCGGCCAGACATATCGTGTATGAAAGGAGTGTCATGGGACTTATAGCTAAATTCATTGAGGATCTCTTTTCTGCTTTCACAGGAAGAGTCCCGCCGACAAAAGCTGAGCCGGTCTGTCCGGAGTGTGTTACAGTGCTTGAACGGTTCAATTTCGGGACATCCTCGGGGCACCGGTGCAGCAGGTGCGGCGGCCTTTTCATCAGCTCTGATCTCTTCACCGCATTGCTGGAAGCGCCCCGTAAGGAGCTGAATCATATTGCACCGGATGGAAATCTGTCTCTGCATACATTCAACCGGTCAGATGATATGCGAGAGTGTCCTTCCTGTGAAAAGAAGATGGAAAACTATCAATTCGCTTATTCATCAGGCATCTGGATTGATGCCTGTCCTGACAGGCACGGAATATGGCTTGATGCCTGCGAGCTGGCCATGGTCAGAGATTTCAACGACAATGTCAACGCGCCCTCCACTCCGGAGGAGCGTTATATCGCAGCCGCCTCATATCTTGACGCATCAGGAGATTTAAACAGGGAGCTTACAAGAGTGGAGCGGGAGATCGATACTGAGCGCCGGCGCCATGAAGGCAGACCAATGCGTTCCAATTTCTGGTAAGAGGTTTGCAGCTCTCCGGGCTTATTCTGCCAGCTTGGATTAGTCGATGCTCTTCCGCAGAAACTCCTTCATTGCATCAATGATATCGATGGAGGTGGGGTTTACTCTGTTCAGCAGCGCACAGTACACACTTATGATATCTCCCAGATAGACAAGGAATAAAAGGCGCGCCAATGAGGAGTCTCCTTGCGCGATGAACTCACTGACAGATGTTCGCTTCTCCAGTACCTCCTTGGTAAAATCCACCCTCTGATCAATCCGCGCTGGATCCTGCCTGTCCCGGAGAATTACAGCGTGGAAGCTGTCATAGGATTTTCCAGGTTGAGTCCATCCTACCAGCTCGTTGTGATTCATCTCGGGAAACTTGTTGCTGTAAGCAACCATCTTTGCGTTCTCATTCAACTGGCATCTCCATCTTTCAGCAGCTGCAGCAGTGAAATCGCCGGATGCAAAGATGGCTGCTGTCTTGTTGTGAAGGCTTGAGGCACAGCGCTTTGCTGCATTGCTTTCAGAAGGAGTTGAGGGACCCCATTGTGATTTCAGCACTTTCAGAAGAGCAACGGTCTCCGAGCGGGCGAGATCCTGATTCTCCAGAATTCCGCTCTTTTCAAGTGCCATTGATGTTGCGGTATGAATAAAACCCAGAGCCGCTCGGGGTGGCAGCCCTCCAGGAATGTATATGCAAGAGAGGTTATAGTTGAGAGCTTTCTCTCTCAGAGCGCCGCCTGAAGTTATGCAGACTGTGCGGGCGCCTGCCGCATATGCCTGTTCAAAAGCTGTGAGTGTCTCTTCTGTATTTCCTGAATAGCTTACGGCAACTACCAGGCTGTCCCTGCCTGTGTAGTGGGGGATGAGATAGGATGAACAGACTTCGAAGGGAATTTCAAGCTGTTGACGGTACTGTGCCTTGATTAGGTCCCCTCCAATTCTGGAGCCTCCCATTCCAATGATAACAACATTCCTGATATCGCCGCCTGGAGGGATAAATCCTTCCAGGTATCTGGGGGTTTCTTCCATCTGATCCGGGAGGGAGAGAGCCTTGTCAAGCATTCCCTGAAGGTCATACGTTTCTGCCAGTTCCTGTGAATCAAGCGTCATTGTGTCTGTCATTCCATATCCTCCTTCGTGCTTTCAAATGGAGATATCCGGGTTTTCTTTCACGAGCTTTCTCCGCTCATGTAAGTTATGCAAACGCGCATTATAAATTGCACTATCAAAACTTCTGGAATCATCTATCAACACTCATTTGGCAATTTAGAATGCTGCAGTTTGTTATGCTGGTGAGTATAACACTTTTACGAAGCTCTGTGAATTCCTTTTTCTCAATGAGGAGGGATTGACATTGTAAAGGAGAAATAGAGATACCACAGTGCTCGATCCTGGGAAGACAGGAGAGGATTCATATGGCAAATGTAAAGATGAAAGATGTAAACAAGGTGTACTTCGGCAGTCAGGCGGCTGGAAAATCCTGGTGGGAATTCTGGAAAGCCGGCTCACAGAAGAGAGAGGTACACGTCATAAAGAGCGCCAATCTGGAGATCAAGGATGGAGAATTCATGGTGCTGGTGGGACCTTCAGGATGCGGAAAATCCACAGCACTTCGTATGATAGCAGGACTTGAAGAGGTAACGAGCGGTGAGATTCTGATCGATGAAAAAGTGGTGAATGATGTATCGCCAAAAGACAGGGATATTGCGATGGTCTTTCAGAACTATGCTCTTTACCCCCACATGGATGTCTATGAAAATATGGCCTTCGGACTCAAGCTCAGGAAGTTTTCAAAGGAAGAGATTCAGAAACGTGTTGAAGAGGCTGCCGAGCTTCTGGGGATAAAGCATCTGCTGCAGAGAAAGCCCAAGGAGCTGTCAGGCGGACAGAGGCAGCGTGTTGCCATGGGCAGGGCTATTGTCAGAAAGCCCAAGGTATATCTGATGGATGAGCCACTGTCCAACCTCGATGCAAAGCTGAGGGTTCAGATGAGAGCTGAGCTCCAGAAGCTTCATCAGAGACTTGGCGTCACCACAGTATATGTAACTCACGATCAGACAGAGGCTATGACACTTGGAAACAGAATTGTGATCCTGAAAGACGGTATTGTGCAGCAGATCAATACACCGCTGCATCTCTATGAGTTTCCCGCCAACAAGTTTGTGGCCGGCTTCATTGGAAGTCCTTCGATGAACTTCATGAAGGTCCGTCTGGAAAAAGAGGGCACTGATCTCTTTATTGTTGCAGAGGGATTCCGTCTCTCCGTTCCGGAGGAGAAGAAGGCTCTTCTCGAGGCTCATGCCGGCAAGGAAGTCACGCTGGGGATAAGGCCTGAAGATATTCAGGACAAGGCTTTTGCCCGTGAGGAGCACAAACATTATTCTGTCAATGTTCAGGTAGAGGTGTCGGAGCCAATGGGCTCAGAAGTTCTGCTTCATATCAAGGTTGGAGACGCCACACTTTCTGCCAGAGTAGATCCTCATACCGCTGCAAAGATCGGTGACAGAATCGATATGACTTTCAACATGACTAAGATGCATCTTTTTGATATCGAGACTGAGGAGAATCTCATTTTTCAGGACTAGTATCGCTTTTTTCTTCAAAAATGCTGTCTTCCAGGCCTTGGTTCAGGACATAGTTTTTATACGTAATTCGGGCTTCTGCGCTTATCTCTGGCAGTTTGAAGTGTAATTTCTGTCTTTCTATCAGAGAAAAGCCGTCATGCTCAAAGAATCTGCTTTCCAGTTCTATGTTGCTGCCGTTTTTGTAGTTTAAAAAGATTCTGAAAGGCGTGAACTGCACTGTGTCTACCCAGACGAAGGCGTCCTTAAGTTTCCCTTTTTCCTCCGGGAGCATCTTTATTGTGTAATAACGGGCTCCATCGTAAATCTCCGTTCCGATTACCTCGCTTTTATATCGTTTCCGGAATGTCTCATCAGGTATTACAGATTTGAAGGTTCCCCGATAGGGCTTCAGATATTCTGGAATATTATGGAAAACTATCTTCACTTTATGAGGCCGCTTGAAATATATGGTGGCGTTGATAGGGAACCTCATCAGAAAAGCATAGAGAGAGATGTTGAGATCGGCAGTAAAATCGTTAATCTGGCTGTTTCTCTTATCAACCTGTGCGAGGACCCACCGGCCTTCCGGAAGATCTTCCGCTCCGGCTCTGGAATATGATGATGTATCGACAGACAGCGAGATCATTATAAGAATCAATGCGGCTGTAGTAATTGGCATGTAGTGATTGAAGCCATTCTTCTTCATTGTTTATATCTCAGAATTTCTATAGAAACGTGACCTGTCCCCCTGTGGGGGGGTAACAATGCTTTTGCCTGTCCCCGTTAAGAGGGGATGATGGAACACTGTCTGCCATCCCCTCCAGGGACATGCCGGAGGGGGAAATGTTGGAATAATGGAGAAAAAAATGCGAATCCCTCAAGAAAACGATCCTTTATCCATGTTCACCAGATAGGAAACCTGATATCTGAGATTTCGTGGAAATTTGAAATAAACCCTCCATTTGGGTGCAGACCTCGCTTGATTATGCTCTCAAGCTTATGTCTATCCCGAATGTAACAGCAGAATAGGAATACAACTATCAACTTCCTCGGAATAGAAATGCAATTGTGCTTGGTCCTGCCTTCCTGAATCTCCTATAGCAGGAATGAAATTCGCCATAAGAAACCAATGCGATAGTGTCTCGGAACTTCTATGGAAAGGTTGTAACGACAGCGCTGGGATACGGGGCTTAAGAGAAGAAAGGAGAAGGTAAGTTCTCTGGTATCAACTTCTGATTTGACACCAGAGAGCAATACTGACAACGGCTGTAGGTACGGAAGCGAATGAGGCAGGGTGAAGGAGAATGCCGGTTTTCGTTGAATTAGCTTATATGGTTTACATAGGTGTGATTGGAGAAGGCACCACCGACCGGAGAGGTGCAGAGATCGCCTATGAAGTCGGGCGCCTTGTGGCATTAAAAGGTGCACTGCTTGTCTGCGGCGGACTTTCAGGAGTGATGGATCACGCCGCCAGAGGGGCGAAATCAGCAGGAGGCACGACAGTCGGTATTCTGCCCGGCTGCTCCAGAGATGAGGCAAATCTTTATATTGACATTGCCATTCCTACAGGACTGGGTGAAGCAAGAAACCTGCTGGTAGTGAGATCTTCAGACGCTCTGATCGCTATTGGCGGACAGTATGGAACTCTATCGGAGATCGCCTTTGCTCTGAAGATGGGAAAGCCTATTGTAGGTATATCGAGCTGGGAAATAAAAAAAGATACTCTTCCGGGCTCTGATTTTCCTGAGGTGGAAACTGCCGGAGAAGCACTGCAGATTATAACTGCAGCACTCCAGATGAATTAAGACAGCATCCTGAATGAAAGGTACTGGCTTTCCTGAAGAATCATAAGAAAACAGTGTGACAAGGAGGGGCAGAGTGGGGGAGAGGACAGTACTTCCTCCGACTTTTGCAGAGAAAGACCTGAACTATTACCTTCGGATGGTTCGCAGCGACTTTTCTGAGCTCGAAGAGCTTCAGGTGGCACGTCAGCGCGGACCGACGTCGGTAAAGAATATTGTCATTCTCATCCTTTCTGCTGAGCTGGGCACAGGCAGGAAGGAGCTTGGCAAGAAGCTTCTTCTTTCCTTTCTTCAGTCACTGATAAACAACCAGATTAAACCTAAGGCCATTATTCTGATGAACAGGGCTGTGACGCTTGCAACAGAGCCGGAATCTTCAGTGGGCAAGTTTATTCTGCTGGAAGAACAAGGTACGAAGATTATGGTATGTCTCACTTCAGCTGATGACTGTGGCATAACCGACAGGATAAAAGTAGGTTTTGTTGCCAGCATGGATGAGATTTGCGAGCAATTGCTCACTGCCTGGAAAGTTATTACCCTCTGAGGTGCTTCGAGTGGTATCAATCATTATTCCCTGTTATAACGAAAAAGATGGTATTGCATCATTGGTGGATGCCATTTTCAGTGCAATGGGCAAGGCATCTATCGAAGGTGAGGTAATAATCGTAGATGATAACTCACCTGACGGTACAGGCGAGGAAGCAGAAAGGCTTAAAGAACGTTTTCCCATTCAGGTGCTGCACCGGGCCGGGAAGCTGGGGCTCTCAAGTGCCGTAATAGACGGCTTCAAACTTGCAAGAGGTGATATACTGGGAGTGATGGATGCCGACTTCAGTCACGATCCGGCAATCATACCTGCGCTGGTGAAGGCAATTGAAGATGGAGCTGACTGCTCTGTAGGCAGCCGGTACATTCCGGGAGGAGGAATTGAAAACTGGCCGCTGAAGAGAAGGATCATATCAAAGACTGCAATTATCATAGGTGCTTTTATCGCTCCGGTACATGATCTTACCTCAGGTTACTTCTTCTTCAGAAAAGTCGCGATAGAGGGAGTGACGCTGAATCCGATAGGCTTCAAGATAGGTCTGGAGATATTTGTGAAGGGAAAGATCCGGAAACTGGTTGAAGTGCCGTATACGTTTAAAGACAGACGTCTCGGTCAGAGCAAGATGAATTCCGGTGAAGTACGTAATTATCTTGTTCAGCTTGTTGATCTGTGGAATTTCAGGCTGTTCAGGAAAAAAGCAGACAAGGCCGAAGCATAGGAGCATCTTATTAACATGAATTATGAAATAGTACAGCATTCCTGATTGTATTACTGTTGAGACTGTCCTGCCAATGTGTAATTTTGATCTGCAGGAATGGCAGGAGAGTGCTTCACAGGAAAATACAGGGAAAGGATCTGTTGCAGATGTATGTCATGAAAACAATGAGAATAACAGAATCTGTCACGTTGCTGTTTGTTTTTGTTGGCCTGCTTTGTGGATTTTCCTCTGCCGCCGCCCCCGTCGAAGAAAAGCTTGTGGTCAATGCGGTAAAGAAGGTGAAGCCCAGTGTGGTGTGTATCAAAACCCGTTCCGCAGGCGCCTCGAAAGAAGGAGGAGGCTCTGGAGTTATTATATCGAGGGATGGATATATACTTACAAACGCTCACGTTATTCAGGGAGCAAAGACAATCCAGGTGACGCTGTCGAACGGCAAGGTGTACAGCGGTTTTATTGTAAGAGCTGCCACAGACCGTGATCTGGCAGTGATCAAGATAAACTCTACAGGTCTCACCAAGCCGTCTTTTGGTGATTCAAGCAAGCTCGAACTGGGTCAGGTGGTAATCGCCATCGGCAACCCTCTGAAATTTTCGTGGACTGTAACCAGCGGGATCGTCTCAGCCCTGAACAGGGATATAAAAGCTAAAGGGATTATGTACCGTGACCTTATTCAGACTGACGCCGCCATCAATCCCGGAAGCTCAGGCGGCGCCCTCTGTAACACTAAGGGTCAGGTAGTGGGAATAAACACTCTTGTCTATACAGGAACACCGGAGTACTCCCATGCAGTAGGTCTGAGCTTTGCCATCCCCATAAACGCCGCGCTCACAACTGCAAAGCAGCTTATGAAGGGCGAAGTTCAGGCGAATCCGAAGCCCTGGGTTGGAATCTCAGGAATCTCACTTTCAAGGGAAACGGCTGATGCATACGATCTTCCCGTGAAATACGGAGTTTTGGTAGACAATGTCGTCTCCTACGGACCGTGCGCAAAGGCCGGTATCGTAGCCGGAGATGTGATCACCGAAATCAACAACCAGAGAATTCTTTCTGTTGATGATTTCAAGGCCATCCTGAACGGATTCTCCCCAGGTCAGGTGCTTGAGCTTACAGTATGGCATCAGGGTAGAAAGAAAAAGGTATCCATAACAGTAGAGCATCTGAGTCAGTAAGGAAGATAATAATGTACAGAAATTATATAGTTGAAATTGTCCAGAAAGCTATCAAAAAGGCGTATTCAAACAAAGCCATACCTGAGACAGAAAATCTGGATGTGACTGTAGAAATTCCAAAGAAAAAGGAATATGGTGATTATTGCTGCAACATAGCTATTTTAATCGGTAATAAGGCTTCCATGGAGCCTTCCTTCATTGCTAAAAAGCTGATCAGCTTCATGGATTTTTCACCTTCCTTCTTTCAGAATGTCTCGATATCTTCAAAGGGTTTTATTAACTTCATTCTCTCCAGGGAGACGCTCTGCAAAGGACTCTTGACTGTGGTATCAGAAAAAGAGAAATTCGGGCGCAGTAATGAAGGAGCCGGAGAAAAGATACATCTCGAATCCTTTGACACCACGACGCCTATCAGCCTGTTTTCCGCAGATGAGGGAAGACGTATTCTCATTGGAGATTTTCTCAGATCAGCGATGGGATATCTTGGTTATACCCCTGTTGTCGAAGCTCTGATGCGGGACTGTGGAGATTCTCTGAGACTGCTGGGCCTTTCAGTGGAGGCGCGATACAGAGAGCTGCTGGGAGACGATTCTCCTTTTCCTGCAAATGGGTACAGAAATAAATTTGTTGTAGAGCTTGCAAAGGATATCCTCAAAGATGATGGAGCAGCATATCTTCAAGCTACAAAAGTTGACAGAATGAAAATTTTGAAGGAGAAAGCCTATCTTAAGATTATGGAAAAGAAGAAGAAGCTGTTGAAGAGCATAGGCGTGGAGTGTAACAACTGGGTAAGCTCTAAGCAGCTTATTGAAAAGGAAGGCCTCTGGAATCAGATAGAGGAGGAGCTTAAATGCAAGGATCTGATTTATGAAAAGGGCGATCAGCTTTTTCTGAAGACAACTGCTTATGGTGATCAGAAAGACAGACTGCTTATGCATGAAGGTCATGAGCCTTCTGATTTCTTTCTTATAATACTCTCGCTTGTACATTATGTCAAGCAGGGCTATATGAAGAATATCTATTTCAAATCGCATGAAAGCGCCCTTGATTTTTCCTTTATGATGTGTGCAGTGGTAAAACTGCTGGGCTTTCCTGATAACTGCCTCGAAGTAATACCCATAGAAAAAGTGAGGCTGATAGAGAAGGAAGAAGGAGAGGGTGACGCTCAGAAAGGTGAGTTGACGGGATTCGGCGATATCCTTAACCTGACTAATCGCAATGCCATTAGATTCTTCTTTTTCCTGAAGAGCGCTGACACGCTGCTGGATTTCGATGTACCGCTTACCCACAAGGAAAGCACTGTTAACCCTCTCCATTATATACAATTTGCATTCACACGCATCAAAAGTCTTTATAAAATGGCTGAAAGCAATGGATATATGCCCCATAAAGGCGTAGAGATAAATGTTCGTGTTCTCGATGACAAGACTGATCTTGATCTGGTTAAGAAAGTCATACAGTTCCCTTCCGTTCTGCATGAGTCAGTAATGAACAGAGACCCATATGCGCTGGTTTACTATACGGTATTGCTGGTAAATGATTTTCACAACTACTATTCATCGGTGAATATCCTTGGAAGTGACGCATACATGGCAAAAGCCAGAGTTATTCTTGTAGAGGCAGTCAGAATTATTCTTGTGATAATAATGGATCTCCTCAAGATTAAACTACCTGAGAAAGCATAAGCTTTTTTTGACCTCCACAAAATTTAAGGTTAAAAGAAGAAGGATTTTGTGTAGATATCCTTAAATATTTTGTAGAAGCCACCCTTGAGAAAGTGAATGTGGTAGTATTCAGCAGAGCAGGGGGTGTGGAATTGGGAGTTAAAGCAGTTAAAGAGCGGATACCGGTGATACTGCTGACCACCTCATACCGATTGGAAGGTGAGATGCACGTAGTGCCTGGTGGGCGTCTTCTTGATGAGATAAACAAGGAGCGCGATTTTATTCCTCTCACCAATGCGACAGTCTATGATATTTCTGGTGAGACTCCATTGGATACGCTCGATTTCATTGCAGTGAACAAGAACCTTGTAGTGATGGTAGCACCATCTATACCTTCCTAGCCGTATAAGAAGGACGGTATCATTATGGTTGTTAGATATCTGGGGCATAGTTGTTTTTACCTGAATTCCATGAAGGGAACACAGATTCTGATAGACCCTTTCGGAACAGGTGTACCTTATGATTTTCCTCCAATCAATGCAGATGTGATAGTGATCACTCACGAGCATCGCGATCATAACGCCTCGTTCAGGGTAGGCGGCACGCCTCTTATTGTGAAGAGAACAAGTGATTTTATCGTGGAGCATGAGCTCCCCATTCAGAGAACCGGTGAATTGCTGATATTCAAAGGTATCCCAACTTTTCACGACAAGTTCTCAGGCAGGAGAAAAGGACCAAACACGGTTTTTTACTGGTTTATGGAAGGTCTGGGTATCTGCCATCTGGGCGATCTGGGGCATACATTGACCGATCAGCAGCTTCAGATGCTTAAAGACGTAGATGTGCTGTTCCTTCCAGTAGGAGGCGGCACTGTTCTGGATCCCACTGAAGCCGTACTGGTGATGAACCAGCTCAACCCGAAGCTGGTCTTTCCCATGCACTATGCCACTCCTGAAACAGAGTTCATGGCACTGGCCAAGGAGCCGCTCGAATCCTTCACCAGCAGGGTGGAGGGGCCGGAACATCTGCACACAATGGCCATGAATGTAGAGCTGGGAAGGATGCCCACCAGGACAAAGGTAGTGATCCTGGACTATAAGTAAGGACGTTCCCCTGTGGCTGCTCTTTACTGATTATGCTGAAGTCGAAAAGGAAGCTCAGATTCCCCTCCGGGCTTTTTTCGTTTTACTCTCCAAAAATCGTGTACTGCTGGATTTGAATCGGTTGCCGGACCTCTTTCTTCAGTTCTTCCTGCTCTGTGTATCTGTGGCTGAAATTCTACACCCTGAGATGTAGCATTATTTCAACATCCGGAGCTGCACTTTTTAAGAGGATATCCCGATGGCTTCCTTGAAGATACCATCATCCCATCAAGTATATATATGAATCATCACAAGTGAGGAACCTATGGCACAGGATTTTGTACATCTTCACGTACACACTGAATATTCGCTTCTCGACGGAAGCTGCAAAATACCGGCTTTGATGAAAAAGGCGAAAGAACATGGAATGAGCGCTCTGGCCATTACCGATCACGGCTCGATGTATGGTACCATTGAGTTTTACAGGAAAGCCAGGGATGCAGGGCTGAACCCGATAATAGGCTGTGAATTCTATCTGGCGCCCAGGACACGCTTCGACAGAACGTCGAAGAGTGAAGAAGGAAACTATCACATCGTGCTCCTTGCAAAGGATACGGAGGGGTACAAGAACTTGCTGGCACTGGTATCGAAAGCCAATCTGGAAGGTTTTTACTACAAGCCACGCATCGACAGGGAGTTGATGGCGCAGCATTCCAAAGGCCTCATCGCTATGACGGCCTGCCTGCAGGGAGAGATACCACAGGCGCTGCTTAAGGGAGATCAGAAGAAGGCGGAGCAGATACTCTCTCATTATTCTGATATCTTCGGCCGGGAGAACCTGTTTCTGGAGATCATGGATCACGGCCTGGAGCCTCAGAAGGAGATTAATCCCATGCTTGTCGAGCTTTCCCGCAGCTCAGGCATACCTCTTGTAGCTACAAACGATGTCCACTACCTGAATAAATCTGATTACATAGCCCATGAAGTGCAGCTCTGCATTCAGACTGGAAAGACTATGAATGACGCTAATCGCCTCTCCTTTGACAGCCAGGACTTTTACTTGAAGAGCGGCGATGAAATGCTGAAGTGCTTCAGCGAGATACCTGAGGCACTTTCAAATACCAGAGTCATTGCCGAGCGATGTTCGCTGAACCTTGATTTTTCAACATACCATCTCCCCCAATTCCCAGTGCCTGAAGGAAAAACACTTGAGGGATACCTTGAGGAGCTTTGTCTTGAAGGTATGAAGAAGCGCTTTTCAGAGGTGACGCCGGAGTATATGGAGAGGCTCCGGTATGAGCTATCTGTGATCAAGGAGATGGGCTTTTCTGCATATTTTCTTATAATCTGGGACTTTATAAAATTTTCAAAGAGCAAGGGGATACCTGTAGGGCCGGGGAGAGGTTCGGCGGCAGGGAGCCTTGTGGCATTCCTGCTGGAGATTACCGAGATCGATCCGATTCGTTTCGGCCTTCTTTTTGAACGCTTCCTGAATCCGGGAAGAAAGAGCATGCCTGATGTGGATACTGATTTCTGTGTCGAAAGGCGAGGGGAAGTTATTCAATATGTCAACGAGAAGTATGGAAGAGATCATGTGTCGCAGATCATCACCTTCGGCAGGATGAAAGCCCGTGCCGCAGTACGGGATGTGGGAAGAGTGCTGGGCCTGGAGCTCCCATATGTGGATAAGATCGCCAAGATGATCCCTTCCATATCTACTATCGAAGAAGCCCTCAAGAATGACGATTTGAAATCTGTCTACAAAAGTGAGGAGAGAGCCAGGAAGCTGCTGGACACCGCCAGGGTGGTGGAAGGGCTGGCAAGAAATTCATCGATCCACGCTGCAGGAGTCATCATATCCAAGGATCCCCTCAGCACTCATGTACCGCTTCAGAAGATGAACGGTGATGAAGTAGTTGCCCAGTATGAGATGAACTCAGTCTCCGATATCGGTCTTCTCAAGATGGACTTCCTGGGCCTCAGAAACCTCACGGTAATAAACAACTGTCTAAGAATGATCCGTAATGTCAGAGGGGTCAGTCTGGATATGAACAGCCTCCCTCTGAATGATCCCGGAGTCTATAAACTGCTGCAGGATGCCAGAACAATAGGTGTGTTCCAGCTCGAGAGTTCTGGAATGCAGCGGTATCTGAAGGATCTCAAGCCGGAGCGCTTTGAGGATATTGTGGCCATGTGCGCTCTCTACCGCCCTGGACCGTTGGAAAGCGGAATGGTCGATGACTTCATCAAAGGCCGGCACGGGAAGATCAAGGTGGAGTATTTCCATCCGATGCTCGAGCCTGTTCTGAAGGAGACTTACGGCGTCATTGTCTATCAGGAGCAGGTAATGAAAATAGCCAACGTACTGGCCGGGTTCACAATGGCACAGGCAGACGATCTCAGAAAGGCCATGGGTAAGAAAAAAGTAGAGATCATGAGCAAGATGGAGAAGACCTTCATTGAAGGAGCAAAGCAGAATAAAGTCGATGAAAAGGCTGCCAAGGAGATATGGGACATTATTGTAAAATTTGCCGGCTACGGCTTCAATAAATCCCATACAGTGGCATATGCGATGGTTGCCTATCAGACAGCATATCTGAAGGCTAACTATCCTCTTGAATATATGGCGGCTCTCCTCACAAGTGTGATGGATAAAATTGAAAAAGTCAGCTTTTTCATGAAAGAATGCCGCAATATGGGGATTGAGGTACTGCCGCCCCACATCAATGAAAGCGATCTGGAGTTCTCTGTGCGCCCAGATGGCATCCGCTTCGGACTGGCAGCCATAAAGAATGTAGGGCGATCCGCCATTGAGTCTGTTGTCTTGACCCGCAGGAAGGTAAAAGGCTTCACATCTATCAGTCACTTCTGCACGGAAGTTGATCTGAAAGCGGTGAACAAGAAAGTGGTTGAAAGTCTTATAAAGAGCGGAGCCATGGACTGTCTTGGCGAGACAAGAGCCACCCTGATGGCCAATCTGGATTTTGTCATGGAAGCCGGGGCAAGGTTGCAGAAGGAGCGAAAAACAGGACAGATATCTCTGTTTGACCTTCCAGGAAGCGAAGAGAATAATGCCCTGGAGCTCCCAGAGAAGAAACTGGAATATGAAAGAGAGACTATTCTGGCCTTTGAAAAGGAGATGCTGGGCCTCTACATTAGCGATCATCCTCTGAACTCCTATCGTGATCTCTGGCCTCTGAAGATAAAGACTCAGATATCAGAGCTGGAGCACCTCACCAACGGCTCGACCGTGGTCTGCGGCGGTGTTGCGATAACGGTGAAGAAATTTACTACGAAGAGCAATCAGGCGATGGCTTTTCTCACTCTGGAAGATTTAACTGCTGATGTGGAAGTGGTGGTGCTCCCCAGGATATATGACAAAGCAAGAGAATACATTGCAGATGACGCCATGCTTGTGGTGAAGGGAAAACTGGAGATAAAGGAAAGCTCGAAAGACAGCGAAGATGAGCTTTCCACAAATGAGGTGAAGCTTATTGCCGATGAGGTATACCCGCTGGATGCAATTGATGCAGTGGAGTCGTTGAAAGTGGAGAAAAAGGAAATGAACGGCCGCCTTGCCGGAGTGCACATACGGGTCGACTGCTCCAGGATGGAGTGTCTTCCGGAGCTCAAATGCACCATCGAGAAATGTCGTGGTAATATACCGCTCTATCTCCACCTTGAGAGTCCAGGCGGAAATACCATTCTTGCTCTTGAAAAAAATTTCTGGATTGCCCATTCCAAGGATTTTAGAGCTGCTGTAGAGAATCTAATCGGAACAGGTACGGTTTGGAATCAATAGAAACTTCATGGAGGTGCTCCTCGTGGATAAGGTTGAAGTCGACAAGCTTACTAAGCTGTATAGTGAAAAGTCGGTGAAAGGCTTTCTGGAGCAGGAGCTTCTCAGAGCAAAGCGTTTCAACAGGGAGATATCGCTTCTCTATCTTTCTGTTGAGATTCCTCAGAAGATTAAACAGGATATGCAGTACAGGGTACTGAAGCAGCTAGGCAGCTTTGTGAAGAAGTACACGAGAACTATCGATATCGGCTGCCGCTTCGGTGACAGCGTAATGGTCATACTGCCTGAGACTCCTTCTGCCGGTGCAAAGGTGGCAGGTGAGAAGATCAAGGATCAGATAGAAAAGCATATCTTCATTCACCACGACACCGGCTATGAGTTCAATGTCAAGGTAAACCTCCGGATTGCCGTATTCCCCAAGGATGGAAATGACCGGCAGACCCTCCTCGATCATCTCAGAAAGGATGAAGAGGGGATACTTGGTGAGATGCCTGCAGAGATTGAAGAACCTGAAACCGTATAAGGAAAATGGGGACAGACTCCAATATTAGCATTTTTGTTAATATTGGAGTCTGTCCCTATCTATAAAAAAAATCGACCCTGAGAAGGGTCGAAGAGAGAAGGTTTGCCCTTAAGGAGGCACTAACTGGGCCGTAAATTACTTCTCAATCCGATTTATTTCAACAGTCTGCTGTAAGTATTCAAAGAACGTCGATAAACCTACATCCCTCATATTATACTCAACATGAAATATTTGTCAAGATCAAATCAATGAATTATAATAACAAAAAATGAGAATATTCAACAATAATTGTTTATATAGGAAAAATTCTCAGTAAGGCGAAGTATACTCCATGGCATTAATGACACTTTTGTTATAAGCTGCAGTTCATAACAGGCACAGGTCAAGCCTCTTGACAGAGACTGAAATGTGCGCCAATCACAGAAAATCAGGAGGATCAGCGACAGATGCCCAGAAGAGTTATAACGGGCTCACAGCTCCCCCTCTTTCCGGATGACATTTTTTATGTATCGCAGAGAGATGCAGCCATACATCTGAATATCAACACCAGGATTATAAATTACTGGGAGACTCAGGAGCTCCTCCATCCCGAGCTGGCAAGGCCCAAGGGGGGGAAGGGCAGAAAATACACCCCCAATGATATGGTGGAATTGCGCTTTATAAAAGCGATGATTGTCGATCAGGGTTATACAATCTCTTCACTCAAGGAGAAGCTCGAAAAGCTCGAAAGTCCATACTACTATAATCCTGAGGATATGTTCTGGGACTTGCACGACAGACAGTGGAAGACCAGAGAAGGCATAGCTCATGTGGTCGTCAGAAAATCAGAGAAGAAGCTGAAAGAAGCTCTCATCCGTTATTATGAGAAGCTGGAGCTCCCTGTCGACAAGAAGAAGAAAGAAGAGTTTGTACAGACTCTTCTTGAGATAATCAGGACATCTATCGAAAAGCCATAATACACCGGCAGAGCCCTTTTTCTACCTTGGCAGAGTTTTGAACAGAGAGATTTCGGTTCACTCTGTATCACTGCTCATCAGGTTTATTGCCATCAGGTACTCAATCCGGGGATTCAGATGTCATTCCCGGAGGTTTGATCATCAAATCCCAGGATTTTGTCCTGTAAGTTGTTAATCTCCCGGTATTACCCCGTATTTGTTATTGTCCCTTCGTTCCCTCCGGAGTCGTCTGCAGGAGCTGCACCGACGGAACAGGATTGGCTCCCGATTCCCCTGAAGGCGATGCCGGTGAAACGGCAGGAGAAGATTCCCCTGTTTTCGCCGGTGATGGCGAAGACATTCCAGACCCGCTTTTCAAAGGCGATGGCTGAGGAACCGGGCTCCCTTGGGCAGCCTTCACTTCATCCCTTATGGATTTTGCCTGGTTCAATATTTCTTCATCAGTGATGAAATAGTCGCCGCTCCCAGGCTCACATAGAAGGACTGTCTTTTTCGCATCTTCCGGGTTTCTGCCGATTTTAAGAGTTATGATGGTGCTCTTATCCTTGCCTTTAAGCGTTATGATGGCCTCCGGGTTTTTCAGTGCCTCTTTTCCCTTTGTTTCATCCAGTTTTCCGGTAAAGCGTGCGTTTTCTACCTTCCAGAGCATCGAATCAAGAGAAACCAGGTTTTTCTTGATCTTTGCAGGTATGATCAGCTTCCATCCCTCGTTTTTGTCACGTCTGGTCTCGAGCTTGAAGTCACCCATGGTGATTTCGTACTGCTCTACGTCTTTGGCCTCAAAGACAGCTATTCTGGTATCCTGAAGGTCTTCAGCATTTTTATAAAGCTTCTTCAGATCGGTGTCTTTAATGAGAAAGGTTTCGCCAGTCGGCTCGCGCTTAGCCGGGTAGAGCTTTCCAGCTTTATCTGTCTTCCCGATGATCAGAGTCTCCAGGGGTTTATCAGTCTGTGATACTGTGATGATAAGAGTATGCTCTTTTTCGAGAGAGGGATACTTATTGAGCTCGCCCTCAGTAATGAATCGGTCAGCTTTGATGTTTCTGATGTCCCACAGAAAAGTTGATATCTTGCCTGCGTCGCCTTTCATTGCTTTTGGGGCGGTAATACTCCACTTCGCCTCTCTGCGAAGCACTGTCCAGAAGTTCTGAGGATTGCTGAGAGTGAGCTCAGAATCGCCGTAGTTGAGTTCCAGTGATGTTACTTTTGAGGGATCCAGCGGGAGCGCCTCTTTTTCTATCAGATCCTCGGTTTTTTTCTCAATTTCATAAGAGATTGTCGATGGAACTGTGAATACCGCATCTGAATCCGGGATCTGGGCATAATACGCATTGCCGGAAGGCGTCTTGCTTCCCAGCAGAATGGAATACTTTTTCTGGTTCTCTTTGTTTCCGGATGATATTGTAATATTGACGGCAGGCGGCTTGAGTTCGAACTGGGCGAGGTCGCCCGGCTTCTCATCGATCGTGGCTTCACGTTTCAAGCCGCTGAGCGTGTTGATGATACCGTCCGTTACTGCGGATGAAGCCATCTTCTTCTCAGGGGCAGTCATCTTCCATATCCCGTTCTCTTTGACAAAGGTGACTATCTCTTGTCCTCTGACAATATCTATGGCAGTGATATCTCTTTTCTCAAAGGTGAAAAGCTTCTCTTTATCTGCCTTTTCTTTTTCCTTTTTTCCTCCTATCTGTACGTCATAAATATAGTAGAAGCCGGCCAGAAGGAGGAGTATTACGGCAAGTATGATGGTATTGCGGGTTTTCATACTATCCCCTCCTTATCCTTACCCAGATTCCTATGAAGATAATCAGGAAAGGCATGAAGAATACGGTAAGGAAGAGAATCAGGCGGTTATCCTGTGGAGTGAGCGAAAGCGGCTGCCCGCTTTCGTCCTTGGCCCTTATCGATATGAGCTTTTCCTCTTCAGCAAGCCAGCTTACTGCGTTCATAACGAGATCCCTGTTGCCGGACTGTGAGATATATGCATTGTCGGCTACTTCGGCGCTTCCGAAGACAACCATTCTTGCTTTTTTCTCATCCTTCACGTCACCTGGAGACGGCGATGGAGAGGGAATTGCAACCGGCGGAGCGGCTGCGACCTTGTAAGTGCCTGCGGCTGCTATGCAGAGCGGTCCTGCCTTGTCGACCTTGGCATCGTATTTTGCCTTCCCTGCCGTGACCATACTCATATCAGTCTCTGCCCAGCTCTTCTGGCTTGAGAAGGCGAGCTCTGAAAGCTCTGAGCCTTCAGGCTTCTTCTTGTCATCAATCAGCACGCTGCGCGACATGGGGAAGAAGCAGACCAGTCTGAATTTCTCTACTATGGGGTGAGTTCCATACTGCATGATGGCCGGGATCAGGAAATCTCCTCCGAACATACGGCTTACCTGGTCTATGATGACGTCATTCTGAACAATAAAACCGTATTCGCCCAGAAAAGTGTTCAAATCAGTGGGAGATTCAGTCCCGAGAAGGCAGAATACCCTGCCGCCTTCGGCGATATACTTGCGAAGGATATCCAGCTCTTCCTTGAAAAAAGGCTTTTTAGGGCCGGCGATCACCACGAGTGAAGAATCGTTCGGAACCTTCTTATCTGAGACAAAGGAAAGCGGCTTTGCGGTGTATACTTCTTTTTCAAGGGATTCCTTCAGATTGGCGAGGCCTGTGTTGTCTGACGAGTCAATAGTCAGTTCGCCGTGACCTGTAAGGAAATAGACGGTCTTCTTACCTTCAGATGTGACTTTTACAAGAGCATTTGTAATGCTCTCTTCACTCACTTCCTTGGCCTTTTCCTTTTTGTCCTTCGATTCAATCACGATGACACCTGGAAGGGTGATATCGTATTTTTTGGCGGCGAGTGGATTCTTGTCAGGATCGATCATCTCGAAGGAGAATTTGGGACTGGTATATTGATACTCCTGAAGAAGCGTCTTGGCCTTGTCCTCATTTCCAGAGCCCTTGCCGAAGAAGCCGATGGCCTTGACAGGGTTGTCCAGTCTTTTCAGGATCTTCACTGTCTGCTCAGAAAGTGAGTATTTCTTCTGCTTGGTGAGATCGTAGCGGTAGGGGTGTTTCTGTGATATCAGAGTAACCACCACAATTATTGCAATCACAATCACTGTCGTGACAACTGAATTTATTTCATATTTTACTGCTCTTTTCATTGTGCACCTCCATTCAATCCTGTTTCTACCTAGCCCCGCCACTTTCTGGCGAGAAGATTGTTATATGTAAGGTAGAGGAAGAGGATTATAAAGCAGAGATAGAATACGAGACTGTTGGTATCGATGATCCCTTTGGTAAAATTCTCGAAGTGGTCCAGCACGGATATGGCCGAAAGGACTTTTCCCACCACGCCTGGAGCCGCCGAGGCAGCCCATCCTACGATCCAGAACATCAGAAGGGCGCCGAATGTGGCAAATGCTGAAATGACCTGGCTGTCAGTCATTGATGAGATCCACATGCCCAGGGCTATGAATGCAAAGCCCATCAGGATTAGTCCCAGATACCCGGTAATGACGTTACTCCAGTCCATGGTCGGGCAGTATTTGAAGATAACCAGCGGATATGTGGCAGTGAGCAGGGGGCCCAGCATAACAACTATGGCGCAGCTCAGGAACTTCCCCATGATGAGCTGTAGCTCTGTCAACGGGTAAGTGAATAGAAGTTCCAGTGTGCCCAGTTTCTTCTCTTCGGAAAAGAGCCTCATGGTAAACAGCGGGGCGAAGAAGAGAAGCAGAAAGGCGGTGTTGGACAGCAGGGGCATTATGATGTGATCGTTGATGCTAAGCTGTTTTGCGTACATGGGATTCATCATTGCCTGCATACTTGCCTGGGCGTAGTAATTAACCCTGATATAGAACAAAAAGCCGCAGATGAGAAGCAGGAAAGGTATAGTCACATAGGCGACTGGAGATTTGAAGTAGTTGGCGAGATCTTTCTTGAATATGGCGATCAATTCGATGCACCTCCTTTGTCCACCATCTGAATGAAAATTTCTTCCAGTGTGAGCTGCTTTGTATGCATTTCGAAGAGACCGCATTCTGCAGTGACAATCTTTTGTGCAAGATCTTTCCTGATGGTGTGGTCAAGATCGGTCTCGATATTGATCCCGTAAGTGGACTCTTTTATCTCGTCAATTGAGATTACCTTGATTACGCCTTTAGTCTCTTCGATTAATCTGGTGATCCTGTCACGCGGGCCCTGGACTTCAAGGTAGACGCGATCTGATTTCTGAATGTTGTGGGAGAGGTTCTCCGGTGTATCGACAGTCAGGATCTGCCCTTTGTTGATGATGATGACGCGCTGGCACGTCATGCTTACTTCGGGGAGAATGTGGGATGACAGGATGACTGTTGATTTGCCGGCGAAACCCTTGATCAGGTTTCTGATCTCCACGATCTGGTTGGGATCAAGACCTGAAGTGGGCTCATCCAGTATCAGGACGTCAGGGTTGTTGATAATGGCCTGAGCGATGCCAACGCGCTGGCAGTATCCCTTCGACAACCTGCCTATGAAGTTGTCTGCCTCCTGAGTAAGGTCGCATTTTTCCAGTGCACCTCCGACAGCGGCTTTCCTGTCGCTGTGTGGTATCCCTTTTATGGAGGCGACGAATGCCAGGAACTCGGAGACTCTCATGTCTTTGTAAAGCGGGAAGTTTTCAGGCAGGTATCCGACCTTTCTGCGAGCCTCCAGCGAGTTTTCGAGGATATCAAAGCCAGCCACCGTAGCAGTTCCTGAAGTTGGCGGGAAATATCCGGTAAGGATTCTCATCGTGGTGGTCTTTCCTGCAGCGTTCGGACCAAGAAATCCCAGGATTTCTCCCTTCTCGACTTCGAAGGAGACGTCTTTCACGGCGCACTTTTCTCCGAAGTTTTTAGTGAGATTCTTTGCACTTATCAAAGCGTTCCCTCCTTTATATAATTATTTTTCATGAAGATGGTATTAACCGGCTTCAAAAGTTCATTATAATTCTCCAATCCCGGAAAAATCCCTCTCACAGATTAGTGTTTTAGTAGAATTACAATAATGTTTTATGCTATAATGAGAAAGGACCGGGGTGGGAATAAATTATATGACAGGGCGACTGTATTTTCTGTCAAATCAGTAGTTCCCGGAGGATTATATTATGGAAAAAAAGTCCTTCTTTGACAGGTTTAAAAAGAATCTCCCGGAAGGCCCGGTGAAGATTGAGAAATCTGCCAGGTCTCCAGTTCAGGGAGCACCTGTACCGATGATGAAGAAGGGAGGCATCCCTGATGTGGCGCGCCTGCAGATGCAGGCTAAGATGCAGGTTCAGAAAGCCCAGCCTCTGAAAGAGCCGGAACAGGCCCCTCCCCCTGTTGAACAGATGCTTCCAATGGTGCAGCCAACTGCTCAGTCAGGGGAGGCAGGTGATGATACAAAACAATTCAGCATATCAGGCAATTTTTCCGGTGGTGCTGATGACTTTCCCGACAGTGCAGAGACCATCAATAATCCTGCATCAGCAGGAGTCGCGAAAGAGGCTGTGTCGGCACCAGTTCAGCCAAAGCGAGTCGAACAGGCCGCCGGTGCCGCACACTCTTCTCCGGCTGCAACTCCTGTAAAGAGATACTCATCGAAGGATATTGTGCCTCCTGTTGCTCCCGGAAGGCGGGTTGGCGGCATAAGCAGAGTTCCTCCCCGTCTTGAAGAAAAGAAGACCGCACCTGTATGGATTTTCAGTGTTGCAGGACTGGCAGCCGTGGTTTTGATTGTATGGGTTGTCTGTTCGCTTATTCAAAGTGCGAATAGAGTTCCTGTGCATCTTTCCCTTGTTTACAGTGACGGTGAACCCTACATAATCAAAAAAGGCTCAAAGCACAAAGCAGTAATGCCTCCAGGCGGACTTCTGAGAGTTGGCAATACCGTTGAGACCACGAACTTCCCTCGAACTGTCATTCAGGTTGAGAAGGACAATTACTTCATTGCAGGCCCCAATACACAGTTTACTGTGCTTGGAATGAGAAAAGCCCAGGGGATGAAAGATATAATTCTGAGTCTCAGACTGGATAAGGGGAGGCTCTGGATAGACCATCCCAAATGGTTCAGAGTCACTGTAGAGACTCCTCTTGTTCTGGTAGAGCCTGAAGTGGGCTCTACAGAGATTAAAGTTGTTGCTAATGGCGACATAAAGGTGCTGAGCTGGAGAGGAGAGGCGAAATACCGTCCTTTTGTGGGCGAAAAGGATAGACAGCCTCATCCTGACCAGGTAATCGTTCTTGGAGAGCGTGAAACGAGCACAATGACTGCCGCAAAAGTTATTTCTCCTGCCCAATCGATTGATGTGAGAGCTATGGATGCCTGGGAAGCCTGGAATCTTGGAATAAAGCTTCCTGAAGTAGTTGACGGTGAGTTGCTGGATCCGGATACAGCTTACAAGGATATGCAGAAACAGGGCTTTGCCTATTCAAAGATGTACTACGGACAGCCTGAACCGGATCCGGAGCCGAATCAGGGAGAGCAGAGCGATGTAAATGAAGGTCCTGCAGGAGAAGGCGATATCGCCATGAACGATTCCGGAGCACAGGTGATGTCTCCTGGAAATAATGGTGGCGGTAAGCAGGGCGGTAAGCAGCATGGCGGTATGCAGCAGGGCGGTATGCAGCAGGGCGGTATGCAGCAGGGTGGTATGCAGCAGGGCGGTATGCAGCAGGGCGGTAAGCAGCAGGGCGGTATGCAGCAGGGCGGTATGCAGGGCGCTATGCTGCAGGGTGGTATGCAGCAGGGCGGTAAGCAGCAGGGCGGTATGCAGGGCGGTAAGCAGCAGGGCAGCTCGTCCTCTCAGGGAGCATTCAACTCTGCATGGGATGGCGGTACTCTCTCACAAGGTGGAGGGTTCACTGGTAATTCCGGAGGCAATGTTGCCTGGAACCAGAGTGGAGGTTCAAAGAAAAGCACATCTTCCAAGTCAGGCTCTGGAAAGAATAATCGCCAGGTAAGCAGTCAAAGCAGTGGTTATAATCAGAGCGGACAGGTCCAGCCGCCTCAGCTTCCTCAGGGAAATTCTCTGCCGTTCCAGAAGCATCAGAAGAATGATAACAAGTCATCTCAGCAGTCTGGTGGCAGCCACTCCCAAGGTGGAAGTTCTGGTGGTGGAACAAAGTCCAGCAGTGGTCCCCCGCCGATGCCTGGCGAAGAGCCTATGAAAGAGGTGAAGGCACCTCGCGGATGGTCCGGAGGGGCGGAGGATACTGTCAGTAATAAGAGCCTTCCAGGATATGCCATAGGTTCCAAGCCGGTGACAGAAGGTATGTCAAAGATGAATACCAGTAAGCAAAGCAATACATACAGGTCAGCGCCTATAGGATATGAAGTGGGAGAGGCTCCAATATCCGCTGACAGTGCTGAAGAATGGCAGATGTCTGCCAGAACTTCCAGTGGAGCTGTGCTATGGTATCGCATCACAAACTCAGGCTCCGGAGCCAGTTCAAACTCTGGCAGCACTTGAGGTGGTTCTGCTTCCGCTGGCGGTGCCAGCGGATGTGGTGGAGCTACATCTGGAAGCATGAATTTCTGGGTTGAAGTGCATAACAGAGGCACCGGAACAGCTCAATCAGTGGCTGCAGAGATTAAATGCTACGACGAAAAGGGACAGGTTTACTTTACGGATTCCCAGTCAATCGGGAATCTCTCTCCTGGTCAGAAGGGCAATGCTGTTCTAATGTTCCCCAAGCCAGGTCAGTCGCAGCGAAGTATGATAGAAATCACTGCTGTAGGCAGTCAGTCGGCCTGTAACAGGCACTGATGGGGCAGATAAATCTTACGACATTGAGCCTTCACGGAAGAATCTGACATAGTCGGGGTTTTTAACAGCGTGAAATTAAGACAGGAGAAATTTTTCCAAAGAGGTTGCATTGAAAAAGATCATCTGCTATAATATCTCCACTCGGGGTGTAGCTCAGCTTGGTTAGAGCACTAGCATGGGGGGCTAGGGGCCGGCAGTTCAAATCTGCCCACTCCGACTACGATTGAACTGGCAGGGTTTTTCTGAAATACTGAAAGGCACTGCCTTTTCCATATCTTGAGGAACTAAAATCTCCATTGTACCGTGCTTTGTCTTTGGATTCACACTAACTTTAACAAATTGCTGTAAAAATTCCCGCATTTCCTCTGGTGCTGTTTTTCTCCCTGCCTGGAAGAGTGATTCCAGATTTTCAAGATAATACTGAATCGCAATTTTCTCTAACTGCAAATCAAGTCCAGAAGATTTTTCCTGCGCCTTAATTTCCTCAATGATCGTGTCTCGCCTTTGAGTTAACTGGTTTAAGCGTTCACGGATATCATGAACGGCTATCCCTTCTTGCAGTGCGGATATAAGATTGTCGATATTCTTCTGCACTTTTGTTAATTCTTTCTTTTGGGCTTCGATCACTATCCTATAATGCTCAGTACTTTTTGTTCTATCCTCCATATAGGTCTCTATTATCTTGTCCATGTTGATTGCACTGAGCTTTTTTTCAAGTAGGGAGAGCACTTTCTCTTCAATATCATCAGCTCTTACAAAATTATTTGAACATGTTCCCTGTGATTTTCCGACACGGCAATAATAGTATCTTGTTGAATCAGCGTGACCCCCTCCTATCATACCCCGTTCACATAGTTCACATTTTAGAATACCAGAAAGTAGATACACCCTATGCTTTTTAGCATGTGCACCACCTCGGCGTGAACTATCCATTATTTTCTGTACTTGTTGCCATAATTCAAGAGGTACAATAGGTGAAAGGATATTTTCGCTCACAGTCCAAGTTGCTTCATCGTTTTTTACTCTCCTGGTTTTACCTTCAACGATTTGTATACTCTGACGTCCGTACTCCAACCTGCCAATGTATACAGGATTCCTCAAGACCCACTCTATACTTGCACGATTCCAATTACCACCACGGGAAGCGGTTATTCCCTGCTTGTTTAAATCTCGGGCTATTGCTCCAGGGGCTTTACCATCTGCTCTTTGTCTATAAATTGTTTGTATCAGTTCAGCCTTTTCAGGATCAGGCTCAAGAGTTTTACGATCACGACCACCATCAATTACTGTTTTATATCTCAATCCATATGGAGCTGCACCACCATGAGGATAACCTCTCCGTGTGATTTCTCTATGCCCTCTTCTTGTATCTTCGGCAATATTATAACTTTCATATTCCGCAATGGCTTCAATGATAGCTTCTATCAATCGGCCTGTGGCAGTATCATCAATATTTTCTTTTAAGTATACAATCTCGATGCCCCTGGAACGAAGCCGTTGTTTAAAAACAGCAGACTCAATCCTGTTTCGACCAAAACGCCTGATATCCCATAGGTATATTCGAGAAAAAGGCTTAGATGATTGCTTTGAAAGTGCCATCATTCTCTGGAAGGCAGGTCTATCAGAGAGACGTCCGGATTCAGCAGGATCACTGAAAACCTCATAAATATCATACCCGTCTCGCTCTGCCCGGCCTCTCAGTTCAGTCTCCTGAGCATTGATGGATACATCAACATCCTGAAGTTCAGAAGAAACACGAGAGTAAATTACACAGAATGGCATTGTACAACCTCCGAGCAGTTCAATTTGACTTATTTAACGAAGTAAAGAACATCTGACCTGGTAGACAACCTCTTAAGAGTTTGTTCATAATTCTTTATATATTCAACATCTCAGTAAAAAATCATGTTAGATTTAAAAGTTAACTTTTTACATATTGCTAGACTATCACATCTGACGAACCTGTGAGCAGATTTTACTTCTTATTTTAGGGACCGGTGCTCAGATACCTGCATTTCAGGATAGCTGCATAATTTCTGCAAAATTCCCATCAGGTGCCTTTAATTACATTGATCTATCAGCTCTCCTCTACCCCATTGCACAAGCTCTTTCATTTTATATGTTACAGTACCAGGAGCAATGCTGGATTTTCATGCGGAATTATGTTGGGTATTCAACTGGATTTTACACCTGCCAAATATCTTCAAAAAACGGATCAACTTTGGCTATTGATTGTGACAAAAGTAATGACTATCCCAAGAGTACTCTTGGGAAACTACATCGATAACCTTCCTATCCTTAGCACATGGATAAGATAATAATCAAATTTTAGGACGTTTTAATATACATTCGTAACATCCCCTACTTGAATATTCACCTCCTGTGATGGCTCTTCGGGCAAATACTAGTTCCCATCCATTATCACCAGCTTCTTCCATTTTACTGTCAAATTCTTGATCCTCTAAAGAGATAATTTTATACTCATACTTCACGGATTTTGGTGTTGTGAAAGCTTTATTCAAAGAATCAAGCGAATACGCAATACTGGGTATCTTGTAGTCAATCATTGAGATAATATCTGAGCCCCTTGAGTAAAACAGTATTGAGAAAGCTACAATATTAATCAATGAGAGAACAAGTAAAAGGATCAAGACCACTATTATTTTTTGTCCTTGCTTTTCTGTCATAAAACCTTACCTTTCTTTTTGTTGATAAAACAAAAGGCACTTATTTAATCATAATGTGCCTTGTTATACGCAAGTTTTCGTCGCTGTGTCGTATAAATACTTCTCGCCTGTTAATTACATTCCTTCCCTTTAGCTCTTTTTTGTATAGGAGAGATCATTTGTAGATGTGTCAGTAAGACATTATAGAATTTCTCACCAGTGAGATAACCTATTGCTATATCAGCTGCGAATTCAAACTTGCTTCATTCTTTGGCTTCACTTAACTCTTCAACATTATACATTTCTCTTATCCCTTTTCGAATCATTATTCTTCTTCCCAGCCCGCTTTTCTGCATCAGCATTTATTTTACAGCGACTTATAACATTCCCTCTTTTACTTTTAGTAATACGGATGTCGTTCTCTGGTACAGGGCAGTGGCGTTGCTTTTCATAAGTGGGAATAAAGAGTTTTCTGCACCTTGAGTATTCACATCTTACAAAACCCTTTTTATATACTGCCATTTCCGCAAAGTGAATTCCTAATGCCTGAAGAAGAGTAGTAAAATGAAATTCATACAGAAACCCACTATCTGAATAATATATGTGATGAGTTACCCCATCAAGTAAATCATTAATAAATTTACAAGCACAATGTGTTTCTATGGCCTTTGAGATCTGGTCATCAAGGCTTAAAACTCTTGCATTGTGCTTTAAGATAGTAAAATATTTTAACAGGTGTTTTATTTTAATGATAAGGTTTTTAACCTCCTCAAGAGGCTCAATAAAAGTAGTCTGTTCAATGCCTACAAATAAACTTGACCTTTTTCGCAACTCACCTTCTTTATTTAAGGCATCCAGGTAATTATCGTTAGAAGATTCCGTTGGTGTAAGTAAGATATACTTCATGATAAAGTTCTCTAAGTATGATTTGAACATATCATCCTGAGAGGCCTTTTGACATGTAAACGCATATCTTGAACCGAATAGTCCGTACCTATTACAGAATTCAATTATTACTTCGTCACAATTGACGTTTTCGGGAATATAGTTTTTATCAATATAGGTTATTATCTCTTTTATTACTTTTAATGGATTATAGTATTCATACTCTGTCTCTTCCTTATCTGAGCCCTTTATATACCTCACACCCCCACATTCTACTATTGTGTAGGGGTTTAATACAAGAACCCCTGCGTTATTTCCAAGTTCATAACTATGCATTACAACCTCCCAAAAAATTTATGTGGTAAACTATGCGATCATATGTGCTGAAAAACATTTACAACATAAAGATACTAGGGTAAGATTATATCAGAAAAAGTAGCATAGTAGCAAGGAGGCCTCATGTTGAACCGTCTTAAAGAGATCCGATCACAGTATAAAATTTCTCAAGAGAAGCTTGCTAGAGCTTTATCTGTTTCCAACTGTATGATAACACACATTGAAAATCGATACACAAAAACCTACCCAAAGATCAGAAAAGCCATTTCAAAGCACTTCGGCGTTCCAGAATCAAGTATTTTTGATGAACAAGGATGGGTAATAGTTGATGAACTCTCTGATATTCTAAATTAATTACAGGACTGTATTTAGAGGATACTTCAGATGACAGAAAACCAGATCATTGCCGCTGTAAAGCTCCTAAAGAAGATAGTGGAATATGATCAGACAAGGTGTTTTGGCCCTATAGACTCCACTTTTTCCGATTCCAATGGGAACAATACTAGCAAATACTTGAATGACGGAGGAGGTGTTAAAATGCAAAGTCTAATAAAAAAATAAGCCCCATATTCCTTTGTGGCAGGGCTTTTTACAGAGAAATAACATATTTAACACTATTATTATAGCACTTTTCAGCTATAATGTCAATTAAAAACCCCCTGTAAAGCCTCTGTCACAACTCTTTCTGGTGACTTTATTACCGAGCGCTCTACGTTAGTTTTTCTGTTGTTTTTTCGGGGTATTCAAGCAAAAGTTTCAAACAGGAGGGTAAAAATGGTTGAAGATGCTGCAAAAGTGTACATAAAGATGGGTTTCTCCCCTGTCCCCATTCCACCGGGGGAGAAAGGCCCAAGGATGAAAGGATGGCAAGATCTGAAAATCCAGGAATCTGATGTATCCAAACACTTCAAAGGGAATAAGAACATTGGGCTCATTTTAGGTGAGCCTTCGGGTGGACTCACCGACGTCGATATCGACAGTATGAATGCTCTGAAGATCGCTCCCCTGTTTCTCCCAGAGACGAAAATGATCTCAGGAAGAGCTAGCAAGCCAAAATCTCACTACTTCTACACCTGCGAAGGGGCAAAGACCATGAAGTTCGTTGATCCCGAAGATGGAAGCACCATCATCGAAATACGCAGTACAGGTGCACAGACAGTGGTTCCTCCGTCAATTCATCCGTCCGGTGAAAGGGTGAAGTGGTCGTGACAATTAATCCATACCCAATCACTGAATCAATGCTCGTAAAGAGAGTAACTGGAATTGCAATTGCAGCAGTAATGGCGAATCATTGGGATGAAGGGAGCCGAAACGATACCACGCTTGCATTGAGCGGTCTGTTAGCCCGATTCGGCGTGCCTCTGGATGATGCGGAATCTATCCTGATAGGGATCTGCACCATTGCAGACGATGATGAAGTGGAAAGTCGTATCAAAGCGGCTGAGAGCACCTATGAAAAGCTTGAAGCAGGTGAAGCTGTTACAGGAGGGGCAAAACTTGTTGAGCTTGTTGGCGAGAAAGTGGTTACTGCCATCAAGAAGTGGCTAAAAAGTGTCGGTTTTGTCGCAAAAACTTCGGTATCACAAAATACTCAAAATGCGAACAAGCCTCAGTTGCTCACCGATGCAGAAAATGCCGAGAGGTTCGCAAGTGATCATCGTAGCTTCCTCAGATTCTGTTTTTCGAAGAAGAAGTGGTTCATCTGGAACGGGAAGATCTGGCAAGAAGACAATACAGGCCGAGTCACATTTCTCATCAAGAGTATGGTCAGAAAAATTCTCAGTGAAGTGAGTGGAGGTGAGCTATAATGCAACTGTTCAATGAAAAGGTGGTTAAAAAAGCCATTCATCTGCAGAGCAAAAGCAAAATCGACGCCATTGAAAATCTGGCAAGATCTGAACCTGGGATCCCTATCGAAGCTTCGAGCTTTGATCAAAATCAATACCTTCTTAATACCCCCAACTGTGTCGTGGATCTGACAACAGGCAATCTGTTCTCTCACGACCCATCCTGGTACATGACCAAGCTCACATCTGTGGGATATGATCCATCAGCTCAATGCCCTCGTTGGGACGAGTTCCTGAATACCGTCATGGACGGAAATCAGGAGATGATCAAGTTCCTCCAGAGATGTATAGGCTACGCTCTCACAGGTTCAACAAAAGAACAGTGTTTCTTCATTCTTTTCGGTAAAGGTAACAACGGGAAGAGCACTTTTCTCAAGGTGGTTAAGGAGATAATGGGGGACTATGCAGTCAGTGCACAAGCAGAAACATTCATGCAAAAGAAAGGACGGTAATACACTATGAGTAATGCAAACAACGATATCGCCCGATTGGAGGGTGCCAGACTCGTCAGCTGCCTTGAAACTGATATCGGAAATAAGCTCTCAGCTGCACTCATTAAGAGTGTGACGGGGGAAGATGCCATTACGGCAAGGTGTTTATATCAAGAGTTTCATGAGTTCGAGCCCGAATTCAAGCTCTTTATGGCAACGAATCATCTACCATCAGTCTTCATGGACGAAGCCATGCTGAGAAGAATTCTCATGATCAATTTCAATGTGGCGATTGATGCAGGAAGCGTAGAGAAAGACCTCATTGAAAAACTCAGGGCAGAGTATCCTGGAATCCTTCGATGGTGCGTAGAAGGCTGTTTGGAATGGCAGAGAATAGGCCTCAATCCTCCTCAAGAAGTAAAAGATGCCTGTAACACGTATGGTGAAGAGATGGATGACCTGAGGCCGTTCATAGACGAGAAAGTCCTGAGTGATTCAACCAAAAAGTATCCTGTGAAAGGACTCTATAAAGCATATCAGCTCTGGTGTATGGAAGATGGAGAAACAACTTTGGGTAAAAGGGATTTCAACAATCGATTGAGGGCCAAAGGCTTTGTCAGTAAGAGAGGCAGAGGTAACATCAATGAGTGGATTGGGATATCTCTGAAATAAGAATATCAGTTACCAAGTTACTCTAGTTACCTATTTTTCCTATTGTTATATATAAAATAATAAAAGTATATAATAGTAGATAAAAATCTGTAACTTAAGTAACTTAAGTAACTTTTCTCCAAGAATATGTTTCTTCCAACGAATAATTAAAAAGGAGAGTGACAATATGAGATCTGCTATTGAAGTAACCCCAGAAATAATGAAACATCACCTGAGAGTCTCGCACATCGTGAGATTGAACAGCTCAGGAATCTGTGATTATCGTGGATCCTCCAAAAAATATATCGAAGAGTCGATTGCATATAAAACATCCTCAGGTTTTAAATATCCTCAATGGAAAACCGGTATCAAGTGGATTTTTGACTATGATCCTGAGAGAAGACTTATTGTGTATTGGAAACATGAGATCATTAGTGGGGGACCGATCTCCGTAGAAAGATATAATGAACTAGTTTCGCATTGTGGACTACTTGACACAGAAGAATATTATAAACAACAGCAAGAGCTACAAGATGATTATGAGTTCTTGGTTGAAGAGATTGAACATATAACTCCTATTTGTCCTCTATGTGGTAATGCCATGACTGTCAAAAAAGGGCCTCACTACAAGCCGTTTTGGGGTTGCGATAGGTACAAACCCTGCAAGGGAAGAAGACAGGTTAGAAATACCTACCCTCCTCCAGCGTTACTGAAGTCATACCACCAAGTCAAAATAGATATAGAAAACAGACCTTATGTGATATATCTCGCCCCCCCAGAAAGTTCCATTGAAGAGAACATTATACTCAAACAGATAAGAGCCAGGAGACTCTCTCTTGGTTGGCTGCGCAAACCCCCACTTCAACTTGCACCTTGCTCTCTTGAATCGTTTGCTGCTATGTTTTGGATGTGATTGAGGTTGTACAACTCAGCACTGATACATATGTTCGAGAAGGTGTTCCTTTTTCTTTAATCAATGGGGTTGGGCATGGGGACGGAAGAGTATAAAAAAGAGTTGAGAATTACAATGAAAACATGGGGACTGAAGTATTTTGGTCTAGGAGGAGGTCCGAGGTATCAGTTTTTACTACAGTGAAAAAATATACAGAAAAGCGAATGAGATACGCCTGCCATTCTTGTCTGAAAAGATATGCAGGACTGAACACCATATAGTGCTATAGAAGGAGCTTCCAGTAATAACATCTGTTCTCTCGGATCGTTTCAACTCCGACTTCATTGCTGGCGCGCTGTATTGTGCGCCAACAAAGATTTTTTTGGCGCGCTGCTCGTTTGATGGTATTGACAGGAGTTGGAGATCGGCTCAAGATCTTCTTGAGAAAACTCTTTGCCGATTCGAGTTTTGATGCCTTTGATGAAGTTGTGTGTGAAGAGTCTGGGCCAGCTGTATGGCGCGATAACGTGTCGCCAATCTCCTGTTCGATTGTTTTGTCAACAAGAGAAGAAGAATCCCCCTGTGTAGGTGCTTCCTGATGGTTGGTGATTTTTTTAAAGAGATCTGCTCCATTGGTGAAAGTCCGACGCAACATATCTTTCAGAATAGACAATCGATCTGTTTTAGGGGCATTGTGTAGACCGACAGCCATCGCTTTCAGAAAGCCCGGAAGAATATCAAAGCTCAATGTTGTGATTGTCGTGTCTGATATGATGAGAGAGAAGATGCTGAGTTCTTCTTGTGAGAACTCCCGGTATGGTAACATAGATACCTCCTGAAAAGACTTTCTATTTATATATATGACCTGGAAGTATGCATAGACATATTAATGGTATTTGAGAGCATCAGATCCATCTTCCGGACTTAGAAGGTAAGATCCCAGGGGTCTATAAGGCTCTTACTTTTGGGCAGCTTATATTGACTATTATCTTTTTCAATTCTGCGTACTGTCTCGCTCCATTTATTCTGAAAATCTCTTTCTTCTCTTCTAACACTCTGTTCCTGAACACACTTTCTGCCTATCTTTGGTTCTGGGGTTCGACTCAAATAATTTCCTGTAGTAAGGATAACGCTTGAAAGAAACCTTCCACCACCTTGCTTTCAAGTGTCGATACATTCAAGAGCAAGATTCATCATCCTCATAACAGCAGCAGTGAAATGTTCTTAAGAAGAAAGGAGAACAGTGAGTGGAAACTTTCTTTTACTCTGGTAGGTGGAAAAGGTGATGGATGAATCAGCTCAGGGGATTTATCTGAGCGCTATAGCATGATGGATATTGATTGAAATGCATAATAATGAGTATTCTAGAAAAATTCAAGTTTTGAAAAGAGAGGAAATTGTATAAGGCTTTCAGGTAGATTTGTCTGTATTATTTTCCTCTGTGTGAACTAACATGAAAAGCATCTTCACATCGTGAAGAACAGAAATAATGATCCGATTTAATAACTTTAAATATAGAGTTACATTTTCTGCAGAATTTCAGAAGAGCTATATTACTCTTCAATTGGTGTAAGAGAATACAAGCAATGGCTTCCTTAAAAGAAGAAATCTGTTTATGATTCCCTGTATTTGAAGTTGGGCATTGATAACTGTTACGCAACATATTCTTAAGTTCTTTTTCTAGAACTAAGGGTTGAGAATCAGTTCTCTTCTCATCAGAGAATAAAGCTGTATAGTGATATACAATCCTATTTAATTCCCACATATCACAAATTGCTTGATACAGTGACATTGAATGAATATCTAATAAAATATCTTTTTCGCGAGGATTTGTTTCATTCGAATATGGAAAGCGATGCTCTGCTTTGCAAATATTATTTGGAAAGATATATTCAAGTATGGTTCTATTAACAGTTTTCACCATGCGATCATCAATGTCAGCTATCTCGGAGTATTTTCTTATCAAGCATAGTTTATTAGAATAGCTTTTTATGCTGTCAAAATAGGCTTTATTTTCTTCATATACACTATATAGTATACCTTCATTGATCATTTTATTGAAATCTTTCACTAGACAGGTGGTTAATAAGTTAATATCAGGAGAACAGTTTTCTGTCTTACATAAGTCTATTATTCTTTTTTTATGTAAGCATTTTTCAAATATATCTTTATATAGCTTATTTTTGCTATTAATCATTTTTTGGGATAGTTCAACAGGTAAAAATATATCCTGCTGGGTGAGCTGTGGATCGTTATCTTTCCCTGAACTCTTAAACAGACCTTCTGGAAATGCCATTTCTATAGCTTCTTTATTAATACAGAGAAACTGATTTGGGGTTAGTGATTTTAAACCTTGATGTATCGGAGATGAGACATGAAAATATATATGCAATTCCTCGCAATGTCGTAAAATATAATCTCTATTTGCGATAATTCTATTAAAATTATGAATTATCTTTTCTTTTAATATATCTTCTACTTCATTGTCCGGGTTAAAATCTCTAATACTTAGTATTATCTCCTTTTCAAGATTATTTCTTAGAAGACCCATAAACATTATCTTTTTTTTATCTGATAATGACTTTGTTCTGCTATCATGAATTGAAAACAAAGGGTTTTTTACAGTTCTATTTTGAGAATTGAGATGTTCTTTTATCAGAATTATGAGAAGTTTCCAATTGTAGATATCAAATTTTGTAAAATAGAAGTTCTTCCTTGCTATATTCTTGGTGAAAATACTTAAGTCATTAACTGAGACATAGGGTGTCGGTTTATGTAAAGTGAATAAAATGTAGGGTAGTATCGGTAAAGCTCCCAAAGTGCCAATAGATATAACATAGTCGGTTATAGGAATTTCACATGGTTCGCAGGGGAAATGTTGTGCTTTGCCAGGGAGTCCATATTTATTGCAAAAACTTATGATTTTCTTTATAGTGCTTGTTTCTACGCTCTTGTTTTTCAACTCTTTTAAAATAAAGGTTCCTCTGATGTCGTTATGATATTTGTGATCATAAAGTCCAATTTCCATGATTCTCTTACATAATTCTTGGACTTTCTCTATATTAGTAAACTCCTTTGTTATTTCGTAAGCAGAAATCTCGTTAATAGTTTTTTTCATCTTTCCCGTTATTATTGTTTCGCCATATATGGAAGTGTCTTTCCTATATGGTGTATGCAAAATAACGATTATTTCATAGTTTTTTGTTATACTCATAAGCTTTCTGCCAAAAATGTAAGGGGTAGTAATTTCTGTTGCCATTGGGAATTCAGTGTAAAATTGGGTTATTAGGTGATAATGATTACAAGATGATTATATCACAGGAGGTGATGAAGTGGAAGATATGTTGACTGTTGATGATGCTGCGAGATTCCTGCAGATCTCTCCGAAGACTTTGAGAAACTGGGTAGCATATAAGAAGATTCCTTACTATAAGGTAGGCGGAGCAATTAGATTCAAGACAGTGAAGTTAGAAGCTTGGCTTAGGCGGAGGGAGTTTGAAGAAGCTGAATTTTCAAGATGACAATGATCAAGAGTTTCATCAGTGGTATTCCCTGGCCGGATGGTACACAGTTTGCTGGGGGACCGGGGCCTTGGGGGAAACTCACTTTTCTCAGCAGGAACTTGAAAAGTGGATAATTGACGGCAATCCAACTGCACAAGGAGAAAAAGCTTGACAACCGAGCAGATTCAAGCAGCAGTGAAGCTTTTGAGAAAGGTCTTGGAAGAGAATCAGTCGCTCTTGATTCCAGATAATCCTACGCTGTCTGAGTTTCAACAGGGTGATCAAGATAAAAGCAAAGTTAGATTCATAAAGATGAAAGGGGGGGTAAAATGAGTCCATAAAAAAACAAGCCCATAACCGTATCGGCAGGGGCTTCTTAAAAGAATCTTTTCGCTAAGGCTATTATAACATACAAAGCCCGTTTTTGTCCAGATTCTTCGCGAGAATATCCCCTGCCTCCAAGAAAGAAAAAAGGAGGCATACGTGAAGTATTCTGAGATTCCGATAAATACTGTTCTTGCAGATTTGTGTAATATCAGGATTTCTGAAAATAAAACAGGTCGTTACTCTATTAACTGTCCATTTCATATCGATACCACTCCTAGTTTTTTCGTATACGCAGAGACTGATAGCGCTTTTTGTTTCGGAGGCTGTGGATACTTCAATCCCACAAGCCTCTATGCTAAGCACAAGGGCATCTCTAGGGCAGAAGCTCGCTTACAGTTAAAGCAGCATTTCAACACAGACGATCTCACATTCGAAGAGGAGAAAGAGATACGGAAGCTTGAGCTACTGGAGAAATATGTTGATTCCTGCCACAAATGCCTGGAACCCTCACATATCAATGCTCTTAATAAACGGGGGTATACACAACATACTATAGAAAGCCTGAGAATAGGTTTTCACAATCCCTTTATATCAATGACGGCAGACGAACTTCTTGAGCTTGGAGTGTTTGCTAAAGGGCCGGATGGCAGTACCAACAGTCATTTCTTGAACAAGATAATTCTGCCTGGTTATCAGAACTTTAAGCTCGTCTATGTCATCGCCTGGAACTATGATCATGCTCCCGATTCTCCCAAATACATAATGCCTGCTGGGTGGGACAGACCGGTGATCGGGACTACAGGGGACACGACATTGATTGTTGAGGGTTATCACGACATGGTTTCTGCTCATCAGGCAGGATATAACTGTATCTGCACACTTTCGGCGGAAGTAACAAAAGCACAGAAAGGATGGTTAAAAGAAAAATGTCTGAATATGTAATAATTTTCGATAATGATACACAAGGGCAACAGAATCAGGATGTGTTATCAAGGGAGTTGTACCCATTAGCAAAAACAGCCCTGCTCAAAGAAGCAAAGGACCTGAACGAACTTTATCAGCTTTCTGGAGAAAAAGATTTCAAGATTAAGCTCGAAAACCTGCTCAGGGAGTCGAAAAATCCTTTGGAGAGTGACATTGCTAAGCTCGAAGCTCTCTCACCGAAAGAGTTGTCTGATCCAAAAACAGTGCAAGATATATTATACTCAATCCGTCCATTAATCGCAAAATCTGGCTCTCCAGTTACAGAAGCTTATCTTATCAAACAGCTACACAACAAACTTAAATCTACAGGGCTTCCGATTGGCGCTATCCGAAAAATAATACAGGATCACAGTTCCGAAAATGAACCTGCGTGCACAGAGCACTCTTCAGATAAAGCCGTGCTTTATGATTTAATCACTATGAATACTATTGGAACATTCTCTGATGATTGCTGTAATAGCTACATTTCTATCGTGGTTGAGGGTGTATATAGGAATATCATGGTGAGTGAAAGAGCAAAGCCTTTTCGAGATTATTGTCGTCGCCTGTACAAAGAGAAGACAGGAAAGATTCTCTGTCAAGACACCATAAAAAATGTTGCAGAGCAAATCGCTGCTGAAATAAGGGCAAATGGAGATATAAAAAAATCTTATGTCAGGATAGCCTCGGGTAAGATCAACGACTTGTATATTAACCTTGCCAATTCCAAAGGAGAAGCCATTCATGTAACATCTGATGGGTGGAGTATAGTGGAGAATCCCCCTGTCTTCTTCAGGGAAGGGGCAGGAAGCCTACCCCTCCCATATCCTGAAAAGGGTGGAAGTCTGGAGCCCTTGAAATTTTTCATCAACTGTACAGATGATGAACTGCTGCTTGTAGTAGGTTTCCTGATTATTTGTTTTCATCCTGAAGGTCCTTACTGTGTTTTGGTGATTGAAGGGGGTGAAGGTTCTGCAAAGACTACAACTTGTTTCTTTATAAAGAGCATAGTTGATCCGAACAGAACACCTTACAGGTCTCTTACTCATCAGGAAAAAGATCTTTTTATCAGTACAAAATCACAGCATCTTCTCACTTTTGACAATGTGTCATATATTAAGCAGGGGCAGTCAGACATACTATGCAGGATAATAACTGGAGGTTCTTTCGGGAACAGAAAACTATACAGCGATGATGATGAGAGTGTACTTCATGCAATAAACCCTGTAATTATCAACGGTATAAGTAACCTGGTCCTCAGTCCCGATCTGGTAAGCAGATCAATCGAGATTCAGTTACAATCTTTTAAGAAGGACGAGGATGCTAAAAGTGAACTTGATCCTCTGAATACTGGAGATGATCAGAGTAACTCAGGAAATTCTCCTCGTGAAAACACTGGTCGAGAGTATGAAGATATTAACTCATTAAATGAGTCTTTTCAAAAATACCACCCATCTATCTTGGGCGCTCTTATGGACTTACTGAGTAATGCGCTTAAAAATTATAAGATAAATAAGATTCCTATCAGAGATAGGCTTGTCAGTCAGCTCAGATGGGTTACAGCCGCTTTTACAGGCTCTCATAATAGAGAAAGATTCCTGGAGATCTATCGACGTTACCGTTCATCCGCTGAAAGTAAAGCAGTGAGTGATGATTTGATCGCAGAGAAGCTCTATGAGATTGTAGCAGTTACTGGTAAGTGGGAGGGGATCGTGACGGAGCTGTTTAGGCTCTTACTGAATAATGAACCTGAGTCCTCCTCTCTTTATAAGAGCCCATACTTGAAGCACCCTCAAGCACTTTCTAGCTATCTGCGGAGAAAAACCAATATCTTGGAATCTCAGTTTCATATGGATGTTGAGTTCTCGCCATACCCTATAAAGGTTGATGGTAAGAGTGTTCGGAAAATATCACTGTCTTTAAATACAGCTATCAGCCCACAAGTCGAAACTAATGTGGATGAGCATGAGGTTGAGTTTGATGATAGCAAAATAAGCTCACCCCAAGAAATAGGAAATTCTGATAAAGAGGAAGATATTTCATCTGATTTTACTACACCTACTACACCTACTACAGGAAAATTCAATGATAAAAATATAAACAAGACAAATATTGTCGTAATAGATGATCTTGAGACTGAATTTGGTGATCTATCTCCAGATGACCCTGATGATCCTGATGATCCAAGTGACCCTGACTCTCCAGATTCTCCAGATCCTTCTCCTGGTGATTCATCTATTATTATTAAAAATACCTATAGTAACCGTAGTAGCTGTAGTCAAGATATTGATTCTAAAATTACCGCTATCAGCTTACAGACATTCAAAACGAAGAAATCTGGAAGTAAGCTGAGACTTATCGGTTTCGCTTCTGAAAAAGAGTCCGGTTACTACGAAACCCTCGAACCTTTAAAGACTATTCTTGAAGATCCATCCGTTAAAAAAATCTTTTTTGATGCTGGTCGTTGTGTTACTCTAGTTGAAGAAAAGGCATATAGCATTGTTAATTATGAAGATGCTATGACCATGAACAAAGTTTTTACAAACCATGAATGCCCGGATAATCTCCTAGACTGCTATAAGACGTATTTTGATGTGAAATACGATACTGATCTCCATGACTCAAAACACTGGAGTGGAAAACTTACCCCTGCACATTATAAATATGCTCAGAAGAATGCTGAATATATACTTGCACTGTATCAATATCTGAGTAAGAAAATGACATCTGAGGTGGCGTGATGACAAGACAAAATGCATATGAAAGAGAGATGAAAGTCTTAAAAGCAGTTGAGCGAATGAAGAAAGATGGTATATATTTTGACGGCAATAAGTTCCAGAAGACTCTCCCTGCTCTTAAAGCACGGGAAGATAGCTACAAGAAAGATATATGTAGAGACCTTGGATCAGATATAAACATTGCATCCCCTGAGCAGTTGAAAGTCTGCTTGAAGAACCGAGGGTATAATATCAATGACACCTCTGACGGTATTCTCGCTCAGCTGGAAAGTAAGGACCCGGTATTTAGAAAAATACGAGAGTGGCGTAAGCTGGAAAAGATTATTTCATGTGGACAAAGCATACTTGAGCAGGTACATGGTGATGGAAGGTTACACCCCAACTGGATATCGATAGGAGCAAAGACAGGTAGGATGAGCTGTAAAGATCCCAATGTTCAGAGCTTTTCTTGGCTTATGAGAAAGCTATGCACTGCTCTTCATAACAGAATGATGGTAAGCGGTGACTATAAACAAATTGAATTATGCATAGCAGCGGAGATCATTCATGATGAGAACATGTGCAGAGACATAGAGAATAAAATAGACATCCATGAGAAGATAACAAAGATACTGCTGAAGAAAGATACCATTACTGATAAGGAAAGAAGTGAAGTAAAAGCCTGTGTCTTTGGTGTCTTATATGGGATGGGACCCCAAGGAATTCAAAATAAAGTAGCATCTCAGTTCGGAAGATACATGACATTGGATGAAGCGATAGAATTCAGAACAACTTTTTTGAATCTGTATCCTGGTATTCAAGAGTGGCATAAGGTTCAAAAGGGAGCTGAGAAGATAGTCTCTCTGGGTGGCAGAGTATGGACAAATATTAATAAACCCCCTGAAGAGGGATGGATAAATAGATATAACTATCCTATTCAAAGTTCTGGCGCAGAAGGTTTAAAGGAAGCGCTTATTCTCCTGGAGAGTAAATTGCCGATAGAGTGGAGATTATGTGCAGCAGTTCATGATGAGATCTTATTGGAAGTCCCGGAAACCTGTGCTGAAGATGCTGAAGCGCTCCTTCGAAGCTGTATGGAGTGTGGAATGAAACAATTATTAAAAAGAATCCCAGTAATGGTAAAAACTAAGATTTCAGAGTTCTGGGAGAAATGATACACTACTTGATTGATTACTGATCAATTTATCGATCACCAGCAGAGGTTAAAATTTGCCCGACCACCCTAGATATAATCTTTTTTCTCAATAAGAGATTATTTACAATAATTAAGGATACAAAATTACATGTTTTATGATATAAAACCCTAATTTTTTATTAAATACAGGCATTTTTACCAGGATTTCTGTATGATCACCAGCACCATAAAATTGATCACCAGCAACTCAAAAAAAGTTGATTTTCGTCCTAGAATGATAATTTTCTATTGGCTGAATATCCATAAAGCTGGTAGACGATCCTCTTGCGAGGACCCGTAGTTTGCAATTAACGCAAACGATAGACCATTGGCTCAGAGTAAGAGGGCCTGCCAGCAGCATCAGAAGTCTTAACAACTGCATATTCCAGCGATCAGTAATACCTGATTCCAGATGAATTCCCTGATAGCTTGGTATAACTGCATAATGAGACTCACAATTATAGAGACAACTATCCATTTCAGAGGACTCTATTGATGCTTTATTCTTCTCCCCCAACCCCTTTCCTGAGGACTTACGAGTCTAGAGAATATAATTTCTATCAGGTTGTGAGGCTTTTACTCAATTTTCTCGTATATATAAGTACAGTAGATACATTCAGGAGGTAAACATGGAAGTCCAGATCGACACTGAGTTTAAAGGCCTCTGTCTCAAACTCACAAAAGAAAGATATGGCTCACTTGAGGAGGATCTTAAGGCAAACGGTTGTCAAGAACCCGTAAAACTTTATCAGAGTATCATAGTAGACGGTCATAAGAGGCACGAAATATGTTCAAGAAATCAAATCGACTACGATATTGAAGAAGTGTCGTTCTCTTCAAGAGAAGAGGCTATGGCATGGATTCTAAAGAACCAACTCAAGCATAGCAATATCACTGATCTACAGAGATATTATCTGATTGGGAAACTATATAACTCGGTAAAGACAGCACCGGGAATGCAATCCAACAAGAAGAAGACAAATCCTGATGTTCGTTCTAAAACCGCTGTAAAGATTGCTACAGAAATGAAGACTTCGCCTGGTTCGGTGACCCGGGCCGGAATCTATACTAAATCTCTTGATGCAATAACTGTGGAGGATGAAGGTCTGAAAAGAGATATTTTGACAGGAAAGATAAAGCTCTCTAAGGAGGTTATCTCCGGATTTGATAAGATTTCTCCTGCTGATCAAAAGGAAATAATTAGAAGCTTGAAAGCTGGAGACTTTGAAAGCGCCTGGAAGACTCTCCGACAAAAAACCACTGGCATAAAAAGGAAAGTTACTAAGCCAGAGGTTAGTAATATCAAAGATGAGAACTTCTCTGCGCCTGAAGATAGATATTTTGTTTGTCTAAAATTGGAACCATGCATACTGAGAGAAGCTGAAATAGTAAAAATCAAGAACAACGAAGATAAGAATACCCGCTATATATATCACGATAATGGTAAATGGTATTATTCCGGTGGAATTCCAACTACGTTCAAGGATATAGTAACAGGAATTATGAATTCATATAACAAGAAAAATCCGTTGACAACCTACATGTTTACCGCAAATATAAATAAACTGATTGGACTTACTTCGAGTGGAACTGATGAACATTCTGGTGATTTTGATTTTATGAAGATCCCGAAAAGCTTATCGAAATAACGTGAGTTTTCGGCAATGGCGCACAACCCCACGTCAGCGTGAGCCAGGAAGAGCTGCGTAGGTAAGCATGTGGTGCAGGCCAGCTATGACTGGCTGAGGACCGTTAAGTTTGATGAGCGACTCCCGATAATTCCATGGCATCCTGGCGGTCGGTTTTTCACGAAGCTCATCGGCATGGTGCTGCAACTCTGTAATATAATCAAAGAGGGTGTCAGTGATCCACAGGTGTGGATGAGACTCATGAAGAGATCGCCCACTTATCACCGTTCATTGTTCGGTAGAAAAGCGCGTTTTTTCGAAATAGCCCAGGAAGTTGGAAGCAATATGAAGAGGCTGGAATGCCTGCTCGCTTTAGCCGGATTACGTACATATATCATGAAAGAGAATTAAATCTATATACGGTGGTATCTCCTCTGGTACAGAGGGACTTTACTTTTTAGAAAGAATTATCTCATGGCACTTTTACCACATATCATCTTTAAACTTACCAAATCGACATCCTCCTGCCTTAAGTTTTGTAACAAGGTTTTGTAAAATAGATTGAAGAGCATCATACCTGGAGCTTAAAATTATAACTTAACCCTGAGATTATATCGATATTCTGGGAGGTTCTGGATGTCCTACTACCTGGTTCGAGTTGGAGAGAGTTCAAAGTACATTGAGGAAGCACATCATAATGGATTCGTTGCAATCGGCTGGAGCGAGGTCTCCGATCTGATGAAGCTAGGCACTCTCGATAATATCAAAAAAGCTCTTTCCAAAACAAAATACAACTACACTCCTTCTCAGACAGCTATCCAGGCTGGACAGATGAACCGATTTGCCAACGAAATCAAGCCTGGAGATATAATAATTTCTCCTAAAGGTGGAGGTATGTATTATGTCGGAGAAACTGGAGAGTATTACTATGAACCTGTTCCCCAAGGCACCTGCAAGTTTAGGCATAAAAGAAAAGTAGCATGGTATGATAAAATTCTGAGCAAAGATGATATGTCGATGAATCTAGTCTATGCCTTAGGAGCGGCTCAGACCGTATATTCCCTGAATAAATACTCTAACGAATTGATATCACTTATTGCTGGCAGGGCTTCCACTCCTGCTGAAAAACCACAACGGATACGAGATCTTCTTCTATCCAATCTTATGGAATTCAACGGGAAAGAATTCGAGGAATTCGTCAAACACATCTTGGAGGTCGTCGGCTTCACTGCAGAGACGACACAGTATGTTGGCGATAAGGGAATCGATATCAACGGAACTTTAGATGCTGAAGGTCTGGCTTCCGTCACTTTGCGAGTTCAGGTGAAACGAATGAACAGTTCCATTGGTAATAAACTGATTCTGGCATTAAGAGGAGCCTTGAGCCAGGGGGAACATGGATGCTTCATCACGTCATCGTCATTTACACAACAGGCACAGGAAGAAGCTTCTGCTCCGGGCAAGATTCCGATTAAGCTCATCGATGGGAACGATCTTGCCATTCTTATCTTGAAGCACTTTGAAGAACTTGATGACAACTATAAACGGTTACTGGGTATCCGGAAGAGAAAAGATTTCAACATCGAAGAGCAATTCGAAGCATCAGCGGACCACTCTGAAAAAGAAGAAGAGGAAAACATAAGTCATTCTGGCCAGAAACCCCTGTGGGATACTCTTGTTTGCTCTGCTCGTGAAGATGGATTCAAAGAGGCTTTTCTGGATGAAAGAGCCTGGTGGGCAGTGAGGTTGAATCCGAAAACGATTTCTTATATCAGGTATATAGCTATCTATCAGATAGCACCTATCTCTAAGATAACATATTACGGGAAAGTATCAAAGATAGAACTATTTGAGGATACCGGGAAGTATAAACTGTTTCTGGAAGGCGAGCCCATAAAGCTTGAGTACCCTGTAAAGTTGGGTGAAAATACAAATCTGAAGCCCCAGGGACCTAGATATACTACTCTGGAAAAGATATTAACTTCAAGAACAACGGATGAGGTGTTCAAATAATATTCTGAACCTTCTGGATTGTCAAAATTCAGAAGCCTAAAAATTTTGACATGGAGCATATGTGTTACGGAAAGTCAGCTATATCTATATGAGCATTTAAAAAGTTACTTAAAGTCCGTTATCGAGGATCATTATAAAATTTTTAATGATAAACTGTTGCCCTGTTTCAATAATATAGAGGAGCAGGCTGATAAAGCCGCTGAAGAATTCTACAATGAAGCCTGGGAACAGCCATCTGAAGACGGAGATTTATCTGTTTTGGCAGAAGCTGCAGAAAAAGCTCAAAATATAGGAATAGGAACTTACGAATATCTTAAATGGGGTAGATATAATCTGATAGCCACTTGGCACGCCATGCTCTATCAGCTCTGGGAACAACAGGTGAGAGAGTTCTTATACAAAGAGTTATCCCATAACTATTCTGTTGTTTTTAAGAATTTTTGTGGAAATCTTAAGCAGATTAAACTGGTATTCAAAATGCATGGAGTGGATCTAGAGAGCAAGTCTTGCTGGAAAAACATAGATGAATTGAACTTGTTGAATAATGTTATCAAACATGGAGACGGCTATTCGGCTGAAACATTAAAAAAGAAAAGGCCCGATCTCTTTATGGATGTCTATAGCCGTGGATATCGCAGTGATGTATTGAGTACTTTACTAAATGAATCACTGAATATAGATGAGAAGACGTTATCTGATTACACTGATAATCTCATGTCATTTTGGGATAACCTCCCAGAGCGCAGTTTTTCAAGTAAAGATCTTAGAATAGATAAAAATATTGAAGGCATTGCTTGAAATCTTCCTGTTAAATAAGCGATATAAGATGATTCTATATCAACAATCATAAGGAGATTATTATGAGGGAGCAGCTGTTTAAAGCAATTGAAAAGATAAAATTGGATAAGAACATCTTATCGTATGATGAACAGGCTGTAAAACAGGCTATAATTATGAAATTAGTATCGTTATTGGGATGGGATATTTTTAATAAAGACGAAGTGAGCACAGAGTATAGCTTAAGAGGGAAAAGGGTTGATTATTCTTTACGGATCGACGGAGTTAATAAATTATTTCTGGAGGTTAAAAATCCAAGGGAAGATCTTGAAAAACACCAAGAACAACTTCTGAATTATTCTTTTCATGAAGGAGTAAAACTCGCTATTCTTACTAATGGCCTGGTCTGGTGGTTTTACCTGCCTTTACATGAAGGTAACTGGGAAAGCAGGCGTTATTATATGATTGACATAAAGGCACAAGAATCTGAAGAAAGTACATTGAGGCTTATCGATTTTATTTCAAGGGATAATGTAGAGAGTGGCAAAGCGGTATCGACTGCCGAAGAGCTGAAATCGAGCTCTGTGAGAGAACATTCTATAAGGAACACCCTACCTAAGGCCTGGAATAAAATAATAACCGAAAAAGACGAGCTATTATTAGAGCTCCTGGGCGAAACAACAGAAAGATTATGCCATTATAAGCCGGAAAGCCCTATCATAGAAGAATTCCTAGAAAACAACAAAGGAAAGCTTGTGCTGTGTGCGATTCCAAAGAATTCATTCCCTTCGATTTCCGAGAATAATAAAAAACCAGGATACCCCAGAAACGAGCTTTCACAATCATATGAAATAGAAGATGATGAAGAGGTAGAAATCGAACTATCAACATCAACTGACGGTATAAATAGAACCAGTATCAAGAAGTTTCACTCAACTGTCTTTGAGTATATCAAGCATAACCTCGCACACAACTCCAAGATTTTATATCTTTTCCGTGATAATACACGAGGCGACGGGATGAGAGAGGGAAGATGCTTTATGAAAACTTATAATCTAAAAGGTTTTTCAAATTTGAACTTTGGCTTTGAACCGAAAAAAGATTATAAGTCGGTCTTTCTTTTTGTTCATGATAATTCCCCCCAACCGAAGCAGTATTCAAGAATTTTTACTGAAATCCGAAAACCTGAGATATCTTCCAAACTCCGGGAAAAATATGACATTGAAATTAGAAAAGACACGGGGAACTTAATCAAAGAAGAACGAAGCTTTAACTGGGAAAACCTAGATCTTGCAAAAGAAATCGCTCAGCGTTTGGCTTTATTCATAGAAATAGTCTTTCCTTACATTGATAAATAGTAACACGACTTGCACAGCCAATTTACAAAGTATAGCCAGGATATAAAGAGTCACGAACCTGTTTCCTTACAGCGTTAATCACTACGTCCAGGTTCCCGAACTCTTGATCCGTAGTAGATTGGAGAACAGCTTGATGATAAAGACCTGCTTCATTCCTGATGAAAAACATGCTGCTCAACTAGGTCTTTGTTTCTCTGAGGCTTTTACCCTCCTTTTTCTCAGGACATCAAGTATGATAAAGGCAATGAAGTAGAGAGTAAAATGCCGGTAAGCACCCCCAAGCGTTCTACCCTGATAATGAGAGAAACCACAATGCTGTTTCAGATCCCGAAAGAGAGTATAAAAATATTAACATGTTCCGAAAAAGGCACACAGATGGGTGTTTTGCACTATATTGGGGTAAATGGCCTTATTTATGCTTACCCCTCGAAAAACAGCCCTTTTGTGGCATCTCCGTTGACGAGAAAGAAAAAGTGTTCTCTGGCATTTAAGACTCGTGTAATCATCGCTTGATCTTCCTGAAAAGTTATAAATTGACAGAATAAACCTCTGGAGAGCATAAAAACAGATTGAAGGGTTATAAAATCTTGAGTTTCTGAAAGCAAAGTCATCGAGTACCTTTTGACGTTATTAAGTTGAGAATCCGGTCGTCCTAAGGACTTCCTCAACCTGTAGGAAGAAGAACAGGCGAAGGTGAAGACCAGTCTTTCAGTGTAGCGGAAAGGGAAGCTATTTTTCCGATAGGCCATATGTTGTCACCAGAGCATGGTATAATCAATGCATATACTTTTCAAAGGGGTGGCGCGAGATGCGATTGAAAGAGTATTTTTCGAAAGAGAATGCACAAGAGGCTCTCCGTTGTTACGCCACTGTTGCCGCAAAGCGTAACTGGCAGATAACCCACAAACTTGACCTTTATAACAGAGCAAAGATCGCCTTTGAGATTCCTGGGCAGGAGCCATTGAAAAAGAAGGCTTTCAGGCTGATTTACGATGACCTCAGGAGTTACTGGAAGATATTCCGCAACACTGCAGGGACGCCATTGCCCAGTGATCAAGTATTTGATCTGCTGGTTCATGAGTGCGCACCAGTCTCCCGGGAGTCAGGCACCACTCTTGTGAATATTGAAACACCCGTGTACCACAGGACAATACTCACCTGCATCAAAAAACTCGATTGTATCAAACCGGTGAAGAGCGGCTTCTCGCACATGGCAGTAGCGAAGTTCACACACTTTTTCAATCCCCGCCTGTTTCCCATCTATGATAACGATGTGGTATGGAGAAGGCTACTTTGCGGAGTTTTCAGTGAAGATTACAGACAATTCTGCCGTATTCACAATATGCGCGCCTCAGAGAACGGCCCTGAATTCAACGTGAATTATATTCGCCTGGCAGGAGAATGTCTGAGAGAAAATTCCAAAGAAGTAATGGGTATCTTCGGGAAGTGGTTCAGAAAAGAAACAGAAAATTATACTGACCCCACAGATGTCCGAAATGATATGGAAACTTACTTTGCCACAGCCTTTGAATTAGTTGCCATAGGAGCTGCGGCTCTAGAAGGGGAAAATTTCTAAAGTATCTCTGCCGTTTAACTTTCTCCTGTCAGCACCATCCTGCAGAAGGAGTCAGGACTATTGATCTTCTGGGGAGAAAGCTAAGTGCAACCTATCACCCGTTCATGAGATTTCTAGATATGTTGATTAAAAGAGAAAGATTTATAACTATTGCAATAAGTCTTGTTCATGTGGCGGAAGAGAAAAAGCAGGTATTATATTCAGTAAGGTGAGCAGATATCTCTTTGATGATATGTTGAGATGGACTACTATGATATAATTTTGGAGACTGCTCCTCAGAATTTTTATATACCGATTTGAGCTAAAAGTATCGAGAACTCACTGTAAAAAACGACTCCTCCTCAATAAGGCTCCAAAAAAGCGTGAATGAAAGGGAAGATTGATAAGTCATTTTACCCCCGAAAACCTGCCGTTCAGTAAATGTCAAAGAACCTTGATATTTGTTCCACCTTTTCATGGGATATTCTTTGAAAATAGCGTGGTTATAAGCAAAATATAATGATTATGTTTTAACTGGACATGAAATTTTTCTTATTTACATCTAGAGATACATATATTGTTGCCAACAGCCTTCTTCATACTGTTGGAGTGTGGATATAATTGTCTTGTCTTTAACAAAGCTCGTGGCTATTATGTTTTCAGATATATTTATACCCTGAAAATACGATGGAAAAATGGATCTGGAACCGTCTGAGCCTCTATTTCAATGAGAAATACCAAAGGGGTAGAAGCTTTTTAAATTTTTTTCAAAAGTGTGTGGAAAACTCACTCGTTTCTCGTATAAATATATAGGATAACAAATAGGGCTTATCTAAAAACGAAATAACTGGAGGGACTGATAATCAATGAAGCACAAATCCAAGTTACTGTAAGATTACTTAAAAGCACTGAGTTAAAAAGATCATCTGGAATTTACTGATGAGATAAAAGCCAATCATTTTGCGAAGTATCTAAGGCAGTGCGGCCATCAATGTGCTATTGCTTATAACAACAGAACACATATGCTGGTATAGTAAATCCGTCTCAGTTATACCTATTTCAATATGTAGAAACGAACTGGAGGTCGTAGACACTCGGACTATAAAGGTGATTGGAGGAAAAACACTGACTGCTGCATCGAAAATATATGTCCCATTAGCAGAGTACTTGGTTCCAGGAAGACACACTCCAATATGGATTCGGCGTAATGTTATAAGGGTTATTGATGTGGGTCAAATGAAAAGTACATAATATTTGAGGAAAGGAAGTGAATGTAAGATGGAATGGGATGATTATGAGATGGAAGAGGAGGATTATAAGACGGAAGAGGATGATTATGAGACGGAAGAGGATGATTATGAGGCGGAAGAAGATAATTACAAGGCGGGAGAAGGTTATAGTTATGGAACGTACGAAAATTTTAGACCAGAGGACGTAGTAATTCCTGAATATGCTCCTGAGCTTTTCAATGCATTAAAAGAAGGCAACAATAAACAGATCTTCGCTCTGTTAAAGCAGTATCCAAAACTTCTAACGGTAGTTGAGTTGAAGGTAGATGGAGAAGCTTGCGGACATGATTTTTTTCATAAAGTTGTCTATAGCGGTTTTGGAGAAAAAGTTTTGGACTACATTCTGAATAATATATTTGTAGACATCAATAAAGAGTTAGGATTATTCGATTTATTGTGCAATGGCGTTCCCCAGGAGAATCTTTTGCTGCTTCTAAAACATGGACTTGATTTATCCAAAATGGACGAAGTTCTCGAAGATGTTATTCCTGAAGGAGAAGAAACAGACGATTCATATTATCTTGAAATACTTACAACATTACGGCAATGGAAGCCGAAATGAATCTGAAAAAGACAGCATACATCGGATATTACGGCGTCAATATAATGAAAGGAGAGCTTTACAATGGCGAAGGCAAATGAAGCCTCATAATTTCTGAAAAGAGTGTGGAGGAATATCAGAAAGAGAATAGATCAGGCTATTTTGAACAGATCTTTAATAAAGAAACAGTTGAAGAAGTCACATAGTTGGGATTGTGTGGTAGATTGAGGTTGAGTCTTAATTACTGCTTTACGCTTCGAAAAGTAGCCCTTCTGTGGCATCTCTGTTGACGACAGATAGAGAAATATCTAGGTTCCGGGATATGCATCTTCCAGGTGATAATCGTTCGATGGAAAGGACCTGCTTCTGAAAAACAGATTTCAAATTGTTATGTTTTGATAAAACACCCTAGGAGCCTGTCGGCAAAATAGCTATTTCTCAGCAATTTAGCTTGAGTTTTTGGAGTTAGTCTAATATCCCTTTATGGAAGCCAAATAAGGTTAGATAGAGGGAACTCTATGAGAGAATATAAGCTATATTATGTTGTAATGGTCACATCAAACCCCATTCTGCTCATCTGAAGATTTCCTCCAGACAGTAAGTCAATTTTCTAGCACTGGGCCATCCTGCTTTCACAAAAATATCCAAGATCTCGATCAGACTAGATCCAGCATCCTCATCATCCCGCAGCACTGCGCGATATTCAGCTAGATATCTTTCGACCAACCTAACAATAAGATCTGCTGCCAAAAACTCGAACTGATATCCTCCACTCTGGCCTGCCTTGATGATGCGACCAATGCTTAGAAAGACACCGAGTGGATCCGTCGGGATGAAGAATTCCAGAGTTTCCAGAAGATGGTGAGTGACACTAGGAAGACCCATATCTGCTAATATATTTATGATTGTGCCAGCCTCATGATAAAACCTTTCAGCCTTCTGTCGGTTTTTTGGTGAAGAACCTTCAGTTTGGCCTTGCCTCTTGCTGTCGTATGCTCCAGAGGCAAAATAGACTTCAGTCCCCATACTATCAATCAGAGTGGCGAGAGATCTTGCCCTCTCCAGTTCCTGTGATGGCCATTCATTAGATGATACATTTGAGAAACGTCTCTGCATTCGATGTAGTTCATCGCCGGCAGAATGCAATAATAGTTCAAGAAGACTCATCGCTCGCTGTCGAATTGCATCCTGTACTGGATCTGGAGGATGGATCGGACCGTTTGTCAGTGGATTGCGGATCTGTATCAATAGATGACGAGATTCTCTAGGGTAAGTGGCTGGATTTGAAGCAATCTCCGTTGTTATCTCTTTGGATAAAATTTGATCATGCCAGATGTAAAGACCCGTAAATATTGCGATGCAGAATTCTCGAACTGCACTCGCTCCTGGGCCCTCTCTTATTCGCTCAAAAATAGTCTTTGCCAAAGCCGCAACTCGATCTGGATCAGCAGTGGCACGCTTCTGGAGAGGACCATTCAGAAGGCCCAGAAGAACCCCCCGGTTCGATTCTTGATCGGTAAACCTCTCGATAATTCTCCACATCAAATCAGTTGCTGTATGATATAGGGTATTAAGATTCCTGGCTATTTGGTAGCGCACGGCAGGCACGGCATCATTGCTTAGCTTTTCAATCACATTAAGTACTCCTGGTATAGCAAAACAAGGATTATGAGCCAAGATTATCAAGCCACCTGCTGCCTCAGTTCGCGGCATCAAGTCTTCCCATCCCAAATCCTTATCAAATTGTGCATCATATTCAGGATTGTGAACTGGTTCAGTATGACTGCTAGCTTCCAAGAGAATCGTCATTATGAATGAGCCTGGCAGCTCATCAGAAGCTAGCTTATCAATTCTAGCAATTCGTGCAGCAGCAGAGCTCAGGTGTCCCCAGCCCCGGTCTTTCTTTATAGGGTGCACGCCATCGGCATCAGCTTGAGACAATGCCTCATAAAGTTCTTGCAGCGAGTTCAGTATGACAGAAACATCTTGCAATGTAGGCGCTGAATTTAGATACTTTTTCGCAAATTCATCTATCGGTTGGACAAGTTCGTAGATCCTGAGATTGGTTTCAGCTTCGATCGGCACTCCCTGTTCTCTAAGGTAATCTTCCTCTTCGTAGGGCTCATAAAATGATTCAATATGCATGAGATCCTCATTAGGAGGAACTGTGTTATTTGTTCTGAGTTGCTCCAATAAAAGCTGAGCTTCCTCTGTAATAAAATTAGTTTCTGTCAAACATCCGAGAAGGCGATTGCGAATGTGTTCGCCTGCTTCCCGGCGCTCAGCAGGGAAAGCCTCGGGGAGTTTCAAGATAGTATGCTCGATTAGCTCACGTTCGCAATGATCCAGTGAGGGAAAAATCACCTTGATAAACTCACCAGCTAAAGCTGAGGTGTCAAAGGCCGTAAGAATAGGTATTGCTTTGGCAAATGGAAGAATCTCTTTACCCAGTGTATCCGGATAGAGCGTAGCTACCTTGAGGACTCTCCGCCATATGACAGCGAGTCGATTCTTTTCAATTAAATGTAAAATAATCTCGTGTAACCTATCTACTTTTTCCGGATCCTGTGCCAGACTTTCCAGATGACGCTGCAATGCATTGAGCATCTTGATAGGCTCATCGTATTGATATACATCACTTTCACCCCAGATGGTGCTATGATCGGTGTAGAGGTGAGCCAACCTGCCATTAAAATCGAAGGCTTCCTCGTATAATTCGATTTCTTTGTCACCATAGCGCAGCTTGATGTAGGCCTCTATCACTGTGATTAGTGCCTGAATTCCATTAATATAAGACTGTTCTAGTAGTAAATGGTATGATTCTGCCAGTGAGTATAATGCCATCTTATAATCCTGAGCACGGTTTGAACTCATTGGTAGAATGCTGCTAAATCCAAATGAAGTAGATTCTTCAGAAGTCTCTTGGTAAGAAAAGGCAGTTGCATAGATTTCTCTCACGAGTTCCGGTGCTATGGGAATCAGCCATTTAATTTCCGTTGCTAGCCAAGGCATCTCCAGGTATCCATACTGTGAAAGGTGTTGTTGTTCAAGACAACGACGAATGAGTTCAGTGGAGGCTTGTGGGTCACTGTTGAAAGTTCTGCATACACATTTTAGAGAATTAATAACAAGCCTCTCTTCTCTTTGTGATTGAGACCAAGCAAACTCCAGTAGTCGACGAGAAATGTTTCCAGCAGCAATCTGCTGATCTGGAGTCATTACTTCTGGATGTTCGCAGATGATTATTAGAAGAGGGCAGATTGTATATGCTAATCTCTGGTCCACGCTTCTAGAAGAATGTGGTTGTAGGTTCTGGCTGATGCATTCAAGTAACATACACCAGGGACCAGCTCCGGGACCTGACAATAGCTTCTCGTTTGATGCATTTGCTAATAATGCTCCAAAAAGATGACGTAGAGCTTGTACTGCTCCTTCCTGTTCCACAGGGTTGTTATCAGAGAGAGCTGCGCAGAGTAACTCCAGATCGGACATTGTTTTCGTAAGTTCAGCTGCCACTGAGGGACCAATGAGCTTGCAGATTTCAGGTATGCGCTCCTCACGGATAATACGTAATGCAAGATTCCAAAATTGCTGGTGGTTGGTCTCAATTGCCCAAAGGTGACGAAATCTTAAAATGATGCTGGGTCTTATGATAACTGAAAGTTCATGATCTTCTGCAAATCGGCGAATTACGGTTTCGAAGGTTCCCTGCAGTAAGAGCACCGATGCTGCATAGTCAAAAAGAACATGGTGTGAGAATGCGAGGATATAATGATCCGGAGGTGCATCAGGAGAGGCTTGCCATTCGATGAGGACCTGGTTACTGAGGAGATCGCTTAGATGAACGCCATACACTGGTTCTGAGGCAACAGTAGATCGATCAGCACGTAGTTCCCTCGCCTCAATCATCTTCTTGCAGACTATCCTAAGCACATGTTCTCGGTCGTCCCCTTGCCCATCAGAGCGAATTACCCGATACGTCCAGTATTGTTGCAGAAGCTCTAGTTGGGTCGTTATTGGTGTGAGGATTCGTGTTGGTATTCCATTGCCAAGTAGTTCAGCAATTAACCTCAAATTGAAAGGTACACGCAAGAGGTCATTGAGTTGTTCTGGTGCACTACTAATGAGTTCGTGTAATTCTGTGGATTGAGTGGCAATTTGATTGAATTCATCATCAGAGAGTGATGGGACATTCAGGTGTCTGATACTCTTGAATTCAGCATCCTGGAATTCCGAGGGAGGAGGGCCGGTGAAGAGCTTTCTGATCTCTACTCCTTGACGTAAATCGAATTTACGAATAGAGGCCACAACTTTCCAGCGTTTACAAGATTGAATAACTTGTCTGATCAAATCTCGAATCATTATGTCGGCCTTCTCTCCCCGGGCCGCATCTAGAGCATCGATAATAAAAAAGGCGGGTTGAAGTCCAGGCCAATTGTCAAGAACTTTGGCAAAATTGTGCTCCAATCCCATTTCTGTCTGAAACTCACTGATGCTATTTGCGGCAATACGATCAACAGCGAGGTAAACATAGTCTCTCCCCTGTATATTGAGGATCTCTGCCAAATCATGCAAGACACCTGATTTCCCGCTCCCTGGCTCACCTACGATTAGAATTGGGCCATTTTCGACAGCTTGCATCAATGCTGTGCTGCAATGTCTGATGATCTTAATAGAATCTGGACCCACGCTGATTTTAGCAAGATGAGAGAGCAGTTCGAAGTTGGTGATGGAATGCTGCTTGAGCTTATTAATATCTTTCTGATAGCTTTGTATACTCCTGAGTTCCAGGCCAGCATTTATTACTGATAATTCTTTTTCATCTTGTATTATTGGACTCTCAGTAATTATATTTCCATCTATCGGTCCGTCAACAGGCATTGATTCTATGAGGGCTCGCACATATGCTGCTGCGGCAACAGCGGAATATCCGTGCCATAAATCACCTTTCGCCGGGTCGCAATAGTCACATATCCCTCGAATAATTAGGTAACCGGCTCGCCCTGACATCCAGGTGGCATCAGCAATACCGGACGCTTCCATCTCAAATGCCTTCACATGATACTTTTTCTTAATAACATCTCGATAGTTTTCGTCCTTGATAAGCCGATTTGCCGAAGCAATCGGTCCTAAAAAGAGCCGTGGTAACCCAGTGGTGCGCTTAGAATCATGAGGATGCTCTATGGGTTTGCCTTCTGCATTTAGATCGTCTGAAGGACGGTCCCCACCTTCCATTCCAGCTCCTCGTGACAAAAATTTCTCCCAAGGTCGCAAATTTGTTAAAGACTGAGCTTGAAGAATTTTAACTGCCTCCAGTAATTCTGCATCGGGGGGGCGGGGTGGAAATCTTTGTTCAGTCTTCTCTTCCTCCGTCGGTGTGTCCTTGATAAAATCATATTGTATAACACCACCACGATCGGAAACAACAATATCCCCAAGGCGTGTATGTTCATCAGGCTTATCGAAACTTGGTATTCCACCAGCAATACCACACATAATAATGTGATTCACTTTCGGAAAATGCATGAGTAGTTGGGTTGCGCGAATAGATGCGTTATTATTTCCCGTTTCCGTAAGCATAGCAAGAACGACGACATGAACCCCTGCTTCCTGAGAACGCACCTCACTCAGTAGATAGCGCCTCCCTGCACCTGTCCCCTCTGCGGTGTAGGGAATAATAGGATCCTCCAGCATAAGCTTCATTGCAATATATTCCTCAGGTAGCGCTGTAATAATACCGATGGAAACCCGTTCCCTTAATGAATTCATTCTATCCATGCTAACTCAAACCTCACTTTTATTCCTATCGTTCACGACATCCCCATTCTTTCTCTTAGGCCGATCGTCATATAACTCATACTATTTCGTCTTGACCTTTCTGTCAGGCACAAGTCGCACCTCAATTCCGAAAAGGCAAGAACGCACTAATAACATGACTTGTTTCATGATGGGCCCTTAATTGCTCCTCACTACCATTCTATGGCAGTCCATCATGAATATACCTAAAGAGTCATAACCACCTACCATTCCGCCAAGCGCATATGCTCGCTATCGTAGTAAGCAGCTGCATTGTATCCCTGTAGTCTTCTGGGATTTTTCTTAGCAAATATGGTAACTTTTCAGTGATGCTCAATTCTGGTTTTGACACCCAGCAATCATGTAATTAATAACTCTGACAATGTATAGGAAAATCGGAAACAATAAATATTATTTGAATTTCATAACAAACTGCTGAATCTCCGAAACACATCTCTCTATATCGCCTACGATCTCTGATCCAGTATATCTGAGAACTTTATAACCCATGAGCTGAAGTATCCTATCCTGTTGACGATCTTTAATAACAGTCTCCTTATCATAATGATACTGGAAGCCGTCACAGTATATAGCTATTCGCCCATGTTCGATATAGAAATCGAGCACTGTTAAGAGCTTCCCTTCTCGATAGATCTCCTGCTGTTTCTGGAAGGTTATATTATTTTTAGCCATCGCCTCGCCAAGCGTCTCTTCTATCTTCGATCCATATGCATTCTGGTGTGGTAATGAGAACTGACTGCCATGTTTCCGTTTTTTCTGAAGCCTGCGGATCTCAGGATTGTCACCTCGAATACTCTCGTAAACTTTGAATCTAGCAATTTCTATGCCGGAACATGTGATAAAGAACGTAGACAAAGTTTTAAATATGGCTCTGTCGTCTGCTTTATAGCCTGGAGAGAAAAGAAGTCTTTCGAAAAACATATGATCATATCTACATTTCATAAGTGTCATATCGGCATCTACGTCTGGTGGCAGAGGTTTGCTAAAATCGTATCGATAATGTTTGGTCGGGATGCCAGTTTCGTCGTAGGATAGGATCTCGATGAGCTTGAAATTAAAAAGTGAGTCTAAAGAGTCAACTACCTTAGAGATTTGTTCCGGACTTTTAAATTCTTCTCTCAGAGAGAGATTATATATCTGAAAGTAATAGTTTTCTGATTCGAATCTGAGTTTCGATTGCATGACCGACATACGACAGAAAATCCTCCTGGAATATAAGGTCCTCTGAATCTTTTCCAGCGACGAAGAATTCCCTCCAAGCTCTATTCTGAATTTCGCATAATATGTAAAGAGCGAAATTCAAAAAAACTCCATCAAATCTATTGCAAAGCCATCGTGCATATGGTATAATAAGGTTGAAGCCGTATTACGGTTTAAGCTTAATAATATAAACAATATTCAGCATCCTATATAAGGAGATTACATGATTCAAATTCGAAAACCAACGGGAACCGGAGATGGCGTACCTGTTCTAGGAGTTCGTTTAGAGAAGATTTATCGAGACTGGTTGAAAAAAAAAGCTAAGGAAAGAAATATGAAAGAGCCTGAGATTGTGAGAGAACTTATCAGAAAAGCTATGGAGGAAGACACCGTAGATGTTAATAAGTCGGAAAAAATGAAAGATTCCTAGAAGGGCAAAAAGCCTTGATGCTTTGGTATAAACACCCAGACTAGGTTTTTTATTAACAGGCAACAGAACTGAAGGTGATAAGCATACATCTCTTGAGGTGATGGTTCAATTGTATATGAAGCTTATGTGCCAATAAGATTGTGAAAGATGGCATACGAAAATATCGACATCGGTAATAAAGAACGTCTAGGAGGTGAGTTTAGTGCTGCGAGACTTAATTTCTTGTTACTGCTCAGAGGCTAATAAAGTCTGCGGCATAATAGGATTTCCCAGAAAGACATTCTTAAGAGATTCCAAGATATTAAGGCTGCTCTTTTTAACGGTTTGAATATAGCTTCTTATCCTGCAA
>Ga0302251_1000103_pt1 | contig 103357 bp, 105 predicted proteins | sample AAG_RA_Gln_MG_FD_193534 | JGI IMG/M metagenome (GOLD analysis project Ga0302251, IMG submission 193534) | Enriched activated sludge microbial communities from anaerobic digester in WTTP, New Holstein, Wisconsin, United States - AAG_RA_Gln | ecosystem: Engineered > Bioreactor > Anaerobic >... | reverse complement strand
AAGGTATATTCGATGATCTAATCATTTGTTGTTTCTTACAATATGAGGAAATACATGTCAACTATATTCTATCAAAAAGGCCGCCTATCATCCCCGCCTCAAAGGCGAGGCTTTCCCGGCGGGACGGATGTAAAGGTTGCAGGCCTGTCATGGCTCTTTCAAAAGGCCAAGTACCAGGCACAAGCTGAAAAAGACTACGGCAAATCCAATAATGTAAAAGCAGAAATCCATGCTTTAAAGGCCCCCGCTGCTTAATTCCTTCTAATCAGGTCACTGGTTTCTCTCCGGGTATAAACGAAATCGAAATTGTTGTGAGGCAATGGCACATCAGCGGCAAGCATCTTCACAATGCCCATCAGAGTGGCATCAAGGGTTTTGCTGTGCCGTCCTGTTTTCTCCCGTTTGTAATCGCGCTTGAACCGATTAGAAAATCTAATCTTCCGCATTCAGACTCTCAAGGAGTTTATCGGCGGACCCAACCATAACAAGCCTGCCAAGCCGTGCGGCCTTCATAGCCTCAATGGTTTCTTCATTAGGAGCAAGCGGCTCAAATGGCAGGGCTTTTTCTTTTGCAATACGAAACATCATCATACGGAAAGCATCAGAGGTCGTAAGGCCAATAGAAGCAAGAACCGCCTCGGCTTCGGCCTTAACTTGCCCGTCAATTCTCGCCCTGACAACGGTGTTTTGCTTTATCGTCATAAAACTTTCTCCTTTGAGCTACATTGCAGCCCAAAGGAGAAGATAAGTCAATACTATTTTGGGCCTCGCACTACAAGCGCTCACCGGCAACCAAGGAGAAGATCTGTGGCCCGGACTACTGAAAGATGCAGCCTTTTAATATACAGCATCGGGGTACGATGCAGGGCATCCGCTGCATTGACTACCGATGAAGGGGATGCCAATGCGTAGATATGTAACCAAACGCCTCTTGTAAGTGGTAACAAATCTGTTCCGTCAATTAAAGGCAGCAGCGCGGCTCCCAGTTTTTGCCGCATGCAATTTCTTGTGGGCCTTTTTCCGGATTGTTCCTTCGTCAATCCCCAGGACCTTGACGATGCTTCGATAGGACAGCCCCTCTGAACGCATCTTCGCGGCCCGGTCATAAACATCTTGCGGTATTGGCGGCCGGCCAAGCCGCTTGCCCTTGCTCCTGGCGACGGCCAGACCCGCAACGACCCTTTCCCGGATAATGTCCTTTTCAAATTCGGCCACGGCGCCAACGATCTGGAACACGAGCTTGCCTGTTGGAGTGGACGTGTCCAGGTTGTTGTCGTAGGACACAAAGTCGATGCCACACGCCCCAAGATCGTCCAGGGTGATGATGAGGTCCTTGAGGGACCGGCTCAACCTGTCCAGCTTCCAAACCAGAAGGAGATCAAATTTCCTCTTCCTGGCCGCGTCCATCATGGCGGTGAAAGCCGGGCGCTTGGTGTTGCCCCCGCTGTAATTCTGATCAATGTATTCCTTGTAAATGTTCCAACCGGACCGGGCCGCAAATTGACGCAGTTCGTGAAGCTGCATATCGACCTTTTGCCTGTCCGTGGAGACGCGGGCATAGATGGCTACGGTTTTTGTTTTCCTTCCCATCTTCATGAAATTTTCCTCAAAAACATCAGGGGATCTTCCGAAAAAACGGGAAAAATTTCCGGTGTAATAATCACTGGGTTTACAGAGGGATGCTTTTTTATAAAGGCATCTAACCCCCTGGAGGATTTCCGGCGTCCCGACTTTACTTCTATTGCATAAATCTTTCCCCGGTATTTGTAGATAAAGTCAACCTCCAGGTTTTTCTCTCGCCAATAATAAAGATTTCCCGCAAGCTGCTGTAGCTGGCTTCCAATAGCCGTTTCAAAAATCCGCCCCCGTTTTTCACGGTCTTCAAGAAATTGAGGCCCTTCGTTCATGGCATACAGGGCAGGGCAGGACACGATAATTTTTGGGCTCGATCCCCTTGTCAGATAGTTCTTCACAGAATATTTTTCCAACGGATGGATGAGAAAAGCTCCTGAATAGAGCTCAATGTAATACTTAACCAAGTCTGTGTTGCCCTTGTCCTGTAATTGACCAAGGAGCTTGGTGTAGCTGATTTCTTGAGCCGGATAACGGCACAGAATCTCGAATGCCTGCCGGAACAGGGCAGGATTGCCCACCCTCCTGTTTAGCAGGATGTCTTTTCCGATCACCGCTTCAACGATAGAGTCTTTTAGATATGCGTACCAACGGTCAAAGTCATCTTCATAGGCAACGGCGCCGGGATACCCGCCGTAGGTTAGATAGCGATCAAGGTCGTAACCAAAGGCGACTTTCTGTTCATGGAACGTCCAATGGTGAGCCTTTATTAGCTCAAAACGTCCTGCAAGGCTTTCTGTTAAGCCTTTCTGTAATTGCAGTGAACTCGATCCCAGGACGGCTACACGAATAGATTGGGGATCTTTGTCCCATAATGACTTGAGCGTGTCGGACCAGTTCGGCACCTTCTGAATCTCGTCTATGACGAGAAGGGTCTGCCTTCCCAAGGATACCGCCTTTTGCCATTGTTCAAGCAGCCATGTTCGATCCGTATTCAGGAGATCATCCGCATTGGCATAATGGCTGGCATAAGGGTATCGGGCCAGGAGCTGCTTGACCCCCGTTGTTTTCCCAACCTGGCGCGGTCCTACCAAGACCTGAATGCGCGGGCTTTCGGCAATTAGTCGCTGTTCGAGTTGAGAAACAAATGATCGTTCATAGGCATTACTCATGGAGACATGATAAGCCATTTTGCAAGATTTGTCTATCGAAAATAATAGGCGAGACTTCCGTTTCAGATTTCTCCCCTTGCACACAAATCGCTAAAAAAGGGTTCATCCGATTCTTGCGTACTTCTTGAAAAGGTTGCAGGCCTGTCATGGTTCTTTCAAAAGGCCAAGCACCAGGCACAGGCTGAAAAAGACCACGGCAAATCCAATAATGTTAAAAAGAAGAACATGCTTTAACGGCCCCCGCTGCTTAATCCCTTATAATCAGGCCACTGGTTTCTCTCGAAATACTGTGCGGAAAAAAACCCTTAAATTTGTTTTTACAAAGGCCTTAATTTTTCAGGCTTTTTATTTTAGAAAACTTCAGCGGATAAATCAAATGTTTTATCCGCTGAAGGCAAATCGGTCTATATTTCCAGTGCTATTTAATAAAAGAGAAATTATAGTGCATGAAAACGCAGCTATGTTACAGTTGGCCCTGGATAGAGATTTATTTTCTGAAACCATATTAAACAAGGCAACCTTTTGCAGTATTACTCGGTAAATAAAACGGAGGATTTTTTCAACTACAAAAAGTACGCATCAATCGGATGAACCCAAATAATTAGGTTTCATCAAAAACCTTAAAACAACCAAGATAATATTTCCTTGATTTTTCTATACTTATATTGAATAAGAAGACAAAAAACCCTGCTAATAAAAAACATAAAGCAGCTCTCTGATTTGCGGAGTTCTCATGAGTTCCGAAATAGAAAATAAGAAGAGCAACGAGAAGAAACTAAGACATAGGTTTTCCTCCTGGTGGCATCATTATCCAGCTATTGAGCGATTTACTCTCTCTGTAGCCGTGTTCACCGCATTTCTTGCCGTTTTTACCGCATTTCTTGGAGTTGTCGGTTTTCTCCAATGGTGTACCCTTGAAAAAACCGTCGATACATCCCGCATACGTGATCGAGCGAATGTTTATTTCAGCACGCCTGTTTTTGAAAAGTATCCACCCACGGGAGAAGCCAAAGAATATATCTTTAAGATTCTCATGGCAAATTCTGGAGCCATACCCGCGAGAAAACTTCATGTTAGATACGGTGTTATTGTTGCTCCGACTTCCAACATTGATTTTGAGCCGTTTGACAGGGTTAAATGGATAAATGTTAATGTGCCAATGACTCTTGGGCCAAAACAACCATTTCTCTTCCAACTCTTTAAAATAGAAACCAAATTGGCTGAGTTTGAAGAAATGAAGAAGGGTAAAGTGGTTAAATTTATCGTTACCGAAGTCACTTATAATGATGACTTTTCCTCCGAGCGGAGACAGCGCATTACGCAAATGAATGTAAGGCTGAATGTTGATGGTAATGGTGACCATAGTTTTTCATATTTAGCATCTCACAATTGCACCGACGACGATTGCCAAGTGAGGGAGGGGGTTGCGACGTCACAGACACCATCCCCAGGACCATTCCCATCGGATCAGGAAAGCCCCTCGATGAGGTCTTTAAGAATGGCGTCGGTCAGCAGCTCTCGGTTGCCCCAGTCAGCCGCTCCGAAAACGCGGTAAAGGGTGTCAGGATTGGCCCTCTCAATTTCACGCATCGCACGCGATAGAGCAGCGCCAATCGACAATTGACCGACTTAACAGATTATGTAAGATTGCTAAAAAAATCGGGAAAGCCAATTTTGTAAATTAAATGTTGGCCGGAAGGCGGAATATGAGTGCTGATCTGAGGCAAGCTCGATGACCTTTATTGACATACTTAATGACATACGTAAGAAAGCGTTCTCCGAGCAGGACAAGGGCAAGCGCTTCGAGCGACTAATGCGGTCCTATCTGCTGACGGACCCCCTCTACGCAAATACGCTGGAATCCGTGTGGATGTGGTCCGATTTTCCCTTCCGAAACGACTTCAGCGGCAAGGACACCGGCATTGACCTCGTCGCGCGCACAACGGCTGGCGATTTTTGGGCTATCCAATGCAAGTGCTATGGAGCAGACGCTTACATAGACAAATCAGGAGTGGACAGCTTTCTTTCAACGTCCGGCAAGCAGTTTCGGAACGAGAGCCTTGAAAAGGTTTCCTTTGCCCACCGTCTTTGGATTGCCACCACGAGCAACTGGAGCCAAGAGGCAAGCAAAGTTCTGCTGAATCAACAGCCGCCGGTTTCCCGAATCAGCCTTTCCGACCTTTCAAACGCCCCTGTGGACTGGGACCTGCTGATGCAGGATCGCATCGGGAAGACCTCGCGACTGACGACACACAAGGTCCGCAAACATCAGCAGGACGCTCTTGACGCAGCGCGTGACCACTTTGTGCAACATGACCGGGGCAAGATGATCATGGCTTGTGGGACGGGTAAGACCTTCGTTTCCCTGCGTCTGGCCGAGCAGGAAACCGGAGGTAGCGGCCTTGTCCTTTTCCTTGTGCCCTCGATTTCGCTCTTGGGACAAACTCTGCGCGAATGGTCGGCACAAGCAAACGAACCTTTAAAGGCTATCTGTGTGTGCTCCGATGCCGAGGTCAGCAAGGCCCGCAAACGGACATCCGATGATTCTGCCGACCAGATTGAGGACTTGGCCCTGCCTGCTTCAACCAACGTCGCCAGCGTCGTTTACCAGCTCGAGTCCCATGAACAGGACAAACGAAAGAGGGGGCTAACCGTCGTCTTCTCAACCTACCAGTCCATTGATGTCATCTCGAAGGCCCAAAGGAATAACGGACGCCCCTTCGATCTGATTATATGCGATGAAGCCCATCGAACCACTGGCGTGACTCTCGAAGGAGACGACGAATCCGCCTTCGTCAAGGTCCACGACAACGCATTCCTGGACGCCCGCAAGCGCCTCTACATGACCGCCACACCGCGCATCTATGGCGAAGTCGCCAAGGCCAAGGCCCAAGAGATGGATGCGGCCATCTGCTCGATGGACAACCCGGATTTCTACGGCGAAGAGTTTTACCGGATCGGGTTTGGCAAGGCCGTCGAAAAACTCCTGCTTTCGGATTACAAGGTGCTCATCCTCACGGTTCACGAGGACAGCATCCCCGCAGCCTTCCAGAATGCGCTCGCCGCAGCCGAAAATGCCAAGGAAATCCCCGCCGACGATGTCATGAAACTCGCCGGCTCCATCAACGCCCTGTCCAAGATCACCATCGGGCAGGATACGTCCTCTTTGCGCGCAATTGACCCCGATCCCATGCGGAAGGCGGTCGCTTTCTGTCAGAGCATCCGGGCATCCAAGACCATCACGAACGCTTTCAACACCTTCAAGGAAACCCTTTACGAACAATACGACCCGTCCACCCGCCTTCAGCTTGTTGATGTTTCCGCCGATCATGTGGACGGCACCATGTCCGCACTGACCCGCGACGCAAAACTTTCCTGGGTAAAGTCTTCACCTGCGAGCGGCCGAGAATGCCGCGTTCTCTGCAACGTACGCTGCCTGTCCGAAGGGGTGGATGTCCCGTCGCTCGATGCGGTCTTGTTCCTCTCTCCCCGCAACTCGCAGGTGGAAGTCGTTCAATCCGTGGGCCGTGTCATGCGCACTGCGCCCGGCAAGAAGTACGGCTATATCATCATCCCGGTCATTATTCCGTCTGGCACCGCGCCGGAAGACGCCCTCGACGACAACGAGCGTTTCAAGGTCGTCTGGACTGTGCTCAACGCTCTCCGTGCCCACGATGACCGGTTCGACGCCATCATTAACAAAATCAACTTCAACAAGCGCCTGCCCGATCAGATTCAGGTCATAGACAGCGCCGGCGGCTCTTCCGCTGGGCAAAGCTGGTCCGACGAGGAACGCCGTCAGTTCGAGGCTGCCGTTGACAGAAAGAGCATTGCTGATCTCAGTGCGCTATGCCATGTCATCTTCGCTAAGATGGTCGAGAAGGTCGGCAACAAGCGCTATTGGGAGCAATGGGCGCGTGATGTGGCCCATATCGCACAGCGCCATATCGAGCAGATCACCGCCTTCATCGCCCAGGGTGGCCCGCAGAAGTCAGCCTTCGACCGCTTTATGAAGGGTCTGCACCAGAACATCAACCCGTCCGTCACCCCGGAAGAGGCCATCCAGATGCTCGGCCAGCACCTCATCACCAAGCCCGTCTTCGACGCTCTCTTCGAGAACTACACCTTTGTCGAGAATAACCCCGTTTCCAAGGCTATGCAGGGGATGCTCGATCAGCTTGACGCTCTCACCCTCGACAAGGACCGCGCCGTCCTACAAGAGTTCTATGAATCCGTCAAAATGCGTACCACCGGCATTGACAACGGTGAAGCCCGCCAGAAGATAGTGGTCGAACTCTACGACAAGTTCTTCAAGACCGCCTTCCCAAAGGTCGTCGAAAAACTCGGCATCGTCTATACCCCCATCGAAGTTGTGGACTTCATGCTCCAATCCGTGGCCATCGTGCTCAAAGTTGAATTCGGCCGCGAACTCTCCGACGAGAATATCCACATTCTCGACCCCTTTACCGGCACCGGTACTTTCATGACCCGCTTGATCCAGTCCGGTTTGATCAGCAATAAGGCGCTCGACCGCAAATACACCAGCGAACTCCACGCCAACGAGATAGTCCTGCTCGCTTATTATATCGCCTCGATCAACATCGAAAACGCCTATCACGAACGCAACCTCGACAAGCCCTACAAGCCATTCGAGGGAATCTGCCTCACCGACACCTTCCATCTCGGCGAGGGCGAGAGCAAGTTCGATTTTCAGGACGGCTTTGTGGACAACACCCGCCGGGTTAAAGCCCAGCGCAAAGCGCCGCTCCGTATCATCATTGGTAACCCGCCCTATTCTGTCGGCCAGAAATCCGCCAACGACAACGCCCAGAACCAGCGCTACCCGAGTCTGGAAAGCCGAATCGAGCAAACCTATGTCGCCGCCAGCAAGGCCACCAACAAGAACTCTCTCTACGACTCTTACATCAAAGCCTTCCGCTGGGCCAGCGACCGCCTTGATCCCCAGGGAGGCATCGTCGCCTTCGTCTCCAATGGCGCCTGGCTCGACGGCAACGCCATGACAGGCTTCCGCAAGACCCTCCAGCAGGAGTTCTCATCCATTTACGTCTTCAACTTGCGAGGGAACCAGAGCACCAGCGGTGAACTCTCCCGCCGCGAGGGCGGCAAAATCTTTGGTTCGGGCTCCCGCACCCCCATCGCCATCACTTTGTTGGTCAAGAACCCCGCAGCGAAACCGCCGGCCACAATCCGCTACCATGACATCGGCGATTATCACACCCGTGAACAAAAGCTGGAGATCATCAAATCCTTCGGTTCCATCGCCGCCATGCGCGACAAGTTCAAGATTCTCCATCCCAACAGGCACAGCGACTGGATATCCCACCGCGACGAATCCTTCGAGGAACTCATACCTCTTGCCCCCGAAAAGAAGTTCGACAGCAAGAGCCAAAGTGTGTTTCTAACCTGCTCGAATGGTCTTAAAAGCAATCGTGATTCATGGATTTACAATTTCTCGCAATCTCTTTTGGATACCAACATCCAAACTTCCATCGAATTCTACAACGCCCAGGCGCAAGCCTTTGCGGAGGCAAGGAAAAGCAATCCGTCGATCAAGATCGAGAACTTTATTCAATACGACTCCACAAAATTCAGTTGGAATCGTGGTTCAAAGAACGATGCGGCTAAAGGTAAGCAATACCGTTTTGAGCCGGAGTCTATCTGTACTGCCCTTTATCGCCCCTTCTGCCGTCAGTACGGGTACTTTTCTGCTCCCATGAATGACATGGTTTACCAACTCCCCAAACTCTTCCCAACCACCAAGCACGAAAACCTGCTGATCTGCGTTCCGGGTATCGGAGTGACCAAGGATTTTGATTGCTTCATTACAGATTGCCTGCCGGATGTCCAGTTGATGGCTAATGGCCAGTGCTTTCCGCTTTACTTCTACGACAAGAACGAGCATGTTCAGCAGGAAAGCCTGTTCGATACCGGCGAGAAATACATCAGGCGCGACGGCATCAGCGATTTCATTCTCAACCGTGTACGGGAACTATGCGGGCCGAAGGCCACGAAGAAGAATATCTTCTATTATGTCTATGGTATCCTCCACAGCAAACAATACCGCGCCAAGTTTGCGGTGAACCTTAAGAAGTCGCTTCCACGCCTACCTCTGCCGGAAGACCCCAAGGCCTTCTGGGAACTTAGCAAGGCCGGGGTGGAACTTGCCGAACTGCATCTGAACTATGAGACTCTGCCGCCGCACAAAGCAATCATGGAAGACAGCCCGAAGAAGGCTCCCTCGACCCGCGTCCAGAAGATGCGCTTCGACAAACGGGGGAATGAAGAGGACAAGACCACCATCATTTACAACGAGGACATCACGCTCCGGAACATTCCTCTCGAAGCCTACGACTACGTGGTTAACGGCAAATCTGGCATCGAATGGGTGATGGAGCGCTATCAGGTCACGACGCACAAGGAAAGCGGCATCATCAATGACCCCAACCTCTGGTGCGACGAACACGACAATCCCCGCTACATCCTCGACCTAATCAAGCGCCTTGCCACCCTATCCTTGGAAACGCGGCGAATCGTCAACGCCTTGCCAGTTTTGGACCTCTGATGGATAGGGGAATGGGCGGCAGATATTACAACGTGAGATTCGCACGTAACCATAACAGCCAGCTATCGGCTTCTGTGTACGTCGCTTACGCACCGCTGTGCCTCACCCTGTACATGTGCGACAGAAGCATGAAAAAGCCCCCCAACGTTTATGCCGGACGCTGGAAGGGGTGGCGGAATCAGCCGGAATCCCATGGCGCTTTGCATCGGAACAGGGTGGCGGTTCCGGATTCGAGTGGAGTAATCAGCGGAATACGCAGCGTCACCAAATAGCGAACCGGCGCTACACTAAATTCTTGCTGGAGGTGTCTTATTTTCATTGACAAGTTCCGGTCCCCACATTGAGTTTTGCTGTTATGACAAAGAAATTAAATTGGGTTTAATTTAAAGATGCTGAGGAGAATCAAGTAATGGCTGGATCGACATTTCAAACTAACCCTTATGACTTGAGCAAGCTTCTTGACGACTGTCACCAGGGAGTTCTTCAACTAGGGCCAACTGTAACATAACTGTGTTTTCACGCAATAGAATGATTTGGCTTATGTTTTTTTAATTTGATATTTCTTGGTTGCATGAATGTTGGGTTTAGGCCTATTTATCAGGATCTGAGTCTGGCAAACATAGAAAAGGAATACAGGAATGCGATGAAGGATTTCCCTATCCAGTGAATTGGAAATGTAGTTCCAGTTCTATTTTAAAAAAGGAAATTATAGTGCATGAAAACACAGCTATGTTTTCATAGGGCCCAAGAGGAGCGAAGCTTCCAGGAACAGCTCAATCAGAAGGCTCATGCCTATCCCGACATGGTGCCGCTGCTTGTGATAAGGATTGAATGAATGCATAAACGACAAGATGTTGTTCGACATGAGGGCGGTTACTTAGTTCGCGTTTTTCAATGCATTGACGGATTTCGCGCTCGATACGGACAGTGGCCGACAAAACTCAATTTGGGGAAACTGGCGTATGAAGGTTTTTATTCCCATTTAACTGAGTTTGGATTGGGGTTAATAAAGAGTAAGATTAATATTGAAATCGATTACACAGAAATAGACCGGATATCCGCGGCAGATGATTCAAATAACCGGCTCGATTACGGCTGGTATGGAGAAAGACCGGATATAGATGCTTATCAGTGGCTCAGAATAGAATAAGCTAAATGGGATATGTAATTCACTACCAAAGGATATGGACCAAGTTTGATAATGATGAGTAGCTGGCGCGATCAAATCCTAAGGGAATTCAAACCGAAAGTCGCCCGACTTACCCTGGTGGCCGATCCGGACGGGCTTCTCCTAGAAGGGCCAACTGTAACATAGCTGTGTTTTCACGCAATAGAATGATTTGGCTTATGTTTTTTAAATTTGATACTTGGTTGCATGAATGTTGGGGTTAGGCCTATCTATCAGGATCTGAGTCTGGCAGACATAGAAAAGGAATACAGGAATGCAATGAAGGATTTCCCTATCCAAGGATAACAATATATTCCAGGTCTATTTATTAAAAGAGAATTTCTATTGCGTGAAAACGCAGCTATGTTACAGTTACCCTTTTATAGGCTTTTTCTTGGCCAAGACGTCAGTAATTGAGGCGGTAAAGCTCTCCGGTTCAATTCCGAGGCCAATGGTTGAATGGGCTTGTGGATCCAGATCAATCAAAAGCGTTTTTTTGCCTTTTCTGGCCAAACCAGCAGAGAAGTTTATTGACGTGGTAGTTTTGCCTACGCCGCCTTTTTGATTGATGATAGAAATGATGTTTTTATTCATAACATTAAGGATTTTTTAAAGTGTCATGGGTGCCAATGGTTCTTAAAATATAAAAATCTTCCGCTATCTGAAAGGTAAATCGGTAACTGTGTGTTACCCTGCATTCCCAAATGTTCCTTGGATCTTGCATCTTCTTTGTGTTTAATGATGGATGTTGAGGATTTGTAAGCAAAAATTCCAGCTGCTTTTTTGCTAGTTCTTGAATTGCCGTAGGTAGTTTTTGATATTGTTTTTTAAATTTCTCGGTTGGGTATAGCTTCATTATTTTTAAGGTTAACTATCCATGGCTTTTGCGAAATCTTCAACGTTATCGAAAGGGCCAAGCATCCTGCCTTTGGCAATGTCCTTGTCCGCTTCTTTTTCCCCGTCCTGCCATTCCTTGGTATAAAAATATGCCAAGTCCGATTGCACCACTTTGACAGGCTTTAAAACCATATTGCCATCTATTTCTTCAATTTCCAAATAGTCGCCTTCATCAATGTTAAACTTCTTTCTTATAAGAGAAGGCAGGGTTATTTGGCAGTACCTTTTCACCTTTACTAAGGGCATATTTTTTACCTCCGTGCGTTACTTCATGTGTTAACAATTTCAAATTAAAAATATTTGAAATTCACGTTTTCATAATACCATAGCTTGGGAGTTTGTCAAGCCACTTTTACAAAACATAGACATAGGAGGACACAGATCATGAAAATGAAAAAGACATTAGGAACGATGGTAGCGGCTTTGGCAGTGGTTCTTTTGACCGGAACTTTCGCTTTAGCAGAATATGCAGCAGCCGGTGTGGCGAACTTCCCTTACTTCCAGCTTGGATGCTTGATCATTGGCGGGATGACCGTAATCAGCCCATTTGTCCATAACTTCCTCCTTAAGTCTTAAGTTGTCACTAATAGATCAAATGATCCTATATTGCTAATAGTTTAGCAACTTCTTTGCCTAATTTGACTGCTCCTGTGCCCAGACCTTCCAGTTTCTGCTGGAATTCAGCCAAAGCCAGATTATTCTGCGTCGCTTCAGTAATTATTGGGATCATTTTATTATATATTGTCGGATCACTGACCTTCGGCCTAAGTGAATCGAGATCCCTTTTCGTAGCTTGTTTCAAAGAATTAAACTCATCTAATAAGAGGCCATCTGTTTCCTCGATGGATTCCTGCGAAGCTTTTTCAAGATCATCTTTCAGAGACATGATTATTTTTCTCCTTTGATTTTATTTATGATTATTTGTTTCTTTTCATCAATATCTGGAATGATTTTTTCCGCTTTCGCCACTTGTTCAATCGCTGATGTTGCCTTATTTGATGCCGATATAAGTTGATTATTAATTAGGTCACGTAACTCCTTGATATTGAGAGCCTTGAGAGCATCGTCCTGCACTTCCTGAACTTTACGTATGCTATTCAATTGCGCCGTTACAGCAGCATTAGCTCTTGTTATACGGGCAAATGCATCATCAATAATTTTTAAAATATTTTGTTCATCATCATTAATTGGCGATATTAAGTCTTTCTTCTTTTTCTCGATTGCTTTTACAGCAATTTCAGCCCACGTACTTACACCTTCAAATGCTTTCACGGGATCCGGATCTTGAGCAAGTGAAATTAATTTCCCTTTTTTAACGAAATTTCCAAGATAGGTTGGCGTCCATTTTTTGTCCAAGAAATCATTGGTTTGATTTCTAAGATTTTCAAAATGTTGGTGTATCAAATTTGCGTAAGACGTATGCACAGCATCAAGGTCTTGCCCAATTGCATATGAGAGCTCAACTGTTTCTTTTGGAATTGTGGCGCATCCGTAAAAGAACATTGAAAAGGCAATCAAAAAAATGATCAGATTAAATAGAGATTTTTTCATTTCAAACTCCTTAATCATTCTACTTTTCTTTCCGAACGCCTTTGAAGGGATCTTCATCGGCCTTTTGATCCATGAACCGCCCGTTATCGGTGTTTCTCTTGGTCCATCGATCATTCCGAGGATTATACGTCTGGGATCGGTCCTTTACTGGGCCGTGCCGGTGCCCGTCGCCAATCGGCGGATTCTTTGCCATGTGCATTTACCTCCTTTTTCATTTAAGCTATACGCTAATTTAGTTACTGTATATCGAACTATTTCGGCGTTGTCAAGATTTTATTTCTTGCATTTCATAACCGTGTTCGTGTATAGAGAACTTAAATGTCACACTAAAGAAGGAGAACCAAATTGACTACCGGTAAAAGAATCAGAGAGATACGTGAAAAGCGCGGCCTGACACAGGAAGAACTTGCCAAGAAAGCCGGAATGAGCAAGGGCTTTTTAAGCGATGTCGAGAACGATAAAACGAACATTGGTTCACAGGGCATATTGAAACTCGCCAATGAGCTAGGGGCGTCTGTAGATTATTTACTCGCGGGAAGAGTTGCAAAGAATGTCGAAACAAAAAAAATCGTGATCCCGCAAGAACTATCTCAGGCGGCGGAAGACTTGAAATTAAGCTATAGCACTACGCTGGATCTGCTAAACACTTTCAACTCAGCTGTGGCCCGAAGGGGTAAGACATTTCACAAGGAGCTGACGGTTGATGGATGGAAAAAGTTTTATGAAGCCATAAAGGAGGCGATTGAATAAGTGGCCACAAGACTAAATCGGTCAACAAGAATTTGGAGATTAGCCAAGGATTTAGGTATCCGAACAGTCACTGATCCTGTTTCTGACATCCTCAACCTTTGCGAAAAGCGAATCAAAAAAATGTTGAAGGATGCGACTGACTGTCGATCGTTGTCAAGTTTCCTTGACTGGATAGCCGGTAATCTCGGGACATCCTTTGAGGAAATCCGCAGTGACGATGATTTTTTAAGAATTAAGAAGAAGTATCTTGCGCTCGGGGAAAAGATATTTGCAACCCTTGAGCAGGAATTTTCGGATGAAGTTTTGGGTATTACATACCGCCTATCACACCGGGAATCTTGGGAACCCCAGTTTGTGTCGGTAATTGATTGCCGTGGAGGCAATTCCATAAGAGCATATTATACGAAGTGGCATGAGGTGGCCCATCTCCTGATTCTCACTGATCAGTCACGCTTATGTTTTCGCCGAACGGAGCATCTTCCCGATAAAGACCCTGAAGAGGTTTTGATTGATCGCATTGCCGGGAAATTTGGATTTTATCCCCCATTCATAAAGCCGCACATCAAAGGCGAAATATCCTTTGAACAAATCGAAACCTTAAGGCAAGCTCTGTGTCCTGAGGCGAGTAATTTGGCTTCTCTCATCGGCTTTGTTAAAGCATGGCCGGAACCAGGTTTGTTGGTTCTGTGTAAAGAGGGGCTAAAAAAATCGGAAAGCAGACGACTATCGATTCAACGGAGCTTCGATTTCAGTACCCTTCCGGTTCCGGTATTACGTGCCATAAAAGTCACTCCGAACGAGGCAGCAAAGGAGCAGGGTATCTTAATCCATGAAAATATGCGTATACCTGAGCGTTCGGTAATCTATGCCGTTCACAACAGCGGCGAAGCTGAGTCTGCCGAAGCCATGGAAGATTTGTCTTGGTGGGAGAGTAGCAGTGGGGCTATCTTGCCGAAGCAAAAAATCTCAGTCAAAGCAAAAGATTTCTGGGGCGATACCTATGCCCTGATCATTCCAAAATTTAGATCAAGATCTTGAATCCAGGATTTAATGTTCAATCTGTAATTTCGAAATCTGATCGATATAAAAACTACGGATGAAACATTGTTTTACCCGCAGTGGTGAGTGAGATAGCCGTTAACGAACAACGAAAGTTGTCGGATAACCAGGCGCTGCACGTGCGTCTCCCCGTGAGCTTTTCGTTCGGTAGATAGAAATAATATCAAGAGGGAATCATCGGAGGAACTATGGAGCACCAATACTATGACCTTCATCAACTTCGAGGTGGCGAAGTCGTTGAAGTCCAATTGACGAACGCCGCAAATGTTCGATTGATGGATAGTTCAAATTACTCCAACTACAAACGTAACGGACAACATCGATACATTGGGGGGTATGTCAAACAGTCACCATACAGAATAACAGTCCCAAACTCTGGACATTGGTATGTTGCCATTGATCTCGGTGGACATGCAGGGCGAATTAGGTCATCTGTAAGAGTTCTGCCTGGTATTTTACCCACAGCGAGTAATGCGCCACTTTCTTCAATGCCGTCACTACGGCTTGATAGATCTGAGATCCCAGAAGAAGACAACCGTGTTCGCGAGTATGACGTTTTTGTTTCACATGCATCCGAAGACAAAGAGTTAGTTGCTAGACCATTAGCGGAGAAATTGCGCAAACTCGGATTAAGGGTCTGGTTTGATGAGTTTGAATTGAAAATTGGAGATAGCCTGAGGAGAAAAATCGACAAAGGCCTTGCCAACAGTAAGTTTGGTGTTGTTATTTTATCGAAGTCATTCATCAATAAAGGTTGGGCGAATTACGAGCTTGACGGAATTATAACCAAGTCAGTATCAGGGCAGCAAGTTGTTTTACCAATTTGGCATGACATAACAAAACAAGAAGTGATTGATTACAGTCCATCCCTTGCTGATAAACTTGCGAGAAATACAGCGATCAGTACAATTGAAGAGATTGCGGAAGAAATCAACGAGGTCGTCAGGTGATATATCAATGAATAATTGCATGATGAATCTCAAAAAAATCATAATGATAGAATTGCAACCGAACCCAATCCAGCCGATCGCTACGCTCCGGCTGATTTCGTCGTTGGGCAGGTAGAGAATGATGAGCATGCATAGGCAAGAACCCCATGTATTCATTTCGTATTTGCGGGAAGACCGCGAAGATATTGACCGCATCTGCGATGCCCTGAAGCGAAAAGACATTCAGGTCTGGATAGATCGTGAAAAGATCCTGCCGGGAGAACGATGGCAGATCGCCATAAGGAGAGCAATCGAGGAGGGGGCTTACTTCTTGGCTTGTTTCTCCGATGCATACGCCAAACGTGAAACATCATATATGAATGTAGAGCTCGCGATAGCGGTAGAGCAGCTCGCCTTACGTCCGACCGATCGGGCTTGGTTCATTCCTATAGTATTGAAGGGTGGGCGCGTCCCCGACCGCCCAATTGGAGGCGGAGAAACCCTCAGGGACGTCCAGTGGGTCGATCTTGCTGAAGACTGGGAAGAAGGACTCAGACGCATACTGACTGTTCTTCGACCCGAGGCGGCTCATAGAAAGGGAGCGGTGGAACCTGAGTACGCCGTTATTCTAATGACGGATATCGTGGGCTCCAGCCGAATTTCCCAGGGTCTCGATCAAGACGGTTTCCATCGAACCATAGTGGATATCAGTCTGTCTCTTATGGAGTCAGCAGCTGAACATGGCGGCCGTCAGGTAGCGTCTAGTGGTGATGGAATGGTTGCAACCTTCGATTCTGGTACGATGGCTTTACGATGCGCGCTTGCGATCAATCGCTTTGTTGGAAGCTACAAGGTGAATGAAGAACCACTGAAGATTCGAATTGGCCTTGCCGAGGGCAAAACATTCGATACCGACAAGGGCTTTGAGCAAGATGCTCATCATGTGGCTGCTCGAATCTGCAGTGCGGCTGGTCCTGGCGAAATCTTCTGCACAGAGTCGCTCGGAAGATTGGCCGCAAGTCAGAACTGGGAATACCGAGACCGTGGATGGGTCAGCCTGAAGGGCTTTGCGGAACCAACCCACATCTATGAGATAATATCTTGATCTTCTGGAGGTCGTGGCAGCAGCGTATGTTGGCGTAAGCCCTTGACAGAGAACAAGTTGAAGAGCGAAAAGCATTGCCCAACTAAGCATCGGAGCCGACCTCGTACCTCGGCGGCTCAACTCGCCGTTGGGCATCAGAATTAAAACATTATCTCGGGTCCTATTATGAGTGATCAAAAATGTCCAATATGTTCATTGATCGTGGAAGAAACTGGTAGAGGCGGAAGCGCTGATTTTCATGACTATAAGTGCCCGGTATGCGGACCGTTTACTATCACACGCACCGCTTTGCATAATCTAAGATCAAAAACATTAACTGAGAAGAAATCAGCGGTTCTTAGCCATGCTATACGGAGAATGCAAAAACAAGATTCATGGCCAGAGATTAACTCAAAAATACTCGACGTTATAATGGAAAATAATTATTTGCCGTCCCCTGCAGAACAAGCCGACAATTTGATTCTATGGATAGGCGATAATGTAGAGGTCCCTGGAGTTGAAATAGGCGTTGATCCTGATTTGCATAAAGCGATTATTGGAGCCGTTAACAACCATAATTTCCACTTTATTGTAAGCTCACTAGTAGAACAGGGCCTCGTTCTTAGCAAGAGCGAAATGGTTAAACGGCCCGTAACCCTTTCTTTTAGAGGTTGGCAGCGTTATGAGCTCATTAAAAAAGGTGCTTTAGACAGCCGCAAAGCGTTTATGGCAATGCCTTATGGCAATGATTTGATCGATAAAGTCTATAGAGATTACTTTAAAAAGGCAGTCGAGCAAACAGGTTTTAATCTATTCCGAATTGATGAGAAACCGAAAGCTGGCTCAATTGATGACAGGCTTCGTGTTGAAATTCGTACCTCTAAATTTTTAATTGCGGAACTCACAGAAGGAAATCATGGAGCTTATTGGGAAGCCGGATTTGCAGAGGGCCTTGGTAAGCCTGTTATATACACGTGTGAAAGTACTTACTTTAAGAACAAAGGGACACATTTTGATACAAATCATTTGCATACGGTATTATGGGAACGTGAAGGACTAGAGGACGCAGCGGAGCGACTAAAAATTACCATTAGGGCAACTTTGCCAGAAGATGCAAAACTAAAAGACGACTGATTTTAGTGTTGCCCAACCTGTCAATGGAGAGGGACGTGAAAAACACTGACGCGTTTTCCCCGCCCCTCATTTCGGCGTTACACCTGGAATGGACAAAAGGAATGATTGACATACAGACAAGGAAGAAGCTGCTTTAAGTCTTGTTGCTGAATCTTTTCTGTCTGCAACCGAAGAGCAAGTCAATGAGCTATTGGCTAACGGCTCGATATGGGAGGTACAACATCATGAGTGAAATACTTGACAATGCAAATGAAATGGCACGTGATCTGTTCAAGGTTGGTGCCATGGATGAAATTACCATGCGCAAGATAGACGCACTTTGCCTTCCAACCAAACGGACATTTCAGCCTGAAGACATCCGGCGCATTCGATCTGCTAACCATGTTAGCCAAGCCGTGTTCGCTGCTGTTCTTGGCATTGGCAAGACAACAGTGCAACAATGGGAGCAGGGACAAAAAAAACCAAGTGGCCCGGCACAGCGGCTTCTTGATCTCATTGATCGTAAAGGACTGGTCGTACTCGGCTAAAATAAGCCAGAGAAGGCATTGCTTAAGATTGAGGCAATTTGCTGATCTCATCCTGATTGCTCTGCTTTACAAACCTCAATCAACAAAATCCAGGCACTTCTCAACAATCTTTATTGATTTCCTATTTTCCCGTAAAAATCAATGCATTTCGAAATAAGTATATTCCTCCCGAAAACTGCTTGCAATATCAAAACAATCCATATAATAATAGGAACGTAGTCCCCAATTTATAGTTAATGTGGGTGTCATTATGATCAAAAGAGAAATCCAGGCAGTTATCGAGCAAACCTTGTTCAAAGGGAAGGCAATCATCATTTACGGTGCCAGGCAGGTGGGCAAGACCACGTTGATCAAGGCTATACAGCAGAACGCCACTGTTCCCTCGCTTTACCTGAACTGCGACGAGCCGGACATCCGCCGGGCGCTTTCCGACAAGACCTCCACTGAACTGAAGATGATAATAGGCAATAACAAACTGGTGCTGATCGATGAGGCACAACGGGTCAGTACTATCGGGCTTGCCATCAAGCTCCTGACCGACACGGCGCCGGATCTCCAGGTGATCGCCACGGGCTCGTCAGCTTTCGAGCTTTCCAGCCGGATAGAAGAACCGCTGACCGGCAGGAAGCGAGAATTCCGGCTTTATCCTTTTTCATTGATGGAACTCGGCCAGATGTACTCGCCCATCGAAATCCGGCGCATTGTGGAGCGGTGCATGGTTTACGGCCTCTATCCGGAGATTATCAACGCCCCGGAGGCGGCTGGCACAGCTTTGCGGGAAATTGCCAAAAGCTATCTTTACAAGGATATCCTTACCTTTCAACAGGTGCGGAATGCCGAAGCGCTGGAGCGCCTAGTGCAGTCCGTCGCTTTGCAGACCGGCAACGAGGTCTCATACAACGAACTTGCCCAGCAGGTGGGCGTGGACAAGAAGACGATCGAGAGCTATCTGCGCATCCTGGAGCAGTCGTTCATTATTTTCCGTTTAGGGTCGTTCAGCAGGAACCTGCGGAACGAACTCAAGAAGTCACGCAAAATCTATTTCGTGGATACGGGTGTCCGCAATGCCGTCATCAACAATCTCAATCCTCCGGACCTGCGCAGCGACACGGGCGGCCTGTGGGAGAATTTTGTCATTGCCGAGCGGATGAAACGGAACCACAACCAGCAATTGTTTCCCAACACATATTTCTGGCGCAGTCACCAGAGACAGGAAATCGATTATCTGGAAGAGCAAAACGGCGAGTTGCGGGGGTATAAAATCAAGTGGCGTGAGACCAGGTTGAAGATTCCCGCCGGATTCAGCGCGGCCTACCCTGATTGCCCGGTTAGCCTGGTCAATCGTGAAAATGTGGCGGAGTTTGTGAGATGATCGGACACAACCCGATGATCATAAAGGAAGCCCCATGATCCGTGTCATCGTAAGTGAAAAACCCAGTATGGGCCGGGCCATCGCGGCGGCCTTGGGGATCCAGGGAACGGGACGCAGCTTCATCCAGGGCAAGGACGTCATCGTGACGTGGTGCGTGGGTCACTTGGTCCAGGCTATAGAACCGGAGGGATATAACCCCGATCTCAAAACGTGGCGCATGGATACGCTGCCGATATTCCCCGACCAGTTCCGCTATGCGCCCATCGAGGCCACCCGGGACCAGTACGCGGTTGTGGCGAGTCTCATGAACCGGGACGACGTGGCGGATGTAGTTAATGCGACGGACGCCGGGCGGGAGGGCGAGCTGATTTTCGATCTCGTTTACCGCCTGTCTGGTTGCGCCAAGCCCGTTCAGAGATTCTGGACGTCGAGCCTCACGGACAATGCCATCCGGGAGGCCTACGCCTCCATGAAGCCGGGCAAGGCCTACTACGGCCTGCGGGACGCGGCGCGCAGCCGGCAGGAATCGGACTGGCTGGTTGGCATCAACTGCACCCGGGCCCAGACGCTGGTCATGCGACGGTCCGGAGGGGAAGGGGTATACTCTATAGGCCGCGTGCAGACGCCGACCTTGGCGATCCTCGTCAATCGTGAACTCGAAATCACGGACTTCGTGCCGAAGGAATTCTGGACCGTATGGGCCGTTTTCCAGGCCCAGGAGGGCATATACCGCGGCAAGTGGTTCCATAAGGTGGACGGGAAGGATCAGGACCGATTCGACCGGGAAGAGGACGCGAAGGACATTGTAAACAAGCTGTCCGGCTTGCCCGGCAAAGTTGTCTCGGTCATCTCCAAGACGGAGAAGAAAAAGCCCGAACTGCTGTACGATCTCACTACTCTTCAGAAAGAGGCCAACCGACGTTTCGGGTTTACTGCCGAACATACCCTGGAGGTGGCGCAGGAGCTCTATGAGGGCAAGCTTATCAGTTATCCCCGCACGAACTCCCGGTACCTGACGGAAGCGGACGCGCAGAAGGCCACAGGGTGGATCAAGGCCGTCGCCCAGGGGCAGCTCATGGATCTGCAACCCTTCATTGGGGAGCTTCGGAAGCGCTGGCCGGTGAAGCTCGACAAACGCTTCGTGAACGATAAGGAGGTGGAAGATCATGCGGCACTGACGCCTACGGAGAATCCCGCGGGGAATCTCCATGGTGACCTGCTGAAGGTATACGAGTTGATCGCCCGCCGCTTCCTGGCCGCGTATTTTCCCGACCGCATCGAAGGCAAGACCACCATCATCACGAAGATCGCCAAGGAGACCTTCAAGACCACGGGCACACTAGTGAAGGAATTGGGATGGTCCGCCGTCGACCCACCCCATGGCCGTCCGAAAAAAGAAAAGGCGAGGACAAAGGGCCCTGCGGATGAGATTGAGGAGGACGAGGATACGGGCCTTCTCCCTTCCGTTGTCAAGGAAGAAACCGTGGATACAAAGGACATCATGACCAGGGCCGGCAAGACCTCGCCCCCCAAGCGCCTGACGGAAGGGGACCTGCTGGGTGCCATGCAGAGCGCGGGACGAGAACTGGACGATGAAGAACTGAAGGGCGCCATGAAGGACTGTGGCCTGGGCACGCCGGCCACCCGGGCCAACATCATCGAGACGCTGCTAAAGCGCGGCTTCGTCGAGCGCATACGCAGTGTCTTGCAACCGACGGCCAAGGGGATCGAGTTGATCCAATCCATCCAGGCCGAGACATTGAAAAGTCCCCAGATGACCGGCGAATGGGAAGCGCGCCTGGAGAGGATCCGCCGGGGTGAGGCCAAGCGGGACGAGTTCATGGGTGGGATCCGGACCTTCGTGACGGAACTTGTGGGGCAGATCGAGCAACAGGTGCCCCAGCAGCAGCGCACTTTTGGCGCTGTGGTGGGTACCTGCCCGAAGTGTGGATCCAACCTGCTGCTCAGGAGCTGGGAAGACCGTTACTACGTGAAGTGCGCTGCGTCCGCGAATCCCAAATGCCATGTTTCCTTTGATGCGAATGCCGAAGGGAAAGCTCTGAAGTTTTGCATGTTCTGCCGGGGCCCGGTCCGAACCACCCGGAACGGGGGAAAAGTCTGCGCTCAATGCAATAGATGGCAATCAAGCAGAAGAAAGGGCTACGCCGCTTCGGGTAGGTCCTCTGCAGGCCCTTCCGGTAGCCTTTTTTAGTGATCAACTCAAGGGATGTGGGCAGGACGCTGGTAGAAACACTAGGTTCATCCGGCTGATGCATACTTTGGGCAAAAATCGCATTGTTGACTACTCGCTTCCATCTACGAGTCAACGGAAACGAGAGCCATTAATAACTGAAGATTAACGATCGAAAGAGAGCAATGCAAAGCTTAATGCGAGACCATTTTCATTGCCGAGAGGTAACGTTGAACAGTTGGCGCTAAAGCTCTCCAGCCAAGAGGAACACCGGCCAGTTTCGCCGCTGCACCCGATGAAAGCTTGCCCATTTCGAAAAGCTTCACAGCTGCAGCCATGCGCAGCGTTGCGCCTAGTTCCTCTCTCGGGGAATCTTTAAGGTAATCAAAACATCTTCCTATAATCCCATCTTTGCCTTTTTTGCTTTCAAGTTAGGAGTGACCATAAATGGTTTCCCTGGTTGGCATGTACCCCGAAAGTCATTGGTATATATTAAACAGATTTATCATCATGCAGTATATATATTATCATGGAGTTTTACGAACTGAATGAAGTTGCAAAGTTGGCATTATTGACCCCAATAATACAAATGCCCTCTGGTTATACGATTGTTAGGTTTACCATCATTTGATGCAGGGCGGCGCGCACCGGCACTTTACCTGTAGGATGCTGCCGAAAAACCATAGTATAGATCATTGTTTGATCCTTGAGTAGAAACGTTCCAGCAGTCGGGTTTTGCCCGATTCTTTGGCATCGCTCATCCCCACGTAAAACCAGAACCCTGGCGCAGTATTGAACATAAACTCACCATCCACCAGGGCAGCGGTCCATCCGTTCTTGTTCAGGGAGAGGGAGTCCTTTATCCGGATGCTGCCGGAGACGTCGTCCTTCGAGGTATAGATGTTGAGAGACTTGCCGGGCTCGGCCTTTATCATATTGAAGGCCGCAAGCTTGAATCTGCCGGGCTGTCCCGGCTTAAGGCGTTCCAATTCCTTTCTGCTCAGCGCGTTTTCCGCAACCAGACTTAACAATTCCTCAAAAGAAAGTCCTTTCAATAATTTGAGTGCGGGTAGCTTGTTTGCCGGCAGGATTAGGAACCGGATATCCGCACCGTCAGGATAGTAAGGAATCGCCACGGCCTGGCGGATCAGCACCGCCTTTTCACTGATGATATAGTCCGCGGCAATAACGGTGAACATTTGGCGGCCAATGCTGTCGGCTATCTTGTAGACTGCTTCAATGCGCCGGTGCAGCGGGTCATTTCCCACCTCCTCGTCCCGGCGGATGCTGATGCGCTGCAAGACAAATCCGGACAGATCAATCTCAGTCTCCACGTCCCGGCGCAGGTCGGAAACCGAAGGATCAAAGGCCACAACCTCGGGGGCATGCATCTCCCGACCCTGAAGTCGGTAGAAGAGCGCCTGGAGCACGGTGGAAAGATCGAGGCGGACCTGGCCCAGAAGGGCGGGCATGGCCGGATCATGCGCCGGCGCAGTACTAGGCTGCTTCTTTGCAGTGATGCCGGCGCTGGTGGCGTCAGTGAAAGACAGGCAGACCGATAATGGGGAGGAGAAAAGAAGGAATGAGACAATTACCGGCAGGGCAGACAAACGCTTTTTCATTTACAGGACTCCTTTATAACCGGTTCAATGACTCAAATCCGGGAAGCTGAGGCTGTGCCTGACCGGTTCGGGGCGGCGGTTTCAATGTCTTTTCCTCGGTCATGCCTTTGGTAATCATGTTTTCGCCTGCGGTGGCGATCCGTTTGTTTGCCTCCTTGGCTAAGGCTTTGAGACCTTCTGTTGGCGACCGGGAGAGCTCCATGGTGTTGACAAATATTTTATTCTTTAACGGCTCGGAAGCAGCGCCAGCTGCGTTTTTCTGGGCCGCACGGAGGGCCAGTTTGCCGGTGACAGTATCGACTGCAGCGCCGCCGATTTTTCCGGCAGTGAAATCCACCAGAGAGGCCTTGGCGGCTTCGTACACGGCTTTTGAAGGGTCACCGCTTTTCCAGAATGCTTCTGCTGTTGCCGCCCCCACCCCTTCGGCAAGGGTCGAGGCAAGATCAAACTCCGACATGGTAAGTGCCAAGGCCGGACATATCGTACCCAGGCTGTAAAGACATCCCGTAGCCAACACTCCAACTTTTGCCAGATCGATGCCCAGTCCGGCATAATCCAGGACCGTTTCCGTGTAGTCCCCGGCAAAATTGTAAATTTTGTCTTCCGCAGCATTACGCTCCACAATCCCCTGATCCGTCCATTTTTTATGGAGCTTGATCTCGTTGAGTAAGTCGTTTCTGGAGACAGGCTCCAGTTTTTTGGCGATCTGGATCAGAAAATTTATTTCATCCTGCTGCCGGTCAAGATCCTTGCTGGACCAAGCATCCTTCAGCCGCAGGATTCTCCTGGCAACAACCCGCTCGTCAAAGGTGAGGCGATTGATATTTTCCCGATATTTTTCCCAGGTCCCGGCAAGGAAAACAATGGCATCCATATCAATTTTCTTGGCCGGAATCTGGGTTATGCTTTCTTCAGCCGGCGGCGGTGAAGGCACTTTATAGGCCAGCAGTACGGGAAGAACGGCGATCTCCCGGGCCGCCTGCGTCAAAACCGTGATCATGGCCTTGGAAATGGCTTTGTACTCCTGGCTCTCATTGGGAAAGATGGTGCTGGTACCTTCCTTGATATCCTCGACCTGATAGGTCTTTTCAAAAATCTGCCTTCCTTGGGCAAATAATCCCACACTCATCTTCATTGTCACGGACATCACCGGAGTCCAGGTGCCGCCCCACTTAAATCGAAATTCATCCAGGCGGGGCACAATCGCTACCTCTTCGGCGCCAAGCCCCTGGTGGCTTGAAACCCCCCGGATATGTTCAAACACCTGGGGGAATATCATGAGACATGCCTTGTGTGCCCCCTCGCCCAGGTGGAATTCGTAGGTCCGGAACGATCCCTGAAAAGAATCGGATTTGCCCCTGAATATGTAATTGCTGAATTGGGGGGTGAGAACCAGGGCCGCAGGCGCAGCTAACTTTGTGACATTTAGCCGGGCATCAGGGAAGGTGGCAAAATCCACCCGGTCGTACAACGGAACATTGAAGGACATGCCCGCCTTCTTTTCTGATCCCTGGATAATGGTTCCGACATCTTTGGCATCAACACCGGCATTTTTCAATTGCTGCTCGATGGCGGCGCCCACTGTCTGGCTAAAGACGCACTCGGGGGCTATCCCCGTCAAGACTGCCACAAGCAAAATGATCATCCCGTAAAAAAGGCGCATTGGCTTTCTCCTAGATATTCAGAGGACAATCTGGACAGGAAATTCGAGCGGATCACCGGTAGTAATCTGGAACATGCTGCCCGAAGTCCAATTTGCTGTTTCGTAAAATATCCCTGCTTCCCAACCAGAACCACAAGCGGACATATGTACCAATTACTGAAAATCTTTTCTTTTTTTCCGTGTTTCCGTCAGGAAGGAGCCCACGGGGAAAGCCATCTCAAATATCGGGAAACTCCGGCGGCTGCTTGCCAAGAAATGCCGTAATGCCCTGGATGCATTCACCTGAAGTAATAAGTGTAATCGCCTCTTGGCACTCTAACTCAAGGGCCTGCTTCATCGTGAGTTCTTGTGCCTGTCTGATAACTGTCAGAGCATGCCGTACTGCTCGTGGACCGTTCTTGGCTATCATTTCCGCCATTTCCATGGCTTCATCCAGGGCCATCCCCTGGGCGCTGATGCGGTTGATGAGCCCGATTCTCATGGCCTCATTCGCTCCAACCTTCCGGCCGGTTAAAATCATATCAGCGGCCCGTGATGCGCCTATCAGCCTAGTAAGACCCGGCCCGCCGCCCCAGTCAGGCATTAAACCCAGTTTCACTTCCGCAAAACAGATCACCGCTCGAGGATCCATCACCCGAAGGTCACAACGTGATGCCAGTTCCGCTCCGCCACCATAGGCGTCGCCATTGATGGCTGCAATGACGGGAACAGGCAGCATTACCAGATCATTCACTGCAGACTGCAAACGTTTTATTAAAATTTCGACTGGGGGTCGCTCCTGCTTTTGCACTGACTCAATCAGACCGCTTACTTGGGGGTTATCTGGATTGATGTCGAATCCAGCACAGAAGGCTTTTCCGGAACCAGTGACAATAATGACACTGGGGAGATGTTCTCTAAGTTTCCTTACCTTCTGCTCAAGGTCCGACCACATAAGTTCGTTGAAGGCATTCCGGCGCTCGGGCCGGTCGAAAGTTATTAGTGCAACCTTACCTTTTCTCTCAAAACGAACACCATATTCAGTCACACTCAGCCACCTACCATTTAAGTTTTACACCGTTGTCGAGAAAGCTTCATTTTTGAAAAGATATTGCTTCTATGTAGAGATGAAAGTATAAGAATAACGGACTTGTATGTCAAGGGAAAACAAAATGTGGGATTCTGTACCTATAATTGATGCATAGAGAGCATTGCCGCTTGAAAGAAAGCACTCTCGACACAATTCATAGAAGCTCGACTACAGGAAGGAGTCGTTGATTGCCATAACTTATCAGTTTGCTTCAGTTTTTGGCTGCAATGCACCCTATATCCTGTCAATCAGTTTGTGAGTTCCGATATAGTACAGCTTGTAAATAGATCCTTCTTGTTTGAAGATACACCTATAACCCATGTCCACATAGAATTCCCAAAAATTAGTTCCTTCTATTCGATGTATTTGCAATGACTTATGTTTGGGATTAGATTTCAAGAGTTTTAATTGCTTTCGGAATTTCTTTTTTATGTCTTTTGGCTGATCGTCATATTGAGAGAAGAATTCATCAGATACATCAACAATATAATCAGGCATCTTTTAGAACCTTAAGAAGATCATCAACGCCTTCAAATCGTTTGAATTTCCCATTTTTAAACTCTTCCTCGGATGACTTAATCTTCTGCTGAACCTCGGATGTCCAGAACCAGGATTGTGATCGAGGTACGCCAATAACCGGCTCTAAAATAATCTTCCCATCTTTCAGATCAACAGAAAGACTGTCTCCTTTTTGGAGGTTAAGAATCGTTCTCAAATCTTTTGGTAAAGCGATTTGACCTTTTGCAGATACTGTCAAAGTTCTCATGATAAACACCCTTGTAGATTTTTCTTACAGTAAGAATATGCTTCTTCATCGAATAAATCAAGCTTTGTTTGATGAAGACCATAGAATATCCAAACAAGAAACTTCCGAGGATAAATCATTTGATTTGTCCGCTGAGATGGACACTCTTTCCCAACTGTCAGACAAATTATTTATGACATACTACCTTGGCTCAAGCGGCGAATTATCACAGAAAAAGGGATAAGGAAACTGCACACTTTCAACCCCCGCGTTGGCGGGGAACGCACTTTTCACGCTTTGCATAACCTTGAGGCAATGGTCTTTCAACCCCCGCGCACGCGGGGAAATAAATTCGCCGGACTATGGTTGTTGTTCCTGCTCTTGCTCGGTTTCAGCCTGTTCGGTTTCCACCTGCTCTCCTTCCGGCTCCTCGGCGTGTTCGGCTTCCGCGTTAACCTCCCGGTCAAACTCTCTCTGGCATGGCCGGCATACTCGTACCGCATCACTCGCTTGATAAAGCCGTTCCTCCTTGTACAGCTTGCCACAGTACATCTCTGCTTGTCCGTTGCTGTCCCGCGTGCGAACGATATGCCGCCTCATCCCTTTCTTTGTTTTGGCGTACAGTATCGTCTCTTCCGTTTCTTGCGTTTCTTGCATTGCTTCTGTTTCTTGCGCTCCTTCCATTCCTTTCTTCCTTTCTTTATTTAATCAAATATTACCTTGATTTTCAATCCATATTCCGTCGAGTTGTTCTCCGGCTCCCAACCGACCCATCCTGTCTGATAGCGCCGGTACGTGATCCCTTTGGCATCCGACTTGTCGATGTTCCAGTACCGGACGAATGGCTCCAGGGCGTAGGTAGCCCGCCTGGTCGCCATGGCAACGTACAACGATGCCCGCCACCCGTAGCCGCTGTTCTGATCGTTATCCAATTTGTCTATACCACGCACTACGTCGCCCAGGTGACTCGTCTGCTTGCCCGTCCAAAAAAGATCGTACTCGGCGCTTGCTCCGTACGACCACTTTTTGTTTATGGCCTTCGATGCCTCAATGCCGATGGGACTGTATATGTAGTTGGATTCCCGTTTGTAACCCTTGTGGCCGGTAGTGCTGGTCTTGCCTGATACATCGTCGCACAGGTATCGGTAGCCTATGCCCACAAAAGGGGAAATGGTGAAGGTCTTGCTCGGTTTGAAATCATACCCTAACAGACCCCGGACCTCATAGCCGTAATCATTGATGCCGCTGATCGAACCGGTATCCTGGCTGTCGTAGTCCATTCTGCTATAGCTGAATCTTCCAGCGATCCTTGCCATGATCTTGTTGTGGTACGTGTACGACCCGGATACGCCGATAGACGGCCCCTTTTCGTCCATGATGTCTGGTTCTTTGTACTGGATATAAGACAACTCCGGTCCTATCTCAAAGACATGTTTCGCCCTGGCCTCGCAGGTCTGCGTCCAGGCAAACATGGACAACATGAAAGCCGCCAATACAATGCCTAATGCTTGTCTTGTTGTTACTGCCCTTTCTGTTCTTCTAGTGCTTCCCATCAACGCCTCCTTTTCATTTTTTTGTATTACTTTATCCTGTATTACTTCCCGGCGGCGACTATTTAACATTTTTTCGTCATGAGCGTGAAAAAAGCAAACAAAAGGGGGAGGAGGGCAAGAATAAGAAATTTCTTTTCCAGAAAAAATACAGAAGCGACAGTAGTGTTGAGGCTTGGCCGAGATCACCGTCTCAATCCAGTAGGAACAGCATCGGCCCGACGGCGCCCTCGAACCAGAGAAAGAAAGCGGCTACACCTGCAACGAAGCAGCCGCCGGCAATCCGCCAGTTTGTGAATCTGCCGGTATTGAAGGCAAACAAGGCAACCAGGCAGGCCATGAACGCCAGACAGTAGGGGCAGAAAGTGTCGTGCACTATTTGGAAACGCACAAGGAGGGCCTCCCCGCCCAGGGCAGCGGCCAGCATGGAAGCCCGTAGGTGTACGATGTAGCGCCGCAACTCAGGCAGGGCAATCAGGTTGAAGAGGAACAGGACAACCATGAAGGATACGCCGACGATCTTCAGGTCTATCCCGAAAAGCGAGCCGCTCAGAGTCGCGCAGGTGGTTTCGCAGGAGCCATAATACACCATGATTCCGGCCCCCAGAAGGGGAACGGCGATATTGGCGATGTCCCTGGTTGTGTTTAGGTGAGTACGCATCGCGTGTTCTATTCCGGCAATCAAAACAACCGTTGCAAGGCAGCGACGATCGCTTTGCCGCCCGTGTAGCTTTCCTTGAAACCGTTCTCCCCGGCGATAACGCATGTCGGCGTAGCCCTGACCCGATCTTCCTTTATCTTGATATTGTAGAACGAAAAGATTGTTGAAACACAGGAGTTGCGCTCTTGCGTGCGAACGATGCCCGCCGTGTCGAGGTACGCCTCTATGCTGCGCCCGTTTTCAGCCGCATAATTGAAATGGGCCTTGAGCGTGATGGCCGTGTCCAGATTGTTGTCGTAGGCGTGCAGGCAGCGAAGATATTCTTTTGCATATTCAATGCTTTGCTTGCTCAATGGCACATCCACGAACACCACGCGTATCCTGTTCAGCTCTACCAGCTTCCTGACCAGCGGATCAACGCTCGCTTTTATGGCCCGGCAGGGGGGGCAGAAGTAGTCCGTATATAGGCACACCTCTACGGGACCGTTGCCGTAAACCGGATATGCCGGCTGATTTGCCGCCGTCCGTGGCGATGCACTGATAACAGGTGCAGACGTGGCAAATAGAAAGAGGGACACCAGGGTTACGACAAGGCAGCTCGCTGATGCCGGATGCCGAATTACAACATTATATATTTGTTGCATGCCTCTCTCCTTCCACGCGGTCTGCCTTTGCGGTTTTCTTCTATATTACTTCTGCTCTCAGGGTTCCTGTTGCCGACGGCATTGAGAGGCGAATTACCACTGTTGCCGAAAGCTGCGCATATGATGTATATTGTTTACGTTTAATTCTATACGAGCAATAATCCGTATAATATTAATGTATTCAGGTATAGACGGCATATATAAATTGCATAAATAAATGAGAGAAAATATAAAATATAAACAAAGAAGCAAAAATATTACTTGACATATACTGTAAAGTATGGCATGATCGTTTTCAAGAAAGGGGGAGAACATGCCGGAAGGAAAAAGCCTGTTGTTAGACGAAGAAGGGGTTCGCAAGAATTGGGCGGCCCACATCAACGCCAATCCTCTCGATCGTCCCCGGCTGGAGGCCATACACGGCCAGGTGTGGGACACGGAGGAGTTGTCACGCGATTACGACGTTCATGGATTCATGGCGCCGCTGGTAATTGCCACCTGCAAGGCCACCAAGAAGCGAGGTTCGCTGCTGTTTCAGCATCATCCTCGGTTCTATTTTGGCTTTGTTAAGGTGGCCACGGAGGATAACGATGCTCAATAACGATACATTTTATCCGACGCCTGTGCCGCTCATTGATCGTATGATCGCCAAAATCAAGGGCAGGCCGCAAACCGTTCTGGATCCGGCGGCGGGAATGGCGGCTATTATTGAGCGCATGCGTGATTATTCCACGATGGACAGTGACAATAGGTATTGCTATCGTCCCTATGAGAATTGTTCGTATTCGGCTATCGAGATCGATACGAACCTGCAAGCGATCCTCGACAAGAAGCCTTTCGTTTCCCTGATCGACACCGATTTTCTCCAGTATTCCGGCCGTGATCATTTCGATCTGATCATTGCCAATCCGCCCTTTGACCGGGGGGACCTGCACCTGCTCAAGGCAATCGACATCATGTATCGGGGGGAAATCGTATATCTCCTGAATGCGGAAACGATTCGCAATCCCTACACCCATTCCCGCAAGGAGCTTGCGCAACGCCTTGCGGAGCGTAACGCCGAAATCGAATTCGTGCCGGACGCCTTCAAGGACGCAGAACGACAGACGGACGTGGAAGTGGCCCTGATCTATATCAGGGTCGAGCGCACTGTGGAGGAGGACCTGTTTGCCGGTGTGGAGGACGAGGCGCAGGAATGCGACGCTACGGCTGCAAAGCAGGACTGGGAAGTGGCCACGAAGCACAGGATACGAGACATGGTCGCCGACTATAACCGGACCATCGACATAGGGACGAAAACGATTCTCGATTATTACAAGAACTACAACAAGATCGGGAAGTATCTCGGGCTCAATTGCGAGGCGAAGGAGCGGCTATACGAGCGACGGGATGACCTCACCAGCCTGGTGCGCGGAAAGGTGAATGATTTCATCAAGTCCGTGCGTCTCAATTATTGGCGGCAGGCGCTGGAGCTGAAGGAAGTCCGGAGCCGGATGACCACCGACAAGGCCAAGGAGTTCGAGAGCCAGATTCAAAAGCGGCAAAAGATGGACTTTACGGAAAGCAATATCCGGCAGTTCATTGTAAATCTCATCAATGGCTACGAGGGCATGCTCACCGATGCCGTAACCAAGCTTTTCGATAAGTTCACAATCGAACATTGCTACAGCGGCGGGATCGTCGAGGAAAACATCCATATGTTCAATGGATGGAAGACTAATCAGGCATTCAAGGTGAATAAAAAGGTCATCATTCCTATCGGCTACCGGCTCTCCGACGGCGAGGGCCCGTTTACATACGGGACATACGGGCATCGTTGGAAAGCAAACTCCTGGAAAATCAGCGAGAAGACGCGGGATATAGACATTGTGATGAGCTATTTCAGCGCGGACACGGATTATGTCCCGATCGCTGACGCTGTGGCCGCAGCGTTGGACAGGCAGGAAAGCAAGAACATCGACACCACGTTCTTCAGGATCACCTGTTACAAAAAAGGGACTATGCACATGGTCTTCAAGGACGACGATGTCCTGAGAAGGTTCAATATCGTGGCCTGCCGGGCCAAGGGATGGCTGCCCATGGATTACGGGCAAAAACGGTACGAAGACTGCGACGAAGAAACCCAGGCTGTAGTTAAGTCGTTCGAGGGAATCCCGCAATACAACAGCAACGTCAAGCGGCCCCTGTTCGCTACCAAGCCGCTTCTGGCGATTGCCGCGTGACCGGGAAGAATCAGGCTTAACAAACGTATTATATATAATAAGGAAGGAGGAGTAGTGTCGCAAACGATAGTAATTGAGGATTCCAAATTTTCTCACAGCCTGGCAGGCCATTTCGCCAATGTCTGTTGGGTTTGCAAAGCGGCGGCGAAAGAACCGGATGTGAGAGCGAGCATCAAGCAACGCATTGCGTGCCGTGAGGGCATCCTGTGCGCCACGGACGGCTACCGCCTGCATTTGTACCGGCAGGATAGCGATAGCTTACCTGATAGTGCAATCGTCCCCGAAGGCGTGTGGGCAATCAAAAGCAAGACGGCAAGGGTCATCACGCTTGAGCTTGCCGAAGACGAGTTTGCCGCCGATTTTCCGAATTTCTGGATTGTCTTCCAGGACCGGCCGAAAGTGCTTGGCTCGTTCAGTTCATTGGGCGCCTCCGGCAAAGGGGATTACCCGTATGTGTTTGGCGAGTTTCTGTACCGGCTCAATACGCATGCCGGCAAGGCCTTCAGGGCCGACCATGTAGCTGATGCCTTCATGCCGGATCGCCATATCCAGGTAGAGGCTCACGCCAAGGGCAAGATGGCCGTATTTGGCGACGATACGCTGATTGCGGCTCTCATGGCAATAATCACGACGGATAATGGAGGCAATCGAAGATGGGCATGATGGGTGGCCAAAAGTCCGGGTGGGTTGATACCGCACCTGAGAAAAATGAGGCGATCGCCCGAATGCTGTGGCCGGATGCATACGCCGGCGCCGGCACCAACAAGATGCAGGCGCCGGATTTTACGACGCCGGAAGGCAGGTTGATTCTTTTGCAGTTGATGATGGAGCGGGACGATTGGCTCATGTTTTCCATGCTGAAGTCCGTCGCCATAAATCATCGGGGAACGATTTTTTGGATAGACACAGGCTATCTGTTCTTGCCGGACAAATTGCGCGACGCGGCCCTGGGCTGGCTGGCTGGCTCCAATACGGGCGGACGGAGTGTGTAGTTTGATCGGGCGCACCGTTGCAATAATCGCCTTCTGCCTGTCTGTTGCGGCCTTTTGCTCAGTCTTGGCGACATACATCAGAGGCGCATTACAGGCAGGAAAAGACGGCCCGGCGCAACAACACGTCGCGTCTCCGTACATCAAGAAGCAGATGCAGTATCACGGGGTCAATGTCCTTTTTGAGGATTGGAAGGGCAACCTCTTTTTTGAGAGGCAGGGGCAAAAGATCGTCCTCGGGCAGGGCCGGGAGATCGACAAATGACGAAGATGCACCAGGTAAGAAAAGAATTTGGCGAACCGTTTCGGGATGTCGTCAAGGGGTTTGCAATCATGGGATATTCCCGCAAGGCCACAGCGGAGTTCGTGGAAATAACCGACTCCTGGTTTAACGAGCTATGCGAGCGGTTTGATCTCAGAAAGCATTTCCGGCGTCAGCGGAAAGATTTCGTTTCTGTGTGCAAACCTCCGGGGCATCCCAAAGGGAAGACGATTCGGCAGCCTCAAAGATACAGCGACGAGTACTTGCTGGCCGTATTGAGAGGATATTCCAAACGAATAAGCCAGGTAAGGTTCAATCAGTTGCAAGGGGGAAGGCCTTGCGCCGATACGTACCTCAAACGGTTCGGGTCATGGCGGAAAGCGAGGGAGTTGGCGGCAAAGTGCGAAGACGAGCGCGAGAGGAATGGAGAAAATTATGGATAGCAATAAAATGCTCAAAACAGTTTTGCCCGAAGGATGCAAATTTCGCAATCTGGCCAAGCTCGGTGAAAAACCGGATTGGGAGATTGTGCCGAAACGCAAACCACGGCGGATGTCCTATGCCGAGGTGCTTCAAGTCATCACGAAATATGCTCCGGAAATGCAGCATTGCTTTGAGAATAAATTCGGCCGGTTTCCTAAAGGCGGCGAGGCGGCAATGATCGTCAACTACCTGAATGATACGGCTGATCTCTATCGTGCGGAAAGAGAGAACATTGTAAACGACTTGGTAGATGCCGCCACGGAAATCATCGTGAGGTGCGGGTGATGCAGTCGAAAGAGGATTTATATCGGAATGGGCTTAAAGAGGCGATACTGGCTTTGTCATATTTTAGGAACCGACATGTCCGGCGGAATCTATACGCACACTCAAAGCGACGCGAACCAAAGACATTCTCTGTATATAAACAGTACACACGCCTCGCCAGACACTACATTCGCAAAGCACGCAAAAGCGGATTCACAGGTTCGGTTGTAGCTGCGATAACGGCGCTTGACGGGCAAGGCTGAGGCAAAACAGTGATAATTTGGGGCGGCCGCGAAAGCATGATTATGCGCCGCTTTTAGGTTTTATGAGATCAACCAAACAATAAGAAAGGAGAGATAAAAAAGATGGCAAGATTCAAGACGATGGTTCTTATGGCAGTTACGGCGGCAATGATGGCGGGATGCGGGGCGGCGGCGCCGCAATATCTCGATTACCTGGGCCATAGAATCCCAACCACCAAGTTGTCTGCACCGCAAGACATCGCGGCGAAAATGGCGCAAGACGGGGTCGTGTCCATGGAGGCATTCGGAGCGTTGAGTGCCGGCAAAGCCGCCGGCGCGGCAAATGCGGCTGCGTTGCAGGTAGAGGCCTCCAGCGTTGAAACAATACGGCTCGATCCTAACGATTCCGCATTGATCGTTTCCGTCCGGAAAGACGGTGTAGATCCTAATCGGATGCCCGACGCTTTCCGGAAGAGTTATTTTAAGGCCTTGAGCCAGGTAAACGCTGTTTCCGCTGCCCTATCCTTTAGTAAGCCGCTGGAGATTTCTCACGTCCTAAAGGGGAGACATGATTATTTCACCAATCATCTCGGTACGGAGGCCTCCAGGAAAAGACTCAAGGAGAAGCTGGCAATGTGCCAATGGGAAGGGACTGCGATCCCCGTCAAGAAGGAGGGGAATGGCGCCTTTTACTATGCCGATATGCAGAACTATGCCATCACGCTATCAGAATTCGCGTTTCAGATTAAATACAGCGACAAGGAGAAGGCCTTGCCGGATACGGACCCGTGCAGCGCCGGCGAAGCCGACAAACTGCTCCGGCAACTGATCGCCCTGATCGCAGGAGGAGAGAAATGAAGAAGATCATCCCAAAGCTCCTCCTCCTGGTGGTTATGGCGGCAATGATGGCAGGATGCGGCAAAAATCACGTCCTCGTTGCCGGTCGTTCGATACCTCTTTATGAAATGGAGTCGGTGGCGGACATCGACAAGAAGATGGCGGAAGACGGGGCTGTATCCATGAAGGATTTCGCGGCAGCGAGAGCCGCAGAGGCAAGGCAGAGAGCCGATCTCGCCGGCGTGGAAAGCGCCGCGTTGTTGACCGTCGATGCGGCTCTTTATGGGATGCAGTTCGCGCCTGCGGTGTTCGGAACCATGTCGGCAGCAAGCAACGCAGCCATGGCGTATCTGTCTATAGGCGACTTGATAACGGCATACGGGCGATACCTGGAGCGGAAAAACTCGGCCTACGCCGGCCTCAAGTTCAGCAAGCCTCTGGAAATTTACCGGGTCCGTAACGGCGAAAACGTGTTCTTCGCGGATCTTCTCGGCACGGAAGACTACAGAAGGAATCTGAGGGTGAAGATGGCAACGTGCGGATGGCTTGAGACGATCATACCGGACAAGAAAAAGGGCAACGGCGCTTACTATCGCGCCGGTACAGACAATTCCTCAATCACGGCGAATGAGCTTCTGTTCCAGATCAAATACGGCGATAACGCGGCTTCCCTGCCGGAGACGAACCCGTGCAGCATCAAGGAGGCGGAGATGCTCCTCGTGCAGCGAGTTGCGCTGATTATGGGAAGTAAAGCCAAAAAGTAGGGGGGATATTCATGAATGTAGAAAAAGGAAGATACTGGGACAAACGGTGGAGCCTCGTAGATTGTTGCACTCGCCCCGACCGTCTTAACATTCCCTTGCGGACCCGGAAACCTACCATTTTCGCGGTTCGCAATGACCTCTTTCATGAGGCGGTGCCTGCATCGTTCATTGATGATGCCTATGAGGTTATGGCAGCGTGTCCTCATCACACGTTTTTAGTCCTGACGAAGCGGGCGCAAAACATTGTGCCGAAACTCTATGACATTACCGTTGATTGCCCGATTCGTGAACTGGGCGGGGGAGACTATCTGCCGAATGTTTGGCATGGTCTCACCATTTGCAACCAACCCGAGCTTGACGCGAAAATGGGCGACTTCCTGAAGGTGCCGGGAAAGAAGTGGATGTCGATTGAACCCATGTTGGGGGAGATTGACATTAAGCCATATCTGTCAAAACCAATGTATTATTGCTCTGTTTGCGGAAAAGAGAAATTCCGTGATTACTGCAAAAAATGCGGAACCTACGACAATACCGCTACAAATAAACTTGCGGGCATTGACGGTGTGGTTTTGGGCGGCGAGACTGGCCCCGGACCGCGGCTTATGCACCCGGATTGGGTGAGGAATGTCAGGAATGATTGCGCGGCGGCGGGAGTGCCGTTCTTCTTTTCGCAGTGGGGGAGCTATACCGGGATCAGGGCTACCGGGTACGATTTCCACAACGAAGTACTCAATCCTGCTGGACATAACAGGACAAAGAGTAATGGCGGACGCCTCCTGGATGGCCGGACGCACGATGATTTGGCGTGGGGGAAGAAAGAAGGGATATGAACCGATATTTTTTCGGGAACAGGGGCGGGAAATACTTGCTCATCAAAGCGCCGGACCTCGAGACGGCGATCAAGGTTTTTGCTGTTGTGGAACTCTTCCCCGAGCAATACCTGCCGGGCGATATGGTGTGTTCCAGGAAGTATGACTCGGTACTGGAACGGTACGTCATAGAGCCGAAGCCAAGGGCGACGATTCCCGTGTACATCGAAGTCGAAGAGACGTTTGTGACCAAGTCTTCCGTATCGGGAATTACACGAACAGAAACCTGCAAGGTCCAGAAGAAAATTCACGACCTCCTCTTGGCAGACTGCTCCGAGCACCACTTGCCGCCTTCCTCGATCCTCCCGGAAAAAACCGGAGACGATGAAACAACCGGCCAGATCACAAGCGTTGTAATCAACGGCCAGGCTATTATCGTGAGCGGCAGCAAAGCCGCATTGCGGAATAGCCACGACGAGCTTCAGCGGAAAAAGCACGAATTGGAAGTCATGCAGCGGCAGTGTCGAGCAGCCGTGGAAGCAATCCAGAAGGATTTGAAGAAAAAGCAGGAATTGCTTTACGCGGTCTGCACCTACATGGGGCAGGGAGAGGAGATCGTTCCATTGCTCACAGGGCAGAACGCCCCGGAGGACACGCCTTTGTCGGTGTTCCAGGAGGTCCTCTACATGGACGAGGAGATGGGGGCCTGGGACAAGGATTCTCTCGACGGCATCGACTTTTCCCGCATCGAAGAGTTCGACGCATGGATTGCCCGGCACTACGAAACATTTCTTTACCGTGAAAAGAGCGTCTGCGTCTTCCAGATCAGGCGATATAGCAAGGACTACGGCGATCCTCTGGAAAACGCCGTGCTGAATGCAGAAAATATGAAGTCGTATTTCTTGGTGCGCAACGGCGGTAATCTCTATCGGATTTACGGGAACGTCCATATACGAGAACCCGTGTTTCCCACCAAGGACGAGTACGAAAGCATCATTGCCAAATATCGGGACACGAATTCAAGTTGGGGAGAAAAAAACCTGAACAACAGGCACAAGCACTACATGTACGGACTGATTTACCTCCAGGGCCTGATCGAACGGTCGTCTATCTTTGGAAACGGGCTTAAAGGCGTCAGCCTTCCAAAGGGCATTTTTACACAAGCACAGATAGAGCTGATACGCGACTCGGAGCAGAGCCAATGGATTACCGACGGGAAGCCTTCATGGAATGATTTCCGCAAAAACAACCAAGCCACCATAGGTATAGGCTCGCGCATAGTCCTCATGCCTGTCCGATTCAGCCCGAAAGACGATTTGTGGCGCCTCGGGAACACCCCGGCGGCAGGCCTTCCTCCCTGGAGTGAAACATATCTTGTGGAGGCCGAGGGAGATGGTTGGGGCTACATGGCCAAAGGCAGTTTTATCATTCGTTACAATTCGGCAGACACTATCCACGATGAATACGAGGGCTTCCGTCCCCGGAAGCGACGTGTCAGCTATCGATTCTTTCCGGATGAAGTGATCAACTTCGATCGCATCACCGTGGAGGAGTGCGACTACTACATCAAAAACAGGCTGGAACGGAAGCACTACCGGGACATCCTGCCTGTTCTTTACTATGTCCGGCGATGCAAGGAAAGAGAGCGGGCCCTGGAAAACAACTTCGTCTCTTTTATGGCGGGGCGGATGTCTCTCGATGAAAGACTGCTGCCGGCCTTGCGCGAAGTGATTGCCTGGTGGAAGCTCAAGAACAAGTGGAAGCGGGGATTGATGACGGACGACCAGAAGGCGGTCAGAATGATCGAGAAGAAGATGCAGGCTATTGCCGCGGAGGGAATATGAGGGCCGGCTATTTTCGGTGTCGCTCGAAGACACCGCGCAATGAAAATATATAAAACATAAAATGTATAATATAATATATCATGTCATATTTATTATTGACAAAAAACGTAAAGTATGGCATGATGCTTTTCAAGAAAGGGGGGGGGCTTAAATGCCTGATATTGATCACAACGACTACATGGAGTTTCTTTGTTGGGTTGATCGGTGTCTGTTTCCGCAGGATCTCATGGAAGAGCTTGTGGCGCACTGTGGTGCCACCCACGAAGAAGCAAAGGAGATAGCGTTGCTTTTCTTTTCCTGGAAAGGAACAGATAGCAAGGAAGGGAAAAATCTTTCGTGGGCGTACAGCAACTATTGCCTCGAACCCGGTCGCTATAAAGAAATAATAAATAGTTACCTGAAATGGCAGTACGGGAAGTGGAGGAAGCTAAGATGCCGTTAGGAGTTGTGGAAAAAACTGGTTATAACCCCCCTGGAGTTCCTACTAATGGGCGCAAGCCGCATTTGGGCGATATAATCCTTAATAAATTCTATCATCTCATTCGTGAAGGGCGTGAAGACCTCGAGCAATTTGAATTGATTGATCGCTTGGAAAAGCCGGTTATGTATTTCGTGTTTTCTGGCACCAAACGCCAAATACTGGAGGTGAACAAGCTACTGCAACAACATCCATACGCTTTCGCAATTAAAACCAACCTGGGCTACGATTTATCTAAATTGCCCGAAAAATATGCCCACACTGCACAAGTGTATATTTCTCGTTTCCCACATCTGATCAAATTTATCTCGAAATATGAATCAACGATACCCAGTGATTTGTGGGGGATTCTTTTTGGGTACAAGCTAAACGAAGTCCACCTGTACACTTACGACTGGGTAGAGTGGGCCAAAATCCATTTGCCTGATAGAGTAGAGGGAAAACGCGATACTGCCACCAGAGATTTTAGGGTAGAAATATAAAATATAAACGACTGTATAAGGTGCATCTTTGGTGTATGGTGTTATAGAGGCTTAATTTAAACGCTCATGATAAATATTAAGTTCTTTGTGACGTATTTACTTGACATCATGAAATATTTGGTGTAAAGTGGGCCCTCAAAGAAGCTAAAAACGAACAATGCAAATCCTCTCCGTGTAGCGCAGGCCGGTAGCGTGCCTGAACTGGGATCAGGAAGTCGCTGGTTCAAATCCAGCCACGGAGACCATAACTATGCGTGACACGCCTGGCTTGATCGAAAGGTTTGAGTTCATAGCGGCTGACGGTGGCCGGGTCGAACGCGCCGTCCCCCCGCATTTGAAGGAAACACTTGCGTGGGAAGTCGATACAACGTGCCCGCAGCGATGCAAGCTGGCGACATGCTGCCATCCATTGGTCCAGGACAATAAGGACAAATATGTCTATCACAAACTCTGCACGCTATCGGTGATCAAAGCGGGACTGATTTCACCGCCGGAGATCAACGGTTGGATTGAGAGCGAAGAGGAGGGAAACGAAGAACATGACTGAAGGCCGACAGATGATCGCATCTATCCCTGTCCTTGGTGTGATCAAACATCCCAGGGATGGGAAGCATTTCATCGTGCCGCCGGAAGTGGCGGCGGTGTACGGCGAGAATCCATGCCGTCTCGATTTCATGCTGCCCGGCGATGATGTGGAGGCCGTCTTCCAGGAAGCTTACCGGCGATTTGTAGGCGGCGGGGGCCTGCGCTGTATCGGCAGCAACGGCGTCGGCTACGATCGGGATTTCAAGACGGGCAATCGCGTTCAGAAGGCTTGTCCGTGCGAGTTCCTGGATAACAACCAATGCGCTTTGACCGGGGCATTCCATATACTCATCCCCCGTGTGTCCCTGGGAGGACAGTTTGTCATTTACACGAAGTCGAAGCGGTCCTCGGCGATGATCAGAATGACGCTGAAGAACCTCCAGGGCATGTACGGCAAGGTGACGGGATTATCAATGAGCCTGACCCGCGTGCCTGTAAAGATCAAGTACGACAAGGGCAAGAACAAGGAATATTGGATGCTCAACATCGTGCCGCCGACAATGGACGTTGTGGCGCAGGCGATGCCGGCCGATCCGCACAGCACCGAGGCGTGGCGTAGCAGGCAAGAAGCAGGCGAAGAAAACATGGAACAGGCGCAGGCGGAGGGCGAGGCGCAGCAGATCGTGCCAATGACGGATGAGCAAAGGAGAAGGCTCGTGACGCTCATGGAAGCCAAAGGAATCGGGACTTCGGCAGATAAAGCGGCTTTCTTTGCCCACGTCCTGGGAGGGCGGGAGAAATCGGAGAAATTCGCCCGTGACTTCATCGCAAATTTCGAGGAGAAACATAGGGCGTGGATCTCGCGCATTATGGAGGAGGCGGTGGCGAGTTGAAAGTGTTGAGCTTCAATAATTCCATTGGATTCGACATGCACGGTCTATCTGCAAAAGCATGGTTTGACGGAGCGTGCGCCGGCAATCCCGGCCCAATGGGAATAGGCGGCCTCATCATTCTGGAGGGCGGTGAGAAGCATACGATCAGCGAGCAGCGCGGCTTTGGAACAAACAATGTTGCCGAATATACCGCCTTGATCGAAGTCCTCAAGCTCGCCATTGAGCTTGGCGTCACGGATCTGCAAGTCAAGGGCGACAGCCAGTTGGTCGTGAATCAGGTCAACGGCGACTGGGCAGTCAAAAATCGTGGCCTTGTTCCATACTGCGACGCGGCTGAAGTCCTCATGGCCCGAATACCACGCTTCAAACTGCAATGGGTCCGGAGGGAGCAGAACCAGGAAGCCGACCGGTTGTCTTCATCGGCATTGAAAGGCGGGGGAAAAAACGGGGAAGCGCAGGGAAGCCGGCAGAGAAAAAACCTGTCCGTCGCGGTGCGAAAAGTAGGAGATCACATCTACGTTGCGGAGGGATCGCACGGCAATCAGTACGCGGTCGATCTCAAGGCAAGGACATGCTCCTGCCCGGACTGGCAACGAAGGCAAAGTCCGTGCAAGCACATGATGGCCGCTGAACGCGCACATGAGGTGGGACATGACAGTTGAAGATATACATCAGTACGGCTTTGACCTGGGCGAGAAGGACGGCCAGGTAGCAGCCAGGTGGATACGAAAGGGGATAGAGGTCGATCACGGGGACCTGTTGTCGGCGACAGATTCCTACGCCGTCGGCTACCGCAAAGGCCTCAACTGGTCTATACGCCCGAGCATCACGGTAATACGCAGGAAGAAGAACAATGCCTGAAATTTGGACAATAGGACATTCCAACCATAGCGTCGAGCACTTCCTGCACCTGTTGTCCATGCACGGAATTACGGCGGTTGCGGATGTCCGGTCCACACCCTACAGCATTGCCGCTTCCCAGTTTAACCGGGAGGCAATCAAGGAAGTGCTCCACAAAGAACGCATCTATTACGTGCACCTCGGGGAGGAACTCGGTCCGAGAAGCCCGGACCCCGCCTGCTACGAAAACGGCAAGGTCGTTTACGGACTATTGGCGGCGACGGCGGTATTCGCCCAGGGCATCGAGCGATTAAGGAAGGGCATGGAGAGGTATCGCGTGGCGATGATGAGCGCCGAGAAGGATCCCATCGCCTGTCACCGGATGGTCCTCATTTGCCGGCATCTCAGCATGCACGCGGATGACGGGCTGGCGATACGGCACATTCTGGAGGACGGCGCCATCGAGGATAACGCGGCAAGCGAGCGGCGACTGATGCAGGATCTCAAGATCGCCGAGTTCGACCTGTTCAACAGCAGGGAGGAACAGATCGCCAAGGCATACGCGCTGCAAAGCCAGCGGATCGCATATGCGTTGTAGGAACACAGGTAGGAGGCGTAAAATTTGAAAAAGAGCGTGCTATTGTTTCTTGAAAAAGTTTTTGCCGCAAACCTCGACGGCCGTCTTCTCCAGTCGAAAAGCAAGGTGGCAAAAAAGCTGGAGGAGGCAGGCTACATTGTTTTCACTGAGAAAACCTTGGGAAAAGACCGATTCGGGTCGATTGTCGTGGATGGGTACGCGTTAACCGTGAAGGGTAACATGGCCTATTGTACGAGCAATCGGTGCAAAGAACCCGTGGAGGAGCAATAAGTATCTCGCCCCACGCCAATATCGGCGCGGAGTAAACTTAAATTGTCTCTGGAGCGTTTCGGTGATATTACTTTGGCGAACATCCAATAATTAAAGGAAGAAATAGATGCCCATGAACAACAACGATGTCGAGGCCTTGAAATCCAAGGCGAAGGTAGCTGCGAATACTCTCTACCGTATCTGCCATACCGGTCGGAGATCAGCAGAAACCATGGAACTGCTCGACATTACAAGCGAGGTTCTTGCCTTGTTGAATGATTTGGTCGATTCATTGAATGCTGACGCATCCTCTGCAACGAATGACGACGCATACGTGAGGGCAAAGATTTTCTTGAATGCATGGTCAGGTAGGGTAAATGGCTAACAACAGCAAAGAACATAAAAAGAATCCACTGCATACGCCCCGCGTCATCGCATACGTGCGCGTGTCCACGGATGAGCAGGACGTCAACAAGCAGCGCCATGAGATCCTGGAATACGCACACCAGAATAAGATGACCATCGACGAATTCATAATGATCACCGTATCAAGCCGGAAAGCGGCGAAGGACCGGCGGATCGAAGAATTGATGGAAAAGCTTGCGCCGGAGGATACGCTGATCATATCCGAGCTGTCTCGTCTGGGCCGGTCCATCGCGGAGGTCATCGGCCTGGTGAACGGCCTGGTCGAGCGGAACGTCAGGCTCATCGCCATCAAGCAGAACATAGACCTGGCAGGAAAGCATGACACGACATCAAAGGTGATGGTTACGGTCTTTTCTCTGCTGGCCGAACTGGAGCGCGATCTTGTGTCTCAAAGAACAAAGGCAGCTTTAGCTGCCTTGAAAGCACAAGGGAAAAAGTTGGGGAGACCAGTGGGAACAAAAGGAAAATCGAAACTCGATGGTAAGGAGCCGGAAATCATAGCTTTTCTCGACAAGAGAGTGCCGGTGGCGGCAATAGCGCGTATTTTGGGGTGTTCGCGGCCAGGCCTCTTGAATTTCATGGAAAACAAGAAGATATACAAGGCAAAGCGAAGCGAAAAAAGGTGATTGGAGTTGTGTGCTGTGGGACAGTCACGGCATCACGAAAAATCTATCAATACGTTATTGGCTCGCCGCCGTCTTGCAGTGATACCTAAACTGGTACATGCCTAAAGCAACCAAGGAGTCTTGCAAGGACGCATTTTTGCCTTGACAGCATGAAGGGCAGTGTGGCATATGCATATCGCTTTTGAGGAACACGATTTGAGGAAGGAGTTGGAAGGAGTAGCTTTAGGAGTAGCGACCGGCTTGAGCTATTAAAAATTATCCTATTTCCAGTAAGTTATAACAACTTTCCAAATCCTGTTCCGCCTACCATATTAAAAAAACGGAAGCCGCGGGCGGCGACGGCCGGAGTGAATCATCGGCGAAGCGGGAGCGGATTGCGAAGTAGCATTTAGTATTGATTGAAAAAAACGGGGTCGTAGTTAAGTTGGTTATAACGCCGGCCTGTCACGCCGGAGGGCGAGGGTTCGAGTCCCTTCGGCCCCGCCAAATATGTCAGGGGTTGGCCTATGCGGTTAACCCCTTTTTCATATCAACAGAAAGATGAAGTACGAAGGGATAATCATCCGACCTCCCAGCGAGGCTTACAGCCTCCTGTTACAGGTCACCGTAGGTTGTTCTCATAACCGCTGCACCTTTTGTCCCACTTACAAAGGCGTAAAGTTCCGGATCAAATCTCCCGAGGAAATCAGTGAGGATATCCGTGCGGCACGGCGTTATCGTCAGGTGGAAAAGGTCTTTCTCTGTGACGGCGATGCCCTCATCGTTCCCCATGCACGGTTGTTGGATATGCTGCACCAACTGAAAGAAAGCCTGCCGGCCCTCAAGAGGGTGGGACTCTACGGAAACGCCAAGAGCATCCTCCGCAAATCCAGGGAGGAACTTGGGGAGCTACGGGAAACGGGGTTAGGGATCGTTTACCTCGGAGTGGAAAGTGGCCATCGTGATGTTCTCCGGGACATCAAGAAGGGGGTTTCCTATGATCAGTTGGTGGAGGCCGGCCGCCGCGTCAAGGATGCGGGGATAAGTCTGTCCGTGACGGTTATCCTCGGATTGGGGGGGAGAGATCGGAGCGTCGATCATGCCCGGGAAACGGCCCGTATCCTCAAGGATATCGATCCGGATTATGTGGGGGCACTTACCCTGATGCTCATTCCCGGCACCCCCCTCCATGACGAATATGACACCGGAAAGTTCATCCTTCCCGACACTTTCGATTTTTTGAATGAATTGGGCATCATGATCGCCAATTCCACGTTCACGAACTGCTTTTTCACCTCCAACCATGCCTCCAACTATCTGCCCATTCGCGCCCGTCTTCCCCAAGAGAAGGAAAAGACCGTCGCCCTCATCCAAAAGGTTATCGGTGCAGCAAATCCCGGACTCCTGCGCCCCGAATATGCCCGGGCACTGTAAGTTCCGAAACTGGTTACGCACATGAAACTCATCTCATTGATAAAAAAGATCTTCCAGGAGCGTGACGCCTCACGGCTGGAGGAGGAAATCCAGGCCATCATAGATGCCGGTGAGGAGGATGGGCTGATCGATCCTCAATCCGGAGAGATGATCCAAAGCATCCTGGAATTCAAGGATACGGTGGTCCGGGAGGTGATGGTCCCCCGAACGGAGATTGTCGCGGTAAGCGCCGGAGCCACGATCGAGGAAATCGTACGGATCATTTCTATTTATGGGCACACCCGCATGCCTGTCTATCGGGGTGATATCGACCACATAATCGGGGTGGTCAATGTCAAGGATCTCTTGAAGTTCTGGTCCCGGGAGGTGACGGAAAAGGATTTCCTCTCCATCCTGCGGAAACCTTACTACATCCCGGAGACCAAAAACATCAGCCAACTCCTTCATGAACTGAAGCAGAAAAAGTATCATCTGGCCATCATCATCGACGAATATGGGGGAACGGCCGGACTGGTGACGCTGGAGGATCTGATGGAGGAAATCATCGGGGAGATTCATGACGAGCATGATACCCAGGAACCCGGCATTGTGGAGGAAACGGACGGTTATACCTTGGTGGACGGCCGGGTGGAAATCGAGGAACTCGAGGAATATTTCGGCGTGACCTTCGATGAAGGCAAATATGAAACCCTGGGTGGATTGATCCTCAACACCGTCAAACGCATCCCCGCTGCGGGAGAGACGATAATCGTCGATAATTTCGAAATGACGATTGTTGCCGCGGATGAACGCCGAATAAAAAAGGTAAGGATTCGTAAAATCAGGAAGGAAGATGAGCAAAATTCTCCGGAAGCCTGAAGGCGGCAGGTCGAGTCGTCTCGATTCTTTTGACCTCCTGCTCGCCTTGGGATCGGGGGTGCTGCTGATCTTCTCCTTTCCAAAATTCGGCACGGGTCTCGTGGCCTGGATCAGCCTCCTGCCCCTTCTTTATTCCCTGCGGGGAAAGAATGCCTCCCATGGTTTCCTGTTGGGACTGGCAACCGGTATCACTTCCCAGATCGGCGTCATGTACTGGATAACTTACGTAGTCGTCAATTACGGCTACCTGCCATACCCGGTGGGCATCGCCGCCATGCTCCTTTTATCCGGCTATTTAGGGCTTTTTACGGGGGTATTCGCGGCCGCGGCGGCGTACCTGCTGGGGTGGCGATTGCCTTTCTGTCTCACCGCTCCGGTCCTCTGGACGGTGCTGGAGTTCGGGAAATCACATCTGCTGACGGGCTTTCCCTGGGAGAATCTCGGCTATTCACAATACCTGAATTCACCGATTCTACAGATCGCTGATGTTGCCGGCGTCTATGGAGTATCCTTTCTGATCGTTTTCGTCAATGCCTTGATATTTGAGGTGGTTTTCATCAACCAGGGGAAAGAGGAAAGGAAAGAAAGGGTGGTAAAAATCATCGCCGTCCTGGGGATTATGGTCCTCCTGTTCGGTTACGGCCTGATGCGCCTCAAGGAGATCGATAGGGCGGCATCGGCGCCGTCGATGACGGTCAGGATCACCCAGGGCAACGTGGACCAGAGTATCAAGTGGAACCCGGCCTATCAGTTGAAAACCATTGCGGCCTATGCCGCCCTTTCACGATCCGAAGCCGTGACCGAACCGGCTTTGATCGTCTGGCCGGAAACCGCCTATCCGGCTTTTTTCCAGGATGTCAACGACCTCCACCGGAAAGTTGTGGGACTGGTGAAGGACAAGGCAGCCTGGTTTCTCATCGGTAGTCCCGCCTACACGACACAGAGCGGGGAAACGGTGCTGTTCAACAGCGCCTTCCTGCTGACTCCGGAAGGCGCGATCGCCGGGCGCTACGACAAGGTGCATCTGGTGCCCTACGGGGAATATGTTCCGTTACGGAAGTTCTTTCCCTTCGTCAATAAACTCGTGGCCGGCATCGGCGATTTCGGCGTCGGCCCCGGTTATTACCCCTTGACGATGAATTCCCGGCGCCTGGGCGTACTTATCTGTTACGAGGGGATTTTCCCAGCGGCGGCCCGAGATTACAAGCGCCGGGGAGCGGATTTCCTGGTCAATATTACCAATGATGCGTGGTTCGGCAGTACCTCCGCCCCTTATCAGCATTTGTCCATGACAGTGTTTAGGGCCGTGGAAAATCGCCTCGATGTGGTGCGGGCCGCCAATACCGGCATCAGCGCCCGGATCGACGCCGCCGGCAGGATAGACGGGCGGACGGAACTGTTCCAGACCGCCTTTCAAGACATTAAAGTTCAATTCTACAACAAAGGGACCTTTTATGCCGTCTGGGGCGATTTATTCGTCTATCTGTGCATCATCGCCGCGGTTTTATTTTTTATGATCATACCCATAAGGAGGAAGAGAGATGCTGGAAGGGATAAATGAAAAGATGACGGATTTGAAAAGAAGAATTTCTCACCTCGGAGAGTGTCTTTGACGTTGCCACCAAGGAAAACGAAATTCGGGAACTGGAAAAAACCGCTGCCCGGGAGGATTTCTGGAATGACCAGGAAAAGGCATCCGCGGTCTTGCGGCAGCAGACAAAATTGAAGGAAGCGGTAACGCACTGGCGAAACCAGCAGCGACAATATGAAGATCTGGCCATGCTTTACGACATGGCGGCGGAAGAGAGCGACGAAGCGGCCCTAATGGATGTGGGCCGGGATATCGAGGCCCTGGAAAAGTCCGTCCGGGAGGAAGAATTGCGCCTTATGCTCGGGGCCCCGGAGGACCGTCTCCATGCCATCATGTCCATCCATGCCGGCGCTGGTGGCACGGAGGCCCAGGACTGGGCGGAAATGCTCCTGAGGATGTATCTGCGCTGGGCCGAGAGAAAGGGTTACAAGGCCACCATTATCGATTATCTGCCCGGTGACGAAGCGGGCGTTAAAAGTGTCTCCCTCGCTATCGAGGGAGAATACGCCTACGGATATGCCAAGGCGGAGGTGGGCATTCATCGGCTGGTGCGCATTTCCCCCTTCGATGCCGGGGCCCGGCGGCACACCTCCTTCGTTTCCGTCTTTGTTTATCCCGAAGTGGACGATAGCATTGTCATCGAGATTGACGAGAAGGATCTCCGGATCGACACCTATCGTTCCTCCGGGGCCGGGGGACAGCATGTCAACAAGACTGATTCCGCCGTGCGGATCACCCACCTACCAACCGGAATCGTCGTCCAGTGTCAGAATGAAAGGTCCCAGCACAAAAACAAAGCGATGGCCATGAAATATCTGAAATCGAGACTTTTTGAGATCAAGCTCCAGGAGCAGAACGAGAAGCTCGACGAGGTGGAGAAAACCAAAAAGGGCATCGCCTGGGGAAGCCAGATTCGTTCCTATGTCCTCCATCCTTACAAGATGATCAAAGACCACCGTACTAACCTGGAGGTTGGCAACGTGACCCGGATCTTGGATGGGGATATCGACGATTTTATCGAGGCCTATCTGCTAGCAAATTAGCCTGCTCAAGGGCTACGACCGGTACAGCCGATGAAGATGACAGCGTGACGGTCTCGGCGGGGAAATAAATTTTCGTGCTGCCGGTTATTTGTGGTATAGGATACGATAGTGCCCGTCAGGAAACGAAAGGAGTCAGATAAAACCATGTGCGGACATAAGAGAATGAAACTGCCATTAAATATATTGGCTTTCTTGATGATCCTTCCCGTTTTTTCGGCCCCAGCTCTCTGGGGAGGAGAGATGAGAACGGCGATTTCCTCCCCGCCGGCCCAAACGGGGTCTAAGGGAGGCAACGACCCTGTTCCGGTGGCAGCGAGATCCGTCCTGCCGCTGTCCGGAGAGAAAGGGAATGTACCGTCTGAGGTGAAAAGTCCGGAAAACAGGGCAAAGGGCAAGGAGGACCAACAGGAACAGGATATCATGGAGGCCGCTCTCCGACTCCTTTCCGAATCCCAGTCCTATTGGGTAAAAGGAGATGTGGAAAACGCCATCGAAATGCTCGATCAGGCGTACGCCCTGATCCTGGAAACAAATGGCGATCCAGAAATCGGCCGACAGAAAGACGATCTAAGGTTGCTTATTTCCAAAAGAATTCTGGCGATCTATTCCGCGATGCAATCCGCCGCCAAGGGAAAGCGCGGGGAGATCCCCCTCATCATGAATGCCGATGTGGAAAAGGAGATCCGCTCCTTTCAGACCGTGGAGCGGGATTTCTTCATTTCATCATATCAACGTTCCAGTCTTTATCGACCCTATATGGTTAAGGAACTGAAAAGGCTGGGTCTTCCCGAAGAGCTTTCATGGTTGCCTCTCGTAGAAAGCGGCTATAAAATCAAGGCATTATCAACGGCCAGGGCATTAGGACTGTGGCAGTTCATTCCCTCCACGGGATATAAGTATGGATTGGAAAGAGATCAGTGGGTGGATGAACGAATGGATCCGGAAAAATCCACCCGGGCGGCCATCGCCTACCTGAGCGATCTCCACGGCATGTTCGGAGACTGGCTTACCGTCCTGGCGGCATATAACTGCGGCGAAGGCCGGGTCATGAGAGTTATCTCCCGGCAACACATCAATTATCTGGATCGGTTCTGGGATCTGTATAATCAATTGCCTTATGAAACGGCCCGCTATGTGCCCCGTTTTCTGGCGACCATCCACATAGTCCGCAACCCCGCAAAATATGGCATGGATTTAGGCGTGCCCATGGAGGCTCAGGGCAAGGGCCGGGGATATGAAACGGTGAAGACGAACAAGTCGATGCGCCTGAAGGATATTGCCCAACATCTCAATGTGCCGGAGGAGGCATTGTGTCAACTCAATCCGGAATTGCGTCATATGATTACCCCGGAGAAGGAATATCTCCTTAAGGTTCCTCCCGAAACGGTGGAAAAATTTGCCAGTGTCGCCGATTCCATCCCCCATTGGGAACAGCCGCCGCCGACTCCCAGGACGCGACCGGTGGTGATCGTTCATCGAGTAAAGAGGGGAGAAACCCTGGCTTCGATTGCCAAGAGGTATCGCACCACAACCAAGGCGATCATAAGATGCAACAACCTCCGGGCAAAGCGGGGAATAACCGTGGGGCAGCATCTCTCCATCCCTATTCGGGAGGTTAAAGCCACAAAAAAATCTACTTATCATGTTGCGGCCGGAACGGGAAAGAAAGCGGGAGGCGGAGAAAAGGTCATCCGTTACCAGGTAAAGAAAGGCGACACCCTGTCCTCGGTGGCAGCCAGGAATAATACCACCATCGGTTCTATCAAGAAGGCCAACGGCTTGAAAAGCAATGTCCTCAGAACCGGTCAGGTGATTAGGATCGTCAAGACCGATGCGGCCGGCGGACCCGATACCGGGAAGAAGGGCAAACGGGGCGCTGGAACAACCAAAACGGGAAAATCACGTTCCGCGGCCCAGGTTAAGGAGAAAACCTACACCGTCCGTAAAGGGGACAGTCTGTTCCGGATCGCCAGGAGTCATGACATCGAAATCGACCGTCTTTGCGAACTGAACAATATGAGCTTAAAAGAGGCTCAGTTGCGGGCAGGGCAAGTATTGGTCGTCGAATGAATGGTACCTCCCGGCGGCGGAGATGGTAGCGTCATCCAGGCCCTTAGATCATCTTTGCCAACGTCTGATTTAAAACCCCCTCCACCAGGGCGCGAATTTCCGCGAGGCGCGCGGTCGAATCAGCTTCGAAACGCAGCACCAATACGGGCTGCGTATTGGAGGGCCGCAATAGCCCCCAGCCGTCGGCAAAGGGTATCCTCACCCCGTCGATATCTATGATCTCGTAATCCTTCCGGAAATGTTCCTTGATCGCTTCCACTGCCTTAAATTTTACTTCGTCCGGGCAATCGATGCGGATCTCCGGGGTACTGAAGGTCTTGGGGACATCGGCGATGAGGTCGCCGATCTTTTTTCCCGGGGATTGAGAGAGGATTTCCAAGAGACGAATGGCGGCATAGATGGCGTCGTCATAACCGAAATAACGATCCGCGAAGAAGAGATGTCCGCTCATTTCCCCGGCGAGCAGGGCATGCTCCGTTTTCATTTTACCTTTGATCAGGGAATGCCCGGCCTTCCACATGATGGGCCGGCCGCCGTGGGCGGCGATATCGTCGTATAGCTTCTGCGAGCATTTTACCTCTCCTATAATGGCGGCGCCGGGTTTTTCCCGGAGGAGAAACCGGGAAAAGAGGAGGAGCAGTTCATCTCCCCAGAGGACATCCCCCCGGTCGGTGATCACACCGATGCGATCGGCGTCGCCGTCGAAGGCTATCCCGACATCGGCCCCCTTTTCCTTCACCGTGGCGATCAGCTCCCGCAGGTTATCCGGAACGGTGGGATCGGGATGGTGATTTGGAAAGCGTCCGTCGGGTTCGCAATAGATCTCCGTGATGATGCAACCCAGGCGGCGGAAAATGGGCAGGGAAAAGAGACCGCCCGTGCCGTTGCCGGCATCGACGACGATCTTCAAGCCGGGTTGGATTTTGACATTGCCGACGAGATAATCTTGGTAGTCCGATGTGATATCCCGGGTCGTGACGGTGCCGCCGCCACGACGGCCGTAACTTTCCGCTTCCATGATCCGGCGCAGTTCCTGGATTTCGTCGCCGTAAATGGTATCTGGACCGATACATATCTTGAAGCCGTTGAAATCAGGCGGGTTATGACTTCCCGTTACCATGACGCCCCCATGAGTCTCATAGTGCCGGATGGAATAGTAGAGCATGGGGGTGGCGCACATTCCGAGATCGATCACCGCTATCCCGGCGTCGGAGAGCCCTCGAGCGATGATTTGAGAAAAACCTTCCGAACTGAGGCGGCAGTCTCGCCCCAGGGTCATAATGCCGACGTTATGCCGCCGGCCGTAAGCACCGATGGCAAGTCCAAGGTGATAGACGAAATCCTCGCTGAGATCCCGGCCCACGAGGCCGCGGACATCGTATTCCCGAAATACCTCTGCATTCATACCCAACCTCCCAAGCATGTATTTCTAGCAATATATAGACATAATGTCAATAATATTTTATTAAGTATCATCATACGGAACCAGAGGAAAGGAAATCGGCCAGGTCGGCGGCGGAGGCGAGGATCACTTCCGCGCCCGCCTCTTTCAGCTCTCGGGCGGTGTCGTGCCCCGTAAGCACGCCGATGGCCAGGACGCCCACATCTCTGGCCAGATGCATATCCATCTTGTGATCTCCTACCATCGCCGCCGTAGCGGCCGGGGCGGCCAAAGTCTTCAGGGCCTGGTGAAGGTGTCCGGGATGGGGTTTGACATGGGGGGTGTCATTTCGAGTCAGCACTACATCTACAAATACATCGATATCGGGGAACACCGCTTCGACGGCCTCTCGGCAGTTTCTGGTCACCACCCCTGTATGCCGTCCCTGAGCCCGAAGCAGGGAGAGCATCTCTCTGATTCCGTAAAAAAGGACTCCCGTTTGTGCCGCTGCCACTTCCATATCCCTGACCAGAGTCAGTGCCCCGCGTTCATAATTCGTTTCCCGCCCGGGCATAGAACTGGCGATCAGTTTTTTTCCGGCAGCGATCATTTCCAGGATGTACAGCTTCCGCAGTCCGTCAGGGCTGATGCCGAAACTTTGCAGATGGTCCATTACCCGGCGGCGCATCTCGGCGAAATCAATGGTCAAGCCGGCGACAGTGCCGTCAAAATCGAAAACAATTGTTTTCAAACTACGGATTGAATTCATGATTTACGCTTTTTATCGCTTTCCGGTAAGATAGTCGGCATGTAAAACCTTGCTGCGGATCCTTTTATCAGTAAGGTCCGGCAATTGGTGGTTGAAGACAATCTTCAGAAAATTCATGATGATGTAGAAAGTGGCGCCCCAGAGAATTTCTTCCCGTCCGTCTTCGCCATGAATCAGACAGGGGAATTCCCAAGGCCCCGGATCGGCGGTGGCCACCCGGTCCGAAGCCTTAATCAGATAGCGGCCGTAGGAGGACGGAGCGAAGAAAGACTCCAGAGGAATTTCGATGAACTTTTCCACCTCGCGATTGGGACTGGGTGTCCAATGGGGATCGGTAAGAGCGACAAGGGGGAAAATCGTCCGGCGGAAGAGATGGAGGGAATAGGTGGGCAATACCCCGAGAAGCGAAACACGGAACGGATGGAGATGGAGTTCCTCCCAGGATTCCCGGAGGGCGTTGGCAAAAAACATGGAAACGATCCTTCTCTCCCGACTGCATGTGCCCATCCCTCCGGTTTCCACAGAAAGGAGAGGTATGGGCAGGATGCCGCTACGGACAAAGATGAGACTGAAGCCCCAGTCGATGAGGTGCTGGAGCATCCCGCCCGGGCAACTTATATCGCCTCCCTGGGCGGTTTGAGATGATCTTTTGATCAGTTGCAATACCCAGGGATTGTCACCCTTTTGATGTTCGGGGTGGCCATGGGGACGACGATGGAGGAGGAGAAGGACGCCGGCTGATAATTGACGACCGTGACGGCAACTATTTTCCTCTTTTATTTCATTCCATTTAGGCAGAAAATCGTTTTGGTTTCGAAAAAGTAAGGATCTTACCAGCAGGGGCAGATTGCCGTCGGCGGCGAAAATATCGTGGTTCCTAATCATGACCGCTCAATTATGTCATAAATCTTCCGCTCGTACCAGCAGGAAAAACCGGGCATATCGATGAATCCGCAGTGGCCTCCATAAGGTTGGACCGCGACATGCAGTTTTTCCTGGGTCGGCAGGGCATGAAAATCTTCTATGGGGATAACCGGGTCATCCCGGGAAATGATGATCGTCGTGGGCACGGACAAACCGATAAAAGAGGCGCCGTCGAGGGTGTATTGACGGAAATAGTCAAGATAATCTCTGTACTCCCGGTAGTAAACCATGATCGCCTCCGTCAGTTCCATACAGGATCGAGTCTTCATCATGGGGCGGAAATCATAGAGATGGGGGAACAGGGCCTGCTTTTTGTTGAGTGAACGTTTCCATTTGTTTAAGAAATAACGGCGGTAAACGCCCCATCCTGCATCGATGGCCACGGTGGCCTTGTGGGGGTCCAAGGCGGGGCTGACGGCAAAAACATGACTTAGGGAAGGGATCTCCTCTTCTCGGCTATGCTTCAGGGCAGCCCGAAGGGCGAAGTTTCCTCCCAAAGAAAAACCGATGAGGTAGAGACGGCCATAAGTTGGCAACCGGGAGATATTCCGTAGGGCCTGGAAGGTTTCCCTGATCAGGGCGCCGTGGAAGAGCCCCTCGTTGAGATGATGGGAATCACCGTGGTCGCGAAGGTTGAGACGAAAAATATCGAAACCCAGGCGGAATAAATAACCGGCGGTGGCCAGGATGTAGGTGGAATCCGCGCTGCCCTCCCAGCCGTGAATCAGGGCCACGAGACCCCGAGAGTTTCCTTCCGGATGGCGGGCATGGAGGCCCAGGAGACGGACTCCCTCCCCGCAAGGGAGGATTATCGGTGTCGAGGACCGGTGGAGTTCTTCCGTGTCCTTAAGGCGGTACTTGCTCCGGCCCAGAAAGGTCTGGAGGTGAGGGTTACGGAAAAAGAGTCCCGGTGCAAAGATGTTGTTCATCGTCGGGTGATAAAAAAGCCCGGCCTACAGCCGAGCTCGTTTTGGTTTACTTGGTGGCGGTGCAGGGATTTGAACCCCGGACACTGCGGATATGAGCCGCATGCTCTGACCGACTGAGCTACACCGCCCTGGTGATCATTCCGGATAGAGGCTGCTCCTATAACAGTTACCCTTTCTTGTCAACCCTTATTGCGCGTGTATATTATAAGCGGCGATGACGCTCTCCCGGCCCACCAGGGAACCGGCGGAGATCACGAGCACCATGACGATTTCATCTTTGCCGTCATTATCGATGTCCTTAATCTGGTAATCCGCCACGTAGCCGGTCATCTTCCGGGTGTGCCAGTTTTCCACCAGTCCCATGGAGTCCCATTCGAGATTGTAGAATTCGCTGGCCGTAAAGATCTTCACATTTTTCAGGATCCGGGACGTGGTCAGGTTCTTGACGACGATCAATTCCCGCTTGCCGTCCTTGTTAGTGTCGTAGGGGATGATTCGGGCATTCAAATAGGTATTGTAGAAGGTGTAGTCATTCCCCGGCATGTCTTCTCCGTAATGTTCGATATACATGTTGCTTCCGCCGAATACCTCTTCGCTCTTGTAGATGAACTCCTTGCTTCCCAACATGGACTGAACGGCATAAAGAGGTTTGTCAGTTTCATGATATACGCACAGATAGTCATAATTATTGAAGGAGATTATTTTTTCAGCACCTTCGCCGAGATTGTCCAGGGTAAGTCCGTAAATGTTCAGGCCCTGGGGAATTTTGAGCCGTGCACCTTCCTGATATTTACCATTGCGCCACACCATTTCGTTGATATCGGTCTCGAAGGGACGGGAAACACCGATCTTCTGACCGAGAAGGCGGATGCCCGCCGGCTTGGTGTCGATCACCCTGAACATCCAGGGCAGGTTATCGGCGATGGTGACGAATTTGCCGTCCTTCCACTCCAGGACAAAGGAGGAGATGGTGTTGGTGACGTTATTCGCCTCTCTCTTCGTGAGCACGTTGGAGACGATGATCTCCTTTATGCCGTTGCCGTTGAGGTCGATGAGATCGACCCCCATGTAATTGTTATAGCGTCCACCGCTAATCTTGGCGAGCAGTAGGGCGTCATTGCCTTTTTTCTGGTAGATATACACGCTGTTTTCGTCGATAACCACCATTTCGTTCCGACCGTCGCCATTGACGTCGCCCACATCGATCCCCTTGTAGTTGGTGGGATACTTCTGGCTCATCCAGAAGCCCCGCTTATCCCGGGGCTGGGCGCCGCTGATAAAATCCGGATTGATGGCGCCGGTAAAGGTTGCCTTCTTCCCGGTCCGCATCCCGGCGATGATCTGCCCATCCCTTTCTTTTTGGACCGGCGACGCCCCGGGAGCGGTAATTTGGGGCAGGGTGGCGGCGGTCGTCGCGGCGGGCGGAATCGGACCGCCAAAAGCGACGGCAGGAGCGGTTCCGAGGATGTGTTGCTCGATCCGCAGGGCAAAGTCATTGATCTTGACAATAACGTCATCCATGCCCTGAGATTGGGTCGAGACTGTCACGGCGGGCTTATCGGCGGCAATGTCGACCAGCCTGCCGTCAATGCTTACACTGTTGCCGATTTTCGTGATCGTGCCCGCCACCACGTAGTTCACCGCCATCTTTTTCCCCAGGCCGTTTATGTCGGCAAGGGTCATTTCTTTTAACTTTACCGTCTTTACGACATCGGTGATTTTGTCTTTGCTCACCACTTCAATCTTGTCGCTGGCGGCGATGCGGGAAGCGAGCATGACCTGGATACCTTGCTGCACATAGTCGATATTGTCTGCGCTGTTTACGGCAAATGGCAATACGGCCACGCTTTTTTTGTCCTTTGCCCCCAGGGGCGCCGACAGGATGATAACCAGGCAGATTCCGGCCATTGTCAGGAAATAAAATCTATTGTACCGCTTCATATACTTAAATCCTTTGCTTGGTATGGCGGGCGGAGTCGAGGCTTAGTCTCGTTATTCGTACGATGATTCGGTACATCATGATCGGTATGAAAACGAATCTTAATGCCCATGGATGTTTCTGCCGCCGGAGCATTAGTAAGTTCCATCCCCGCAGTGCAAGGATGAGCCGCTTATTTTACTCTTCTCAGTAACATGCCCCCCGGCTAAATTCAAGACGCTTTTTACCTTCCCATTTTTTCGATGGGGGAAGCGCGGGGTTGCCTAACAACGGATAGCGATGAACATTCATTTCATGTATGTGACGATGAGGCCCAAATATTCATGGATGGCCGCTTCCGCCTTCTGCAGGGGAACGGTGCCGGGGAAAAAACTGCCGGGACGGAAATGCGTCTGAGGGACGGCCAGATAATTGGTCGGCGCCGGAATAGGGGCAAGGCCCTGCTTGCGAAAGAGGGCCATGGACCGGGGCATATGAATAGCCGAGGTCACCAGGATAAAAGGACTCTTGCCGATCACGGCGGCGATCAGACGGGCCTGATCGGAGGTGTCCAGGGATTGATCTTCCCGGATCAGGTCTTCTTCCCGCGCGCCCATCATAAGGGCGACATTGGCCAGCGTGGCGGCCTCCGGCTGAACATCCTGAAAGACCGCCCCGCCCGACAGGAGCAGTTTGGTTCCGGAGAGGCGGTGATAGATGCGCATGCCCTCAAGAAGGCGGGCCAGGGACTCGGGTGTAAGCCGGCTGGAAAGGGGGAGTTCTCCCTCAGGAAAGCTGCCGCCTCCTAAAACCACCACATATCTGATGTCACGCGCCTGGGGATGGTTTTCCGGGTTCAGGAGCGGCGGATAACGGTTCTCCAGGGGGGCAACAAGAGCATTGGCGATGAATCCGTAGCTGAAGGCGGCCAGGAGGATCGTGGCCAGGACAATGAGAAATATACCGGTTTTTTGCCGTTTTTTCTTTCTCCCGAGCATGAGAAGCCCGGTGGTAATAAATGCTATGATGACCGACAGGGGCATTAAAAAATTACTGACGATTTTTTTTAAAAGGAAAAGGATGTCCATTAGTTGAACTCCTGACCGGTGTGCCGGTAATCATCCGGATCGGTAAGATCCGGAAAGGGGATAGTGAGATGATAAATGCCGTGTTCCATCACGGCCTGCATGGGCAGTCCCCCCTTTTCAAACACCTTGATAATGGCCTTGTTATCCGCCAAAACGTCGGCGGTAACCGCCCGGAGCCCTTTTTTTCTCGCCACCGTCATGATCATCCGAAGCAACGCCGTGGCTATCCCATTTCCCTGATATGATTCTTCCACAACGAAGGCGGTATCGCCGTAGGGACATTCCTCCTGGCGTACATATCTCCCTTCGGCGACGATTCTGGGCATCCCCCCCTCTTCCACGACACCGACGATGGACATGATCCGGCGATAATCGATGTTGACGTATTCCTGCATCTTTTCATGGGGCATAACCTTGATTTCACTGAAGTAGCGGTAATAGATGGTACGGTCGGAAAACTGGTAAAAAAGGCGGCGCATCTCCTCTTCGTCCGACGGCTTGATGGCCCGGAAATGGATTTTCCTTCCGTCCTTCAAAGGATAATCCGACACGATATCGAAAGGGTACATGGCGCCCGACTCGGATAGATATATCTGGTCGGGAAAGAGGATGTGGTGCGCTTTCGCCTGCCGGATCAGTTCCGCGCGGTCAGACGGGTGAGCGATGTCGATGAGGGCCTGTGCCCGTTCCCGGAGTGTCCGACCGGATAGGGAGGCGATACCGTATTCAGTGGCGACGAGATCGAGGACTTCGCGGTTACTGAAAAGATTGGGATATCTAACCGCGGAGACCAGGATGTTGCTTTCACCGCAGAGGTTGCGGCTGGGCAGGGCGAAGACAGCGCGACCGCCCCGGGAATGTAAGGAGCCGGCAAAAAATTCTTCCGCCTGACCCGGCCCGCCACCGACGTTGCCCTGGCCGGTATGGAGGGCGACAATGCCGGTCAGGTCTATCTTGCGGGCCGGGAGAATGGCGAGCATGCCGTCGTTAAGGCTGATGCGGAAGTGGTCGGAGACGATGTCGATGCCCTGGAATTCCACCCGGGGATTGTCGTGGAGCCACTTCATCAGCTCCGGGGTCCCCAAGGCGTAGGATGTGAGAGACTTGTTGCGGAAATAGCCCTTGTAACGGTTGGTTACGGCGCCGCAGTTGACCAGGTCCATGAGGGCGTCGGTAAAGAAAAAGGTGTGAATACCCAAATCCCGTTTTTTGGTAAGCTTTCGACCGAGAGACTCGAAGAGGGTGCCCGGATAAAAGGAGAGGCAGGCACCGTCGGGGATCACCGTGGCTACCTGGTCTGCTACCCGCTCCATGACGGGGTCCACGGCGGGGCGGGGCAGATAAATCGGCGTTTCCGAGGCACGGACCAGGTAATTGAACTCGTCGGCATGGACGAAGGTGTTTCCCATTGTTCTGGGGACGGCGGGGTTGATCTCTCCTACCACCAGCGACGCCTTTTCCATGGCATATCTGGCGGCATCCACTGCCACTCCCAGACTGGCGAAATCGGCGTCGTCGAAGGGAGAGATCTGGATAAAGGCCACATCGACCCGGATCGCACCGGAGGCAATAAGAGCGGGAATGCGGGAGATCCGGCTGGGAATCAGATCCACCGTTCCGGAGGTGATGGCCGCTTCGGCCAGCCATCCGGAATAGAAGGTTTTCAGGCGGAATTTGCTACGTCCGGCTTGGGGCTGAAAGGCAATAGCCTCGCCGATGCTGGCCAGTTGTATCAGTTCCAGATCGTTGATATTGTTTCCAGAAGCGGCAAGGAGGGCCTTGGAAAGCGTCCGGGGTTCCGCCGCTCCAGTTCCCAAAAAGATGCTCATGCCTGGGCGCAGGAGAGCCAGGACCTCGGAGGGAGTGACGATCTTGGAATGGATCTCTTTGTTCATGACCCTATGGGACACCTTTTCATTATTGATAAGACGGTATTGCGAGAGCGGCTTATTTGTCAAGTCAAAAGGAACAGCTTGACGGCGGGTCCGGGAGTGTATTAGTAAAGCCGCATCGATCGTTAGAAATTCTTTCAGGAGAACCAACCATGATTCCCCGTTATTCCCGAGAAAAGATGGCGATGATCTGGAGCCCCGAGCATCGCTATCAGAAGTGGCTCTCTATCGAGATTCTCGCCTGTGAGGCTATGAGCAAACTGGGACTCGTTCCCGAATCGTCCCTGACGATCATAAAGGAAAAGGCCGGGTTTGATGTGAAGCGTATCGACGAGATCGAAATGACCACGAAACACGACGTCATCGCCTTCCTCACGTCCGTGACGGAAAAGGTGGGTCCCGACGGACGATTCCTTCACATGGGGCTCACATCATCGGACATACTTGATACCTCCCTGGCCTGCCTGCTCCAGGAGGCCGCCGACATCCTCCTGGCCGATCTGGATGAACTGCTCAAGGTCCTCAAACGGCGCGCCCATGACCACAAGGATACCATCATGATCGGCCGTTCCCATGGTATCCACGCCGAACCGATTACCTTCGGACTCAAGCTCGCCAACTGGTACGGGGAGATGCAGCGAAACCGGGAGCGCCTCAAGAGGGCGCGCGCGGCGGTTAGCGTGGGCAAGATCGCCGGGGCCGTAGGGACGTTTTCCTTCGTCGATCCCTTCGTCGAGGAATATGTATGCGTCCGGCTCGGCCTCCAACCCGCCCCTGTGTCTTCCCAGATCGTCCAGCGGGACCGTCACGCCGAATACTTTACCGTCCTGGCCATCATCGCTTCCTCCCTGGACAAGTTCGCCCAGGAGATCCGGCTCCTCCAGCGTACGGAAGTCCGGGAGGTGGAGGAATATTTTTCACCCGGTCAGAAAGGTTCGTCCGCCATGCCTCACAAACGCAACCCCGTTCTATCGGAAAACCTTTCGGGACTGGCGAGACTCATGCGCTCCTATGCACTGGCGGCGCTGGAAAACGTGCCGTTGTGGCACGAACGGGACATCAGTCATTCTTCCGTCGAACGGGTGATAGCTCCCGACGCCACGATCCTTCTGGATTTCATGTTGGGCCGGTTTACCAGGATGGTAAAAAAATTGGTGATCTATCCGGAGCGGATGCAGGCCAATATCCAGATGACCCATGGCGTCATTTACTCCCAGATGGTTCTTCTCGAACTGATCGCCAAAGGCATGACCAGGGAAGACGCATACGCCCTCGTGCAGCGCCAGGCGATGCGGGCCTGGGAGGAGGGGAAGGATTTCCTGACCCTCTTGAAAAAAGACAAAAAGGTACGGGAGTTCCTTGACGACGTGCAACTGGCGGAACTCTTCCGGACGGAAAATTTTCTGGGCCAGGTGGATTTAATTTTCCGCCGGGTCTTCGAAACCGAAGCGGCGGGCGGAGGGTTTATGTCTTCAAGGACGGAAACATGATCCTGATGGGCGCAGATATATTTACCGCTGTTTGGGACGTAAATGATAGTTGTCGGGCCATCTGCAACTGGATGATCGGGGAGGGACGAGCGTGAAAAAGGTGATGCCACTGTGGATATCTATGCTGATCCTGACCTTCACGGGTTGTGGCTACCTCCAGGGTTATCTCCAGATGATCGAAGAACAGGGTGTATCCGAGGAATACCAACGAATTCTCAGGGAATGGACACGGGAGATGACGGCCCACTCCCAGTTCGAGACGAAATTCTACATCAGCGCTACCTATCGCTCCTTGGCCTTCAACGAGGCTTTCCTCCGGGAACAGGCCCGGGTCCGACAGTGGTCGGAAGCACGGGTAAAGGAACGGGAAGAGGCCTGGATGCAGACCGATTCCGCATACCGGGAATTCCTCGTATACGCTTACACCGACAACATGGAGGCCAACGATCTCGATCGGCAGGGTTCCCTGTGGAGTGTTTTTTTGAGAGAAGGCACGGGGAAACGTTACGAACCTCTGGAGATCAGGAGGGTGGAACGGATCACCCCGGAGATCGAAGCATTTTTCCCCTTTGTCAATAAATATTACGGTCGGTGTTATATCGTGAAGTTTCCCGCCGGAGAGACGAATATCGACCAGCACCTGGTCTTTTCCAGCGTTCTGGGGAAGGTCGATCTGGTATGGCAGGCGGGAGGTCATACTCCCATTGCCCCGAGTCGTTAGGTTCAGGGAAACTATGACTTAACGATGACCGTGTCCCGGAGCCATTGGACATCATCCCGGTCTGGATAATCGATGTTGTAATGCAACCCGCGGCTTTCCTTACGCATCCGGGCACAGCGGATGATGATTGCCGCCACCGTGGCGATATTGCGCAGTTCCAGAAGGTCCCGGGTCACCACGAAATTTCGGTAGTAATCGTCTATTTCCCAGGAGATCAGTTCGACGCGCCGATGTGCCCTTTCCAGGCGCTTGTCGGACCGTACAATGCCTACATAGTGCCACATGCAGCGTCGGATTTCATCCCAGTTATGGGAAACGACAATGGATTCGTCGCTTTCCGTCGCTTCCCGGGGATCCCAGGGGGGAATGGCAATGTCTTCATCCTTGACACGCGGGAACGCTGACTGCAACCTCACGAAGGCGCGGTGGGCAAATACGACCGCCTCCAGCAGGGAATTGCTAGCCAGGCGGTTGGCCCCGTGCAGACCGGTGCAGGATACCTCCCCGAAGGCGTACAGACGGTCGATGCTCGTTTCACCATGGTGGTTGACTTGGACGCCGCCGCAGAGATAGTGGGCCGCCGGCACCACCGGGATGGGATCCACTGCCATATCGATGCCGAAGCGAAGGCATTGCTCGTAGATATTGGGGAAACGTCTCCGGATGAAGTCACGGTCCCTGTGGGTGATGTCCAAAAGGACGTAGTCATCCCCCGATTTCTTCAATTCGGTGTCGATGGCCTTGGCGACCACATCCCGGGGAGCGAGACTATTCATGGGATGATACTTTTCCATGAAAGGTTCTCCGTTTTTGAGGCGCAGTATTGCCCCTTCGCCCCGGACCGCCTCGCTGATCAGAAAGGATTTGGCATCCGGGTGATAGAGACAGGTGGGGTGAAACTGGATGAATTCCATGTTGGCGATCCGGGCGCCGGCCCGGTAGGCCATGGCGATGCCGTCACCCGTGGCGATATCGGGGTTGGTCGTGACCAGATAAACCTTGCCGCAGCCGCCGGTGGCGAGGATGATATACTTGGACTTAAAAGTATGGATGCGATTGTTATGAAAATCCAACACATAGGCGCCAAGGCAGCGATTGTGGGCGGGGTCTTTGCGGCCGGTCAGGAACGATTCCATGATCAGATCGATGGCGATAAAATTTTCGTAGATATGGACTGATTTCTTTCTGCTCACGTGCTCGGTGAGGGCCCTTTCGATCTCCCGTCCCGTGAGATCCTTGGCATGAAGAACCCGCCGCCGGGAATGGCCGCCTTCCCGGCCGAGGTCATAGCGACAACCCCCACTGTCCTCACGACGGGTGAACTGCACCCCCCAGTGGACCAGCTCTTCGATGCGCGCCGGACCCTCCTCGACCACAAAGCGGACCACGTCTTCCTGGCAGAGATCAGCGCCGCAGGCGAGGGTATCCTGGATATGGGAGGCGAAACTGTCCTCTTCGTCCTGAACGGCGGCAATTCCGCCCTGAGCGTAATTGGTGCTGGATTCAAATGTTTCCTTTTTAGTGACGATGGCCACCGTGCCAAGCTCCGCTGCTTTAATCGCAAAACTCAGTCCGGCGATCCCGCTGCCCAGGACAAGAAAATCTGTTTGTATTTCCATTTTTCGGCCTTGCCTCGAAAGATATTTACAACTTCGCGAAATTTCTATATAGATTTTTGCCGCATTTGTAAAAGGAAATCAGCGAAGCCGATTGATATTTATGGGGAGGATAAATGCTGGTTTTGGGAATCGAATCATCCTGCGACGAGACGGCGGCCGCCGTGGTCCGGGACGGTAAACGGGTACTTTCCAACGTAATTGCCTCACAGGTGAGGATTCACGGCAAATACGGCGGAGTGGTGCCGGAAATCGCCTCGCGTAAACACACGGAGGCCATCGTGTCGGTGATCCTCCAGGCGCTCTGTGAAGCCGGCGCCGAGCTGAATGACATCGAGGGGATCGCGGTGACCCGGGGACCGGGACTCATCGGTTCACTCCTCGTTGGTCTTTCCACCGCCAAGGCCCTGGCCTTTGCCCGGGACCTACCCCTGGTGGGGGTCAATCATCTCAGCGGCCACATAGCCGCGGCGATGCTCATGGATCCCCCTCCCGCACTGCCCTTTGTCGCTCTGGTCGTTTCGGGCGGACACACCAATATCTATCTCGTCCGGGATTTCGACGACATTCAAACCTTGGGACAGACCCGTGACGACGCCGCCGGCGAGGCATTCGACAAAGCAGCAAAATTATTGGACATAGGTTATCCCGGTGGCGTCGTTATCGACCAGTTGGCAAAACAAGGCGATCCCGGCGCGGTACTGTTTCCCCGGGCCATGCGGGACAGCCTGGACTTCAGCTTCAGCGGGGTCAAGACCTCACTGCTTAACTTGGTGAAGAAACAGGGGCGGCCTTTCTCCGCCGCAGAGATTCCCGATGTCGTCGCCGGTTTTCAAGAGGCGATCGTAGATGTCCTCGTCCGGAAGACCTTGAAGGCGGCGAATCAGGAGGCGATACGTCGGGTGGTGGTCTGCGGCGGCGTGGCGGCCAACAGCCACCTGCGGTCCCGTTTTGAGCATGACGCGGGAGATCAGGAAATAGAGGTATTCATACCGCCCCCAGTGTTTTGTACCGATAATGCCGCCATGATCGCCGTGGTCGGCGAACGGCTTTTGAGTACAGGCCGCCGGGACGGCCCAGATTTGAATGCCGTTTCACGCTGGCCGCTGGAATTACGTCTATGAATCCGATCAAAAGGCGTCTCCGGGATTTCCATGAACGCTTCATCAACCTCCGGGGCGAACCGGGACATATCGCCATGGGAATGGCCATCGGCGTCTTTATTGGCGTCACTCCCACCATTCCCTTTCATACCGTCCTGATCATCGCTGTCGGCGTCCTTTTCAAACAGAATATCATGGCGGGGTATCTGGGCTCCTGGCTCATCTCCAATCCCCTGACCATTCCGTTATTCTACTTTTACCAATATGAACTGGGCCGTATTCTTCTGGGCATCCAGACGGGCGCCTGGGTGATGCCGGAACTTACCGTGGCGGGGATCATGAATATCGGCTGGCACATCCTCATTCCCCTGCTGGTCGGAGGAGTAGTATCGGCGCCTTTTTTTGCCATTCCCGCCTATTTTTTTGCCCGCCGCCTCGCGGTGGCGGGCAGGCACCGGGAGGCGGCTTGATTCCCGCGGGCAAGATCCTGAAGAAACATGCCGTGCGACCCCGCCGGCGTTTCAGTCAGTCCTTCCTAAAGGACGACAATGTGGCTCGGAAAATCGTTGGAGCGGCGGACCTGCGGGGGCAAGACGTGGTGCTGGAAATCGGCTCCGGTCACGGCATCCTGACCCGGCTCATGGCGCCGCGGGTAAAGAATCTCCTGGCCGTGGAAATCGATCCGCAATTGGTTGCCGTCCTGGAAGAAGAAACCGGGAGCAGGGACAATGTCCTCATCCTGGAAGCAGATATTCTCAAGCTCGATCTGGCCACTCTTTTGGCGGGGCATGGAGGAGAAAGGAAAAAAATTGTCGGCAATATACCATACGGAATATCTACGGAAATACTCTTTCGCCTCCTGACGCACAGGCGCCTCATCGCCTCCGCGGTGCTTATGGTCCAAAAGGAACTGGCCGAACGACTCACGGCCGCTCCGGGGACGAAGGCTTACGGCATCCCTACCGTGTTACTCACCATGTATGCCCGGATCGGACACTTGTTCGATGTCCCCCCTCCATGCTTTCATCCCCGTCCCCGGGTCGTGTCCTCGGTCATTTCTTTGACCTTCCGGGAACGGCCCCTGGTGGAGTTGTCCGATGAAAATCATTTTTTTCGGCTGGTCAAAGCGGCCTTTGCCCAGCGCCGTAAAACAATTGCCAACAATCTCCGTGCCGCCCCGGAACTCGGTTGTAAGCAGGAGGATCTGGAGGAAATGTTGGAGAAGTGCGGTCTGAATGGACGGATCCGAGCCGAGATGCTTACCGTGGAAACCCTGGGACGTCTGAGCAACGAATTAACGACGGCGCGACGAGGCGCTCCATCGTCCGGAGAGGAAGGAAAGGGCGAAGGCCGCCAAAGTGAAGAAGGCGCCGATAAAGAAAGCGCCCTGGAAGGAACCGGTAACGGCGGACATGGTATCGTCACCGATATGCTCCTGGAGTTCCCGGATCGATAACCCCGGCGGCAGGGACTGGGAAAAAGAACCTTCGAACAGACAGACCCCGAAAACCATTCCGACGTTCATGACGGTGTTGTAAATAGCCGCTGCGGCCCCCTGGCTTTCCGGCGGCGCCAGGGACATGACGAGATTGTTGTTGGCCGGGAAGAAAAAGGCATAGGCCACGGCCAGCAGGACCAGGTAAATCACCGCCGGCCACAGTCCCGGTTCGGGAATGGTAAAAGCAAAGAGCATACAGGCAGCGAAGGCCAGCGCCATGGCGACCGTGCAAAGACGGCGGGGATCAATACGGTCGGAAAGCTTACCCGCATAAGGGCCGATGGGCATGTAAACGAGCGAGTAGATCATCACTACGGCCCCAACATGCTCCGGACGCAGGCCCTTGACTATCTCCAGATAAAAGGGGACGAGGAAGTTACCTCCCGCCAGGAGCATCAGGGCAAACGAGGTGATTGTGATGGCCAGGGTCAGGTTCCAGTCGCGGAACAGCGTCAAATTCAAAATCGGATCCGAAGCCTTATGTTCCTGATAGAAGAAGGCGACAAGGGAGATAATGCCTACCGTCAGCGCAATTAAAATGATCCTGTCTGTCCAGCCCATATCGTTTCCCATACTGAAGGCAAATACCAGCGCGGAGAGACCGATGAAACTCAGGAACGATCCCGTCACATCGAAAGGAGTGAGGGCCGAAACATTGTATCGGCGGCGATCGGGGGGTAAATTCTTCATGGCGATGCTCAAGGCCAAAAGCCCCACCGGGATATTAATAAGAAAGATCCAACGCCAGGAGAAAAAACCGGTGATGAATCCGCCGAGGGGGGCGCCGACCATTATGCCCAGGGAATTGGCCAGGGAGCAGATCCCGAAGGCCCACCCGACGATATTCTTAGGCAGATAGTGGGGGATTCCTGCCATTCCCGCGGTAACCATCATGGCGCCGCCGGCCCCCTGAAGCGCCCGGGCGGCATCCAGAAGCAGGATGGTCGGGGCAAGTCCGCACAGGAGGGAGCTCAGCGTAAAAAGTCCGTAGCCGCCGAGAAAGATCTTCTTCAAACCGAGGCGATCCACGAGCTTGCCGAAGATCAGCGTGGACCCCGTCATGACGAGGAGATAGGAAAGCACGACCCAGGATACCTCGTTGGCCCCGGCCTGGAAATGGCGGGCCAGGGTGGGCAGGGAAATGTTGACCACGTAACCGTCCAGACGCACCATGAACACGGCGAAGGCGATACTGAAGACCATCCAGCGGGTCCGTTCCTTATCGGCCCGCATTGTCATGTCTTCGCTATGGGCGGTCATGAGGCGACGATCGTCGTTACAAACACCTTGCGCGTCCGGGGTCCGTCGAACTCGCAGAAAAAAATTCCCTGCCAGGTGCCCAGAACCAGGCGGCCATCAGCAATGAACACCGTTTCCGAGGCGCCTAGTAAGGATGCCTTGGCGTGAGCTGCCGCGTTTCCCTCGCCGTGGCGGTAACCGGCCTGCAGCGGTACGATGCGGTCCAGGATGGCGATCATATCCTTCGGTACGTCGGGATCGGCGTTTTCATTTATTGTTACCGCCGCCGTAGTGTGGGCGACAAAGATGTGACAGATTCCATCCCGGATTGTTTCCTTTTGGAGGACTTCGCTTATTTGTCTCGTAATGTCGATCATTTCGAACTGAGATGTGGTTTTCACCGTTAGGGTATGCATCGTTCAAACCCTCCTTTCATGCAAAAAATAATTACTACGGAAAAGATAATTTTTCAATCGGGAGCGCTGGAATTATCTAAATAATTTTGAAAGCAACGCAACCTTTTATTGACCGCCGGTCATAAATCTGTTAAAGGGGCGGCAAGACGTAAACGGGAATCTGAAATGATCGATCTCCATACTCATTGTATCTTCAGTGACGGCGAACTGATTCCGGCGGAACTGGTGCGTCGGGCCAAGGTGGCGGGGTATCGCGCCATCGCACTGACGGACCACGGTGATGCGTCGAACATCGATTTCATCATTCCCCGTATTGCCCGAGTCACCGGGGCTTTGGGCGCTGCCCATGGAATGGCGATAATCTGCGGCATCGAACTTACCCATGTGCCGCCCCGCGACATCGCCCCCCTGGCCCTGGAAGCAAGATCGCTGGGGGCAAGGATCGTCGTCGTCCATGGGGAAACCATCGTCGAGCCGGTCATGCCGGGAACGAATCGCGCCGCCCTGGAGGCCGGGGTGGACATCCTGGCCCACCCGGGATTGATCAGCGGGGAGGATGTTGCCCTGGCGGCATCCCGGGGGATATTTCTGGAAGTCACGACCCGTAGGGGGCACTGTCTCGCCAACGGTCATGTCGTCAAGATTGCGAGACACTATGGGGCGCCGCTGATAATGAATACCGATACCCACGGACCCCAGGATCTGGTAAAAAAGGAAACGGCCATCCTCATCGCCCGGGGGGCGGGCATGGACGACGGGGAAGTCGCCGCGATGTTCAAAAATTCCGAATTATTGGCAAAAAAGGCGGGGAACATTCCATGACAGGTGAACGTATATTGTGGTTTCTGAAAATGCTAAGCGGAATGGCCGTCTGAAGATATGTCTCCTGACCTATCGGGGCAACCCCACCTGCGGCGGTCAGGGGGTTTACATAAATTATCTGAGCCGGGCCTTGCGGGATCTCGATCATGATGTAGATGTTATTTCCGGCCCCCCCTATCCGGTGCTGGCCGAAGGCGTCAAGCTGCATCGCCTGCCCGGTCTCGATCTCTACAATCCCGATCATCTTTTCGAAGTGCAGCGTTTTCGTGATCTCCTTTCACCACTGAACCAGATCGAATATTTATCCATGTGCGCCGGGGGCTTCCCTGAACCATTCACCTTCGGCTGGCGGGTTTACAACTTCCTGCGCTCCCGGAGACGGGACTACGACACCATTCACGACAATCAGTGCCTGGCTTATGGACTTTTGGGACTGCCCCGGCTGGGATTCCCCACCCTGGCGACGATTCATCATCCCATCACCGTAGACCGGGATGTGGAGCTGATGTCTTCTCAGGGGATTCTGAAGAAGATCAAGGTCCATCGATGGTACTCCTTCATCCGCATGCAGAAGCGGGTAACCAGGCGGCTGGCCCGAATCATCACCGTTTCGGAATGTTCAAAACGGGATATTAGCCGGGATTTTCAAGTTTCCGCCCAAAAGTTCCGGGTTGTTCCCAACGGCATCAATACGGACTATTTCTATCCCCTTCCCCATGTCGAGCGCCATCCCCACCACCTCCTAACCACCAACAGCGCCGATACCCCCTTGAAAGGATTACGCTATCTTCTGGAGGCAGTGCGGGATATCCGGAAAAGGCGCCCCATACATCTTACCGTCGTCGGATTGCCCAAGCAAGACGGGACCATCGTCCGTCTCCTCGACGAGTGGCGGCTCCAAGAGAGCGTCCATTTCACGGGGCGGATCGCCTATGAAGAATTCGCCCGGTACTACGCCGAATGTACCCTGGCGGTCATTCCTTCTCTTTACGAGGGCTTCGGCATGCCGGCGGGGGAGGCGATGGCCTGCGGGGTTCCTGTGATCAGCACCACCGGCGGCGCCCTACCGGAGGTGGTGGGCGATGCCGGCATCCTTGTCCCGCCGGCGGACAGCGACGCCATGAGGACGGCTATCGAGGACCTTCTGGATAACCCCGAAAAACGGGAGTTCCTGGGCCGAGCGGGGCTGCGGCGGGTCATGAGTTCCCTGACTTGGGAACATGCCGCCCGCAGGACCGTAGAAGTATATCGGGAAGCCATCGATGCTCACCGTCGATTTCAATAGGCTGGCCCTGGCGCCGGGCATGCGGGTCCTGGATGCCGGTTGCGGCCAGGGGCGTCATATCTGCGAGGCCTTCCGACGGATCGGCGTGGATGTGTGCGCCGTGGATTTGCGCTGGGATGATCTCTGCCTGACCCGCGGCTATCTCTCCCACCTGGCGGCGGAAAAGGGAGGGCGGTGGGGTGTGTTCCAGGGAGATATAACCCGCCTGCCGTTCCGGGATGCGGTTTTCGATGTAGTGATCTGCTCCGAAGTCCTGGAGCATATCCCGGAGGATCATGAGGCGGCAGCGGAAATCGTCCGCATTCTCAAGCCGGGAGGGGAATTGGTGGTCAGCGTACCCCGTTATCTGCCGGAACGGATCTGCTGGCTTTTGTCACGTTCCTACCATGAAGAGCCGGGAGGACATATCCGGATCTTCAAGCAACGGGAATTGCGACGGCTCCTGGAGGATGCCGGAGCGAATTGCACCGCCGTCCGGTACAAACATGCCCTCCACGCTCCCTACTGGTGGCTCAAGTGCCTGGTGGGCCACAAAAACGATGATCAACCCCTCGTTAAGCTCTATCAAAAATTCCTCGAATGGGATATCATGACCCATCCGATGTCCGTCCGGACGCTGGAGAGACTTCTCGATCCGTTGATCGCCAAGAGCGTCGTATATTACATGAAGAAGGGAAATTGATTTATGAAACTGGGTGCCGAACCCTGTCCGGAGCCGTTAATTGTCGATGTGGAAGGCTTGGCTGCATTCATAATGAAGATACAGAAGGACAGCGGCGAGATCCCCTGGTCCGTGGGTGGGAAGACGGATCCCTGGGACCATGTGGAGAGCGCCATGGGCCTAAGCGTGGCTGGCAAGGTAGCCGCGGCGGAACGGGCCTACGCCTGGATGGCCGCCAAGCAACTTTCGGATGGAAGCTGGTGTTCCGCACTCCGGGACGGGGCGGTGGAAGACGGGACCAGGGAAACAAACTTTGCCGCCTACATCGCCGTCGGGGTCTGGCATCATTATCTGGTTACCGGTGATGCGGGATTCCTCCGGTGGATGTGGCCGACGGTGAAAGCGGGGCTGGATTACGCCGTGGACATGCAGGCGCCGACGGGAGAGATCTACTGGGCCAAAAACGAGCATGGCGATACGGATTCCATGGCCCTCTTGACGGGATCGAGCTCCATTTATATGAGTTTGAAATGTGGAATGAGCATCGCTCGGCGGCTCGGCATGGAGACGCCTTCCTGGATCCGGGCCCTAACCGGACTCGGCCGGGCAATCAGCGATCCTCCCAGTCATTTCAACATGATCAAGGCCCGTTTTTCCATGGACTGGTATTATCCGATTCTCTGCGGCGCCGTGACGGGACGGGATGCCCGGAAACGCCTTGAACGCTATTGGGATAAATACACCGCGCCCGGATGGGGGGTGCGCTGTGTCTGCGAGCGCCCATGGGTGACCATGGCCGAAACCTCGGAACTGGTGCTGACGCTGGCGGCCATTGGTGATTTCGAAAGTGCGGAAACGGTTTTCTCCTGGCTCGCAGATAAAAAATACGCGGACGGCGCATATTGGATGGGAGTGACCTTTCCCGACGGCGTAATCTGGCCGGACGAAAAAACGACCTGGACGGCGGCGGCGGTGATTCTGGCCTATGATGCCCTGCGAAGCATCACCCCGGCCGCCTGCCTTTTCAGCCACCAGTCCTGGATTGATGGATTCTGGCGCGGTCCGGATTGGGAGGATGGATAAGGGCGGATATTTTACAAATGAGAAGAGATTCGCGTCCTTACCGACTGAAGCGCCTTCACCTGCTGTTCCAACGGTGGTACGCAGAACGCTTTCTCCGCCCCCAGTTCGATCATCTGGGTGACGCGTCGCTCTTTATGAAGCCGTGGTATGTAGAGGTGTTCGGCGGACCGGTGCGACTGGGCGATCATGCCCATGTCATCGCCGCACCGGACAAACGGGTGCGATTAACCGTATGGTCGAATTTTGCCGGGCAGGGGAAAATCACTATCGGCAATTGCTGTTTAATCTGTCCGGGGGTGCGGATCAGCGCCGCACAGGAAATCACCATCGGGGACAGTTGCATGCTGGCCCAGGGGGCCTTCGTCACCGATTCCGACTGGCACGGTATCTATGACCGCAGTCTTTCCGTCGGCCAATCCGCGGCGGTGCATATTGCCGCCAATGTTTGGATAGGTGACAGTGCCATAATCTGCAAGGGCGTGATGATCGGGGAAAACAGCATCATCGGCGCCGGATCGGTAGTCCGGAAAGACATCCCGGCCAATGTAATCGCCGGGGGCAATCCTGCCATGGTCCTGAAGGAACTCGACCGGGAGCGACCGATGAAAACCCGGGCGGAATGGTTTGCCCAGCCGGAGTGCTTGGCCGCGGAATTCGACGTCATCGACCGGCATCTGCTCCAAGGGAATACCTGGGGAGGCTGGTTACGATCCCTGATGCGACCCGGACCCAAGGATTGAGCCGGAAAAAAAGGAAAACAAGCATGAAAGTAGCGATTATCGCCCCGCCCTATCCGCTGGCCGAAGCGCCGGCGCCGCCCCTGGGGGTAGGTTATGTGGCGGCCGCCTTTTTGGCCGCCGGGGCGGAGGTGCGGATCTTCGACTACATCGTCCGGCGTTATACCCGAGAAAAACTCCAAGGGGAGATAGATGCCTTCCAGCCCGATGTCGTCGGGGCGACATCGGTAACGTTGAATTTTCCTACGACCGCCGAGATCTTGGTGGAGGCCAAAAAACACCGTCCCAAAGTGGTGACCGTCATGGGGGGACCTCATGTCTCTTTCACGGCAGCAGCTACACTGCATGCATATCCCGAAATCGATCTGATCGTCATGGGAGAGGGAGAGGAGACGATCGGCGTCCTGGTGAATGCCGGTTTTGACTTAGCGGCGCTGCCCCGGATCAGGGGGGTTGCCTACCGTAACAACGGTACGGTGAAGGTAAACGAACCACGGGAATTCATCCCAGATCTGGATTCCTTGCCTCTTCCCGCCCGTCACCTCCTTCCCCTTTCCCGCTATCGGGCATTGGGATATCCCATCAGTATCATTACAGGACGAGGGTGCCCCTATGAGTGCATATTTTGCCAGGGCCGCCGGATGGTGGGGAAAAAACTGCGCCGGCGGTCCGCGTCCCTGGTCGTGGATGAGATCTCCATGATCCTGTCCTATGGGATCGATCGCATCAATATTGCCGACGACCTCTTCGTGTCGGACCGGAAAAAGGTACGGGAGGTATGCGAAGAGATTCAACGGAGGGGGTTGCGCTTTACCTGGAGTGCCTTTGCCCGGGTCAACACCGTGGACCGGGAGACGCTGGAAATCATGAAAACAACGGGGTGTGACAGTATCAGCTTCGGAGTCGAATCGGGAAACCCGGAGATGCTGGCGCGGATCAAGAAACGGATCACCCTTGATCAGGTGCGACGGGCGGTGCGGCTCTGCAACGAAGTAGGCATCCTCGCCCATACCTCCTTTGTGGTCGGCCTGCCCGGTGAGTCGCCCCAAACTCTCGAAGACACGGATAAATTTGCCTCTTCTTTAGGATCTCTGTACGGCTATCACATCCTGGCGCCCTTCCCGGGGACAACGGTGCGGGAAGAGGTGGCCAAGTACGATCTGGAGATTCTCACCGATGACTGGACCCAATACGACGCCAGCCGGGCCATAACCCGAACTTCCCGTTTGGCGCCGGAAGACATAAATGCCTTCGTGGATAGATTCGAAGGGGAGATCATGGCCGGCTGGCAGCGGCAGGTCCAGAATTATCAGACGGGTGCCAATACGCCGGAAGAAGATCTCCTCGTCGCCGGATATTTTCGCACCCAGTTGGTGTACCGCCTTCTTTCCGAGGATCTGATCGAAAGGTTGGGCGGGGCAGGTGACGGGGAAGGGGAAGCGGTTTCCCGGGAGCAGCTCTGCCGCCGCCTCGTCGCGGAAACGGAAAGTGACAACTCCCTCGTGTGGCAGACGATTGACGATTTCATCACCAAAGGCTTCCTCAAGGACGAGCGAAACGGGGAAAAAGGCCCCTGGTACTGGACGCACAACAATCGGATCGACGTCCTGCCAGACTAACGAGAAACGAAAACCACAAAAAAGACCCTCGAAAAATACTCATTTTTTCCGGCCCACCGCAGGTCATTTCCGTGTGGACCCCAGGCGGAAAGCTGGGGATCAACTATTCAGATCATCCCAAACCCTTTGCGCGGCTGGCGGGATGGCCGTGACGCCGGTCCTCTGGAGGACACCCAGGGTACGGGTCATGGGCAGTTCGGTGAATAGTCCCGAAGCCAGGGCCAGGCGATAGACACTGTGTGGCGCCTGACCGCCGCTGCCGGCATGGTCGAAGATGTCGTGGATCGCCAGGATCCCGCCCGGCAGAAGATAGGAGGACCAGGCGGAGTAGTCGGCGTACGCGGAGGCGAAGGTGTGGCTGCCGTCGATGAAGACGAGACTTAAAGGAGTGCCCCAGCCGCGGGCGGCGACGGTGGATGGGGCAACGATGGGAACGACAGTGTCGGCAAGCTCCAATGTATAGATGAGCCGCCGGAAGATCGGGAAGGTGTCCACCTCATCCGTATGGGGATCGACCAGTTCCGGATCGAAATAGGCCTCGCCGGGCTGCTGCTCCTCCGAGCCCCGATGATGGTCAATGGAAAACAGCACGGCATGGTTTTCACGACAGGCCAGACCGATAAAGGCAGCGGATTTGCCGCAGTAGCTTCCGATCTCCAGGCAGGGACCGCTGCGGCTTGCCCCCCGGGCCAGCTCGTAAAGGCGGACGGCTTCTTCGTCGTGAAGGAAACCCTTGATATTGATAGCTAGAAGTTTTTTTACGGTAAGTTTGCTTCCGGGCATGATCCCGTAAAACCCTCCTTATCGGCAGGACAGCTTTTTGCCCCTTATTTAACAGGACTGAAGACAGTCCCGTCCGGCATGATTTCCACCAGGCAATTATCCCTGGTTTCCACTTTCGTCAGGATGGCCGGGACATTCTTCCTGCGTGCGGCCGCGAAAACCGCGGGGATGCTTTCATGATCCGCCAACTCGTGGAGGGTCATGATGGTTGGGAGGACCATGGGAAAGCGGTGGGCGGCATATTCCGCCAGGGCATGATGGGGTGTTGTCCAAACATGTCCGGTGAGTTCAATCCCATCGGGACAGGCGACCTGTTCCTCCGGGGCACGGACGATAAAAAAACGGACGTCATAACGCAACGGTAAGAATTCCGGAGTTATCCAGTGAGCAAAATACTCCAGACGGTCAACAGCCAGAAGCCACCGCTCATCCCGGACCAATTGTAAAAACGTCGTTTCCCCCGCCAGCAGCCGGCGACGGTGACCATCCAGATCTTCTTTCGTCATCGGTGGGGTATGGGCCAGCAGAATCCCTGTCTCTTCGAATGTTTCTCGGATGCCGGCGATCCAGGCCCCAAGGGCAATTTCTTCCGTGGGCATGTCACCAAGGATACGCATGGCCGTTTCCCGGTCCCGGCCCCGGCAATGGGGTATCATCTCTGGACCACAGTCCTCCATATCGATGCAACCCCCTGGGAATACGTAACACTCAGGAACAAAAGCGCTGTCCGGATGGCGGTGGACCATCAGGACTTCAAAGGGGCCGTTGTCCGCCTTGCGGGCAGGTCGCATGAGGATGACCGTGGCGGCTTCCTTGGGGGTGGCGATGATGGGATGCAAGAAATTCCTCCTCTATGATGCTACAACATAGCTCAAAACCGTGGTCTGTGCAATCCCCAAGGCGCTTCGGCCGGGAAAATTTCTTGACAACCACCGGGGGAAAGATTAAGCAAATTTAACTTTATCCAGAAGAAAAGACAAGTAATATCCGTATATATTGAGTGTTATAAATGAGAGGAAGTATTTTATGGCCACACCGATCCAGCAAAAAATACGGGATAAAAAGCGCACCCCCGGACAGATTCTCGATATGGTAAAATCCGGCGACTGGATCCAACCCGGTTCCGTTGGTGGAGATTCCACGGTATGCATGAAGGAACTGGCCCGGCGCATGGGGCCGCATCTCCGGGACATCGAAATATGGAACTATGCGATGTTCTTCCCCCATCCTGAGTTCCAGCAGGTCGATCCCCGTCAGGAGTACCATGCCTTTCATGAATATTTTTTCTTTCCCTGGAACCGCAAGGCCAGAGACGTAAACAACGTCACCAGTTGGGCCCAATGGGGTTGGGCGATGGGGGTCTGGAACACACATTACCGCTTTGTCCATGCCGAGAGAGAAAAGCGCGGTCTGGACTGGTGGTGGAATGCCGCCACCTCCTTCGATGAATACGGCTTCGTGAACTTTTCCTATGGAACCAACAATGCCGCCATTCTAGCACAGTGCGCCCGGAAATGTGTCATGGAAATCCGCTCCGACTATCCCTGGGCCGAAGGGGGGCGGCTGAACACCTTTCACATCGACGACATCGACTACTGGGTGGAGGTAGACGTCGAGAAATATAAATGGCCACAGATCAACGAGAAGTCCATTCGGGCCAACCCGGAAGAGCAGGCGATTGCCAATCATATCATGACGATCATGCGGGACCGGGACGTCATCCAACTCGGCATTGGAACCCTGCCTTCGGCCTGTGTCGGGGCCATGGTGGATGCGGGGTTCAAGGACCTGGGGATCCATACGGAAATGCTCAACGCCGGGCTCATCAAGCTCATCGAATCGGGTCAGGTAACCAACAGGTACAAAACCCTGCCCGCGGACCGGGGCAAGAGCGTCTATACCTTTGCCTTTCCGGTGGAAGTCGACTGGTACTACAATACGATCCACCGTAACCCTCACATGGCGGTTTACGACATCAACTATACCAACAATCTCTACAACCTGACCCGCCTGGACAACATGATCGCCATCGACAATTGCATCGCCGTTGATCTTCTCGGCCAGCAGTGTTCCGGATTCTATAATAAAAGACCGATATCCAGCACCGGGGGATATTTCAACTTCATCGTCTTCTGCGGCCAGAGCCGCGGTGGGCGGGGCGTCGCGGCCATGACGTCCCGGAGCAAGCACGGGACCTCCCGGATCGTACCCTTCCTCCCGGAAGGGTCTTCAGTGGATGTCCCGGCCCAGTTCAGCCAGTATATCTGCACCGAATACGGGATCGTCAATCTCCGCGGTCTCAACGGCTACGAACGGGCGGCGGCCCTCATCTCCATTGCCCATCCCGACGACCGGGAATGGCTGGAAAGAGAGGCCCGAAAACACGGCCTGATGGCGCCAAACTTTCCTGTTTCCATGTTGCCTCGGGAGGGTGTAACACGGAGGTATCCATGCTACGATGAGCGCCGTGGCTACAAACTGCCCTATCACGGCGAGGTATGGGGCTACGACTGGGACCCCTATCAATCAGCTAAGTGATTAAAATTTACTGTAATATCTATCGGTGTTTCGTTTACAAGGGCAGTGTGATATTTATCAAAAAAATGATCAAGGAGGGTATATGTCCCAGAAACGCAAAGTGGCGAGAAAGAAGGAACAGGAAATACAGAAAACTATCGATGATATTGCCAAGAGGCGCAACTTCAACCGGGGCAATCTCGTCCTGCTGGTGACCATCATCTGGCTGATCGGTCTTTTCCTCATTGTCGCCAAATACGGGAAAATGTGGTAGCGTTTTTTCCCTTGACAAGGAGATTTCTGTTCTGTTAGCATGTCTTCGGATTTTTTTTAATCAAATTAAAAAGATCTGATCCTTACAAAGAGACCGGGGAAGAGATAACAAATTTTTCCGGTCCAGTTCATAAATTATTAATAAAAAATATTTTTTCCGGTTCCATCGAAAAAACAAGGAAAGGGGGGATAAAAAGAAAAGAAGTGCCAAAGGCGGAATCGCTCAAACGTTTTTTGACATTTCAGAACAACATTTTAATTCAAAATAAAAGGAGGATTGATTTATGGCGCATGAACACAGTTTTGCGACCCCGGGACCAGCAGGATTAGCCGCCCTGGCTGTTGCTTGCTTTGGTTTTGGAGCAGTTTTTCTTGGTAGAGTTGATGTATCCGGCCTCCCCCTGCTTTCCGCCTGGCTGATAGGCGGCGGCATCGTCCAGTACACCACCGCTGTTATGGAGTTGAAAGACCATAACATCACCGGCGGTAACGTTTTCCTCTTCTTCTCGGCATTCTTCATGTTTGCTGCTGCCCTCAGCGTGTTTGCAAAATGGTACATGGTCAATTTTATGTTCATTCCGAAAGCTGCCAAGGAATCCATGGATGCCGCCATGGCCGCCGCGGGAGTTGCGGATGTTAAAATGCTGACCCCGGAACAGCTTGCAGCCGCCAAGGCAGGCATCGGCAAAGCCGTCGGTGGCATGCTGGCCAAGGCAGTCCATGTCGAGGGATGGAACTGGATGGCCGGGGCCGCCTTTCTCACGGTGGTGACCCCTGCTTACGCCAAGAGCGGCCTGTTCTTACTGGTCGTCATCCTTGATGTCGTTCTCTGGATGATTGTCGGTGTCGATTCGGGATGGTATGGCGATCCCAAGACCTTCAAACCCATAATCGGCTGGCTGCTGGTGATCTGCGGGTGGTATGGGATTTATATGGCGGGTGCCGTCACCTGCAACACAGTTTACGGCAAGAAGGTCTTCTGGACCCCACCGCCGGTTGTCAAATAAATTATCTGTAAAATTGATTTTCAAAGGGCAGGTTCTTAGGAACCTGCCCTTTTTTTAGAAAAATCTTGACACCCCTTTTTATCTCAGGCATGCCTAACCCAAGTTCATGGTTCTGAAAATAATAACGAGTGATAACGGGCGCATGCGTGGGCTTGGTTTCATGTTTAGGAACTACGGATATGGGATTTCGTGATTGTTTCAGCAGGACAGCGGCTTTTGAATGGTTTGTGATTGTCGTCGCGGGGTTTCTTTTCCGCCTCGATCATCACGGTGTCAGCTCCATTATACGTTGGCTGGCGTTGGACTCCGATTTATACACCGCCCTGATATCGTTTTTTCGGGCTTCTTCATGGCGGATGCAGCGGGTCATGGATCGTTGGTTTCAGATCGTATTGTCCGAGGCGCCTTTGATTCAAATCAATGATCGTTGCATATTGATCGGGGATGGGATCAAGATATCAAAGGTCCGCTTCGTACTGGTCAAAGACGGCAACGAACGGTTCATTCTCTTGACTTCCGATCTGACTCTTTCCCCACAAGACATTATCACAGCCTACAGTCATCGCTTCAAAATCGAGGTTACCTTCAAGGTCATGAAGCATCTGCTCGGAGTATTCTTTTACCATTTCTGGACCAGCGGCTGGCCAAAAATCGGGAAAAACAACCAGAGCGTCATCTCATCTTTAATCCCTGATCACAAACGTCTGATCGTGCAGGCAACCAATGCCATAGAAGGGTTTGTCAACTTCGGCTGCATCGCCACAGGCACCCTCCAGATCTTGGCCCTAAAACACCATGAGAAAATATGGCAATCCTACCGAAGATGGTTACGAACCTATACCTCCTACATCCCCTCGGATGAAGTTGTCAGGTCAGTTATCCAGGAAGAGTTCCTGCATAATTTTCGCTCTTTCAGGAATAGCGCGATTTATCGAATAATTATGTCAAAGAGCAGGAAAAACCAACAGCATCAATTGCCAATGGTGGCATGAATTACATATAATTATGGACTCTCAAGATAATATGAAAATGCCGTTTTCATGCTTCGTGGTGCTCCACGGGACATGCGGGTTTTTTACGAACTCATTATTTTTTTATTGGTAGGTGTGCAGTCCCGGCAGAAGGTTCACGCCCAGATAGGTGATGAGGACGCAGATGAAGCCGATGACGGCCATTACGGCCATGGGTCTTTCCCGCCAGCCCCGGATGTAGCGCAAGTGGAGCATGATGGCGTAAACGAGCCAGGTTACGAGTGACCAGGTCTCCTTGGGATCCCAGCTCCAGTAGGAGCCCCAGGCATAGTGCGCCCAGATGGAGCCGGTCATGATCCCGATGGCCAGAAATACGAAGCCCAGAACGACGCACTGGTAGATCAGATCGTCCAGAACGGCGGGGGCGGGGATGAGGGCAATGAACCGGGCCGGGATAGAATATTCTAGCGGCGTGCCGAGGTTGCAGCCGTTCTTCGCCCCCGCCGCGGCCCCGTCCGGGCGGGAGTTTTTCCCGGCCCGGTCCAAATATCCCTTCAGGAGCATCATGAGACCGGCGGCGAAGGCCACGGTGAAGGCGGCATAACCCAGAAAGCAGGTCACCACGTGGGATACCAGCCAGTTGCTCTGCAGGGCCGGGATCAGGGGCTGGATGCGGCTGTCGATGTGGGGGGACAGGGAGGCGTAGGCCATGAACAAAAAAGCGGCGGGGATGACAAAGGCCCCCAGGCTCTTGTCTTGCGTGCGCCATTCGAAGAACAGATAGACGGCCGTGATGGACCAGGAAAAAAATATCAAGGATTCATAAAGGTTGGACAGGGGGGCATGTCCGATGCCCATTTGGTAGGAGGCAATCCACCGCAGGGCGAGAGCCGCCGTCTGGGCGGCAAGGCCGGTCAGGGCCGTGAGGGAGCCCAGCCGACCCCAGAATTCGCGGCTGCTCACCATCCGCAGGAGGTAAAAGGCAAAGGCTGCGAAATAGACAAAGGTGGTGGCGCTGAGGATCTTGGCGTCGATCATGCCCCCGCCTCCCCGCCGGCGCCGATGGCGGCTGTCAGCCTGTCAAGTTCCCGGCTCATCCCGGCCTCGTTCCTGCTGCTCCGGCCGGCGACGCTGATCCGCGTCCGATCCCCCGCCGTTTCCAGAAGGATCCAGAACTGCCGGTGGGATCGGAAATAGACGGTCAAAAGACCGGCCATCAGCAGGGCGGCGCCCAGAGCGACCAAGGGGACGCCGGGATCGCGTGCCGCCTGCAGTCCCGTGTAGGGTCGCCGTTCCGGCGTGCGCAGGGAAAAAACATAGGGGGCGAAAGAGGCGGGATCGAACAGGGGAACCTGTTCCAGGATGCCGGGATTGGCGGCGACGATCTCCTCGATGGCCGCAAATACCCAGAACTGGCGGTTGCCGGTCGGGGCAACGACGCCCAACTTGGCGGCGGGACCCATGTCCATGAGGTTGTCCTCCACCCGGAGGATTTGGACCGTCGCCTTGTGCTCCGGGAGGGCGAAGGCCATCTCCGGGGTGATTTCCACCTCCATGATTTTACGATCCCGCCGGGCGACCGTGAGCACCGGATTGCCGCCGGGCATGACGCCGTAGGAAGACTGGTAGAAGCGAATTCCCCCGAAGGTGACGGGATGATTCACCAGTACGGCGGCGGATTGGACCTCCCGTCCGTTCTGGAGAAAGCTCAGGTCGGAGCGATAGGTCTTCGGGGCGCCGTTTTCGTAGAACTCCAAGATAAAACGGTCGCAGCGGACGGAGAACGGCAGGGCCTTTTCTCCCCGGCCGCCCTTGAGGGATACCAACGCCGCAGATTCCCCCTCGGGGATGTTCATGTAGCCCTCGAATCCCAAGAACAGACCGACTATGACGCCGGCCATCATGATCAGGACGCCGGCATGGACGATCTGCACGCCGAAATGGGAAAAGGCACCCTGGTGGGCATAGAGAAAGATCCGTTCTCCCCGGTCCCGGCGTTCCACGGGGCTGGCGATCTTCTTGAGCAGCGACGTCAGTCGGTCCGCCGCTTCCGTCCGGGGCCACTCCGTGGTGATGATCCGATCGGCGGAGAGATCGGCGAACCGCTCCATCTGCTCCGGGTCGCCCTTCGACCGGAAGCGCCGCCAGGTCCGGGGAAGGCGGTCGAGAGAACAGACGATGAGGTTTATGGCCAAAAGCGCCATGAGGGTCACGAACCAGAAGGAGTGAAAAACATCAAAGGCCTGGATCTTCTGCAGGAGGGATGCCCAACCGGGACTGAGACGGGCGATGAAAGGACCGGCGGCTTCCTGCTGGGGGATCAGCGTTCCCAGGATCGACGCCGCTGCAATGACGATCAAGAGGACGACGGCTAGTTTTACCGATGCAAAGAAGGAACGGAGTGGATTCTTTTTCGCCAAGCTATCTCCCCTGTAAGTGACTAACCATCATGCCCGTTCCGGGCACAACGAAAGATGAAAATATCCAGCTATTTGTGGGCATTATCATATAAAGGATAAAAAAATACCGGAGCCGGCCGGATGTTTTACCTTCACTTTACGTTGCCGCCGGCCATGGCCGCCGGTCCCGATTCCCGGTGAAAGGGCGGGAGGTTCCTAAATCCTTTCTGGTTCCTTTGAAGATACAAACCCTCCCCAGGATTCCGCCCCCTCCTTTCCAAGGCCTTTCATGGTGCCCGGCGGACAATGGGGCGCCATCATACCATCCCGGATTAAAATAGTAATATGAAACTCATAAAACTTTTTTTTGAAGATAATGGCGCTCTGTGGTTCAATAACGGCCACAGAGGGATTAGCCGTCCGGCATGATTCACGCCTTAACCGGCGTCTTAATGAATCACCGGGCGAACGCGGCGTTCGGATAATGAAAATATCCTGGAGACCAGAAATAGGCTCCAAAGAGCTCATCATATGCTCCTGAGATGTTTTCATTGGTTTATTTACCCTTTCCCTTGGCCATGGTCTTCATGAAGGTCTCCTGGACCTCTCTGGTATTGAAGAAGGCGGAATTCCACGCGGCGACGAATTTCAAGCCGTCATCCACGCTGTGATCCTCCATGAAGTTAAGGACCTTCTTTGTCCCCGTGACGGTCGCGGCGGAGTTGTCGGCGATTTCCGCCGCCAGTTTCAACGCCCCGGCCATGAGGTCTTCCTGGGAGTCGTACACCTCGCTGAGGAGCCCCATGCGGAGGCACTCCGCGGCGGTGAAATCCCGGCCCGTGTAGGCCATCATGCGGGTGTTCCCCTGTCCGATGATCCGGGGCAGACGGTTCAGGCTGCCCATATCGGCGACGATGGCAATCTTGGTCTCCCGGAGAGAGATAACGGTGTCTTTTGTCGCCAGACGCAGATCGCAGGCAGACAGTAGATCGAGACCCGCGCCGATGCAGTGGCGATGGGCGGCGCCGATATAGATTTTGTCGCCCCGGGCCATGCGGGAGAAGCCCTCCTGCATCTGGAGGATCAGTTTGTAAAACTCTCCTCGTTTTTCCGGCGTCCCCCCCTGAATGGTTTCGGAAAAGGCGGTGAAAAAATCGAAGACGTCGATGCCCACGCTGAAGGACTTGCCTTTGCCGGCCACGACGATCACCCGGACGTCCGGCTCCTTTTCCAGATCTTCCACCACGGGGGCCAGATCGCGCCAGAACGGCCAGCTCATGGCATTGAGCTTTTCCGGACGGTTGAGGTACAGGATCGCCGTATGCTGGGCGGGTATCTTTTCCACTTCAAAAAACGGGTAATTGCTCATGTGCGGGAAACTCCTTTCTTTTATATGATAATGTCCACAAATAGCCGGATATTTGCGTCTTTCGTTGTGCCCGGAACGGGCATAATGGTTAATCGATGTTACGTCCCTTCCGGGCCTTCGAAAACATTTCACCGGCGGACCGGTTGCAGCTTTTCGGCTGCTTTCTATAGCATGTTTTCATCCCCAGCGGTAGGAACACTTTCCCGGCGGTTGAACATCCCGGCTTTCTCTGGTATGGGACAAAACATGTTTTCCAGGAAAGAAATCAATTTACAACGGCCGGGGACCGGCGAGCAGCGGTGCCTGTTTCTTGCCGACGCCCACCTGAGGGAGCCCCAGGAGGCCCATTATGGAGTTTTGAAGGAATTCCTGTCCCGACTTGCCGGGCCGGATACGACGGGATCCGTGGAAGGTATGTCATGGATCGCGGTCCTCGATCATCTTTTTATCCTCGGGGATTTCTTCGATTTCTGGTTCAGCCGCCGGGATAAGATATACCCGGGATTCAGGGAAATCGTCGCCGTATTGAAGGACCTCCAGGCCGGGGGCGTTGCCATTCATTTCTGTGAGGGCAATCACGATTTTTTCCTGTCCGGGTATTTCTCCCGCTTCCAAGGTATGAACGTCTATGAAGACTGGACGGCCCTTAATCTGGGCGGGAAAAAGGCCCTTATCGGTCATGGCGATCTGGTGGATGAGACAAACCATCGTTATCTCCGCTTGCGGCGGATTCTTCGGAGCAGGACATTCTTCGTTCTGCAGCGGCTCCTGCCCCTGCCCCTGCTTTGGACGATCGCCCGCGGGAGTTCCCAGGTCAGTCAGGAGTATATGGGCGGCGCCAAGGAGGTTATTGCCGCTAAGATGGCGGATTTCGCCCGGGATAGATTCCGGGAGGGCTTTGACGCCGTGATCCTCGGGCATTGCCACCACGCTGAGCTTCAGGAAGGTGTGGTGGCGGGACGGAAGACTGTCTTCGCCACACTGGGGGACTGGATCACGGGTCGCGACTATCTCCATTATCATGACGGGGGCTTTCATCTGTGCCGCTATTGATGATAGGGCAACAGGATAACACTGGACAGGCCATCGGGGGTATGTTAAGCATGCCCATCCCGAACCACAAGGAGTGAACCATGAATTTCGGCGCCCTCGACCCCGAATGCGCAGCATACGACAGCGCGCTTTTTGTCGTTATCCCTGTTCCCTACGATCTCACCTCTACTTACCAGCCCGGTTCCCGCCAGGGTCCCGGGGCCATCCTGGCGGCATCGGCCAATATGGAACTATATGATGACGAGCTCGGAAAGAGCACCTACCGACAGGGCATTTATACGACCCCTCACGTGGAGGTGGATGCCCGAGGCCCCGAGCACATGATGGCGGCCATCCGCCGGGCGGTGGCCGATGTCTTGAGGGACGACAAGATACCGGTACTGCTGGGGGGAGAGCACAGCGTGACTTTAGGCGCCGTCCAGGCCGTCAAGGCGGCGTTTCCCGGCCTGCAAACGCTGCAACTGGATGCCCATGCGGACCTGCGGGAGTCCTATCAGGGCACTCCCTACAGCCACGCCTGCATCGCTCGGCGGATTCAGGAGCTCTGCCCCCTGGTCCAGGCGGGTATTCGGAGCATGAGTGAAGAGGAGGCCCTCTTTCTGCGGAGCGGCGCCGTCAAGACCTTTTCCGCCGACTTCATCCTCGACGACCCTGACTGGGCCGAAAAGATCTGCACCCACCTGGACGGGGATGTCTACGTTACCATTGATCTTGACGTCCTGGACCCGTCCTGCATGCCGGCGACGGGAACCCCGGAGCCGGGAGGCGTTTCCTGGCGCCACCTCCTCATGCTGCTGCGTCCGCTGGCAAAAAAGTGTAAAATTCGGGGCCTCGACGTCGTGGAATTGTCGCCACTTCCCGGGCAGGTGGCCCCTGATTTCCTGGCGGCCAAACTCATCTATCGGATCATGGGTTATATAAGCGGTTAGGACGCGATCCCGCGGACAAATATTCTGTTGTCCACTGAGCGAAACAGGTACAGACAGGCAGAGGCGCGATGACCGAAAATCTGCAAGTCTCCTATATTTCCGTAATCCCGCCGGTGCTCGGCTTCTTTGTCTTGACGGGCCTGTCCCTCCTTTCCATCTTCCGGGGCGGAAGAAATCCCACCAACCTTCTGTTTGCCGCGATCTGTTTCATGGGCGCCCTGATCAACGCCGACGTGGCCCTGGTGAATCTGATTGCCGATAAAGGACTGGCTATCATGATTGACCGTTTCACCTATGTTGTTTTTGTCTTCAGCCTGCCCATCTATATCCAGTTCGTGCATCATTTCCTCGGGATCAGGAAACGCCGCTGGCTTGAATACGCGGCCTACGGCTGCAGCATCGTATTTCTCGTATTGACGCCGACGGATCTTTTCATCAAGGGCTTCGCCGTGTTCGACTTCGGGATCATCGCCCAGGCGGGGCGTGCTTTTCACTGGTTTTCCGTCCTGGTGAGCTTTACAGTCTGTTACTGTCTATATACTCTCTTTACCGGGATGAAGCGGACCCGGGACAACCGGAAACGCAATCGTATCAAATATATTCTGTGGGGTCTTGGCCTCAGCTCATTCCTCATATCTCTGAACATCCTGCCGGTAAGCGGGTTCAACATGTATCCCATGGGGAATTTCAGTTTCATCCCCGCCGTCATCCTGGCCTTCGGGGTCCTTAAATACGATCTACTCGACATGGGCGCGATAATACGCCGGGGGACGATATATGTTCTCCTCACCATGGTTTTGACCATCTTTTATGTGATCCTCATTGCCCTGGTCAATGCCCTGCTGATGTGGACGGGGGAAAGCCATCCGGTCCTCCTGCCGTTGCTGCTGGCGCTGTTCATGGTTGTGCTGTTCAACCCCGTGCGGGAGAAAGTGCGGTTTTTCATCGACAGGCTGTTTTTCCGGGGCAAGTATGATTACCAGCGTCTCCTGAAGGAGGTCAGCGGCCAGATGACCAGGTTATTGCGGATCGATGAGCTGATGAATCTGCTCCTTACCACGGTGGAGGCATCTCTCAAACCCACTCATGCCCGTCTTTTCACCGTCAACGCTCAGGGAGGTTTCCTCGAATTGCGGTGGCGGGGAGGAAGAGATGCTTCCGCGGCGTCTCCGTTGATGGAGATTCCCGGTGATCATCCGTTGCTTGCGTATCTGGGGGAGACAAAAAGACCGCTCGCGGATACCCTGCCGGCCGATGCGGGTCTGCAAGAGGAAGAAACCGCGGCCGTTGCGGAGTTGATCAAGAACAGGGAATCGGCGTTGATCCTGCCCATGTTTTCCAAGGAAAAGCTGATCGGCATCCTCGATCTGGGGCAGAAAAAGTCCGGGGAGCTTTATGTTCACGAGGATGTGGAACTTCTTGCCACCTTGGCCAATCAGAGCGCCACGGCGCTGGAAAATGCCCGGATGTATGATGAATTGGAAAATCTCAACCGGGAGTTGGAAAGAAAAGTCGAAGCGCGGACCGCAGACCTCCGCCAGGCCCTGGCAGAGAAGGAGCGGACCCAGCAGCAGCTAATCCAGTCGGAGAGTCTGGCGGCGATCGGCCAGCTCGTCGCCGGCACGGCCCACGAACTGAACAATCCCCTGGCCAGCGCTTCCAGTCTCCTGCAAAGCAGCGCTGAAACCATCCGCGACTGGCCGGAGGGCTTGCGGGATCGGGATGAAGTGATCGACGATCTTTTTTTCTCCCTGAAAGAGTTGAAGCGGGCCGGGGACATCGTTAAAAGCCTGCTCGATTTGTCGCGTCAAACCCAGACCTACATGGAGCCGGTCGATATCAATACGGCGGTCGATGACGCCTTGCGGGTTCTTTTCAACCAGTTCAAGAACCTGCCCGTGACAATCGAGAAGGTTTATGAAGAGGGGCTGCCCCCGGTGGAGGGTAATTATGCCAACCTGGGCCAGGTCTTCATAAACATCATCAAGAACGCCCTGCAGGCGCTGCCGGATGGTAAAGGTACGGTCCGGATCAGTACCGGCCACCTCCGGGAGCGCGATGCCGTTTTTTTTGAATGCCGGGATACAGGGGTGGGGATGACGGCGGGGCAGCGCAACGATATTTTTAAACCGTTTTTTACCACCAAGCCGGTGGGCAAGGGAACCGGACTGGGACTCTACATATCACATGAAATAGTGAAGCGGCATGGCGGTGAAATTACCGTCGCCAGCGATCCGGGGAAGGGATCGGTCTTTACAGTCGAGCTTCCCTGCCAGAGGAGGGAGAAATGATTGTTCTGATCGTCGATGATGAGGAAGGGGTGCGCAGATCGTTGCGGAAGGTCCTGGAAAGGGATCAATATGGGATTCTAGCGGCGGAAAACGGCCAGGAAGCCATCGAGATCGTAAGGGAGAACAAACGTGATATTGAAACGGTCATTTCCGATTACAAGATGCCGGGTCTCAACGGTCTGGAGACTCTGATCGAGATCGGCCGCCTCAACCCGGAGATTACCAGGATCATTCTGACGGGTTACGCCACCATGGAGAGCGCCATCGAGTCGGTGAATGCAGGCATCGACGGTTTCCTGACCAAACCCTTCGACAACGCCGAACTGCGCGCCAAGGTCAAGGAATACAACATCAAGAAACGACTGAAACAATTCGTCTCCGAACCGGTCCTGAACGAGCTGCAGCGGGATGTTGCTGATATGTATCCGAAAAAGCAGACCATCAGCGTCATGTTTACCGACATCCGCGGTTTTACCGGCATGGCGGAAGGCATGAATCCAAGGGATTTGTCGGAGCTTATCAACCACCATTACTTTTCCCCCCTGGACCAGATCATCTATGACTATCGGGGCACCCTGGACAAGCATATCGGGGACGGGATCATGGGCATTTTTGGTGCCCCGAAAGCGGAGGCTGACGATGCGGAGCGGGCGGTGCTTGCCGCGCTGAAGATGCGGGAAGAGATGGCGGCGATTAATGCACGGCTGTCGCAGGAGGGGAAGAAGATCGGAGTGGGGATCGGGATCAGCACCGGTGAGGCGATGGTCGGCATCTTCGGGTCGGCGAAGAAGAAGGAATACACCGCTTTCGGTTTGCCGGTGAATGTCGCTTCCCGCCTGGAGCACCTGGCCCTGGAGGGCCAGATCTTGATCTGCGAACGGACGTACGAACTGGTTCGGGAACTGGTGACGGTGGAGCCCATGGGTTCGTTTGCCTTGAAGGGCATGCAGCGCCGGGTAGATATCTTCAACATCATCGGGATAAAATGACCGTATGACAGCCTTGGATCTGTTGGTTACCATATTGAAAACTAATTGATTGCATTATGTATTTGCTTGCTTCTATACAGTTGGGGATGCCGGGAGAACGGAAAAAGCTTGACTTATGAAGGATAGTGATCTAAGAAATCACCGCAAACAAAACATTGCCGCGGGGTGGAGCAGTCCGGTAGCTCGTTGGGCTCATAACCCAAAGGTCAGAGGTTCGAATCCTCTCCCCGCTACCAAATGATTACAGGGGGTTAGCTGAAGCGGCTAATCCCTTTTCTGCATTTTGGAGGGGTTTTTCTAACGGATTTCTAACGGGCGCAACAAAATCTGTTTCAAATTCCGTTTTTGGCGAGACTTTTTCTAACGGATTTCTAACAGACGCGCTGAAAACAGTTTCCAGGAGACCAACCTGGTGCCGATTGAAATCCTGGTCATTAAACAGGTGGCCGTAGGTGTCCAAAGTGATCTTCACGGAGGAGTGACCGAGCTGTGTGGAGATGTACTTGATATTCTGCCCGGCCAGGATCCGCATGGAAGCGTTTGTATGCCGCAGGCTGTGAAATGATACATGCCTGAGTCCCGCTTTCCGCAGCGACGAATTGAAGTACCTGTTTCTGGCATTGTCGTGATCGGTGATCTTTCCTTCCGCGGTGGGAAACATCATATCTTTTTCGCTGATAGGACACCGTACCTTCCATTTCTTCAGTTCCGGAATCAAGCTGTCCGGCAGATCAATCTTACGAACGGACTGCTGTGATTTCGGTGACTGGAAATCACCTTTCCAGACCGAGCGCCGGATGCAGAGGCGTTTTGAGTGCCAATCAATATCACCCCATTGCAACGCCCAGAGTTCGCCTGCCCTTACACCCGTCAGGATGGCTGTCAGAAAGGAGGTCCGGTAAAGTTCGCCGGTACTGTTCAGTAACAGTTTCACTTCCGCCGGATCGAGGATTTCAATCTCCGACTTGATCACCTTCGGTCTTTCCAGATATTCGCCGGGATTGCTCCTCGCATAGCCCCACTTGTGGGCATGCTTGAACAACTGTTTGAGGAGCACGACTTCATTCAAAACACTTTTACTCGCGACGGCCTTTCTCCGCTCTGCTACATAAACTTGCAGCCCGCCGGTCGTGATGTCGGACATCTGGAGAAACCCAAACCGGGGCACAAGGTTTTTATTGATTACATGTTTATAACTGGCCAGGGTCGATGGCTTCACATTGTTTTCAGCATGAGTTTTCAACCACATTGTCGCGAATTCCTTGAAACTTATTTTTTGTATTTCTCTGTAGGAACCCTGGCTTACTTCCGCCAACTTCTCGGCAAGGACCCGTTCCGCATCTCGCTTCGTTCCCCCTTTGAACCACTTCCGTTTTCCGTTGATAGGGAGCACGGCGTAATAAGTCTTGCCCTTCTTCTGGATGCTGCCTGTCATGGATTATGGACCTCCGATGTCTGTCGTTTCCTGCACCGCGGCGCTGGCCTCGATCTCCAGGAACGTCAGCCGATCCTTTGCGGACTCTCCGTCCGGTTTTTATCACCCCCTTTCCGTTTTTGTATTTGACCTACGCCGAACACCGATTGATGCAGGCTCATCCATGACGTAAGTATATAGATATTTGCCCGGAAAGTCATGAAATTTCAGGGGCGACCTTTGGTTATATAACCTAATGCATATATTAAATATTCAAATATTAAGCTAAGTTAGATTATCTTTCTAACGGATTTCTAACGGCGCAAAGATTTTTTCTTCATCCACTCCTGAATCGCATCTTCCGAGAATCGCAATGACCGCCCGGCCTTCTGAAAAGGGAAATCGGACAGGCCGTGGCTGGCTAGGTTGACCCACTGGTAAATTTGGCCCTTGCTTTTGCCAAGCAATGCCGAGACTTCCAGAATGTCCATAACACGATCCGGTTTCTGAAGTTCCCGTATCAATGGCACAAGCTTTTCTATTACGCGACCGGCGATGGCCTCTATGTCCTTCGCTTCCAGCTCAAAATTCATGGATTTGTCTCCCTGATTGTTGTGACTAAACAGGTTTATTCCTTCTGCCGCCTCCCTGGGGAAATCCCCCTCTACCCTTATTATGTCAGGGAGCCCCGTTTAGGGGACAAAGATTCTGAAATAAATATTATTTCCTTTTAAAATCAGGTAAATAGTGGTAACAACTGCCCCGGAATATGATATGCTCGTATTGTTCCGTTATCACCGGCGCGCTTGATACGCTGTTTGATGAACCAGTGAGGCAAGAAAGGATGGGACCCGGCACAACCAGATCTAAAAAAATACGATTATCAAAGGAGGGGAAGAGGCTGTCATGGTGATCGATCTTCTGGATGACCTGACTCTGGATCCGCACATCATCCGGATTCTGCGGGAGAGGCATATGGAACGGGTCAAAGAGATCCAGGCGGATATCCTGGCGGAACTGCCCGCCTTCAGCGGCGCCATGAAGAAGATTGGGGAGGATATAAGCCTCCTGTCCGAACTCCTCTATAAAGCGGCCAATGAGGCCGGTCAGGGGAAGGAGGAGGTCTGGAAGATCGACAACCTCTCCCAGCGTTTGATCTCCGGGTTCACGGACATCGGGATGATCCTTTCCCAAGTGGGCCTCTGGCGGATCAACAAGGACTATCTCGAATGCCAGTCGGAGGTGAACGGGGAGATCAAACAGTCCGTCTCTATCCATTGCGCCGAGAGCCTTCGGAAGCTCGTCCCCCGTACAGTGGCGGAATGGCTCGACCAGCGTTTGGAGCTGCAACCGGCGGTTGCGGCGGATAGCTACCGGGAGGCGCATTTCCTCCTGAAAGAGGCCAGTCCCAAGGGTTATCGCCTCCCCGAGGAGCTTACGGTCCGGGAGGAACAGACTCCCGCATTCCCTCCCTCCCTGGTGGAGATCATCGCCGATCCGAAGCTGCTTGCCGACTTCCGGAGACGGCTCGCCCAGGCGGAGAACCTGCGCGAATTGATCTCCTCACCCCCCGAGCTGGTCATCGACGCCCGCCGTCGCCGCTGTTTCTACCGGGGAATCGCTTTTCTCTTGACCGGCAAGGCTTTCGATATGCTGGCCCTCCTGGCCGGCAGTCCCGGTAAATTGGTCACCCGTGCGGAGATCTACGATCGCATCTGGGCGGAGGGTGACGGCGATGGCGATGATAATACCCGGCCTTACGATCGCCAGATTACGGATCACAAATACCGGATCAGCGCCGGAATTGCCAAGGCTGCCGCGAGCGCCGCCGATGCCGGCAGTCCTGCTCGGGGGGAGATGCGACAGCTAATCGTCAGCCGTTTCGGCTCCGGTTACATCCTCAACCTGCCGCCGGAGGAGATTTGCATCCTCCCCTGACGCTACCGGAGAAGGGGTACATTTTCCCGACAGACATCAGTTATTGGAATAGATACGCGATAATCCCTGACAAGCACACGAAAGAGGCGAACCTTCTTCCCTGACAGCCAGCCGATGGTGACGACGCCGTGGTTTCCTACAGGTGAGAATTGACGATAATTGACGATTTCCGGCGAGAATTAGCGAGAAAAATCGATAAAGAATCGATTAGCCGGACGAGACACTTTTCTTCCCGATCCGCTATAAGTCGCTCCATACTCTAAAAAAGTCCAGTAATTCTGCGGAGCGATCGATCTTATGTATGAATGCCGATGTCCCCACGACGGCCATAAGCTCTTGGAGATGGCCAGGCCGCCCCTGTCCCGTCTGGGGGTGAAGATCCGCTGCCCCTGCGGTGAAAAAGCCAATGGGCGCGTCTTCAGTGACGGTCACTCCGGGATCATCCTGGCTGTTGCCGTCTGTGCCTGCGGTCGGAAGACCGTGCGCCCCGTAGGTGACCTGGTCGCCGTCCGCTGCCGGACCTGTAAAAAGATCATAACCTTCTGAACATCTGATTCATTTGAAGGAGCAAGCTCCGAGGCTCCCGAAGCCCATGCTGCATCCCGCGCATGGGTTTTTCTTTTCTCCGTATCGAGGAAGAACTTGCCTCGGAGCGGTTCACGAGCCTCTATCGCCGCCTCCAGGAGGAATGTCCCCATCTGGTGGCATATCCCTCCGCCACCGCATTAATCGCCTTCTTTAACGACGTGGAGAAGGAGTACGCCGAGAAAGACGCCCTCCTGTCCTTTCTCATCACGGTTTATCGGCGTGACGGTCCCGGCCGCCTCCTCTCCGGGTTATTCATCATCCTCTTTCGTCCCGCCATCGCCAGCCTCTATCGCCTCGCCCGCAAAAGTAACTTCCGTCTCGATGAAGAAGATTTCATCCAGGATGTCTGCACCCTCCTCCTGGAGATCATCGCGACGGCGCCCGTGCGGCCCCAAAAGGTGGCCATGCAGATTGTCGGCCCCTTGCGCAACCGGGTCCGCAGCCTGCTGAACCGGGAGATTGCCGGGGGGCGTTTGACAACTTTTGGGAGCGCCACCTTGGACGGCGATAATCCGATGCCGATAGGTCACGGCAACCATAAGGGGGATGTTGAGATTGAAAAGACGTGGGATATTGCCGCCGCCCCGGATGGGAATCATGACGATGTTTGGGATGGTAATTATGGCGATGAGATGCCGTCGTCTTATCCCGGCAGGATGACCGTTCTTCCTCAAGGAGAGCAGGGAGAACAAGGAGACCAGGGCGAAGAAAACGCCACCGGGGAGTGGCGGCGCTACGACCTCACCGATGCCGAGTCGTTTCTCACCGGTCTGGTTGCGATGGGGGTCATCGGTGCCGAGGATCGGGAGATCATCTACGAGACCGTGATCAAGGAACGTCCCTTCAAGGACCTGGCCACCGACCCGAAGGAATACCAGCGCCTGAAGAAGCGACGGCAGCGGTGCCTGGCCGCTATCCGGAAATATCTACGTAACATCCCAAAATGAATGAAGAAAAAATATTTTTCAACTTTCTTTGTCCCCTGGAAGGGGGGCACTGACATAATAAGAGTAGGAGGACCTCGCACAGGGAGACAGGAGACATGAAACAGCAACCGCCCAAAGATACGACCCAGGTGATCCGGGAGGCCTTTTACGACCTGGCCCTGTCCCTGGAGTGTCTATTCCTCCTCTACGGGACCAGCGACCTCTTTGCCGAGGATGTCGTCCGGTGCCTGGAAGAGGGTTACACGAGCGCCATGAAACGGGTGCGGAAGCTCGGCGGACCGCCGGGGTCGGGAAAGATTCGGCGGCAAACCGCCGTTACCCGGTTTCTGAGCAGACTGGAGCGGGAGAAATCTGATCGGGAGCTGTCCGGGGGTGAAAGGAGGTGCGTAGATGAACAAATATGATTTATGGCAGGTGACGGAAGCAAAACCCAGTGCTGAGGCCGGCGACAGCAAATATGCTGAGAGAATCAATCAGCGCCATGTGCAGCCGGAGAACACTCTCCGGGTGCTCTGCGTCGGCCGGATCCACAAGGGCAAAAGGACCGTCGTCATCGCGTTTCACCGAAAGCCAACCCCCATCGTCCCCGACAGCCCCTCGCCAATTGAGGATGAATCCCTCGATCACGGGAACGATCTCCACCATGAAAGGAGAGAATGACCATGTTTCATAAAGCGGAAAGAAAAAAAGGCAAGCTCCGGCTGGCCATCGCGGGTCCCGCCGGTGCGGGAAAGACTTACTCGGCCCTCCTCATCGCCTTCGGTCTCGGCGGCCGGATTGCCCTGATCGACACGGAACGGGGTTCCGGGGAGCTCTACGATCATCTCGGCGCATACGATGTCTGTGGCATCGAGGCCCCCTTCGAGCCGAGAAAGTACATCGAGGCAATAAAAGAGGCGGAGGAACTCGGCTACGGGATCATCCTTATTGATTCCCTCTCCCACGCCTGGGTGGGACAAGGGGGATTGCTCGACGTCCACGGCCACATCGCCGACAAGACGGGCAACTCCTGGGCGGCCTGGCGGCAGGTGACGCCGAAGCACAACGAGCTGGTGGATGCCATGCTCCAGTCCAAATGCCACATCATCGCCACCATGCGGAGCAAGATGGAATACGCCCAGGTGGAGGAAAACGGGAAGAAACACGTCAAGAAACTCGGCATGGGTCCCATCCAGCGGGACGGCATGGAGTACGAGTTTACCGTCTTCATGGATCTCGATCATAACCACACCGCTGCGGCCACGAAAGACCGGACGACCCTTTTCGACGGTCGGTATTTCGTCCCTACTGTGGAAACGGGGAAGCTCCTCCTTGACTGGCTGGAAAAAAGCGGGGGTGAATCCCCGGTGTTTCAACCGCAGGAGGAAGCAGGCGAACAAGAGAAGCATCAGTCCCAAGAGGTTCCGGCAAAGAATGCCCCCGCAAAAACCGATGCGGAGGTGCAGGGGAAACAGCAGGGGCCGGGAGACGTTCGAGGGGGATCCGCCCGAGAAAACGTGAAGAAAGAAGGTGCGCAATCCCTCCAACAGGGCGGCAACGGCGATGGTTTGAAACCCCTCATCGCCCGTCTGGCCCTCCTGGACATCGGGAAGGAGCCCTACCAGATATACTGCTGCCGCCGTTACGAAATTGCCACTCTGACGGAACTCACTCCCGACCAGATCCGGGAGCAGGCAAAGCTTCTCGATTCCCTCAAGCGGCCTGTCCGCCTGAAGGAGTTCAAGTCATTCCTTGAGCAGCTTGTCTCGGATCACACATTTAACACGGGAGCCCCGACCCATTCCCTTCCCGCAGTTTCAGGATCGGCAACGGCAGCGTCGGGGGCAGAATCACTTCAATAAAACTAAACGGGGCAGGAGCCTTCCTGCCCCATTACTATGACGGGATGTGAATTGACCATGGCCAGGACGAGAACCATCAAGCCGGAATTCTGGAGCGACGAGAAACTCGCGACGTTGTCCCTCCAGGCGCGGCTCACCTATATCGGCCTGTGGACCCTGTCCGACGACTACGGGGTCGTCAAGGGACATCCCGCCTGGCTCCGGAACTCCATCTTCCCCTATGACGACATTCCCCTCGCCCAATTCGAGTCGTGGCTCCTGGAACTGGAGGGCATCGGGCGGATAGCCCCCTTCGCCGCCGACGGGGAGAAATTCTATTTCATCAGGAATTTCAACAGACACCAGATCATCAACCGTCCTTCCCAGACACGAAATCCGAGCCCGCCCGAGACACTCACTGAGTACTCAGTGAGCCCTCATGGAGCATGCAGTGAGCCCTCAGTGAGTACTCACGGAGCCCTCACTGATGAAATAGAAACAGAAAGGGAAAGAGAAAGAGAAAGAGAAACTACTACTGCGGCGAGCCGGATTGCCGACTCACCGCTGGAGCAGATTCGGACGCGGCAGGAACCGGGAGCTGATCACGGCCAGGAAGAGAAAGCGCAAAAGCCTCAGACAGAGCAGGCGCAGGATGACCATGAGCCTGAAACGCATCAGGTCCCGGATGTGAATCAACCTCGGGAGCAGGAAGGATTGTCCCCGCCGGCAAGCGACGATCCTCCTGCCCCTAACCGAAACGCTGGTCGCCACCAGCCTAAACCTGTGGCGCGGGTAACGAGTCCCGCAAGGAAACAAATCGATTTCGATTATGAAACCGGCCGCTTCCGGCATGTGCTCTCAGAACTGGTCGCGAAGTGGCAAGAGGCCTATCCCGCGGTTGACGTGCTCTCAGAACTGCACCGCATGGAGGCCTGGGCAGCGGCAAACCCGGTGCATCGCAAATCGAACTGGCAGCGTTTTATCGTCAACTGGTTGACCAAATCACAGGACCGGGCCCGCAGCAGCGGGAGCGGGAAAGATCCCCCCGGAACGGAAGGGAGCGTGGAGCGATGGATAAAAGCGCCTTCGGAGAATTCCTGACGAGCCTATGTCACTACTACGAGCGGAAGGAGCCTCGCAAAGAGACCCTCAACCTCTGGTTCCAGGAGGTGAAGCCTCTTCCGGAGGAGCCCCTGGACTGGATCCGGGAGCAGATCTGCCAGCGGCAGGAGGGGTTTCCCCGGAATCTCCCGGTGATCATGCGGGAGCTCTGGCAGCGGTGGCGGGAGGAACACCCGCAGAAGCAGGCCCATCCCGACACGGATGCAAACTGTCGGGACTGCGACGGGACCGGGCTGATCACGGGCTATCGGGAGAGCCACGCCTACGCCTTCCGGTGCGGCCGGTGCCGGCAATCGACGCTCCACGGCATCCCCTTCACGACCGTCGAGACGCTTATCGCCCAGGGGTATGAGCGCTCGGCACCACGGCAGGGAAGGCAACGCGCCTATGGATGAATATTTTCTCTTTGCCGCCATTGCCACCGGCCCAGGGGGAACGGAGCGAGCCGGTACGGGAGGTCGCCCATTATGCGGTCTCTATGAAGAATGCATCGCGCCGCTTTGCCCCCTGGATCGGGTCAGTCTCAAGGGCGTCTGGTATCCCGGTGAGGAGATCTGCCGTTCCCGGACCCACGGCAATCTGACCTGGATCAGGGCTCAGCGGAAGATCAGCAGGGCGGAGGCGACGGGATACTTCAACCTGGAGATCCTGAACAGTATCCGCACCATCCGGAAGGGGATCTCCGGCCTGGACCCGAACGTCGATGAAAAACCGCAGCTCCGGCGGTGGCTGGAACTCCACGAGAAGAAGCGGCAAAAGCCGGTTTCAGGCCCTCTCCAAAACGTGGCGAAACCGGGGGGTCAAGTGAAAAATTTCTGCCGAAACGGGGTGTCCCAGCACCCCATCCGGACGGGGACGGGTAAACCTTCATCCGGGAGGTCGGAACCGAAAAAATGACCACCAGGGACAGTCTGAGAACCGGGTTGATGGAAAAGGAATTTCAACCACAAAAAACAGGGCAGCCAATCCCTCACCCCCTGAAGCGCTACTACCGGGTGGACGAGGTGGCCAACTATTTCTCCGTCTCCGACCGGACGATCTACCGCCTCATCGATACCGGCGACCTCAAGGCGATCCGCCTCCGGGACTGCATCCGGGTGGCCTCCGAAGAACTGAAAAGGTTTGAAGCACTCCAGTTGGACGATGATATGCCCTGATACAACTCTTTCGTATGGCTATTTGAATTGTCTTGAATAAGCTGTGCTCTGAGGATGCGTTATTCCAGTCTTCTTGAATAAGGAGCCCTATGACAATAGCACTTACTTGACATTACTGCGTTCAACTCATAAGAAATACGCGGCTTCTGTCGCTGAACGTCAAATCTAAGCTTTGCCTTGCCAGGGTTCCCCTGGTATCAGAGTCACCAAGCTGTTGAACACAAATTCAGACGCCCAGGGGAGATCAAAACCACTGTTGGCAATCACGAGTGGTTCGATATCGGCGATGAATCTGGGATCGTCGATCTTTGCAAGCAGATTTCGCTCAAATTCGGCGCGCGTGATCCGGCGGCCTTCGTTTTCCATGTAATGCAGGAAGCAGTCGATCACCCGCTCGGGCTGCACCTTGGCAGTGACAAAGGCTGTCCACAGGTCGAACAGATCACGCCCTTTTTTTCGTTGATACAATGCCCGTATCTTTGTTCCCAATAACTCATCAAGGTGATAGGTAAGGATGGACGTGGTTCCGGAAAACCACCTTGAATCTACCGCAAAGATGCGCTTTTCAAATCCCAGAACCGTGAAATGCTCTCGGGAGTTGATCTCCACCTTGAGCTTCAATGGCAAACCTTCCTCGGAAGCTACCCGGTAGGTAAGCGTCACCCGTCCTTCTGAGAGTTTCCGCTTCGGGTTCCCCAACCAGGGATTGAGCTGCGCCTGGAGGGCATTCATAAGAGGACCTATTGGTCCTGGATGAACCTGAACCAGGTCAATATCCTCGGAATAGCGAATCGGTGGCATATGGAGCTTGAAAAGCGCTGTTCCGCCTCGAAAGGCAAGGTTTTCCTCAAGATCAGGATGATTAAAGATTTCTACAAGGGCACGGCAGATAATCAGATCCTGTTCAACCTGACCATTATGGGACCAAGGGGCGGTCTGCTTCCACTCGGAGATAAAGTCATTGGGGATCAAATGTCCGCCTCCACAGTGGTATTGACTATAACGTTCCACGGTTTCAGGCTGCTGATCCCATCGACATGCTGCGATGGTGCAAGCGGGGTAGGCGCCGGTTTCTTCTCAACAAGATATTTTACCAAGGCCACGGTTTTGTCTTGGGCGCCCACTAGATCGAGCAGATAGGCAAGCCTCTGTGCCCAAGCGATTGGCGAAAACTCCGCCAGGCTGACTAATGCATCCCCATCGATATTCTCGGCAAGCTCCGCAAGAATGGTAGCCACATTGTCGAGCCCTGCCGCATGCTTTGGATATCCGACCAAATCAAAGGCGGTTGCCTCCGGGGTGGAGATCTTCAGGTACCCGCGCGGGGTCTTGAAATCCGCAGTGGGGATGCGCGCCATATTTTTTCTGGCCACAAATATCACCCGGACCTTACCGCAAGTGATTTCAGGTATGTTCCGAGCTACCACGACCTGAAAGACTTGGGGGCGCTGGTGCGCCGCGCCGTGATATTCGGCGGCGCTGAGCAGACCTGCATAATACTTTTCTCCCATATGTTCCATCAGGGACGGTATAAAGTGGCTGGCCGGCAGGCACCCCGCATTCCTAAACTCAGGTGAGACAATGACATAGAAACCCTTGTAGGGCGTAGCGAGTTCGCCTTTTTGACGCAGGCGGCGAAGCGCTGCCCTGGCGGCAACCACAGTGGTTCCCAAGGCGTCCACTGCCTCCGCAGTGCCGAAGCAGTATCGCCCCCTTGCGACCAGATCCGATATGAATTTCGCCGCAGTCACGATGTCTCCTTTTAAATGAATTGCTCAGGCAAAGTAACACATTTCGTTACTTTCGTCGAGTGATACTTGCAATGCCAAGCCTGGTGGCTTTTAGAAATATTATTGATACGGTCTCACTATATATAATTTTTATCGCAGAGATCAACGTATAGCAAATCAAAACGAGGGTTTGGTTTTTCGGAGCAGACATTGAATGCTGGATGAAAAAAATTATAAAGCTTTCTCTTCCCTTTAAGAAAATCTGAAAGCCTTCTGAAATTTTTCTAAGAAAATGTATGAAATGTTAGAATATTATGCTATAAATATCTTAATGCAAATATAATAATGTTAGACTATGCACCCGACCCAGGTTCTAAGGGAATTTCAATCCCAATTCCATCGTTAAACATATTATTTGTAAATATTAAAGATGAGTATATAATTAGTAAAAAACAAATAAATCAAGAAAAAGAACGCCACCTTTAAAATGTGATTATTGTTGAGCACTAACAAAAAGATAGATAATGTCAATATGTTCTTAGAATCTTAATGCAATCAACCACACACCACACCGGCGCAATAACCATCAATTTATTACTGCTGAATAAAAGTCACTTTCGAGGACAAATATAAATTAAACTCAATAATTATAAAACTTTATGTTGTTTATATATCGCTGAAGAAGGCAAATCTTCATTTTTTAAAAATTGAGATTCGTGCAGTATCCAAGAAGAGGCCATGGTGAAATTTAGATAGACATTAGCCGGGCGCTGTGATATGTAGCCCCAACCAAATTAGAGATTGGATAGTATGGGGTCAAGAAATATTCTTCTGGTCGAGCCACGTTATCCTACAAAGTTCCCGCCATTGGGGCTGATGAAGCTTTCCACATATCACAAAGCATTGGGTGACAGGGTCCATTTCGTAAAGGGACCCGATAAAGATGTTCCTTACGAGTATTGGGACAGAATTTACATAACCAGTCTTTTTACCTATCATTGGAAAATTACCCTCGAAGACATACTCTATTATAAGAACATGCTTCATGGAGATACATCACGTATCTACATCGGCGGTATCATGGCTAGCCTAATGCCCGATGAACTGTGGAAAGAAACCGGCATCTGTCCGATGATAGGAATCCTGGATAAACCAGGACTGCTGGATGGTGACAACGACCTCGTCGTAGATGACATGATTCCAGACTACGACCTCTTTGATAAAATCACACATCGATATTCACTGCTCGATAGCTATTTCGGATACCTTACTAGAGGGTGCGTCAATAAATGCAAATTTTGTGGCGTTCCAATAATAGAGCCGAATTTTCGAGACTATGCGGGAATTAAACCATGGGTTAAGCTAATCAATGATACATATGGACAAAAGCACAACCTAGTTCTCTTCGATAACAACATTATTGCCTCAAAAGTGTTTACGGAGATCATTGAAGATATAAGAGAGTTGGGATTCGAGCGCGGGGCCAAGCTCAATAACAGGCTCCGTCATGTTGATTTTAATCAAGGAACCGATGCACGGCTTCTGAAAGAGTGGCATTTCAAGCTTCTTTCGAAAATATCCATTGACCCCCTGCGTATTGCATTCGACCATGTACGGCAGACTCGCATATACTCTGCTTCGATTCGCTTGGCTGCTAAATATGGCATTCATAACCTTTCGAATTATATCCTGTATAACTATGACGACACTCCTCAAGAATTATGGCAACGCCTTAAATTGAATATTGATTTTAATAGGCAGTTAGGGGTTCAGATTTATTCTTTCCCAATGAAATACGTTCCCCTTGATGCCAAGGATAGAACACATATCTTCGAGCCTCATTGGAATTGGCAATTCATCAGAGGAGTGCAAAGAATCTTGAATGTGACCAAGGGCATCGTTATGCCAGGAGAAGAATTTTTCTATAGAGCCTTTGGAGAAAGCGAAGAAACATTTCTGCGAATTCTCCACATGCCTGAACGAATGCTCATGAGTCGTGGGAGGGTACCAGGGGAAGAAGAGCGCGACTGGGTCAGTAAATTCGATAACTTGACCAATGGGGAGAAAGCAGAATTGCTCACTATCCTCTGTGAAAATAGGACAAAGAAGAACTTAGTGGGGACTATTAGGCGGAATAGGAATGGACAGCTCAAGCATATCCTCGACTATTATTTAACTGAACCTGAAGCCGATAACAAGTTGACGATTTTTGACGAATAAGAAAGGTCTGGTCTGGATGAGCAAACAAACAATCAGCAAGGGCAAATCTTTTAAGGCGGGAATGTATCTGTTGGATAGCTTTACCTCAGGGATGTACAATGATCCACTGATTATCTATCGAGAATACATCCAAAATGCAGTTGATTCAATTGATATGTCTTCTGACTGGCAAGATGTGCCTTTTGAAGTTACGATTCGACTTGAGCCGGGTACACGGCGAATAACGATTCGAGATAATGCCATGGGTGTGCCCAGTGCATTGGCAGAGGAAGTGCTTAGCTCAGTAGGCAGCAGTAACAAGACATTAGGGAAAATGCGAGGGTTCCGTGGCATCGGGCGTTTAGGCGGAATTGCATTTAGCGATCGGGCCGTCTTCCGCACTAAAGCTAAGGATGAAGAGTTGGAATCGATTCAGGAGTGGGATTGCCAGAATTTGAGAAGGCTTTTAGCGGAACAAAGAAAAGATGCATTTACTCTTGAAGATGTGTTTCTTCGCGTTACCACCTTTCGGCAAGAACAGTGTCAAAATACCGAAGAAAGCTATTTTGAAGTAACCCTCTCGGGTGTATCTAGCTTTCGTAATCAACTTTTCGACTTGGATCGAGTCCGGCGATACCTGAGCCAAGTAGCTCCCGTACCATTTAACCCTGAAAGTTTCTCCTTCGCACAGACAATTGACGAATATTTGTCCGGCACGCTCTCTAGTTATTGTCGGTATAACATTTCTCTCAACGGAGAACGGATTCGAAAGCCATACAGAGACAGCGTAAAGATATCCAAGGGGAATACGGATCATATCGAAGGGATCAATTTCTTTCAGATCGAAAACTCCAAGGATAGGCCGTTTGCTCACGGGTGGTATGGACGCCGGGAAAAGCTTCTTGGTGCTATTAATCGTGGAGACGATTTATCAGGGATAAGGGTTCGGGTCGGGAACATTCAAATAGGAGACGCCCATCTTTTGGACCTCTGTTTTCGAGAGCCAAGATTTAATGGCTATGTAATAGGAGAAATCCACGTTGACAGTCCGCGCTTGATACCTAACAGCCGCCGAGATGATTTTGTCGATAATACAAACAAAGGTGCTTTTTATAATGCAATCGAAAAAGAAATCGGACTGCCCATTTCCAAGGAAATCCGATTTCAATCCCGGCTTGCCTCCAACCAGGTATCTCCCGCTCTTGTGCCAGAGCAGAAGAAAAAGGAATCATTCATTAGTGATTCGACCGAACCGGTGTCGCCAAGAAAAGACAAGCCTGTGATTGCGCCGCCGGATGATATTCCTATCTCTCTTCAAGATGTCTGCCAAGATTGTCCTAATCTTTCAAGCGTTCTGGCCTTCATGAAACAGCGGTGATTTTAGCTTTTGTCGCTTGTATTCAATAAGTATTTTTGCTAAATACCCTCCCACAAGTAAATATTCAGCAGTTTAGGTTAGTATTTTTTCGGTGTCTCTTATTCAAGGAGCTGCTGCCATGCCTGAATACCTGTCCAACTTAGTCTGCGACAAGACGGAATTATTAAAAATATTTCGCCAACGATCAAAACCGTTCGTAGAAAAAACTGTCAAAGGCAAGAACCTAGCTTTAGCCAAAGAAAAAGCAGAGATTGAAAAGAAGGAGGGGTGGACGATCCTCCCTGACAAATATAAGAATTCAGTCAAGCTGAAAAGACCGAAACCAGCTGATATCGCGTTAGAAGATGAAGTATGGTCGTTACTTTTTAAAATGGGGTTTGATGAATATAGCAAAGACCGAAACTTTAAGATATTTGGTAGTGTCAAGTTTTTTGTGTAAAATATTCATAGGCCAATTCCTTGAAGAAAGGCAGGTTCTTACGCACTTTTCCTACAGGGTTCGCTCTCCAATGCAACTCCATTTTCAAAGAGATATAGGCCA